>Ga0070741_10014431_pt1 | contig 13654 bp, 14 predicted proteins | sample Coa_R1_4_FD_66440 | JGI IMG/M metagenome (GOLD analysis project Ga0070741, IMG submission 66440) | Surface soil microbial communities from Centralia Pennsylvania, which are recovering from an underground coalmine fire - Coalmine... | ecosystem: Environmental > Terrestrial > Soil > Unclassified ... | reverse complement strand
TATGTGCTGCTCCACCGGAGTTTGTGGTCCCAGTGTCGACCCTGTCCTGCCGAGGTTCGCAGCCGATCTGGAGTGGCTGAAGAGCAAGGGTGCGCAAGTGGAACGGTACAACCTCGCTCAAGAGGTTGGGGCCTTCACGAGCAATCCGATCGTCAAAACCATCCTTAATAGCCAGGGCACGAAGTGCCTGCCTCTTGTGCTGGTGAATGGGGTGATCGTCAGCGAAGCCATCTATCCAACGCGAAAGGTGTTGGCGGGCTTCGTCGGGGTGAATTATGAGCCGGAGCCGGTCGTCACCGAGGACAAGAGCCAGTCATCGCTGATATCGATTGGTGGGCCAAGCAAGATCGGTAGACGGTGAAGCATGAAATCGCTTGGGAATCCCACAAGAAATCTGATGTTCACGGGCAAGGGCGGCGTAGGCAAGACATCGATTGCCTGCGCGACTGCTGTGTTTTTGGCCGAAGGCGGCAAGCGCGTTCTCCTGGTCAGCACTGATCCGGCTTCGAACCTCGACGAGGTTCTGGAAACAGCACTGGGCATGCACCCTACTCCCATTGAGAAAGTGAAAGGCCTCTTTGCAATGAATGTTGATCCTGAAGAGGCCGCACGGCAATACCGGGAGAGAGTGCTTGGGCCCTATCGCGAGCTTCTTCCGAAATCGGCAGTGGAGAACATCGAAGAGCAACTTTCGGGGGCGTGCACGGTCGAAATCGCTGCCTTTGACGAGTTTGCCAAGTTGCTGGGCGACGCCAGTGCGACAGCCGAGTTTGACCACGTGATCTTCGATACCGCTCCCACCGGGCATACTCTTCGACTGCTGCAACTGCCTGCGGCTTGGACGGGATTCATCGACTCGAATGTTGGCGGAACTTCGTGTCTCGGACCGCTCGCAGGCCTGCAGGCGCAGCGCGAACTCTATGAGAAAACATTGAAATCGCTGTCGGACACAACGTCAACGACCATCTTCCTGGTGAGTCGACCGGAGCACTCGGCTCTCGTTGAGGCGGAGCGTACCCACAACGAACTTGATGCGCTAGGTTTAAAGAATCAGAAGTTGATCCTGAATGGTATTTTTCAGGCTTACGCGAAGGACGACTCCCTTGCAATTGCTCTGGAGCGGAGGGGACGAGAGGCGCTTGCAGAAATGCCGAATGGTCTGGAAGGGCTTGCAAGAATCGACGTGCCGTTGGTCGCACAGTCTCTCATCGGAGTCGGCGCACTTCGTCAGTTGGGGGAAGGCCGTCTTGATGTGCGAAAAGCAGCACTCCACACGAAAGCTGAAGTGAATATTCCGCCGTCACTTGCCGACCTGGTGCCCGATCTGATCGCACAGGGTAAAGGCGTCATCATGACGATGGGCAAGGGTGGAGTGGGAAAGACTACGGTCGCAGCTGCATTGGCGGTGGAACTCGCAAGTAGGGGGCATAGCGTCCATTTGACCACTACCGATCCTGCTGCCCACTTGCATCTAGCTCTGAGTGCAGACATTCCCGGTCTTCGTGTCTCGCGTATTGACCCGGCCTCCGAAACACGAGCCTACACGCAGGAAGTGATGGCGGAATCTGGGCGAGACCTCGATGAAAAAGGGAAGGCGTTGCTCGAAGAGGATCTGCGCTCTCCATGTACGGAGGAGATTGCGGTATTCCGCGCTTTCGCGCGTAGCGTTGACGAGGGAAACCATGGGTTCGTCGTGATAGACACTGCCCCGACAGGACATACCTTGCTGCTGCTCGACGCGGCCGAAGCATATCACCGCGATGTTGCTCGCAATCTGAGCTACATTCCAGACAGTGTCCGCAGGCTCCTACCTCAATTGCGGAATCCGGATTTCACGCGGATTATCGTTGTAACGTTGCCAGAAGCCACGCCTGTTCACGAAGCGGCGCGCCTCCAAGACGATCTGAATCGGGCTGGCATCACGCCCTATGCTTGGGTGATCAACCAGAGCTTTTGTGCGACCGGTACGCACGATCCTATTCTGGCCGAACGCGGTGCTCTGGAGTTGCGCTACATTGCTGAAGTGCGGGACAAACTTGCACCCAGGTTAGGTCTCATTCCGTGGCAGGCCGAGCCGCCCATTGGAGCGGAAGGCCTGCAGCGGCTCTTTGCAGAGACAGTAACCACATGAATCAGAGGTTCAACGCATGAAGGAACTCGAACAATACTTCAAGGCTTTAGCGGATCGGAACAGGTTGCGCATACTAAACCTGCTCCTCCATGGCGAACTTTGTGTGTGTGATATCCAGTTTGTCTTGGAGGCGTCGCAGCCGAATGTATCGCGACATCTCGCGTATTTGAAGAACTCGGGGCTGGTACTCGATCGGCGAGATGGTTTCCGGATCTTCTATCGACTGGCTGAGCCGAAACAGGGCTTAAAGAAGAAGGTCTTCGAGTTTCTGCAGGATACCTACAAGAGCGAGGAACAACTGCAGGATGACACACGCCGGTTGAAAGAGGCCATTCAGGAAGGTTCCTGCACCGTAAGCGAGTGGAAGCCTTATTCAGCAGTTGGCCCAGGAAAACCGGTGCATAGCAATCGCACCTAGCACGCGAGGAATCCACGAATGGCCGCAACGATCCAAACACTCCCCAAGAATACGGAACGCAAACGGCTCAATTTGTTTGAGCGGTACCTGACCGTATGGGTGGGGCTCTGCATGGTGGCCGGTCTCGCACTCGGCAAATGGGCACCTTCTGCGGTGCAGGCGTTAAGGAGTCTGGAATTCGGGAAGGGTAGTCAGGTCAACGTTCCCATCGCGGTTTTGATCTGGCTGATGATCATCCCGATGATGATGAAAGTGGACTTCAGCTCAATTCTGAGCGTGCGCCAGCGACCACGAGGATTGCTCGTCACGCTCTTCGTCAATTGGCTGGTCAAGCCATTCTCAATGGCGCTGATCGGCTGGGTATTCTTCCGCCATGTTTTCAGTGCATGGATCAGTCCAGGGGAGGCCGACCAGTACATCGCGGGCGTGATCATTTTGGCCGCGGCTCCCTGTACTGCAATGGTCTTCGTCTGGAGCTACCTAACCGACGGCGATCCAGCCTACACGCTCGTGCAGGTATCCATTAATGACTTGATCATGCTGTTCCTGTTTGCCCCGATCGTACGATTTCTTGTGAGCGGTGCCTCCTCATTGACGGTTCCGTTCATGGTCCTGTTGTATTCGGTGATCGCGTTTATCGTGATTCCACTGGCAGTTGGAATGACGCTCCGTATCTGGCTCACCCGCACGCGAGGCAAGAATTGGTTCGAGCAGGAATTTCTCCCGAAGTTCAGCCCGGTGACCGTGCTGGCTCTGCTGGTGACACTAGTGTTCATCTTCGCGTTCCAGGCAGAAAATATCACCGGCAAGTACGTACACGTGGTGCTAATCGCAATCCCGATCCTGATCCAGGTCTACTTTAATTCCACGCTGACGTACGGGTTGATGAAACTGCTGCGCGTTGAACACTCCGTCGCCGCGCCAGGGGCGCTCATCGGTGCGAGTAACTTCTTCGAGCTTGCGGTTGCGACCGCAATCGCACTTTTCGGGCCCGGATCGGGTGCAGCACTTGCCACGGTAGTGGGAGTACTGGTGGAGGTGCCGGTCATGTTGTCCGTGTGCAACGTTTGCAATCGTACTCGACATTGGTTTCCGGTCACGGAGGGCTTGGGTCGCCCGGAGCAAGCTGGGTAGATGGAGGAGTTTGTGCACTGCTATGAATGCTTACAGGCGGGTGAGACTCGCGATGCGGTCGGCATTTGCCATCATTGTTCCGCTGCGCTGTGCGCGGAACACATCTGTGTGGTCGACGATCCGGTTACCGGTGGTGTTCCGCTTGTACGAACGGTAGTTCTCCCCAAGAAAGCTAGGCTGTTGCTGTGTGGCACCTGCAAAGCGGCGCTAGAGCAACCCCGGTCGGGCTACGCGGAATACGTAGGAATCGAGCACTAGGAATCGCTAGATGACAATGAACAAACGTCAAAGAGTTCTCTTCCTCTGCACAGGCAATTCCGCTCGCAGCCAAATGGCAGAGGGCTTGCTACGGCATATCGCTGGCGATCAGTTCGAGGTATTCAGCGCGGGTACACGTCCGGTCGGTCTCAATCCGAATGCTGTCACGGCGATGTCTGAGATCGGAATCAACATCGCAGGAAGCCGCTCGAAGTCGGTAGATGAATTCGCCGGCCAACAGTTCGAGTATGTCTTCACCGTGTGCGACAGCGCAAAGGAAGCGTGCCCGATATTTCCGGGTGGCGGGAAGCGCCTCCATCAGAGTTTTGAAGACCCTGCCGCTGCCCCGGCGGATCAGCAGCTCGAAGTCTTCCGGAAGGTCCGGGATCAGATTGCTGATCGATTGCAGGAGTTTCTGCGCAACGAGTCTTAGTTTCGAGAGGTCGAGACTGCTACAGTTCGGATCCACCTGGTCTATGTAGACAAACGAAACTCAGGATCAAGCTAGCCGGAAGTTTTGCCATGCTACATTTACGGCAATGCATTCTGAAATAGAACAAGCGGTGCAACTCTTGCAACGGGGCGACGACGCCGCTTTGGAGCAGGCTCTGGCGCTGCTCCAAAATACCGTGTTCTCCTTTAGCATGCGTGTTTGCGGCCAGCGTGAGGACGCCGAAGACACCATGCAAGAGGTGCTGCTCAAGTCGGTTCCCCACCTACCCAAATTCGACAGTCCCAAAGCACTCGTGGTGTGGCTCTATAAAGTGGCGAAGAACCGCTGCCTGATGAGCCGACGCCGGAGCAAGTTTGCTCCCACACCAGACCTCTCCCTGGAAGACCTCATGCCCGATCGGAAGGAACTTGAGGGAGTGGAAACCGACGGGAGCATTAACCCCGAAGCGTTCGCCATCCGGAGTGAGGAAGCAGGACGGCTGCGGAACGCCATTCAGAAGTTACCGCCACAATACCGCATTGTTTTGGTGCTGCGCGACATGGAAGGGCTGACGGACGAAGAGGTCGCCGAGATCACCGGACTGCGCTCTGGAACAGTGCGGGTTCGTCTCCACCGCGCCAGGCTGTTTGTTCGGAAGGAATTGATGAAAGGGTTGAAACCACGCTCCGGGAGAGCACCCGCCGCTTCGCGGTCGGCTTCCCAAGAACAGCTAGGCAACGAACAGACCAGACCTGCCCGCTGCAAGGCCATGTTTGCTGAGCTCTCGAACTATCTCGACGAGCAGTTGGATGATTCACTTTGTGAGGAACTGGAGCGGCACCTGGGCGGTTGCGAACCGTGCAAGGCGTTCCTTACTAGTCTCGAAGCAACGATTGAGCAGTGCCGAACGTCCCCGGCCGAGTGCCCAGCGAGCAAGAAGGCCGTCCGGCTCCGCAAGCAACTGCTGAGGAACTACGAACAAGTGCTCGCGATGGTCAGACCAAAGTTGTAGCCCTCCTTACGGCCCTTAGGATCCAGGCCGATTTTCTTTGTAACAAAATCCAACTTTCTGCATTTATTCGTGTACTTGATCGATACGGATAGCAGGAGGCAATCATGATCACAGCCAAAGTCGAACTGACTCAACCACTTAGGCAGCAGCGCCAATTTGTAGCCCAGAGCGGGAGCGGCCATCACCTGCTGCTGGACGATGCAGCCGGAGGTACAGGCCCCAAACCGATCGAACTGGTTGCCGCAGGGCTGGCTGGCTGTACGGCGTTCGATGTCATCACGGTGCTCCGCCAGAAGTACCACCAGAAGGTCACAGGATATGAAGTGAGGGTTGAGGCCGATCAGGCGGAGCGTCCGCCGCAGGTGTTTACAGCAGTCCGAATCCACCATGTGGTCATGGGACACGAAATTGATACGGCAGCGCTGGAGGAAGCCATCCGTCTCTCCGAAGAGAAGTACTGTTCCGTGGGGGCGATGGTGCAAAAGACGGCAAGCTTTCACACAACCTACGAACTCGTCGGAGAGAAAACCGAGTGGCTGAAGCCAGCACCGGAGGTAGGAGTTCAGAGCTGAGGAAAGTCTCAGGCGACAGTTTTCACTTCCACCAGTGACCGAGATCACTGTCCTGGATTGATAGCGAGGAGCAGGATGAAACTGGCAACACTCGATTGTTTCCCAGCAGGTCCCAATCTCATGGAATTGCGTTCTGCTTTCTTCCGTGCGTTCAAGATCGTATTTTTGGCCATTCTTCCCATCTGGTGCTTGGGTTCGGCGTTCTCCCAACAAGTGGCGGAGCCCTCGGCCCTTACGCTTCAGCAGGCGGTAAAGATCGCGCTCGAGAAGAATCCGCTGCGCAAGGCGGCTCTCGCGGACACGAGAGCAGCGTCCGCAGACGTTCGCGCAGCACGATCGGTCCTCATGCCGCGGCTGACGTTCTCCGAGACTGCGACGCGCGGGAACGACCCGGTTTACGTTTTTGCCAGCAAATTGCGACAACAGCGCTTCACGGCTGCCGATTTCGACCTGAATAAGTTGAACACACCCTTGCCCTTCGGAAACTTCAGCACGCGCTTTGGCGGAAGCTGGAATCTGTTTGACTCGCTTGCCAGTTGGCACGGCGTGAATCGGGCAAAACAGATGAACGAGGCTGCCGGGCATCAACTGGAGCGCACCGATCAGGAGATCGTTTCCCGAGTCGTCGATGCATATTACGCTGTGTTGCTAGCGACGAAGCAACTGGAGGTCGCGGAGCAGGCGGTGAAAACGTCTCAGTCCATCATGGATCGCAGTCAGGCAAGGTTCGACAGTGGGTTGGTAGTGGAGTCCGACCTGCTCACCGCGAAGGTACGGATGGCAGCGCGACAGCAGGAACGCATTCGGGCCAGGAACAATCTGGATCTGGCACGGGCCCAGTTGAGCACCGCGATGGGTGCGCCAGTGGACTCCTTGTTCCAGCCGTCTGAAGCCTTGGAGGAACGCACCCTTCCTGTACCCATTCTCCAGGAGGTCGAGAAGCAAGCACTCACGAATCGACCGGACTTGAAGCGCATTCAATCCGAAGAGGCCGCCCAGCGGCAGAGCGTTGCAATGGCAAGGTCATCCTTTGGTCCGCGCGTGAACGCCTTTGCTGGCTGGGAGATGGACAACCCGACGTTTGTGGCGGGTGGCGGCGGCAACAATTGGCTGGGCGGAGTCGAGGTGCAGTTTGACATCTTCCAGGGTGGCGCAAAACGGGCGGAACTCGCGCGTGAACGCGCCCTCGAGGAGAGAGTGACAGCCATGAAGCAGGTGGCCAGTGACGGAGTCCGCCTTGAGGTCCGCCGCGCTTATTACAACTTAGACTCTGCCCGGCAGGAGGTAGAGGTTGCGCGGGCTGCCATCGCCCAGGCACAGGACAGTCTGCGCATCAACCAGAACCGATACGGCGGCGGGCTGACCACGATTACCGACTTGCTGGGCGCCGAAGAAGCGACGCGCCGCAGCCAGACCGACTACTGGGAAGCTGTTTATCGCTTTCATACCAGCTACGCCAACCTGGAGTTGGCCAGCGGAACCTTGAACCCTCAATCTCCTGTGGTGACGCCATGACTCTTAGCAATTCCATCCTTTCACGTCTCGTTCCTCTGGCCGTGGCTCTGGCCGGCGGGCTCAGCGGTTGCTCCAGTGAGGTGCCCCGGACGTCTCCGGCGACGGAGACAGTGCGCAAAGTTTCCGTGCTCTCGGTGCAGCGGGCCAGCGTCCCCGACTTGCTCGAAGCGGTGGGAACAGTGCGCGCGGCGCAAACCAGCCAGCTTGCAAGCCAGATGATGGGGAACATCGTGGAGCTCCGCGTACATGAAGGGGATCGCGTGCAGCGTGGACAGGTGCTTGCGGTAATCGATGGTGCACAACCGCGGGCTGCCGTCGACCGTGCCACGGCAGCCGAGAGCGCATCTGGGCAGGAAGTAGCCGCGTCGGATTCCAACCTCGCTCTGGCCCAATCGACGTTGAATCGTTACCAGAATCTCTACGACCGAAAGTCCGTCAGCCCCCAGGAATTCGATGAGGTGAAAGCTCGCTACCAGGCGGCGCTTGCGCACCGCGACATGGCGCGTGCCGGTCAGACGCAAGCCAAAGCAGCCCTGGCTCAGGCACACACATCGTTGTCGTACACCCGGGTTCTTGCGCCGTTCGACGGGGTAATCACGGAGAAGAGAGGCGACCCCGGCACGTTGGCCAGCCCCGGCTTTTCGATCTTCACTATCGAGGGTCTCGGGCACTTTCGACTGGAGGCTACAGTCAACGAAAGCGATCTGCGATATGTCCACGTCGGCGACCAGGTGCCGGTTGTGGTGGACGCGTTGGAGGCTGCGGAACGGAAGGGAAAAGTTGTACAAATCGTACCTGCGGCTGACCCAGGCAGCCGCAGTTTCCTGGTGAAGATCGAACTGCCTGCGGATGCGCAGTTGCGGTCGGGTCTGTTCGGCCGGGCACAATTTTCCCGCGGCAAGCGGTCGTCAGTATTGATTCCCCAGACTGCAGTAGTGGAGCGCGGCCAGTTGCAGGGGGTTTACATCCTGGACCTGAATGAGATCGCGAACCTGCGCTACGTCACGCTGGGGAAAACGGCCGGGGCAGAAGTTGAGGTCCTTGCTGGCCTGCAAGAGGGCGAACGCCTCGTCGCGAAACCGGCTGACCTCGACCTGAACGGCAAGCGCATCGAGGCCCAGCGATGAGAGACGAAGGGGCCAACTCCGCGAACCAATCCGCCCCGAGCCTACGCCTGGCAGGACGCATCGCTCACGGCTTCATCGACTCCAAGCTCACGCCGTTGGTCATCTTGGCTGCGTTGCTTCTAGGCGCTTTCAGCATCCTGGAGACACCGCGCGAGGAGGAGCCGCAGATCGTCGTTCCCATGCTCGACGTATTCGTGCAGATGCCAGGCGCATCGCCGGAAGAAATCTCGCAGCGGGTCAGCCTCCCCATGGAAAAGCTGCTGCGCGAAGTTCCGGGTGTCGAATATATCTACTCCATCAACCAGCCGGGCATGAGCATGCTGATCGTACGTTTCGTTGTTGGCTCAAAGGAAGAAGACGCCATCATACAGACGTACAACAAGCTCTATTCCAACTTTGACCGCATCCCGCCGGGTGTTTCGCAACCGATCATCAAGATCCGCTCGATCAATGCCGTCCCTATTATGGCGCTCACGTTATGGAGCAAGAACTATGACGCCTACCAACTGCGGCGCATTGCGGGCGAACTGGAAACCTCGCTCAAACAACTTGACGATGTGTCTGAAACCACGATCATCGGAGGACAGGGACGCCAGTTGCGCGTGGTTTTGGATACCCCGCGACTCGCGGCCTATGGGCTCACGCCGGCGGCGGTGGCGGCGCAACTCCAGAGCGCGAACAGCCGTGGCGAGGTGGGCAGCTTCGCGCGCGACAACCGCGAGTTCAAGGTCGAGGCGGGAAACTTCTTCACGCGACCGGAAGATTTGCGGCAAGTCGTAGTGGGAGTCCATTCGGGCCGCCCGGTCTACTTGCGCGATGTGGTAGAGAAGTTGGAAGACGGCCCGGCTGAGCCGGACAGCTACGTCATGTTCGCGAACGCCCGGGGTAGTGTGGAGGCGGGTCGGAGACCCGACCACACACAAGAATATCCCGCGGTGACCATCACCCTTGCCAAGCGCAAAGGCACCAATGCGACCATAATCTCCGAACGCGTTCTGGAGAAGGTCAACTCTCTCCGCGGATATGTGCTCCCTAATGACCTGAACGTCACAGTTACGCGTAACTATGGCGAGACCGCGAAAGACAAGTCGAACGAACTGCTGAAACATCTGCTCATCGCGACGCTGTCAGTGACTCTGCTGATCGCACTGGCGCTGGGTTGGCGGGAATCAGGCGTGGTTCTGCTGGCCGTACCCGTCACGCTGGCGCTCACGTTGGCCATCTTCTATCTCTACGGCTACACTCTCAACCGAGTCACTCTGTTTGCGTTGATTTTCTCTATCGGCATTCTGGTGGACGACGCCATCGTGGTGGTAGAGAACATCGTTCGCCATTTTCGATTGCCGGCAAGTCGCGGGCGCCCTCTCGCGGAAGTGGCGGTAGAAGCAGTGGATGAGGTCGGCAATCCCACGATTCTTGCCACCTTCGCCGTCATCGGCGCCATCCTGCCCATGGCGTTCGTGCGCGGTCTGATGGGCCCCTACATGCGTCCGATTCCAGTGGGAGCATCGGCAGCCATGCTGTTCTCTCTGATCGTGGCTTTTGTGGTCTCGCCTTGGGCAGCCCTGAGATTGCTGAGAAATTATGCGGGCGAGGGCGCCCACGCCACACATGAGGCCGAAGGCTGGACGACGCGCCTGTATCGACGCGTGATGAACCCACTCATCGTCAATGCCCGTCGCCGCTGGATGTTTCTGGGCGGAGTAGTCGTGCTGTTGCTGGCCGCCGTCGCGTTCGTCCCGTTGAAGTGGGTGCGGGTGAAGATGCTCCCCTTCGACAACAAGAGCGAGTTCCAGGTCATCATTGACATGCCCAACGGAACACCGCTGGAGCAAACCGCTCGCGTAGCGCAGGCGCTCGGCGGCTATCTTGGCCAGCAGCCCGAAGTCACCAACTACCAGATTTACGCCGGCACATCCGGCCCCTACAACTTCAACGGACTGGTGCGGCATTACTTCTTGCGCCGTCAACCCAATCAGGCCGACATCCAGGTAAACCTGCTGTCGCGGCACGACCGCAGCGCGCAGAGCCATGAAATCGCGCGGCGGCTGCGTCCGGAACTGGACAAGATCGCCGAGCCTTTCGGTGCACGTATCAAGGTCGCGGAAGTTCCTCCTGGCCCACCGGTGCTGCAGACTCTGGTCGCGGAAGTCTACGGGCCCGACTACAAGAGCCAAATCGCCCTCGCGGCGCAGGTCAAGAAAATCTTCCAGCAGACTCCAGGCGTCGTGGATGTGGACTGGTACGTTGAAGACCCCCAGACCAAGTACGACCTGAAAGTGGATCTCGATAAGGCGGCTCTGCACGGAGTCTCCCCCGCCGATGTCACGCGCACGCTGCAGGTGGGGTTGAGCGGCGCGAATGCCGGACTTTTACACGATCCGAACTCACGCGAGGACGTTCCGATCCAAGTTCGTCTGGCGCGGCCCGATCGCTCGGGAATCGAGAATCTCGAAAACATAAAGCTGCCCACCGCTTCCGGAGGACAGATTGCATTGCAGGAGGTCACGAACCTCCAGCAGACCACGATCGACACCAGTGTCTATCGCAAGAACCTGCAACCGGTGGTGTACGTGACGGGTGATGTAGCGGGCGGCGAAGAGAGTCCGGTGTACGCAATCACGAAAATGAGCGATGCCATCGACAAAATCAGGTTGCCCGATGGCTACGCGGTCAAGCAATACAAGGGTACAACCATGCCCGAGCGCACCGACCGCTTCTCCGTGAAGTGGGATGGTGAGTGGCACATCACGGTGGAAGTCTTCCGCGACCTGGGACTCGCCTTTGCTGCCGTCCTGGTTTTGATCTATGTGCTGGTCGTCGGCTGGTTCCGGTCGTTCGTTACGCCGCTCGTCATTATGGCGCCGATTCCGCTGACCCTGGTAGGTATCCTCCCGGCACACGCCCTGATGGGTGCATTCTTCACAGCCACCTCGATGATCGGCTTCATTGCTGGCGCCGGAATCATTGTGCGCAACTCCATCATCCTCGTCGATTTCATTGAACTCCGTCGTTCACAAGGTATGTCACTGGAAGGCGCCGTAGTCGACGCGGGCGCAGTTCGCTTCCGCCCCATGCTGCTGACCGCGGCTGCAGTTGTGGTGGGAGCGAGTGTCATCCTGTTTGATCCCATTTTCCAGGGTTTGGCACTGTCGTTGATGGCAGGAGAGGTGGCGTCCACCGTTCTGTCGCGGATGGCAGTACCGGTCCTCTACTACCTCTCTCAGAGGGAACACTCACTTCCACCCCTGCATCCGCATTCGCCCGAAAATGTGGCTGAATGCGAAACACCGCAATGCGAAATTGCGCACAACAGCCTTTAATCCCGAAGGAGGCCTATTATGACCGTAGAACGTGCACTTCGAGTGATCGCCGGTAGTTTTATTCTATTGTCGTTGGCTCTAGGGCACTACGTTAGCCCGTACTGGTATCTTTTCACGGCCTTTGTTGGTTTGAATCTGTTTCAGTCTGGATTCACCAACTGGTGTCCGATGATGACATTCCTACGTAAACTTGGAGTGGGTAGGTAGGAAAATGAACATGCCCAATTGGGTTTGGGGAGTGGCATTTCTTCTTGCCTATGTGGTCCTGACGCAATGGCTACTGCCAAAACTTGGTGTTCCTACCTGAAGGAGCCAAGGTTGCGCCGAGTCTCGGCGCAAGATTGTTCCGCCAGGCACTCCGGAGAACCATGACAACGATCGTGCAGGTTGAATTTCGCGAGAGCCTGTTGTCAATCCGTGACGAGATCCTCCAATCACTTGGACATCCAATAATCTCCGCTCTCGGTTCGCGTGCTGCGCGAAATCTCGACCTCTCGCATGAATCAGTGAGTGTTGTCCTGATCGGGCACGGGGCTCCTTGGGAAGAACGGTGCAACCTTGCCGCTCATTTCCGCGAGACCCTGCCAGGAGTTCCGATAGTGGCGTCCCTCCGTCAGCAAGATAAGGATGTGACCGGAGCAGATTACAACTTGCCGGCAGATAATCCGCCTCTGTGGGTGAGCACAGTGAAACAGGCACTTGCCGGAGTCGGGTAGCAACTTCTGAAGCGGAGCAAGACCTCATCGAGAGCCGAGTCCGTCCGAGAGAAGTTCGAGTGGCGAACGAATGAGGAAGAAATGCCCAAGAGGCAGTGGTCAAGAACGGGCATACTCGGATAACCCCTGCGAATAGCCATCTTTCAAACTGGGTAGGTTGCCGAGGATGTCGTGGGCAGCCTCGCTATGCATCCTGACCATGCGTGAAGCGACGGTTTTGTGAGGACGGAACTGCCGGTGCTAGACTGCGTCTATGGCTTTGAAAAAGAAAATCAAGAAGAAGCAGACGAGATCAAAAAGAACCGACGGCAAGAAGGTGGCGCCGACGAAGAAGCGGGCTACGAAGGGAACTCTTAAGAAGAAATCGGCGAAGAAGAAGCCAGCTCAGAAAAAGGCGCCGGCGAAAACCAAGGCCGTCGGCAAGAAGACAATCGGCGCGAAGACGGTGAGCGTACTTAAGAAACAGGTTCGGGAGAAGAGCCAGAGCGTGGAGACAGTGGCATTCTCACCGAAGGACCCGGGACCGCGCTCGGGCCAGCAATCGGGAGATTTGCAGGGATTGTCCAGCGTCGAGAGTGCGGATTCGGAGAGTGTCGGCGATTTGCTGGAGGAAGGAAACGCGTTCGAGGCCGACGTAGTGACGGGCGTGGAAGCCGCTGGGAGCGCGGATGAGAAGGAAGTTCGCACGCATGAGGTGCCGGAGGATGACGTGCCCGGCGAATATCTGGATGAGGATTAGTCGATTAGCGAAGGAAAGACGAAAATCTGCCAAAAAAGGCAGAGGTCAAAAACTCGGGGGCAACTCGGGGGCAACAAGCGCCGAATGGACGTTTTTTAGGGGTCTGTACGGCATCTAAATCATTGAAAACACAGGGACGGTAAACCCGGAAACGGACTGTCACGGCAGAGGCCGCGGGTTCGAGTCCCGTCGTCCCCGCCATACTCCTTAAGACTTACAGGAATCTGGCAAGAAAGTCGTGGGAACAAAAGGGAACATGTCCCTACGCTCCCGCCA
>Ga0070741_10014430_pt1 | contig 13655 bp, 14 predicted proteins | sample Coa_R1_4_FD_66440 | JGI IMG/M metagenome (GOLD analysis project Ga0070741, IMG submission 66440) | Surface soil microbial communities from Centralia Pennsylvania, which are recovering from an underground coalmine fire - Coalmine... | ecosystem: Environmental > Terrestrial > Soil > Unclassified ... | reverse complement strand
GCACGCCGATCCAGGTCTGCGATACCGATACCGGCCAGCCCAAGACGATCTACGTCCGCGCCGGCGGCAACTGAAGATGACGCTCGTCGTTCCATCCTGCGGCCAGGGCGCTCCCTGTCCGTGCAGCAAGGACCTCGATCCCTGTAGCTGCTCCAATGCCTGCGCTATGGACTGCCGCTCCCGTAAAGGCCAATACACGCTCTGTGGCTATAGCGAATTCACAAGCCCGAGCTCACCTCCAAAAAAATACCGCACGCTGACCCTTAGTGGCAGCATTGTCGGCCTCTCCTGCGCTTCCCTTGGCTGTGCCTCCGGATGCTGCACCGAAACTGATACCTACTCAGGCCAATGCAAGTATGACAAAAATACCTGCGTCCTCACGAGTAATGGGCTCATCACGATCGTCGGTTGCAGCAATGACGGCACCATTCCCACTTGCGATTTGAGCCGCATCGCGGCCTCGATCGGCGATTATATCGTCTGCACCCAGGCCTCCTGCCAGGTCGACAATGACCTGGTCGGCGTCTGCCAGGATTTCCCCGTCTCCGGCCGCTCCTCCAAGCGTATTGCCACCAGCGCCCAGAAAAACCTTTCCGAGGAGGACACCGAGCAGGATGCCATCAACCGTATCAACGCGCCTTGGGGCGACTGGTATCCGGTCACTCCCGGCGGCTCATGCTGCGCCGGTATTCAGCCGCGCACCGGCTTCACCGGTGGATTCTCGGAGGCCCAATATCGGGTTCACGTCACGGGCACACCCGGCATGCTTGTGAGCGTCAATTTATTCTTCACCCGGCGCGTCTATGGCGTTGGAGCATTCCAGCCCTATATGACCATTCCCCGCACCGTCCAAATCAACCTCGACGGCAAGGGCCTTATCGACGTGACCGATGTGCCAAATGACTATGGATATGAGACCTGCCTCGAAAGCTGTAAAAGCGGCCCCTTTAGTGCCTTTGCCTGAAGGCGCAATCATCCATAATCTGGAACTGGCCCGCGACCTCCGCCAGGCCTCTCCAGAGCCCGCCTGTCGCTATCAAGCTGCCCCGATTGCCCTGGGCGACTGGATCGAGCGAAGGGCGCTCCCTATAGCGCACGGGATAGACCGTCTGACGGCCGCTTTACCCCCAAGACTCCGGACCCAGATCGCCGGCTGTTCCGCATGCAGCAAGCGCCGGCGATTCCTGAACATGGTTGTGCCCAATTGCAAAGCCTGGAATGGCGGCTGGAAGGGCTCTTTCCTGCGCTTTGCAATTGCCTGGAAAGCCATCTATCGGCCCATTCCGGCCTCGGCTCCGCAGCGCTTGTAAAAACGACCGATCCTTAAACCTTCAGCAAATCCTCCTCAAACCTCACGGCAAATTACAACAAGAAAAGCGCACCGGCGAACGTGGCGGAGAGGGGGGGATTCGAACCCCCGGTACGGTTGCCCGTACACATGATTTCCAATCATGCACATTCGACCACTCTGTCACCTCTCCAGGCGCACGGACGGCGGCAGCGGTGAGGCTGACGCCGTGGGACGAAGGGGTTGAAGGCAAGGCAAACCCCGCTGCGGGTCAACGGAAAAGCTGGGCTCCCGCCCGGGCGGCCGCCCTCGTGAATTCTGCGGAGCGGGGTGCCGCGGGCGCGTTGGGCGGGCTTTTACGATCGGGGAAGATTTTTCCCGGAAAAGCTACTTGCGCGCCGAGTCTCGGATGGTAGGTTGCGGTGCATTTTCTCGTTTCAACCGCTCCATTTCACATGGTCTCCGCCAACACTGAACTGGCCTATAACAGCAAGATCGAGGGCGATGTCATCGTTTCCCGGGCCGACGCGGTCATCAACTGGATCCGCACCAACTCCATGTGGCCCATGCCGATGGGTCTGGCCTGCTGCGCCATCGAGCTGATGGCCTCGGCGGCGAGCCGGTTCGATATCGCGCGTTTCGGCGCCGAGGTCATGCGTTTTTCCCCCCGCCAGGCCGACGTCATGATCGTGGCCGGCACCGTCACCTACAAAATGGCCAGCGCTCTTCGCCGCATCTATGACCAGATGCCCGACCCGAAATGGGTCATCGCCATGGGCGCCTGCGCCAGCACCGGCGGCATGTACCGCAGCTATGCCGTGCTCCAGGGGGTGGACCGGATCGTGCCGGTCGACGTTTATGTCAGCGGCTGTCCGCCGCGGCCCGAGGCGCTGCTCGACGCGCTCATCAAGCTCCAGGAAAAAGTCCGGCGCGAGCCGGCCTTCACCCGGCTTCATACCGCCTGAAACGCGTCGTCTTCCTCTGCGCATGACCGCCGCTGACGTCACGACAGCCCTGAAGGAAAAATTTCCTCAAATTGCTGGCCGGCCGAGCCTCGATTGGCCGGCGTTCGACGTCGCCCCGGCCGACATTTCCGCCGTGCTGAAGTTTTTGCGCGACGAGTGCGCTTACGACATGCTGGTGGATGTCACGGCGATCGACGCCGGCACCGACAAATCGCCGCGCTTCACCGTCGTCTGGCACCTGCTCTCAACCACGGCGCACGATTACGTCCGCCTGGCGGCGGCCTGCGCCAGCGACACCGAGCCGGCCATGCCCAGCGCCGTCGGACTCTGGGCGGGAGCCAACTGGCACGAGCGCGAAACCTACGATATGTTCGGCATCAGCTTCACCGGCCATCCCGACCTGCGCCGCATCCTGATGTGGGAGGGTTATCCCTATTTCCCGCTGCGCAAGGAATTCCCTCTCGCCGGCATCGAGACCGAATTGCCCGACGTCGAGGTGGCGGCGGAGACCAAGGCGAAAGTCAGGCCCGCTCCGATGATGGGCGGCCCGTTCGTCACTTCTTCGGGCGAATTCGGCCTTGGCGAGGCCGAACCCAAGGCCAAGGACGAGAGCTGGACCGAGCGTCGCGAAAAACCGGAATAACCCGCCGAACGTCATGGCCACCGACTTTTCCTTTCCTGACAGCGCCGCCAAGGCCGCTGCCGCCCCGCAAGAGTTTTCCACCGAGAAGATGTCCCTCTCGATGGGGCCGTCGCATCCGTCGACCCACGGCGTGCTGCGTGTCCAGATGGAACTGGACGGCGACATCGTGACCAAGGCCGACCCCGTCGTCGGCTACCTCCATCGCGGCGATGAGAAGATCGCCGAGAACATGACCTACAACCAGTTCGTGCCCTACACGGACCGGCTGGATTACCTCGCCCCGCTCGCGAACAACGTCGCCTATGCCATCGCCGTCGAGCGCCTGGCCAAGCTGGAGGTGCCGCCGCGCTGCCAGGCCATCCGCGTCATCGTCTGCGAAATGGCGCGCATCTCCGCGCACTTGATGGGACTCGGCGCCTACGGCATCGACGTCGGCGCCTGGTCGGTGTTCCTCTACACCTTCACCGAGCGCGAAAAACTCTACAAACTCTTCGAGGAACTGACCGGTGCGCGCTTCACCACCAGTTATACCCGGATCGGCGGCCTCGCCCGGGATGTGCCCGAAGGCTGGACCCAACGGGTCGATGCGTTCTGCGATCAGTTTTTGCCCATCCTCGATGAGGTTCTCCGGCTGCTTTCCCGCAACAAGATCTTCCTCGACCGCACCGAGGACGTCGGCGTCATTTCCAAGGAGGACGCCATCGCTTACGGCCTGACCGGGCCGAATCTGCGCGGCTCCGGCGTGCCGCTCGACCTGCGCAAGGACAAGCCCTACTCCGGCTACGAGCAGTACGAGTTCGACGTGCCGGTGGGCACGCGCGGCGACTGCTACGACCGGTACCTTTGCCGCGGCGAGGAAATGAAGCAAAGCGTGCGCATCATCAAGCAGGCGGTGGCGAAGTTCCCCGCCGGCGAGTGGTACGCGAAAGACGCAAAAAAAATCTTCGGGCCGCCCAAGGACAAGATTCTCTCCAGCATGGAGGAGCTGATCCAGAATTTCATGCTCGTGACCGAGGGACCGCTCATGCCGCCGGGCGAGGTCTACTTCGAGGCGGAAAATCCCAAGGGCGCGCTCGGTTTCTACGTCGTCAGCCGGGGCGGCGGCGTACCGTGGCGGTTGAAAATCCGTTCCCCGTCATTCTGCAACCTTTCCATTCTGCCCAAGGTCTGCGTCGGGGCGATGATCTCCGACGTCGTCTCCATCCTCGGCTCGCTCGACTTCGTCATGGGCGAGTGCGACCGCTGATTTTCCGCCGATGAACCTGAAGCCGGAAACCCTGCAACGCATTGATGAGGTGATCACGCACTATCCGCAGAAGCGGAGCGCGTCGCTCCCGCTGCTCCACCTCGTGCAGGAGGACGCCGGCTTCATTTCCGACGAGGCGATCGAATGGATCGCGGCCAAACTCGGCCTGCAGCCGATCAACGTCTATGAGCTGGTCACCTTTTATCCCATGTTCCGGCGCCAGCCCATCGGCCGCCGCCACATCAAGGTCTGCCGCACCCTGTCCTGTGCGCTGATGGGCGGCTACAAGACCTGCGCCGAGTTCAAAAAGGAATTCGACTGCGAGACGGGCGGCACGTCGCCCGACGGCGGGGTCACGATCGAATTCGTCGAATGTCTCGCCAGCTGCGGCACGGCGCCGGTCGTGATGATTGACGAGGAGCTGCACGAGAAAGTCGATGCAGCGAAGGCCCGCGAACTCAGCGCCAAAATCAAAGCCGAATCCGTCGGCGCCCCCAAGCCATGACGCTTCCCGCCGAACTTACGGCCGCGCTCGCCGCCGACGCCCAGGCCTCCGCGCTTTTTGGGAAATTCACGCCCTCGCACCGGCACGAATACGCGAAATGGGTCGGCGAGGCCAAACAGGCCGCCACCCGCCGGCGCCGCGCCCGCCAAGCGGTCAAGATGATGAAAGAAAAGGCAGTAGCCCGACGCTGATCGAAATCCGCAATCCAAAATCCACAATCGGCAATTTTTTTCATGCCCGCTCCCGAACAACGCCGCCTCATTTTCAAGCACATTGACGAGCCCGGTTACACCAACGACCTCGCCTGCTACCTGCGCAACGGCGGTTATGAAGTGCTGAAAAAAGCCGTTCAACGGAAGCCGGAGGAGCTGATCGATGAGGTCAAGAAATCCGGCCTGCGCGGCCGCGGCGGCGCCGGCTTTCCCTGCGGCGTGAAGTGGACCCTGGTCGACCGCAAGAGCGGCAAGCCGATCTACCTCGTGGTCAACGCCGACGAGTCCGAGCCGGGCACCTTCAAGGACCGCTACATCATCCACCAGGATCCGCACCAGCTGATCGAGGGCATCATGATCACCTGCTTCGCCAACAATGTGAAGTTGGCCTACATTTATATCCGCGGCGAATTTCCCGAAGGCGCGCGAATCCTGGAAAAAGCCATCGCCGAGGCGCGGGCGGCAAACTTTTGCGGGCCGAATATTCTCGGCGGCGCCTACGGCTGCGAGATCTACGTTCATCGCGGCGCCGGCGCCTACATCTGCGGCGAAGAAACCGGCCTGATCGAGTCGCTCGAGGGCAAGCGCCCGTATCCGCGGATCAAGCCGCCGTATTTCCCCGCCGTGCTCGGCCTTTACCAGTGCCCGACCATCGTCAACAATGTCGAGACGCTCTGCCACGTGAAGCACATCGCCGACATCGGCGGTGACGCCTACGCCAAGATCGGGACGCCCAACAACACCGGCACCCGCATCCTCTGCGTCAGCGGCCACGTTCAACGGCCCGGCTACTACGAATTCGAGGTCGGCAAGATCACGCTGGGCCAGCTGCTCAACGAGGTCTGCGGCGGTCCGCTGCCCGGCCGCACGTTCAAGGCCGTCATTCCCGGCGGCTCCTCGGCCAAGATCCTCAAGTTTGGCGAGACCTTCAACTTGAAGAACAAGGACGGCTCCACCCGCACCCTGGCAATGGAGGATATTCCGATGGATTTCGACACCCTCGCCGCCTGCGGCACCATGGGCGGCTCCGGCGGGGTGATCGTAATGGACGACTCGGTGAACATGGTTGAGGCCCTGGCCAACATCAACGAGTTCTACGCCCACGAGAGCTGCGGCCAGTGCACGCCCTGCCGCGAGGGCTCGCTCTGGATGAAAAAAATCACCCGCCGCATGGTCCACGACGGAGCCCGGCCGGAGGACGGCGCGCTGCTCAAGAGCGTCGCCGACCAGATTGCGGGCCGGACGATCTGCGCCTTTGGCGAAGCCTGCGCCTGGCCCACGCAAAGCTTCGTCCAAAAATTCGGCGATGAATTCAAGGACTGCGCCGCTGAAAAAAAGACAAAAAACGATGATTCGTTGGAGCTCGTTTAAAGATGAACCACAAAGACACAGAGAGCACGGAGCGCGGACAGGGATTTCTCGGTGTCCTCTGTGTCTTTGTGGTTAATTAAGACTTTCCCGATGATTCAGCCCGCCAAACCCGACCTCATCACCGTCAACATCGACGGACGCGAGATTGCCGTGCCCAAGGGCACCAACGTGATCGAGGCCGCACGCCGGCTTGGTATCGAGGTGCCGCATTATTGCTATCATCCCAAGCTTTCCATTGCCGGCAATTGTCGCATGTGTCTGGTCGAAATGGGCATGCCCGCGGTCGATCCGGCGACCAAGGCGCCGATCGTGGATGCGGCCACCGGCCGGCAGAAGATCAACTGGATCCCGCGCCCCGCCATCGGCTGCGCCACCAACGCCGCCCCCGGCCTGCATATCCGCACGACCACCCCGCTGGTCAAGGACTGTCGCGAAGGCGTGATGGAATTTCTCCTCATCAACCATCCGCTCGATTGCCCGATTTGCGACCAGGCCGGCGAATGCCAGCTCCAGGAGCATGCCACCGGCTACGGCCGCGGCTATTCCCGCTTCATCGAACGCAAGAACGTCAAGCCCAAGCGCACCGTGCTCGGACCGCGCGTCATGCTCGACGACGAGCGCTGCATCCTTTGCTCGCGCTGCGTCCGTTTCTGCAACGAGGTCGCCAAGGACGATGTGCTCGGCTTTGTCGATCGCGGCAGTTACAGCACGCTCACCTGTTATCCGGGAAGGAAGCTGGAGAACAATTATTCGCTCAACACCGTCGACATCTGCCCGGTCGGCGCGCTCACCTCGACGGATTTTCGTTTCAAGATGCGCGTCTGGTTCCTCAAGCAGACCGACAGCATCGATCCCGAGTCCTCCGTCGGCTGCAACACCGTCGTCTGGTCGCGCGAGGGTGTGATCTACCGTATCACGCCGCGCCGCAACGATGAGGTCAACGACACCTGGATGCCGGACAGCGGCCGCGAGCTTTACAAGCAGGTCCGCGCCGACGACCGCCTTGCCGCGATCAAGGTCAACGGCCTCGACAGCAGCCTGGACATGGCGGTCAACGCCGCCGCGCAAATCCTCAAAGAAGGCGCCGCCGCCATCGTCGGCTCCGGCCGCAGTTCGGTCGAGGAACAGTTCCTCGCCGGAAAACTGGGCGCCGCGCTCGACGCGCCGGCCTGGCTGGTCGGCCGGATGGGGCGGGGCGACGGCATCCTTCTTTCCGCCGACCGCAACCCGAACGTTCGCGGCGCGCTCGTCACCGGCTTGATCAAGGAGTTGCCCGCCGCGCAGCTCACCGCACTCGCGGCGAAAATCGACGCCGGCGAAATCAAGACCGTTGTCTCCATCGGGGAGGATCTGGCCGCCGCCGGCCTGACCGAGGCGCAGCTGGCGAAAATCCGCATCATTTACCTCGGCACGCATGCCAATGCCACCAGTGCGGCCGCCGCGGTATTGCTCCCCACGCTCACGATCTTCGAAAAAAGCGGCACCTTCATCAACCAGCAGTTCCGCCTGCAGAAGTTTCACCAGGCCGTGCCGGGGCGAATCGGCGCGACCGACGATCTCATCGTGCTCGCTAAGCTTGTCGCGGCGGTTGGCGGACCAGCCCTGTCCGCCGCCATTCCCGCGCTCTGGATGGCGCTCGCCGCCGAGATTCCGCAGTTCGCCGCCATCACCTTTGCCAATCTGCCCGCCACCGGGCTCGTGCTCGATTCGGCTCCGTGGGCCGGCCTGCCTTTTGCCGAGGGTCCGGCGCTGCACTACAAACCGGCCGCCGCGGCCGCCACGCCATGATCACGTTCTGGCTCCATCTTCCGCTCTGGCTCCAATCCGCCATCAAGGGCGCGGCAGTCATCGCGGTCATCATCCCCTTCGCCGGCGCCTGTTCCATGGCCGAGCGCAAAGTCTCCGCCTGGATCCAGGGCCGGCCCGGCCCCAACCGCGCCACCGTGCCATGGGTCGCCTGGATTCCTTTCCTGGGAAAATTTCTCCAGCGGCTTGGCGTCTTCCACCTCATGGCCGACGGCGGCAAGTTCGTTTTCAAGGAAAACGTCACGCCGGCGCACGTGAACCGCTTTTATTACCTGCTCGCGCCGGTCATCGCCCTCATCCCTGCGCTCACCACCATCACGGTGGTGCCGTTCGGCGCCTACTGGGATGCCGCCGCGCACACCCTTCGGCCGCTCGCGCTGGCCAACGTCGACGTCGGCATCCTCGCGGTTTTCGCCGTCTCCTCCCTCGGCGTTTATTCCATCATCCTCGCCGGCTGGGCCTCGAATTCGAAATATCCCTTCCTCGGCGGCGTGCGCGCCTCCGCCCAGCTCATTTCCTACGAGCTCTCTATGGCGCTGTCCGTGCTGCCCGTTTTTCTCTGGGTCAATGCGCCCGACAGCCGCGGCACGCTCGGGCTGTTCGATGTCGTCCAGCAGCAGGTGCTGCCGGGTTTCTGGGGCGGCATGTGGTTCATCTTTTTGATGCCGGTCTCCGCCTTTATTTTTTTGATCTCGCTCTTTGCCGAGACCAACCGCCAGCCGTTCGACATGCCGGAATCGGAAGCCGACCTGGTCGGCGGATTTCACACCGAATACGGCGAATTCAAATGGTCGCTCTTCTTCGTCGCCGAATATGCCCACATGATCGTCGGCTCGGGCGTGTTTGTGCTCCTTTTTCTCGGCGGCTGGAATCCGCTCCCCTGGGTGCCGCTCGCGCCGCTCATCGCCGGCCTGCCCGCCTGGCTCGGCGCCCTCCTCGCCGTTGCCATCTTCGTCGGCAAGGTCATCGCCTTCATCTTTCTTTTCATGTGGGTGCGCTGGACGCTCCCGCGTTTCCGTTACGACCAGGTGATGAAGATCGGCTGGCAGAAGCTGCTGCCCCTCGCCATCGCCAACCTTATCGCTTATGCCATCGGCATCGCGATCATCCAAAGATAAATTAACCACAGAGACATGATTTTGAATTCACAGAACATTTCCTCCGTGCGCTCTGTGCCTTCGTGGTTCAATTAAACTGATTTCCGCCATGGCCGTCATTCACGTCGAACGCAAGCCGCTCACCCTCGCCGAGCGCACTTATCTGCCGCAGATTCTCGGCGGGCTGAAAATCACCTTCAAGCACCTCGTCGCGCCGAAAGACACGCTGGAGTATCCCGAGCAGCGCCCGGCCATTCCGCCCCGCTACCGCGGCGCGCCCACCTTGGTGAAGGATCCGCACGGCCGGGAGAAATGCGTGTCCTGCCAGCTCTGCGAATTCGTCTGTCCGCCCAAGGCCATCCGCATCACGCCGGGCGAGATTCCCGAGGATGCGCCGACCCGCCATGTGGAGAAGGGGCCGCAGGCCTTCGACATCGACATGCTCCGCTGCATTTATTGCGGTCTGTGCGAGGAGGTCTGCCCGGAGGAGGCAATCTTCCTTCAAAACCAGTATTCAATGTCTGGATACAGCCGGGAGGAGATGGTCAACCGCAAGGACCGGCTCTTCGAGATGGGCGGCACGCTGCCCGACCGGCATTTCAAATGGGACAAGAAAAAGGCGGCGGAGGAGGCGGCCGCCCACGCGCCCCACTAGAGCGTTGTCAGCCCCGGACCCGATCGTCCAACTCCTAACCTTTCGCTGATGGCCGACCTTCTTTTCTACATCACCGCAGCCTTCACCGTCTTTTGCGCGCTGGGCGTCGTGCTCAACCGCAACGCCGTCAACGCCGCGCTCTGCCTGCTCCTCAGCCTTGTCGGCGTGGCCGTCCTTTTTGCCCTGCTCAACGCCTACCTTCTCGCCGTGCTGCTCGTCTTGGTCTACGCCGGCGCGGTCGTCGCGCTTTTTCTTTTCATCATCATGCTGCTCGACGTTCGCGCCGACCAGAAGCGTCCGTTCAAGCTCGTCTCCCTGATCGCCAGCCTGGCCGGCCTGGCGCTGCTCGCCGGCGGGATTAGCATGCTTCTCACCCGCGGCCAGCTGTCTGCTTCGCCGCCGCCGGCCGCGGCCGCCCCGGTTGGTTCGGTGCTGAAAAGCTACGCCGAGCTGCTGTTCACAACCTATCTGCTGCCGGTCGAAATCATCGGCTTCCTCCTGCTCATCGCCATGCTCGGTGTCATTGTGCTCTGCAAGAAATTTGAAAGCCTGGAGGACGTGAAATGACCGGCTTGAACGAATACATCGGCTTGAGCGCCTTGCTTTTCGCCATCGGTTTCTTCGGCGTCCTGCTCCGCAAGAACACCCTCGTCATCTACATGTGCCTCGAGCTGATGCTCGTGGCCGCAACCCTCGCCCTCGTCGCCTTTTCACGCTTCAACGGCATTCTCGACGGCGACATCTTTGTCTTCTTCATCCTTACCGTCGCCGCCGCCGAGGTCGCGGTCGGCCTCGCCATCATTGTCGCGCTCTACCGCCGGCGCCAGACCGTGCAGGTGGACGAACTCAACTCGCTGAAAAATTAAGCCGGAAACCAGCATGAAAAAAATGGGCAGAGAGCATCGAGTAGGGGGTAGCGAGTATTACATCTGCGTTGTGCTTGCTTCTCGCTCCTCGCTCCTGTCTCCCCGCTACTTTTGCCGCCCATGACGCCCGCCCAACTCGCCACGCTCATGCTTTTGCTGCCGCTCGCCTCGGCGGCGCTGATCGCGCTTTTTCTGCGCCGGCGCGGCGCGCTGGCTGCGTGGATTTCTATCGCGGCCGCCACCGGCATCGCGCTTATCGCCGGCCATCTCATCTTCCGTGGGCTGCGCGACTTTCCCGCCTCGACCGAATGGCTGCGCTTCGGCGATTTCGCCGTCTCGCTCGGTTTCAAGTTCGACGATCTCGCCGCACTCATGCTCTTCATCGTCGCGCTGGTCGGCTGGTGCGTCCATGTCTTCTCCCTCGGCTACATGCGCGACGACCCGGCGCGCGCCCGCTATTTCGCCGGCCTGTCGGTCTTCATGTTTTCGATGATCGGTATTGTCCTGGCCGACAACCTTTTCATGATGTTCATCTTCTGGGAGCTGGTCGGCTTCAGCTCCTGGCTGCTCATCAACCACTGGCACGAACGTGAAGCGCCGTCGGACGCGGCGAAAAAGGCCTTCATCGTCAACCGGGTGGGTGACTTCGGCTTTCTCCTCGGCATCATCGCCTGCTACTGGACGCTTGGCACGGTCGACCTCACCGAGCTCGCGGTGAAGCTTCACGGCGGCGCAACCATTACCGCGGCCATTCCGCTGCTGCTTTTCTGTGGCGCGGTCGGCAAGTCGGCGCAAATGCCGCTGCACGTCTGGCTGCCGGACGCGATGGAGGGCCCCACACCGGTCTCCGCGCTCATCCACGCCGCCACCATGGTCGCGGCGGGCATCTACATGCTTTGCCGGATCGAGCCGCTGTTCGCCGCCGCGCCCCCGGTCGCGCTCAATGTCGTGATGTGGATCGGCGTGATCACTGCGGTCTACGCCGCGTTCTGCGCCGTCGCCCAGCGCGACATCAAGAAAGTCCTGGCTTACTCCACGCTCTCGCAGCTCGGCTACATGGTCGCGGCATTCGGCTTGGGATCCAGATTAGTATATAGCCCGGCTCCTCCTGTTATTCTCTCCAACGGTTCGCTATCATCTACGTCATTCCATGTTGGAATGGAAATCGCATCCGGCGTCGGTGCAGCGATGTTCCATCTCACCACGCATGCCTTTTTCAAGGCGCTGCTCTTCCTCGGCTCTGGTGCGGTCATCCACGCCTGCCACCATGAGCAGGATATTTTCGCCATGGGCGGACTGCGCAAAAAGCTGCCGCTGACGTTCCTCACCTTTACCATCGCCGTGCTGGCCATTTCGGGTCTTCCACCTTTCGCCGGATTCTGGTCCAAGGATGCGATTCTCGACCTGGCCTTGGAGAAGAATCACTTTGTTTTTGGCATTCTCGCGTTCACCGCTGTGCTCACGGCATTCTATATGATCCGACTGTGGAAGCTGGTCTTTTTGGGCGCGCCGCGCAGCGAATCCGCCGGGCATGCGCATGAGGTCGGCATCACGATGGGACTGCCATTGGTTATTTTGGCCGCGCTTTCGGTTGTGGGCGGTTTCACCGTGATCTACGGTCATAATTTCACCGGTATTCTTTCGCTGGTTCCGCACGTCGAATTTTCCAAGGCGGTTGTCCAAAGCCTGGTGATCTTCATCATCGGCGCGGGTGCGGCGCTGGTTTTCTACCAGTCTTCCGCAACCGACACGTTGGAGCAGAAATCGCCCGGCCTCTTCGCGCTGCTGGCCTCGAAGCTCTTCATCGACGAGGCCTACAATTATTACGTCGCCAAAATCCAGCAGCGTTTCGCCATGCTGCTCAATTTTCTCGAGCAGATTTTCCTGGCCGGTCTCATCATCCGCGGGCTGGCGGGCGTGGTTGGACTGGTCGGCCTCGGCGCGCGCGCGCTGCACACCGGACGGCTGAGCGCCTACGTTTACTGGTTCCTCATCGGCGTTGTCCTGCTCTGGGGCTTTGCCGCCGGCTGGGCTTTCTAATCTTCCATGAATTCAATCGACCCGCTGCTCCTTGCCGTCGCGACCCCGCTGGTCGTGGCACTGGCCATTGCGCTCGGCCTGCCCAAGCGTTGGTCGGTGCTGCTGGCCTATGTCGGATTTGGCGTGCCGGCGGCCATCGCGCTGTGGTTATGGAGCCGGTTCGCCGGGGCGCCGACGCTGCACGGTTATGCGTTTTATTCGACTTACAACACCGGGCTGACGTCGCTCGGCATCAATCTTTCGCTCGGGCTCAACGGCATCTCGCTGCCGCTCTTCGTCCTCGCCGGCGTGGTCGGCCTGGCGGCCGGACTCTACGCCATCCAGTCGACCGCGGAGCGGCTGAAAATCTACCTCATGCTTCTGCTCATCATGCAGGGTGGGTTGATGGGCGTGTTCGCGAGCGTGGATGTTTTCTTCTTTTATTTTTTTCACGAGCTCGCGCTCATACCGACGTTCATCATGGTCGGCGTCTGGGGCGGGCGCGACCGTTCGTACGCGGCGATGAAGATGACGATCTATCTCACGGTCGGCGCCATGCTTTCGCTCATCGGCCTGATCGCGCTTTACTGGAAAAGCGGGGCGGAGAGCTTCGACCTTGTCGCGCTGCGCGAGATCATCGCGCAGGAACCGATACGGCTTTCGGCCCAGCGTGAGATTTTCGGCCTGCTTCTTTTCGGCTTCGGTATCCTTGTTTCGCTTTGGCCATTGCACACCTGGGCGCCGCTCGGCTACGGCGCCGCGCCCAGCTCGGCGGCAATGCTGCACGCCGGCGTGCTGAAGAAATTCGGCCTCTACGGCCTGCTCCAGATCGCCCTGCCGCTGCTGCCCGGCGGGGCGCGCGAATGGTCGCACGTGCTGGCGTGGCTGGCCCTGGGCAACGTCGTGGTGGTCGGCCTCATCACCCTGGCGCAGCGCGACCTCAAGCAACTGGTCGGCTATAGCTCGGTCATGCACATGGGCT
>Ga0070741_10014429_pt1 | contig 13655 bp, 12 predicted proteins | sample Coa_R1_4_FD_66440 | JGI IMG/M metagenome (GOLD analysis project Ga0070741, IMG submission 66440) | Surface soil microbial communities from Centralia Pennsylvania, which are recovering from an underground coalmine fire - Coalmine... | ecosystem: Environmental > Terrestrial > Soil > Unclassified ... | reverse complement strand
CCAGACCATCAGCACGAGGATCGCGACCGCCGCCAGGAAGCTGGCGTAGTTCAGGGCGCGCGCGACCGGGTCGGCGAGCCGGCGGTCGAGCTCGCCGCTTCGCGGCGCGCCCTGCTCGGCGAGCTGCTCGGCCAGGTAGCGGGTGTGACGGGCCTGCCGGCCGCCGGCGCCGCCGAGCGCCATCGACACGACCCAGAGCGCGAGCGCCGCGCTGATCCAGCCGTCGCTCAGGTCGTAGCCGGGGATGTGGGCGACGAGCCAGATCCCGAAGCCGAGCGTGACGAGCGCGCCGAACCCGACGAGCGCGACCGCCGGCCGTGTCAGCCGCAGGATCAGCGCGACCTGCGCCGGCTCCTGCGCGCGCAGCGCGGCGATCTCGAGGACGCCGGCGACGACTGCGCCGGAGACGAAGAGGAAGGCGCCTCCGAGGTGGAAGACGAGGAGCCACTGGTACGTCGACACCGCCGCGCGAAGGCTAGCGTCGGCGCCGGCCTACAATCGCGGCGGTGGACGAGTCCGCGCGCCACCTGAAGCTCCTCACGGAGACGATCGAGGCGGTCAACTCGACGCTCGACCTCGAGGAGGTGCTCGGGCTCGTCGCGACGAAGGTGGCCGAGGCGATCGGCGCCGACGCCTGCTTCGTCTACCTCTACGACGACCGCGCCGACGAGCTGGTGCTCCGGGCGACGCACGGGACGAGCGTCGACGAGATGACCCGCCGGCCGCGCCTGCGGCTCGGGGAGGGGATCACGGGAGTCGCGGCCGCGGAGCGCGCACCCGTGACGATCTCGGCGCAGGCGCACCTCGATCCGCGGTTCAAGCAGTTCCCGAACCTGCCCGAGAGCGAGTACGAGTCGATCCTCGCCGTGCCGATCCTGGCGCGGGAGAAGCTCGAGGGCGCGCTGAACGTGCGGACGAGGGAGCCGCGCGAGTTCTCGCAGAGCGAGATCGAGCTGCTCGTCGCGATCGCGGCGCAGGTCGCGCAGTCGATCGAGCACGCGAAGCTGTACGCGCACGCGCAGCGCCGCGTGGACGAGCTGGAGGCGCTTGCGCGGATCTCGGAGGCGGTGTCCGAGTCGCTCTACCTCGAGGAGTCGCTACAGGCGATCGTCAGGACGACGATGGACGCGGTCGGCGCGACCGGCGCTGCGCTCGTGCTCGAGGACGGCGAGATCGCCTGGCCCGAGGGTCGCGCCGGGGCGCACGCGGTCCGGACGCCGCTGCGGTGGAAGCGGCGCGTGATCGGCGAGCTCGTGGCCGACCGGGACGTGCCGTTCACGGACGACGAGCGGCAGCTGCTCTCGTCGATCGCCCACCATGCGGCGGTTGCGCTCGAGCACGGGCGGGCGCTGATGCGCGGCGTGCTCGCCCAGGAGATCCACCACCGGGTCAAGAACAACCTCCAGACCGTCGCTTCGCTGCTGCGCCTCCAGGCGCGCTCGTCGCACGCCGACCCGCGCCGCGCGCTCGACGAGTCGGTCAACCGCATCCTCGCCATCGCCGCCGTCCACGAGGTGCTGACGGAGCGGCGCGACGACGACGTCGATCTCGGCGAGCTGATCGACCGGCTGCGCGCGATGCTCGTCCAGGGCCTCGGCGGAGGCAAGACGGTGCGGGCGAGCCTCGAGCCGGTGTCGCTTGCCGGCCAGCGCGCGACGGCGCTCGCGCTCGTCTTCAGCGAGCTGCTCCAGAACGCGCTCGAGCACGGTGGCGACAGCGTTCGTGTCGAGCTCCTGCGCCGAAACGGCGACGCCGTCCTGGCGATCGCCGACGACGGCGGGGGCATCGCCGGCGCCCCCGCGAGCACCGGCCTCTCGATCGTCGAGGCGCTCGTCCGGGACGAGCTCGGCGGCATTCTGGAGCTCCGAGACGACGGCGGTCTGAGAGCCGAGGTAACCTTCCCGACGTAGGCGAGGTCAGGCGGTGAGGCGGGTCGCTCCCTCCCTCGTGTCGCGCAGGAGCGGCTAGGTGAAGCGCGGGAACAGCAGGTTGTTCTCCTCGTGGATGTGCTCGTGGAGGTCGGCCTGCAGCGCGCGGAGCGCGTCGAGCGCCGCGCGGTGCGTGTTGCAGCGGGCGGCGCCGGTGTCGTACCCGCCCGTCAGCTCGGAGAGCCGCGCGAGCAGCCTGCCGGCAAGCTCGTGCTCGTCCTCGAAGGCCGCCAGCGGGATCGTGGCCGGGGCCTCGGCGGCGCCGCTCGCGGCGGCGCGGCAGGCCGGGAAGAGGACGCGCTCCTCCTCGTTCGTGTGTTGCTCGAGCTCCGTCCTCAGCTCCTCGAAGGTCGCCCTCACGTCGCGGAGCTCCGGCTGCTCGGCGCCGTGGGCGCGCTCGACCTTCTCGAGGAGCGTCGACAGCCGCGGGAGCTCCTCGCGAAGCCGCGCGTGGTGGACGCCGACGATGTGGTCGCAGAGCTCGTCGACGGACGCCGTCGACCAGTCCGTTACCGCCGTGTCCTCGGGCACGTCGGCGGCCTCGAGCACGGCGACGACCGTCTCGGCGTCGAGCCCGCGCTCCGCGCACGCCGCGGCCAGCGACCGCTTGCCGCCGCAGCAGTAGTCGAGCCCGAGGCGCTCGAAGACTCGGGCGCGCGACGGCCGCTCGCGCACGAGCTGGCCGACGGTGGTCGACGGGGTGATCGACGTCATCTGGCTTCCTCCTCGTGTGGTTGCCCCGAACCGTAGGCCGATCGTCCCCGTCACCACGTCCGGGTTTTCCCACGACTCGCATCCGCGATCGCTCGAGTCTTCGCCGTGCCCGATGCGGGCGTGCCCGCCCGGCCGCCGGCCGTAGACTGGCCGCTTGCGCATCCTGATCGCCGAAGACGAGACGATCATCCGGCTCGACCTCCGCGCCCTGCTCGAGAGCTCGGGCTTCGAGGTCTGCGCCGAGGCCAAGGACGGTCTCGAGGCGGTCGAGCTCGCGCGGAGGGAGCAGCCGGAGGTTGCCATCCTGGACGTCAAGATGCCGCGGCTCGATGGGATCGAGGCCGCGCGCCAGATCCTCGACGAGCGCCCGATCCCGATCGTGATGCTGACGGCGTACGGCCAGGACGAGCTGGTCGCGCGCGCGGTCGAGGCCGGCGTCTTCGGCTACCTGGTGAAGCCGTTCCGCGAGCAGGACCTGCTACCCGCGATCAGGGCCGCGCGGGCGCGGCACGACGAGCTCGCCGCCCTCCGCGAGGAGGCGGCCTCGCTCGCCGAGGCGCTCGCCGCGCGGAAGTCGATCGAGCGCGCGAAGGGGCTCCTGATGGCCAAGGAGGGCTTGACGGAGCAGGCCGCGTTCGAGCGGCTCCGGAGGGCGAGCCAGGTCTCGGGCCGCCCGCTGCGCGTCATCGCGGACGCCGTGGTGGCGACGCTCTCGTAGCGGCAGCCGGCTCGCGAGAGCCGTGCGCGCCCGCGCTCCTACTCGACGTCGAAGGTCTCGGCGACGTCCGGCGGCTTGCCGATCAGCTCCAGCAGCTCCTGCGGGAAGTCGCCCGGCTCCTCGTCCCACGTCTCGATCGCGCCGAAGCGCTCGGTCGACTCGTCCGAGATCCATGTGCGGTTCGCCGTCTGCGGGAGCCGCTCGCGGAGCTCGGCGAGCGTCGTCTTCGCGTCGGCCAGGCTCCAGAGCAGCAGGCGGACGATCACGGGCGCGCCTCCATGGCGAGGAACCAGAGCAGCGCCGTCAAGGTGAAGCCCTCTGGCACCTGGTCGCGGCGGATCAGCTCGCGGAGCTCGTCGACCGGCACCCACTCGACGCGCTCCGTCTCGAACCCCTGCGGCTCGCGCTCGTGCGTCGCGCCGTCGGCGGCGAAGACGTGGAACAGCTGATCGCTGATCCCGGCGAGCGGGTTGTACGTGAAGAGGGGCCGCAGCGGGCCCGGGCGCCAGCCCGTCTCCTCGAGCATCTCGCGACGGGCCGCGTCGGCCGGCGTCTCGCCGGCGTCGATCCGCCCGCCGGGGATCTCCCAGCCCCAGCGGTCGGTGACGAAGCGGTGCCGCCAGACGAGCAGGACGCCGCGCCGCGCGTCGTGCGCGATCGCGGCGGCCGCCTGCGCCGTGATGTGGACGACGTGGTGGTCGAACCGGTGTCCGTCGGGGAGCTCGATCTCGGCCAGCGTCACGTCCACCCAGGGGCTCTCGTACACGGCCCGCTCGCCGTGCACCGTCCACCTCACAGGCTCTCTCCCGCGCACGGGGGTACCTCCCGGTTCCCCCGGCTCCCGCTCCCCGTGAGCCGCCCTGCTGGCGCGGGTCGCGTCACAGGCCAGGGTCTTCCAGGATCCGGGAGAGGAGGCGGGCGCGGACGGGAAGCGAGTCGAGGCGGACGTGCTCGTCGAGCGCGTGCGCGCCCCCGCCGACGATCCCGAGCCCGTCGAGCACGGGCACGCCGAGGGCGGCGACGAGGTTGCCGTCGGAGCCGCCGCCCGACGCCGTCTCGCGCAGGTCGAGGCCGAGCTCGCGCCCGTGCTCGCGCGCTCGCGCGAAGAGAGCGGCGGAGCGCGGCGTCGGCTCGAGCGGCGGGCGGGTCCAGCCGCCCGAGAGCGTGAGCGAGGTTCCCTCGGTGACGGGCTCGAGCTCCTGGAGCACGCTTTCGGCCACGACGAGATCGGCCGCGGAGGCGACGCGCACGTCGACCAGCGCCTCCGCGTGCGCGGCGACGACGTTCTCGGAGGTGCCCCCGCGGACGACGCCGACGTTGAACGACAGCCCCCGCTCGTCGTCGGTGCTCGCGTGCAGGCGGAGGACCTGGTGCGCGAGCTCCTCGATGGCGCTGGCCCCGTCCTGCCGGCTCGTGCCCGCGTGCGCGGCGCGGCCGGTGACGTGGAGCGTGAACCGGCCGAGCCCCTTGCGCGCCGTCTTCAGGTCGCCGTTGCCCGAGGGCGGCTCGACGACGAGCGCCGCGGCGACGCCCCGCGCCGCCTGCTCGAGGTGCGGTCGCCCGGTGCGGCTCGCCTGCTCCTCGTCACCCGTCAGGAAGACGCGGAGCGCGCGCCGGCGCCGGGCGCCGCGGATCGCCTCGAGCATCACGACGAGGCAGCCCTTCATGTCATACGTCCCGGGCCCGTAGGCGAGGTCGCCGTCCGCGCGGAAGGGCATCCGCTCGAGCGTCCCGAGCGGCCAGACGGTGTCGCAGTGCCCGAGGACGAGCAGGGGCTCGCCCTCGCCGTCGAGCTCGGCGAGCAGGTGGTCGGCGCCGCGGAACTCGACCGCCGCCCCGAGCGCGTCCAGCTCCTCGGCGATCCGTTCGGCCACCTGCCGCACGCCGTCCGAGTAGGTCGGCGACTCTATCTCGACGAGCTCGCGGAGCAGGTCGACGGGCGGCGTCACGACGGTCACTCTATGCCTGCGCCTGCCCGAACAGCGTCTCCCAGCGCGCCAGCAGCGCGGTGAGCTCGTCGCGCGCCTGGCGGTGCGCGGCGAGCAGGTCCACGTCGGCCCAGTCCTCGGCGAGCCGCTGCTCGAGCTCGCCGACCTGCGCCTCGCGCCGCTGGATCTCGGCCTCGACGAGCTCGAGCTCCGTCGGCCGCCGCGGCGCCGGCCTCGGCTTCCGCTGCTCCGGGCGCGCCTTCGCCCGCGGCTCCTCCGCCGCCGGTGGACGCTCCGCCGCCCGCTCGTCGCGCCTGCGCAGGTACTCGGCCCAGCCGCCGTCGTACGAGCGGACGGCGCCGTCCTCGATCGCGAGCGTCCGGCGCGCGACCGCGTCCAGCAGCGCGCGGTCGTGCGAGACGAGGAGGACGGTGCCGGGGAACGCCTCGAGCGCCGCCTCGAGCGCCTCGCGGCTCTCGAGGTCGAGGTGGTTCGTCGGCTCGTCGAGGACGAGGAAGTTCGCGCCCGAGGCGACGACGGTCGCGAGCGCGAGCCGGCGCCGCTCGCCGCCGGAGAGCACCGTCACCGGCTTCTCGTGCGCCTCCCAGCCGGAGAAGAGGAAGCGGCCGAGCAGCGCTTGCGCGTCGGGCCGGCGGAGGCCGGTCATCGACTGGACGCAGTCGAGCACCGAGCCGCGCTCGTCGAGCTCTGTCTCCTGCTGCGAGAAGTACGCGGCGACGACGCCGTAGCCGAGCGGCTGGCGGAGGAGCGTCTCGACGAGCGTCGTCTTGCCGGATCCGTTCGGGCCGATCAGCGCCACGTGCTCGCCGCGCTCGATCGCGAGCGAGACGCCGGTCAAGAGCGTCCTCGAGCCGGCGGTGACGGTCAGGTCGGCGACCTCGACGACGGTCCGCCCGCTGCGCGACGGCTTCAGGAACTCGAAGCCGAGCCGGCCCGAGCTGCGCGTCAGCAGCTCGTGCTCCGCCGCCGCGCGGCCGCGGCGCTCCTGGAGCCGCCCGATCTGCGTGAGCTTGGCCTGCGCCTGCTTCGCCTTGCTCTTCTTCGCACGGAAGCGCGCGACGAAGCGCTCCAGCCGCTCGATGTCCGCCTGGATGCGGTCGGCCGTCTTCCCGGCGTGCTGCGCGCGGCGCGCCTTCTCGAGCCGCCACTCGTGCCACGGCCCGGGGAAGTAGAGCGAGCGGCCGGCCTCGAGCTCGAGCGTCGCAGTCGTCGTCGCCTCGAGGAACCAGCGGTCGTGCGCGACGAGGACGACGGCCGCGTCCAGCGTCTGCAGCGTCTGCTCGAGCCACTCGATGCTCGCGACGTCGAGGTGGTTCGTCGGCTCGTCGAGGAGGAGCAGGTCGGGGTCGCCGGCGAGCGCGCGCGCGAGCGACGCGCGGGTGAGCTCGCCGCCCGAGAACGTGCGCAGCGGCCGGTCGAGCTCGTCGTCGCCGAAGCCGAGCCCGCGCACGACGCCGGCGGCGCGATCGCGCCAGCCGTAGCCGCCCGCGTGCTCGAGCCGCTCCTGCGCCTGGCCGTAGCGGCGCAGCGTGACGGCGTCGTGGCGGCCGGAGGCCATCGCCGCCTCGAGCTCGCGCAGCTCGCGTTCGAGCTCGACGAGTGCGTGCGCTCCCGACAGCACGTACTCGCGGAGCGTGAGCGCGCGCTCGTGCGGGGGCCGCTGGTCGTGCAGGGCGACGCGGGTGCCCTTCGCGATCGCGAGCTCGCCGCCGTCGTGCGCCGTCTGGCCGGCGAGCATGCGCAGCAGGGTCGTCTTGCCGGCGCCGTTCGGCCCGGACAGGGCGAGCCGGTCGCGGCGCTCGACGCCGAACGACACGCCGTCGAAGAGCGGCCAGCCGGCGATCTCCTTCCGGAGGTTGGCTGCGGTGACGACCGGCACTCGCACAAGGGTAGAAAGAGCGGGTGGCGCACGTCCTCGCGCTCGACGTCGGCACCTCCTCCGTCCGCGGCGCCCTCGTCGACGAGAGCGGCGTGGCGGACTCGGTGAAGCAGGTGCGCTACGAGCCGGGGGCCGAGCTCGACGCGGAGCGGCTGCGCGACGCGTCGCGAGAGGCGGGCGGCGGCCGGGAGCCGGACGGCGTCTCGTGCTTCTGGCACGGGCTGCTCGCGCTCGACCGGCGCGGCCGCCCGCTGACCCCGATCTCCACGTGGCTCGACGTCCGCGCGGACGAGCAGGCGCGGCAGCTGGCGCAGCGGCTCGACGCGAGCGCCGTGCACCGGCGGACCGGCTGCCGCCTCCACCCGAGCTACTGGCCGGCCAAGCTCCTGTGGCTGCGCGCCGAGCAGCCCGACGCCTTTCGGGCGGCGCGCCGGTTCGTGTCGTTCTCGGACTACCTCCTCGGCGGCGGGACGAGCCTCTCGATGGCCTCCGGGACCGGGCTCCTCGATCTCGAGCGGCTCGCCTGGGACAACGAGCTGCTGGACGCGGTCGGCGTCGAGCCCGAGCGCCTGCCCGCGATCGAGGACCCGCCCGCGTGGGGCGACGGAGCGTGCGCGAATGTCGGCAGCGGCTCCGTCGAGCCCGATCGCGCCTGCCTGACGATCGGCACGTCGACGGCGTACCGCCTCGTCGGCGAGGCGCCGTACCGCCCGGAGCTCTTCCGCTACCTCCTCGACGCGGCGCGTCCGGTCGTGGGTGGCGCGCTGTCCGACGGGGGCAACGTCTACTCCTGGCTCGAGCGCACGCTCAGGCTCGATCCTCGTGACACTGTGTCACTTGCGGGAGGGCGCGACGCGGCGACGGCGTCTGCTCTTCGTGACACTGTGTCACTAGCGAAGCGGCCCGCCGCCGGCCACGGCCTCGCGTTCCTGCCCCAGCTCGGCGGCGAGCGGAGCCCCGGCTGGAACGTCCGGGCGACGGGCGCGCTCGCCGGCCTCCGGCTCGAGACGACGCCGCTCGACGTGCTGCAGGCCGCGCTCGAGGGGATCGCCTACCGCGTCGCCGAGGTCGCGGACGCTCTCCCGCCGGCGCGCGAGGTGGTGGCGACCGGCGGCGCGCTGCTCGCCGACGACGACTGGGAGCAGATCCTCGCCGACGTGCTCGAGCGGCCGGTCGTGATCGGCGTCCTCGAGGAGGCCTCGCTCCGCGGTGCGGCCGTGCTCGCGTTCGAGCGGCGGGGGGTGGCGGTGCCGCCGCCGCGGGTCGCGCGCGTGGTCGAGCCCCGGCCCGAGCGCTTCGAGGCGCACCGGGAGGCGCGGGCGCGGCAGCGCGAGCTCTACGACGCTCTGCAGCGGCCGGGCTGACGCCGCGTTCGCGCGGGACGCCGCGCCGCGCGGGTCAGGCGCTCGCGACCGGCGCGCCGACGAGCCTGCGGGCGGCGGTCGCGATCGCCGCGGCGTCGATTCCGCTGGCGGCGAGCAGCTCGTCGGGCTTGCCCGAGCGCGGCATCTCGCGCACCGCGAGCTTCACCACCTGCGGCCGCTCCTCGGTCTCGGCGAGTCCCGAGAGCACCGCCTCGCCGAGGCCGCCCTCGGGCCAGTGGTCCTCGACGGTCACGATCCGCCCGGTGTCGCGCGCTGCGATCGCCAGCGCCGGCACGTCGATCGGCTTGATCGAGTAGCAGTCGAGCACCCGTGCGCGGATGCCCTCCTCGGCGAGCGCGTCCGACGCCTTCACCGCCTCGTGGACGGTGATCCCGCAGGCGACGATCGTCACCTGGTCCTCGTCCGAGCCGCGGAGCGTCCGGCTGCCGCCGATCTCGAACTCCTCGTCGGGCGAGTAGATGACCGGCGTGCTCGGCCGGAGCGTCCGGATGTACGAGATACCCTCGACGTCGGCGAGCGCCTTCAGCAGGCTCGCGGTCTGGTTGCCGTCGCACGGGTGGACGACGGTGGAGCCGTTCACGGCCCGGAACATCGCGAGATCCTCGAGCGCCATCTGCGACGGGCCGTCCTCGCCGATCGAGACCCCCGCGTGCGAGCCGGAGAGGAGCATCGTCGCCTGGCTGATCGCGGCCATGCGGACGAAGTCGTAGGCGCGGCTCTGGAACGCGGCGAACGTCGAGGCGAGCGGCCGGTAGCCGCGCGCCTGCAGGCCGACGGCCGCGGCGACCAGCTGCTGCTCCGCGATGTACATCTCGAAGTAGCGGTCCGGGTGGGCCTGGGCGAAGATCTCGGCGAAGGTGGAGTTGCCGACCTCGCCGTCGAGGGCGACGACGTCGCCGCGGGCGGCTCCGAGCGCGGCCGCCGCCTCGCCGTAGGCTTTCCGCGTCGCGACCTCCGTCCCGAGCTCGTAGCGCGGCAGCTCGAGCGGCCCGCTCGGGAAGCGGTGCAGCTCCGCCGGCTCGGGCTTGCGCACCGCGACGACGACGTCGCTTCGCCCGCCGAGCTCCGCGATCGCCGCGTCGGGGTCGTCGAGCGCCTTGCCGTGCCAGCCCTCCTTGTCCTCGACCGCCTTCACGCCCTTGCCCTTGATCGTCCGCGCGACGATCACCGTCGGCCGGCCTGTCGTCTGCAGGGCCTGCGCGTAGGCCTCGTCGATCGCGGCGAGGTCGTGGCCGTCGATCTCGATCGCGTTCCAGCCGAAGGCGCGCGCGCGGGCGGCGTAGACGTCGAGGTTCCAGCCGGTCATCGTCGGGCCCCGCTGGCCGAGCCGGTTGACGTCGATGATCGCGACGAGGTTGTCGAGCTCGTAGTGCGCCGCGTGCTCGAACGCCTCCCACACCGACCCCTCGGCGGTCTCGCTGTCGCCGCAGAGCACCCAGACCCGCGAGTGCAGCCGGTCGAGCTTCTTCGCCGCCAGCGCCATGCCGACGCCGATCGGCAGCCCCTGCCCGAGGGAGCCGGTGGCGACGTCGACCCACGGGATCCGCGGCGTCGGGTGGCCCTCGAGCATCGAGTCGAACCGGCGGTACGTGAGCAGCTCCTCGTCGCTGATCGCGCCGACGGCGCGGAAGATCGCGTAGAGCAGCGTCGAAGCGTGTCCCTTCGAGAAGACGAGGCGGTCGTTCTCGGGCCGCTCGGGCCGGTCGAAGTCGTAGCGGAGGTACTTCGCGACGAGCACCGCCATCAGGTCGGCGGCGGACATCCCGGACGTCGGGTGCCCGGATTTCGCCGCCGCCGCGCAGCGAATCGAGTCGACGCGGAACTGCCGCGCGAGCTCCTGCCACAGCGTCCGGTCTTCGTCCACCTCGCAGGTAACGTAACCAAGACATGCGGGTTGCGGTCGCATTCGACCATCGCGGCGTCAAGCTGCGCGATCGCGTCCTGTTCGAGCTGACGAGCCTCGGCCACGAGCCGGTCGATCTCGGCGTCGACGACGCGACCGTCCCGGTCGACTACCCCGACAAGGCCCGCGAGGTCGCGGACGCGGTGCTCGCGGGGCAGGCGGAGCGGGGTGTCCTCGTCTGCGGGTCCGGCGTCGGCGCGGCGATCGCCGCCTGCAAGGTGCCGGGCATCCGCGCGGCGATCTGCCACGACGTCTACTCGGCGCACCAGGGCGTCGAGCACGACGACATGAACGTACTCTGCCTGGGATCGGAGGTCGTCGGCGCCGAGCTCGCCGCCGATCTCGTGCGGGCGTTCATCAGCGCGCACTTCGACGGCGGCGACAGGTACCTGCGGCGACTGGAGAAGATCGAGGAGATCGAAAGGGAAAGCGCTCATGCCTGACTCACGGCTGCACGAGGTCGACCGGCTCGGCCAAAGCGTCTGGATCGACTACCTGTCACGCGACCTGCTCCACTCGGGCGGGCTCGCACGGCTGGTGGAGGAGGACGCGGTGACGGGCGTGACGTCGAACCCGACGATCTTCCAGAAGGCGATCTCGCAGGGCTCGGCGTACGACGACCAGCTGCGCGACCTGATCCAGCACGAGGACGATCCGAAGGAGATCTTCATCGCGCTCGCGGCGCGGGACGTCGGCGAGGCCTGCGACCTCCTGCGCAGCCGCTGGGACGAGGGCAAGGGCCTGCGCGGCTACGTCTCGATGGAGGTCGATCCCGGTCTCGCCTTCGACACCGCGGCGACGACCGCGCAGGCGAAGCAGTTCCACCAGCTGCTCGATCGGCCGAACCTCTACGTGAAGATCCCAGCGACCAAGGCCGGGCTGCCGTCGATCGAGGAGATGATCGCGCGCGGCAAGTCGATCAACGTGACGCTGATCTTCTCGCGCGAGCGCCATCGCGAGGTGATGGAGGTCTACATCCGGGGTCTCGAGCGCCTCGTAGAGGCGGGCGGCGACCCGCGGAGCGTCGCCTCCGTCGCGAGCTTTTTCGTCTCGCGCGTCGACACCGAGACCGACAAGCGCCTCGACGCGCTCGGGCGGCCGGAGCTGAAGGGGAAGCTCGCCGTGGCGAACGCGAAGCTCGCCTACCAGTCGTGGAAGGAGGTCTTCCGCGGGCCGCGCTGGGACGCGCTCGCGGCGCGGGGCGCGACTCCTCAGTGGTGCCTGTGGGCCTCGACCTCGACGAAGAACCCCGAGTACCGCGACGTCCTCTACGTCGAGTCGCTGATCGGCCCGGACACGGTCAACACGATGCCCGAGGAGACGATCGCGGCGTTCCAGGACCACGGTCGCGTCGCGCTCACGCTCGAGGAGGGCCTGGACGAGGCGCGGCAGCTGCTCGTCGAGCTCGCAGACGCCGGGGTCGACGTCGACGACGTCACACGGGTGCTCGAGGAGGAGGGCGTCCAGAAGTTCGCCGACTCCTTCGACGAGCTCCTGGACGGGATCCGCTCCAAGCGCGGCGAGCTCGTGGCGACGCGTTGAGCGAGCCGGCCGAGCTTCTGGAGCGGATCTGGGAGCGCGACCCGACCGTCTGGACCGGCCACGACGAGGCCCACTGGCTCGGCTGGCTCGACGAGCCGCTGCGGATGCGCGAGCGCGTCGGCGAGCTCGAGGCGTTCGCCGCCCGCGCGCGCGGCGATGCCGACGACGTCGTCCTGCTCGGCATGGGCGGCTCGTCGCTCGCGCCCGAGGTGCTGCGGCGGGCGTTCGCGGCCGAGCGCTTCCACGTCCTCGACACGACGCACCCGGGCGCGATCCGTCGCCTCCGCGAGGCGATCGACGCGGCCCGCACGCTGGTCGTCGCCTCGTCGAAGTCGGGGACGACGCTCGAGACGCGCTCGCACCTCGAGTGGTTCTGGGAGCAGCTCGGCGAGGAGGGGTCGCGCTTCGCCGTCGTCACCGACCCGGGCTCCGAGCTCGAGCGGCTGGCGCGCGAGCGCGGCTTCCGCGCCGTGTTCGCCGGCGAGCCGACGATCGGCGGTCGCTACTCCGCGCTCTCGGCGTTCGGGCTCGTGCCTGCGGCGCTGATCGGCGCCGACGTCGGGCGGCTCCTCGCCGGCGCCGAGCGGATGATCGAGGCCTGCCGGATCGCCGACGGCAACCCCGGGCTCGAGCTCGGGCTGGCGCTCGGGCGCGGCTGGCAAGACGGGCGCGACAAGGTGCTGATCAACCCGACGCCCTACGGCTTCGGCCTCTGGGCGGAGCAGCTGATCGCCGAGTCGACCGGCAAGGAGGGCCGCGGGCTCGTCCCGGTGCCGGGCGAGCAGGGCGACGGCCCCGACCGGCAGGAGGCGGCGGTCGAGCTCGACGACCCCTACGACCTCGGCGCCGAGTTCTTCCGCTGGGAGCTCGCGACGGCCGTCGCCGGCGCGCTGATCGGGATCAACCCGTTCGACCAGCCGAACGTGCAGGAGGCGAAGGACAGGACGGCAGCGATCCTGACCTCCGGCGAGGATCGAAGCCCGGAGGGAGCCAGCCTCGACGAGGTGCTGGCGGACGCCGAGCCACCGGACTACATCTGCGTCCAGGCGTTCGTCGACCCGGCCTCGGAGGACCGGCTCGAGCCGCTGCTCGAGCGCGCGCGGGCGACCGGTTGCGTCGTCACCCACGGTCTCGGGCCGCGCTACCTGCACTCGACCGGCCAGCTGCACAAGGGAGGCCCACCGCTCGGGCGGTTCGTGCAGGTCGTCGACGACACCGGCGACGAGCTGCCGATCCCGGGGAAGCCGTTCGGGTTCGGCCGGCTGCTGCGGGCGCAGGCCGCGGGCGACTTCGAGGCGCTGAAGGAGCGCGGCCGGCCGGTCGCGCGCATTCGAATCGAGGAGATCTAGCGAGATGAACTTCGGGATGGTCGGGCTGGGCCGGATGGGCGGCAACATGGTCGAGCGCCTGCGCGGCCGCGGGCACGTGGTCGAGACGTACGCGCGGACGAACCCGGCGCGCACCGCGGGGTCGCTCGTCGAGCTCGCGGGGAAGCTCGACCAGCCGCGCGTCGTCTGGCTGATGGTCCCGGCCGGCGACCCGACCGAGGGCGCGTTCCAGACGATGCTGCCGCTGCTCGAGGACGGCGACGTGATCGTCGACGGCGGCAACTCGAACTTCCGCGACTCGCAGCGGCG
>Ga0070741_10014428_pt1 | contig 13655 bp, 11 predicted proteins | sample Coa_R1_4_FD_66440 | JGI IMG/M metagenome (GOLD analysis project Ga0070741, IMG submission 66440) | Surface soil microbial communities from Centralia Pennsylvania, which are recovering from an underground coalmine fire - Coalmine... | ecosystem: Environmental > Terrestrial > Soil > Unclassified ... | reverse complement strand
CCAGCAAAGCACCGGCTGCCAGTCGGTGCTTTCGTTTGACGGGAGGTGATGCGGGGTCTCGGTCGATCCGCGGATCAACGACAGGATCAGGGCTCCCCAGGTTCGCCTGGTGGGGCCGGATGGGGCGCAGATCGGGATCGTTTCCACTCAGGACGCGCTCCGACGAGCCCAGGAGCTCGACCTCGACCTGGTGGAGGTGGCGCCGCAGGCCAACCCTCCGGTCTGCCGGATCATGGATTACGGCAAGTTCAAGTACGAGCGGGATATCCGGCAGAAGGAGGCTCGCAAGAAGCAGGCGAGGATCGAGGTCAAGGAGATCAAGTTCCGCCCGAAGATCGATCCGCATGACTACGCGACGAAGAAGGGCCACGTCGAGCGGTTCCTGAAGGCTGGCTCGCGGGTCAAGGTGACCATCATGTTCCGTGGGCGTGAGATGGCGCACACGGAGCTCGGACGACGGATCCTGGACCGCCTGGTGGAGGACCTGAAGGACGTGGCGGTCGTGGATGCGGCGCCCAAGCAGGACGGGCGGAACATGGTGATGGTCATCGCGCCGACCAAGAAGCATCCCGCCGAGAAGACGGAGCAGCGGGCTCCGCAGCCCGCGCCCACGAGCACGAGTGAGTAGGGACGGGACGATGCCGAAGACGAAGACGCACCGGGGCGCCGCCAAGCGCTTCCGGATCACCCGGAACGGGAAGATCCTGCATCGCAAGGCCACCGGAAATCATTTCCTCACCAAGAAGCGCGGCGGACGCCGCAGGCGGATCGAGGGCATGTCGGAGGTCACGTCCGAGCGGCGGACGGTCCGGCGGCTGCTCGGAGGGTAGGCCATGGCACGGGTGAAGCGATCGGTCCACGCACGCAAGAAGCGGCGCGAGATCCTCTCCAAGGCGAAGGGGTACTACGGGTCTCGCTCTCGTCGGCTTCGGGTCGCGAAAGAACAGGTCATGCACTCCGGCCTGTACGCCTACCGGGATCGCCGCGACCGCAAGGGGCAGTTCCGCCGGCTCTGGATCACGCGGATCGGCGCGGGTGCCCGGCAGCACGGGCTCTCGTACTCGCAGTTCGTGCACGGTCTCGGCCGAGCGGGGATCGAGCTTGACCGCAAGGTGCTCGCGGATCTCGCCGTGAACGACCCGGCCGCGTTCGCGGGACTCGCCCAAGCGGCCAAGGACGCCCTTTCGGGCTCCTAGCGCGCAGACGGGGCGTCCCTCGACCCCCCTAGAATTCCCACGAGAGCCGGCTCGCGTGTGCGGGCGGTCCCCGGCGGCGCGGTCGCGGGAGGGCGAGGCGTGATCACCTCGATCAAGAACCCCAAGGTGGCGGCCGCCGCGCGGCTGAAGAAGCGAGCGTTCCGAGAGCGCGAGCGACGCTTCCTGGTCGAGGGAGTGCAGGGGGTGACCGAGGCGCTCCGGTCGGCGCTCCCTCCGCTGGCGCTGTTCACCAGCGTCGAGGCGCCCGATCTCGTGGGGGCGGCGCAGGCGCGCGGTGCCGACGTCCACCGTGTGAGCGAGGAGGTCATGTCTCGCCTCACGTCGACGGTGACGCCCCAAGGGGTCCTTGCGGTGGAGCCCTTCGTCGATGTCGAGCTGGACCGGATCGAGGCGTCTCCGGCGTGCGTGGTCGTCCTGCAGGCGGTCCGAGACCCCGGCAACGCCGGAACCGTGCTTCGATCGGCCGACGCCGCCGGGGCGGACGCCGTCGTGTTCACGTCCTCCTCCGTCGACGTCTACAACCCGAAGACCGTCCGCGCCTCGGCCGGCTCGCTGTTCCACCTACCGGTGGTTCGCGGTGTGCAGACGCACGAGGCCGTTGAGGCGCTGCGGGCTCGGGGTTGCCGAATCCTCGCGATGGACGCGCGGGGCCAGGCCGACCTGTATCAGATCGACCTCACAGAGCCGACCGCCTTCCTGTTCGGCAACGAGGCGTGGGGTCTGCCGTCCGATGTGACGGCGACGGCCGACGCGACCGTGCGGGTGCCGATTCAGGGTGGTGCCGAATCGCTCAACCTGGCGGCCGCAGCAAGCGTGTGCCTGTTCGAGTGGGCCCGGCAGCGGCGGCAGGGGACGTCCTCGACGCTCGCAACGGTGATCGCCGCGGCCGCCCACGATATTCGTTCGCCGCTTACCGCCATGAAGGGCTTCGGGTACGCGCTGTCCAGGCGGTGGAGCGACATGACCGACGAGCAGCGAGTCGTCATGCTGCAAGGGATCGTCTACGACACGGATCGGCTGAACGTGATCGTTCGCCAGCTCGTCGACGCCGCCAGGATGAGCGCCGGAGGGCTGGAGCTGTTCCCCGAGCGGGTGAGCCTCCGGGAGCTGGTCGGCCGCGTCCAGGAACGCGCCTCCCGGGACCCGGAACACCCCCCCGTCCTGTGGGAGGGGAGCGACGTGGAGGCGTTCGTGGACCCCGAGCGCCTCCAGCTCGTCCTCGAGGCGTTCGTCGAGGCCGAGGTCTGGTGGGCGCACGACGGCCCGATCCGTCTGCGAGGCCAGGTGCGGGACGGGCGGCTCGTCCTCGAGGCATTTCGGGCGGGCACCGAGCTCACCGCCGATCGGGCGGCCGCGCTGTTCGAGCCACGGGCACCGGGGACGGGCTCCGGCAGCAAGATCGGGCTGTACGTCGCGCGAGGGATCGCTCGTGCTCACGGAGGGACGGCCGCCGTCGAGGTCGAGGGCGGCCTCCGCTTCCGGTACGAGGTTCCGACCGACGACGCTCCGGCCGTTTGAGCAGGGGCGCTTGCTAGACTCCGGGCACCTATGGATCCCGATGAGGCCCTGCGCATCCTCGAGGCCGAGCGCGTTCGCGGGCTGCGGGCCATCGCGGCGGCCGGCTCGCTCGAGGACCTCGAGGCAGCCAAGGTCGCTGTGCTGGGGAGGAGGGCCCCGTTCACCGACGTTCAGCGCTCGCTCGGCTCCCTCGGGGAGGAGGACCGGAGGCGAGTGGGGCGGGTGGCGAACGAGGTTCGGAGCGTTCTGCGGGCCGCGCTGGACGAGCGGCGCCTCGAGCTCGCGCGTGCCGAGCAGGACCGGCTGCTTCGGGCCGACGCGGTCGACGTCACGCTGCCCGGACGGCGTCCGCGCGAGGGCTCGCTCCACCCGCTCACGATCGTCGAGCGCGAGATCGTCCAGATCTTCACGCGGATGGGATACCGCGTGGCCGAGGGGCCCGAGGTCGAGGACGACTGGCACAACTTCGAGGCGCTGAACATCCCCCGCGACCATCCGGCGCGCACGATGAAGGACTCGCTGTACGTCGAGGTCGACGGACTCCTCCTGCGGACCGAGACGTCCGCAGTGCAGATCCGGACCTTGGAATCGCAGCCACCCCCCGTGTACATCGTGGCTCCCGGGCGCACGTACCGGCGTGAGGCCGTGGACGCCACGCACCTATCGGTGTTCCATCAGGTCGAAGGGCTCGCGGTCGACGAGGGGCTGTCGTTCGCCGACATGAAGGGGACCCTCGAGGCATTCGCCCGGGCGATGTTCGGCGAGCGTCGACGCGTGCGCCTGAACCCCGACTACTTCCCGTTCGTCGAGCCCGGAGCTCAGGTCGCCGTCTCGTGCTTCGTCTGCGACGGAGCCGGTTGCGCGACGTGCGGCAACGGCTGGATCGAGCTGCTGGGCGCCGGCATGGTCCATCCCCGTGTGCTCGAGAACTGCGGCGTCGACCCCGAGCGCTACACGGGGTTCGCCTTTGGCATGGGTATCGAGCGCGTCGCCATGGTTCGCTACGGCGTGACCGACATGCGCCTGTTCGTCGAGGGTGACGTTCGATTCCTCGAGCAGTTCCAGGGGGCGGCGTGAGGGTTCCGCTCGGCTGGCTCCGCGAGCTCTGTCCGGTCGAGCTCGGAGCTGAGGAGCTCGCCGAGCTCTTGACGTCCAAGGGCGCTGAGGTCGAGAGCATCGAGCGGCCCTGGCAACGATTGTCCGGCGTGGTCGTGGCCCGCGTCGTCGAGGTGCGCGACCATCCGGACCCGGAGGCCACCCGGCTGTGCGTCGCGCGGGTGTCCACGGGCGCGGCCGAGCGCGAGGTTGTCGTCGGCGTACGAAACATGCGCCCGGGCGATCTGGTTCCCCTGGCCGGCCCCGGCGCGACCGTTCCCGGCGTCCCGCAGCCGCTCGCAGCGCGGAAGATCCGCGGCGTGGTCTCCGACGGCATGCTGTGCTCTCCGATGGAGCTCGGCATCGCGCCGAACCACGACGGGATCTTGGTGCTGCCCGAGGACCTCTCGCCGGGCCAGGACCTCAAGGCGGCGCTCGAGCTCGAGGACGCCGTTCTCGACATCGAGGTCACGCCCAACCGTCCGGATTTCCTGTCGATCTTGGGTATCGCGCGCGAGGTAGCGGCGGCGACCGGGGTCCGGCTGGTCCTTCCGGACGTTTCGGTGGCGGAGGACGACGAGAAGGCGGCGGACGTCGCGACCGTCGAGATCCTCGATCCCGAACGCTGTCCCCGATACGTCGCGCGGATCCTCCGAGACGTCCGGCACGTCCCCTCGCCGCCGAAGGTTCAGGCCCGCCTGACGGCGGCCGGGATGCGCCCGATATCGGCGGCGGTCGACGCGACCAACTACGCGATGCTCGAGATCGGGCAGCCGCTGCATCCGTTCGACCTGGCGCTGCTCGCCGGGCCGGCCATCGTCGTGCGACGCGCGCACGAGGGCGAGCGTCTGGTCACGCTGGATGAGGTGGAGCGCACGTTCACCGAGGACGACTTGCTGATCTGCGACCGCGAACGCCCGGTTGCCGTCGCCGGCGTCATGGGCGGCGCGCTGGCCGAGGTCTCCGACTCGACCACCGACATCCTGCTCGAGAGCGCGACGTTCGAGCGCAGCGGCATCCAGCGCACACGCCGCCGCATCGACCTCTCCACGGAAGCGTCCATGCGCTTCGAGCGCGGGGTGGACCCCGAGGCCGCCGCGGTGGGTGCCGACCGCGCGTGTCGGCTGATGGCGGGATGGTGCGGCGCGCGCGTGCTCGCCGGTCGGGTGGAAGTCGGATCCGAGCCGCCACGACGCCGGGTCTTCGTGCGGCCCGGGCGTGCAAGCCTCCTCCTCGGCACTCCGGTGACCGCCGAGGATGCCACGCGCGTGTTCGACCGGCTCGGCATGCGATGCGAGATCACCGGCGACGCCGTGGAGGTAGAGATCCCCGGCTACCGCGTGGATATCGAACAGGAGGTGGATCTCATCGAGGAGATCGTCCGCGTCCAGGGGTACGACCGAGTGGGGTCGAGCCTGCCGCCGATCCGCCAGGCGGGCGGGATGCCACCGGCGTACGCGTTCCTGGATCGGATTCGATCCTCGCTGGTGCGCGCCGGTCTGCGCGAAGTGCGCCTGCTCTCGTTCGCCTCCGACGCCGATCTGGAGCTCACCGGCGACCGTGACGCGGTTCGCGTGGCCAACCCGCTCCAGGCCGACGAGGGATATCTCCGGACCCGGTTGCTGCCGGGACTGCTCCGCGCGCTGCGGCGGAACATGTACCGGCACGTGCGGACGGCGGGACTGTTCGAGGTCGGGACGACCTTCCGTATCGCGGACGGCGCGGTCCGGGAGCGGGCGTCCGCGGCCTTCGCCGTCGCCGGCGTGGCCGGGGGCACGTGGGCGGACCCCGAGCGCCAGCTGGACTTCTTCGATGCCAAGGGAATCGTCGAGGTGCTGATCCGGGACCTCCGGGTCTCGGCCGAATTCGGGGATCCCGCGGGGCATCCCCTGCACCCGGGGAGATCCGCGGTCCTCACCGTCGCGGGGGAGGTGATCGGCGTGGTCGGTGAGCTCCACCCCGGCGTCGCGAAAGACCTCGACCTTCCGGGACGGGTCATCGTCGGCGAGCTCGACGTTCCCTCCCTCCTCGCGGCCGCTCCGACCACGCTCGTCGTGCGCGACGTGCCGCGCTTCCCCCCGGTCAGGCGCGACCTGGCGTTCACCCTCGACGAGGACGTTCCCGCCGCCCGGGTTCAGGCACGCCTCGAGGAGGCGGCGGGTGAGCTGCTCGACTCGTGCCTGCTCTTCGACGTTCACACCGGGCCGCCGCTGCCTCCCGGAAAGAAGAGCCTGGCCTTCTCGGTGGACTTTCGGGCCCCCGACCGTACGCTCACCGACGAGGAGGCGGGCCGGGCCGTTGCCCGCATCGTCGACCGCCTCGCTCGGGAGGTCGGCGCCCAGCTCAGGGCCTGAGACGCTCCGACCGTCGACCGGCCGCGCGCCGAGGCCGGCCGGGCGGGATAGACTGCGACCGTGGAACGCGACTTCCTCTCGATCGACGACCTCTCGCCGGCGGAGCTGGCCGGGCTGCTCGATCTGGCGGCCAAGGCCAAGGCCACGCCCGAGGACTTCGCCGGGCGCCTCCGAGGCAAGTCGGTGGCGATGATCTTCGAGAAGCCGTCGACGCGCACCCGCGTGTCGTTCGAGATCGCCATCGTGCAGCTCGGCGCCCACCCCGTCACGCTCTCGTCCGCCGAGCTCCAGCTCGGACGGGGGGAGACGATCGAGGACACCGGGCGCGTGCTCTCTCGGTACGTCGACGCGATCGTGCTCCGGACCTTCGAGCAGGATCGGCTCGAGGTGCTCGCCCGCGCCGCGACGGTGCCCGTCGTGAACGCGCTCTCCGACTTCGAGCACCCGTGCCAGTGCCTGGCCGATCTCCTCACGATCCAGGAGCGCCGAGGGGGGACGACGGGGCAGACGCTCGTGTATCTGGGCGACGGCAACAACGTGACCCACTCGCTGTTGCTGGGCTGCGCGAAGTCGTCGATGCATATCCGCGTGGCCACTCCGCCGGGATTCGAGCCGATCCCGCAGGTCGTCCACCGCGCCGAGGAGATCGCCGAGTCGGTCGGTGGCTCCGTGCGGGTGCTGAACGATCCGATCGAGGCGTGTCGGGGCGCCGATGTCTTGTACACGGACGTCTGGGCGAGCATGGGTCAGGAGTCGGAGGCCGAGGAGCGAGCGCTCGTGTTCCCCGCGTACCAGATCGACCAGGCGAAGGTCGAGCTCGCCAAGCCGGACGTCACCGTGCTTCACTGCCTGCCCGCCCACCGCGGCCAGGAGATCACCTCCGACGTGATCGACGGACCGCATTCGGCCGTGTGGGACCAAGCCGAGAACCGGATGCACACGCAAAAGGCCCTGTTGCTCTGGCTGTTCGGCGCCTCCTGATCTCGCCGGGGAGGTTCGAGTCGTGCCGCGCGTGAACGACGCCGTCGAGGCGATCCTCCTGGAGTACGCGGACCTCCTGTCGATCCTGTCGGAAGATCCGTTCAAGCCCCGCGCGTACGAGAAGGCCGCCCGTGCCATCGGTGGCTACCCGGCGGATCTGTCGACCCTGGACCTCAAAGGGATCCTCGCCATTCCCAACGTCGGCAAGTCGATCGGGGAGAAGGTGGACGAGTACCTGCGCACCGGGACCATCGCGGCGCTCGAGGAGCTTCGCGAGCAGATCCCCGACGGCGTGCGGCGGCTGATGTCCGTGCCGGGCCTCGGCCCGAAGAAGGCCATGGTCCTGTACCGCGAGCTCGGGATCGCCTCGGTCGAGGAGCTCATGGACGCTGTCGAGAGCGGCCGGCTGGCCGGGCTGCGCGGTTTCGGCTCCAAGACCCAGGAGAACATCCGTCGCGGGATCGAGCAGCTGCGGGCCTCGGGTGGCCGCGTGCTCCTGAACGTCGCCGCCGACCTGGCCGAGGAGCTCCTCGCTCGGCTCGAGTCGGTTCGCGCCGTCCGGCGAGCGGCGGTCGCCGGCTCGCTCCGCCGGATGGCGGAAACGATCGGCGACATCGATCTGCTGGTGTCGAGCACCGATCCGCGAGCCGTGATGGAGGCCTTCACGGCGCTTCCCGTGGTAGAGCGGGTGCTCGCAAGCGGTGAGACCAAGTCGTCGGTGGTCACGATTAGCGGCCTGCAGGTCGACCTCCGCGTGGTCGCGCCGCAGGTGTGGGGCGCCGCGCTCATCTACTTCACGGGCTCGAAGGCCCACAACATCAGAATCCGCGAGATGGCCGTGCGCAAGGGGCTCAAGCTGTCCGAGTACGGGCTGTTCGAGGCGAGGAGCGGAAGGCGAATCGTCGCGGAGACCGAGGAGGCGGTGTACGAGCACCTGGGGCTGCCGTACATCCCTCCTCCGCTGCGGGAGGATCGAGGCGAGGTGGAGGCGGCGCTCGAGGGCGATCTACCACGCCTCGTGGAGCTCAAGCAGATCAGGGGTGATCTCCATACGCACACCAACCTGACCGACGGGCTCGCCCCGCTCGAGGAAATGCTCCAGGCGGCCTCGCGGCTCGGCTACGCCTACTACGCCGTGACCGATCACGCGCCGAACCTCGCCATGCAGCGGATGACCGACGAGAAGATCCTCGCCCAGCGCGAGCGCCTGCGGAGGCTCCAGTCCGACTACCCGAAGATGACGCTGCTGCACGGCGCCGAGCTGAACATCGACCCGGAAGGCAACGTCGACTGGGACGCGGACTTCCTGGCCGGGTTCGACGTCCTCGTCGCGTCGGTGCACTCGCACTTCAACCAGTCCAAGGACGAGATGACCCGCCGAATCGTCCGCGCGATGGAAAACCCCTTCGTGCACGTCATCGGACACCCGACGGCACGGCTGATCGGCCGGCGCCAGGCGGTGGAGTTCGATCTCGACGAGGTCTTCCGTTCGGCGGCGCGCACCGGCACGGCGCTGGAGGTCAACGCGTTCCCTGACCGCCTGGACCTCAGGGACGAGCACATCCTGTGGGCGAGACGTCACGGCGTGAAGTTCGCGATCGACACCGACTCGCATGCTCCGGTCCACTTGTCGCACATGCGCTTCGGCGTCGGCACGGCCCAGCGCGGATGGCTCACCAAGGACGACGTGGTGAACGCCTGGCCGCTCGCGAAGCTCAGGCGCTTTCTCCGCAAGGAGCGCGTGTCGCGATCGTGAGGGTTCCGAGCCGGCGTCTGTCCCGCGCATTCTTCGAACGCCCGTCGGTCGAGGTCGCACCGGATCTCCTGGGTCGCCTGCTGGTGCGACGGACGCCCGAGGGCGTCCGTCTGGTCGGTCGAATCGTCGAGACGGAGGCCTATCGAGAGGATGATCCGGCGAGCCACTCGTATCGAGGACGGACCCCGAGGACCGAGGTGATGTTCGGTCCGCCCGGCCACCTGTACGTGTACTTCACCTACGGCATGCACTTCTGCATGAACGTCGTGACGGGCTCGGACGGGGAGGGAAGCGCGGTCCTGCTCCGCGCCGCGGAGCCCCTCGAGGGCCTGGAGGAGATGTCCGCTCGCCGGGGGCTCACGGACCCGAGGCTGCTTTGCTCGGGCCCCGCGCGACTCGCGCAGGCGTTCGGCATCGTGCGGGCGCACAACGGCGCCGACCTCGTGAACGGCTCCGAGCTGTCGCTGCTCGAGGGCCGACCGGTTCCACGGACGCGGGTGGAGCGCACCCCGAGGATCGGCGTCCGCGTCGGTCTCGACCGCCGATGGCGGTTCCTCGTCCGAGGCGACCCCTACGTGTCCCGCGCTCGACCCGCGGCTCGAGTCCGCTAACCGCTTCGAGCTCAGCGCGTCGGGGTCCCGCTTGGCGTGGGGGAGGGGCCGGCGCTCGGGCTCGGCGAGACGGCCTGAGCGACCGTGATGGTCACCGTGCTGGTCTGCAGCGCCTGCTCGCCCGCCGACGGAGCCTGCGCGATCACCGTGCCTCCGAGCTGGTCGCTCGGCTGGTAGACGATCCGGGCCTCGAATCCGGAGGCCCGGAGCAGGGCGATCGCCTGTTCTTGAGAGAGCCCCATCACCGAGGGGACGGTGAGGGGTTGATACGACGTGGGCTCGCGGCACACGCGAAGGTGCGGTTCGGTCCCGGCGATGTACTGCTGCGTCTCGATGTCCTGGGGCGGGGTGTACGGGTTGGCGAGACACCCCTGGGTCACGTCGATCCGCAGGGTGACGTACTGCGCCTGGGAGGTGGGAAAGTCGCGGACGGGGAGGTTCCTCGTCGCGTTCACCATGAACGTCCGCCAAATCTGCGCCGGCCAGGTTCCGCCCAGCACGTGCGGGATCCGAACGGTCGGGTACGTCATGGGAATCTGTCCCTGGGGGAAGCCGACCCAGACCGCCGCGACAAGCTGAGGGATCGCTCCCACGAACCACGCGTCGTGCCAGTCCTGGGCGGTCCCGGTCTTGCCGATCTGCGGTCGGCCGATGTTCGCGGCGGTTCCGGTCCCGTAGAGCACGACGTTCTGCAGGATCTGGTCGGCGACCTGGGCGACCGCGGGGTTGAGAACCTGCCGCGGCCGAGGGTGGGCCTGGAAGATCACGCGCCCGTCTGAGGTGGTGATCCGCTCGACCGGAGTGGGCTGGAGCCGGAAGCCGTCCGTCGCGAGCGTCCCGTAGGCCGCAGCCATCTCGAGCGTGTTGACCTCGTTCGTCCCCAGAACGGCCGAGGGCACCGCCTGGAGCGGTGTGTCTGGATTGCTGGTTCGGGTGCAACAGCGGATGCCCATGCGCCGCGCGGTCTCGACGATCTTCTGCGCTCCGACGTAGGGATCGCCGTGACCGAGTTCGACCTCCAGGTTTGCGTAGGCGATGTTCACGGAGTCGATCGTTGCGGTCTCGAGGGAAATCGTCCCGTACGCCGAGCCGTCGTAGTTCTGGGGGATCCACCAGGTGCCGTTCTCTAGCGGGATCGCAGCGTAGGAGGCATCCAGCGGGCTGCTGGGCGAGAAGCCGTTCTCGAGGGCCGCAACGAGGGCGAAGGGCTTGAAGGCCGACCCCGCCTGCCGGCCCGTGGTCCCTCCGGTGGCGAGGTTCACCCTCGCGAACCGGTCGGTGGCCGACCAGTAGTCGCGCCCCCCGACCATCGCCTTCACGAACCCAGTCCGCGGGTCGATCACGGTCATCGCGGCATATGGGTCGGTGGGGAAGATCAGGATCGACCGTACCGCGCGCTCCGCCTCGCGCTGCAGTCGTGGGCTGATGGTGGTGGTGATTCGCAGCCCGCCCTCGAACAACAGGTTGTAGCGATCCTGGACCGTCTTGCCGAACCGCGGGTTCGATAGGAACCACTGCTTCACGTAATCGACGAAGTAGGGAGCGATGTAGCGCTGCGCAGACTCAGGGTGCAGGAACAGGCGAATCGGCTGTGCGGTCGCATGGTCGAACGCTGCCCGGGTGATCAGGCCTTGCTCGAGCATCCGAAGCAGCACGTCGTCTCGCCGAAGCCTCGCTCGCACCGGGTGCGACACGGGATCGTAGTCGTTCGGCGCCCGGATCAAGCCGGCGAGGAGCGCGGCCTGGCCAAGGGTGAGCTCCCACACCGGGCGATCGAAGTAGGTCTCCGAAGCGGCCTGCACCCCATAGGCGCCGTTGCCGAAGTACACGGTGTTGAGGTAGCGCGTCAGGATCTGGTCCTTCGTCAGGCGGTGCTCGAGCTGCCACGCAAGGTAGGCCTCCTTGATCTTGCGCGAGAGCGTCTGGGCGTCGCCCACGAAGGCCTGCTTCACGTACTGCTGGGTGATCGTCGACCCACCTTCGACGATGCGGCCGCGCGTCGCGTCAACGTAGGCGGCCCGCAAGAGGGCCTTGAGGTCGATCCCTCGGTGTTCGTAGAAGCGCTTGTCCTCCACCGCGATCACCGCGTCGCGCAGGCGCTCGGGAATCTTGGACGTGGGGACGAGAATCCGGTCCTCTCCCGCGTGGAGCGTGGTGATCAGCGACCCGTCCGAGGCGTAAAGGAACGAGGTCTGCGCCAGCATGGGCGCCTTGGCGCGCTCCTGCCGCAGCGTCGGCAGGTTGCAGGCGGAGCTCGAGATCGCGAGCACGGCCACCGCGAGGGCGAACGACCTGCGGGGGAAGGACATGGCCCGAACATCATGCCACGGGTTGCGAGCGTCACTGGTAACGTTGCTCGGCCGATGACCGCCGATGCGCTGTCGCGCCTGCTCGCCGGCGCCGCCGAGGTCGTCCCGGAGGGCGGCCTTCGGGACAAGCTCGCCCTGGGCCGGCCGCTCCGTGTCAAGCTCGGACTGGACCCGACCGCGGCCGACGTCACGCTCGGGTGGGCGGTCGTCCTTCGCAAGCTCAGGCAGTTTCAGGACGAGGGACACGTTGCGGTGCTGATCGTCGGGGACTTCACCGCCCGAGTGGGAGATCCTTCCGGCAAGAGCGACACGCGCCCGCGTCTGGACAAGGAGGTCGTGCGCGGATACGCGGATCGTCTCCTCGAGCAGTTCTGGCTGATCCTCGATCGGGACCGAACCGAGGTCCGCTACAACTCGGAGTGGCTCGAGCGCATGGACATGGAGGCCGTCCTGGAGCTCGCGGCCACGTCGACGGTCGCCCGCATGCTGGAGCGTGACGACTTCGCCGCGCGCTTCGCCGCAGGCCGGCCGATCTCCATCCTGGAGTTCCTCTATCCCCTGCTTCAGGGGATGGACTCGGTCGCGACCAGGGCGGACGTGGAGCTGGGTGGCACGGACCAGAAGTTCAATCTCCTCGTCGGTCGCGACATCCAACGCGCGCGCGGGCAGGAGCCACAGGTCGCCCTCACGATGCCGCTGCTCGTCGGCACCGACGGCGTGCAGAAGATGAGCCAATCGCTCGGCAACTACGTCGGGATCACCGAGTCGCCGGACGAGATGTTCGGCAAGCTGGTCCGGGTCCCCGACCCGCTGATCGCCGAGTACCGTCGTCTGGTGCTCGACTTCTTCCGCGATCCGGACGAGGCCGATCGGGTCGCCGCCGGACTGGCCGAGGGCACGCTCGATCCCTGGCAGGAGAAGCGGCGGATGGCGAGGGAGGTCGTGGACCTGTACCACGGCCGGGGCGCTGGGCGGGAGGCCGAGGCAAGGTTCGACGTCGTGCATCGGGAGCGGGAGGTTCCCGAGGAGGTTGAGGAGCGCATCCTGCCGCCCGAGTGGATGCGGCGAGGGGAGGGAGAGCGCTACTGGCTCCCTCGGGTGCTCTGGGGGCTCGGGCTCGCGTCCTCCAAGGCCGAGGCCAGAAGGCTGATCCTCCAGGGCGGAGTTCGGCTCGACGGAGAGCCCGTCACCGACCCCGACGTCGAGCTTCCGGGTGAGGCTCTCCGCGGTCGGGTCCTCCAGGTCGGCCGGCGCCGATTCGTTCGGCTCCGCTGAGCCCTCCGGGCCGTAGGCAGACGGGCCCGGCTCGACGGTTGACGGCCCGTCCCCGGGTGCTACCATGAGGTCGCGCGACCCCCTTTCCGGAGGTTTCTTCCGCGTGGGTGTCGCTCGCACCTTGAGAACTGAACAGTGTGCCAAAAGCCAGTGCGTTTCCCCGTCAGCTGGCAGACGCGTGCGTGCGTCTTCCGGCCGGCGGTTGTACGAACGAATCCGACCGGACCTCGGTCCGGCGGGATCGATCAGGACCTCGAGGGGGGTGCCCTCCCGAGGTCCGACTCCAAACGAAGGAAGCGAAGCCGGCCTTCGGGCCGGTTCGTCGATCTCTACGGAGAGTTTGATCCTGGCTCAGGACGAACGCTGGCGGCGCGCCTAACACATGCAAGTCGAGCGAGAACCTGGGGCGGGGTAACCCACCTCAGGGGAGAGCGGCGAACGGGTGAGTAACACGTGGGCAACCTGCCCCAGGCTCTGGGATAACCCCGGGAAACCGGGGCTAATACCGGATACTCTCCCCGGATCGCATGGTCCGGGGA
>Ga0070741_10014427_pt1 | contig 13655 bp, 8 predicted proteins | sample Coa_R1_4_FD_66440 | JGI IMG/M metagenome (GOLD analysis project Ga0070741, IMG submission 66440) | Surface soil microbial communities from Centralia Pennsylvania, which are recovering from an underground coalmine fire - Coalmine... | ecosystem: Environmental > Terrestrial > Soil > Unclassified ... | reverse complement strand
CCACTTTTTGCGTTGCATGTAGGGAATCACCTCGCGCGCAAAGTAGACCGTGCTAAGGAAATTGGCCTCAATCGCCTTTTGCCAATCCTCTAGTGATGCAGCGAGGAAGCCTTTTGCCGGAGGTCCTCCAGCATTCGTCACACAGATATCGAGGCTGCCAAGCTTGTCGGCAGTTACGCGCACAAACTGCTCGACAGCTTTGGGGTCGGTTACGTCGAAAGCTTCGGTGAAGACCTCGGCATTGTGTTGCCGACGGATCTTTTCCGCGCCCGCGTTGAGCGCTTCACGGTTGCGCGCGCACATCGCGACTTTGCATCCTTCGGCGCCGAAGGCTTCGGCTGTAGCCAGTCCGATTCCCTGGCTGGACGCGGCCACCAGCGCGACTTTACCTTTGATCCCCAGATCCATAATGGCGTGAATTCGGCATTATAAATGGGCTCCAACATGGATGCGAGCCAGTGACGCGTTTATTGCGCGGCAAGTGTAGATTTGGTTGCGGGTCTTGGACTTGGCCTTTACTCTTAGGCGTGAGGAAGCTATGAAACAGGGCAAACGACGTGCGGAGACCGCTGCGGTGCGGGGCGCAACCGACTTCGAAAAAAAGAATGCTCCAGTGACTCCGCCGATTTATCAGACCTCGACGTTCGAAGTCACCGACAACGAAGAGCAGATCCGAGTTACGACGACGGATCGGTATTACACGCGCTGGGGAAATCCGACGATAACGTTGGCGGAACAAACGCTGGCTGCGGTCGAAGGAACAGATTCGGCTCTGGTGTTCGCTTCCGGAATGGGCGCGATTACGACGACTGTTCTCGCGCTGCTGAAGGCGGGAGATCACGTGGTTGCGCAGCGCGACATCTATGGTGGAGTCACGAAGTTCTTTTCGGAATGGCTTCCGAAACTGGGGATCGAGACGACCTTTGTTGCCACCAACGGATATGAGCAGCATCAGCGGGCGATTCGGCCAAATACGAAGATGCTGTATGTGGAGTCGCCGACCAATCCATCGTTGCTCATTGTTGACATGAAGAAGACCGCAGCGATCGCGAAGCAGCATAGGCTGATCAGCATGATTGACAGCACCTTTGGAACGCCAATCAATCAGCGTCCTGCGGAACATGGATTTGATCTGGTGATGCATTCCGGGACGAAGTACTTGAGCGGACATGCGGACTTGACCTGCGGTGCGATCTGCGGACGGGGTGACTTGATCGAGCAGATTGGCGAGACGCGGAAGATAGTGGGAAATTGCATGGATCCGCACGCTGCGTGGCTGCTGAGTCGTGGTATGAAGACACTGGCTGTGCGTGTCGCTCGGCACAATGAGAATGCACTGCGCGTGGCCGAGTTCCTGGAGCAGCATGCGAAGGTGAGGCGAGTGCATTATCCATTTCTGAAGAGTCATCCGCAGTATGCAGTTGCGCGCGAGCAGATGTCGGGCGGAAGCGGAATGGTGACGTTTGAAGTTGACGGAAGCGGCAAAGACGCGCGGCGCGTGAGCGAGGCAATGCGGGTGTTCACGCTGGCGACCAGTTTGGGAGGCGTGGAGTCGCTGGTTTCGATTCCGGTACTAACGTCGCACGCGATGATTTCGGCCGAACAACGCGCTGAGATGGGCGTGACTGAGCAGATGATCCGATTGTCGGTGGGCATTGAAGCGGTGGAAGATTTGATTGAGGACCTGGATCGAGCGCTGCAGGCGATGAATTCCAGTGTTCCAGTTTCGTCTGCTCCTGCTCGGTAGGCTCTCTGCGGGGGATTAAAAGATCCTAGAACGCTGAGACTGCCGAGGACGCTGAAAAATGCCTTCGGCGGTTCCAGCGATTTCGGTTTGAATTTTCCCGAAATGGGAATGCCGCCCTTCGAGGGTGGTATCCCCCCTCCCCCCGAATCTCTGGAATCAGTGAGTTAGCGCCAAATTACGAAGTAATCTATGGCGCTCAATGAGTTGCGGGCAAAATCTTGACTCTAAACGACTTACGGCTAAAATCCTTTAGCCGCGCAACCTACCGGCGGCACGGGCGCCTGCAGCGATCATGGCTTACTTCTGAGACCGCGCGCAAGGTCAGATGTCACACCGGGGGTTGTGGAAAACCAGAACCCCTTGGGATTCAAAGGGCTGGCGGCTGAAAAAACAATTCAGAATCAAAACCTGGACCGCTGAGGACGCGAAGAAAAGCTTGGCAATTCCTTTTGGCTGCGGGTCAGCCGCCTTCTTTTGACGTTCTGAAAGAAAGCCGACCTCTTGCGAGGCCGGCTTTTAGATTGAGTTTGGCAATTCAGCTAGAAGAGGAATTTCAAGCTTAATTGCAGAACACGGGCGATGTGGGCGGTATTGATTTCGCCGAAGCTCGATCCGCCCGGCCCGATGCAATCGTTTCCGTTTCCACCCGCAGGCATGAGGCAGGACAAGCCCTGCGACTGCGTTCCTGAGCCGGAGTACGAAGCCATGTAGAACTGGGGATGGTTGAAGATATTGAAAGCCTCCGCACGGAACTCGAGCGCGGTGCTCTCTTTGATCGCGAAGTGTTTAAAGACTCCCATATCGAAATTGAGGCGATGGGGATCGCGAGCGATGTTGCGGCCAGGATCTCCAAACGTCAAACCTTGGGGCAGAGTGAAAACTCCAGGGTTGAAGTCGAATTTGGCGTAGCTCGGAGACGAAACTTGATTCGCTGCCGGAATTCCGGACATTGGATTGCCAATGCGGTCGGGGAATGATCCCGTGCCAACGCCGTTGCCGACGCCGGCATTGTCACCATAAGTAGTGGCATTGGTGATCGTGATAGGAACTCCGGTCGAGAAGGTTTCGATGCCCGAATATTCCCATCCGCCGAGGAGAGCGTGCGTAAGACCGGGTTTCTTGAAGAAAGGCAGGTCGTAGACCCAGCTGAAATTCAATAGATGGCGCTCATCGAAGTTCGAGCTGGCACGGGTGAAGTTCGGGTTGTAGGAGTTGACGAACGTTCCATCGTAACGATCGGAGGAATTGTCGATCGAGTGGCTGTAGGTGTAGGCGCCTGTAAGGTTCAAAGAACCAATACTACGACGTCCGGAAACCTGCAGCGCGTTGTAGTTGGAGTTGGCCTGATTCTCGAGGCGAGTGATGGTGTGCAGACCCAAGAATGGGCGATAGAAGTCGGCGTTACCGCCGCACGCTACGGTGAGATTGATTGCTGCCTGGCCGGTGACCGCGACTCCACTGGGTGTAGTCATGGTGCCGCAATCGTCATGGAGAGGATTCCCGTTGATGTCAAATCCACCGCCGATCGGCTCTCCAGGCTTATAGGGGTTCTGACTTGCCGGGACGGGATAAAGCTGGTTTAAGTCGCGTTGCAGACCCAGGTGGGTACCCTTGCTGCCCACGTATGAAACCGTCACGACGGTGTGGCTGGGCAATTCATGTTGAATGTCGAGGTGCCATTGCTGCATGTAAGGCCAAATCGCCTTCGTAGGAATGGAGTAAAAGCTGAAGGGGAAACTGGGGGACAGCGTTCCAGTGGATGCGCCGATGTTGTTGTAGCCCGCGATGTTGGTCTGGGTTGCGCTTTGAAGCAATGGAGAGGTCTGGCCTTCCATTCCTTCCGTGTCTGCCTCGTTTCCGTTGGCGTGTTCGTAGAACAAGCCGTATCCGCCGCGGAGTGCAGTTCTGCCATTGCCGAAGACGTCATAGGCAAAGCCGATACGGGGAGCGGGGTTGAAGAGATGTCCCTTCAAACAGCCCGGATTGGAATTGCCGGCAACGTTGGCAGTGAACCCTTCAAAGTTGTAGGTTCCACCCGGACCTCCGCACTGCTCAAGACCGAGAAGTGGATTGCCCACGCCCGGAACGAGTGAACCATCAGCAGCCAGTTGGGGGGCACTGGTGACGCCGGCGGCATAAATAGAAGGATCCCAGTTGTAAGCGTGGTGGTAACGGTCGCGATAGGTTCCGAAGAGGCTGACGCGAAGGCCAAGATTCAGCGTGAGTCGGTCGGTGACGCGCCAGTCATCCTGGAAATAAGGTTCGACGATTTTATAACGGTTATAAAACTTCAACTGATTACTGCCCTGGCTGAAGCTGGCAATATCGCCGAGAAGGAAGTCGGCAAACGGATTGCCAGTACCGAGGGGCTTGCCACCCACCAGGACGCCGCTAGAAACTTTGTCGAAGGTCAGGTTGCCGTTGACCGCGACGCTGCTGAGTTCGTTTTTCTCAGCCGCGACAAAGTAGGCGCCAAATTGAAAGTTGTGGCGCCCGACTATTTTCGTCATGTTATCGCGAAGAGTATAGGTGGGGTTGGAGTTGTACGGCCCTTCTGGCCAGATGCCTTCCGGATCTTGTCCGAAACCTCCGGAGTAGACGTTCGTACCAGCGCCAATGTTGATTTGCGGGAGTTTGCCACCCGCACCATTGTTATAAAGGTAGCCCTGCGAGTACCCGGCTGGGAGTTTGTAATAGCCTACGGACTGGAACGAGATGTGATCTGTGGTGTAGCTCGAAACGAATTCGTTGAGCAAACTCGGGGAAATGGTGCTAGTCAGGCGAGCAATCACGCTCACTCCGGGACCGGTAAAGAAGGTTTGAGAGGTTGGGAAGCTGGCCGTGTCCCAGATGGAACCAGGCTCGAGGGTTGTCCAAGAATCGTGGATGTAGCGGAAAGTCAGGCGCTCGTGGTCGGTGATGTTGTGATCGACCCGAACCAGTTCTTCGCGCCAGTTGGTCGGCAGGTTGACCGTGTTGTTGTAGACAGACTGCGCGGGTGAATCCACGGTTCCCACCGGAATGAGGGGCAACAGAGCCTGCGCTTGCGGGGTGACGGGGAGAGGCCCGGTCGCCGCTAGATTGAATGGTAGGCCCGTCCTTGGGTCGGTGGGGCAATCGGCCATGGAGGCGGGAGAAACAGCCGTGTTCGGACAGACGTCACTAAAGTCGCCGTTGCGCTCGGCGCTGTATGGAACCTGCACGTTGAAGGCGTTCGGTACGCGCTCACGCCGCCATTCCTGCGACCAGAAGAAGAAGGTTTTCTCTTTGTTCTGGTTGTAGACATGAGGGATGTATACCGGTCCGCCAACGGTGTAGCCGAAATCGTTCTTCTTGTACGGGGGTGTAACGCCAGTGCCTCCGGCGGCAGCGCTGTTGAAATAGTTCTGGGCGTTGAACATGTCGTTGCGCACGAACTCGTAGGCGTCGCCGTGAAATGCGCGGGTACCGGACTTGGTTTCGACTTCTACCGTGCCAGATCCGTTGCGGCCGTACTGCGCGCCGTAGTTGGAGGTCAGAACCTTGAATTCGGAGATGGCATCGACGCTGGGATAAACGTTGAGGGTGCCATTGCTGCCGTTGTCCATGTTGTCGCCGCCGTCGAGTTCCCAGTTGTTGTACTCGGTGCGGCCGCCGTTCATGGAGAAACTCACGCTGCCATTGATGCCGACGGTGCCCTCATCCTGTCCGGTCTGATTGCTCACACCGGGAACCAAGGTCACGAGGCTGGTGAAATTCCGTCCGTTGAGTTCGAGTTGAGTGATCTCTTTTCCGGTAACGACGCCTGCGAGCTCAGAGGATTGGGTTTCGACTTGAGCGACGTTTTCGCCCTGGACCACGACTTCGGTGGAGGCGGCGCCGATCTCGAGTGTAACGTCGACGCGAGCCTTTTGGGCGACATCAAGGACGACGCCCTTGGCCTGAAACTTCTTGAAGCCGGTAGCAGTCACCGTGACGTCATACGATCCCTGGGGCAAAGCTGACTCGTTGTAGTCGCCCGTGGAATTGGTTGTCATGCTGCGGTTGATACCGCGTTCCGGGCTGGCAACGACGACGGCGGCTCCAGCGATGGCGGCGCCGGAGGAATCTTTCACAGTACCGGTGATGGAGCCGGTCTGAGAGAAAGCGGCGGCGCAGAATGTCAGAACCAAGAACATGCCAAGCAGAAGGCGAGAAGATTTCATCGTGAGGCTCCCCATAGGCGCAGGGATATCCCGCGCTGGTTCGGTCGGCTTAACCGCAGTTTTTTCGAGCTAGTGGGCCCGCGTGCATTTACAGAGGTGACGCCCGTCGGAGGTTGAGACCCGTGACGGGTTATTAAAACGTATGAATAGTGCTTTTGGAGGATGTCGGCTGTCAAGAAAAATCGGGGGATGCGGAGAGCGGAATGGAGGAGATTGCGTTCGGAAACGTTTCCGGTGGGTCGATTTCGCAGATGCGTGTATGCGTCCTGCAATCAGAGCAGGCTGCGAGTGGATTCGCGGACGACGAGTTCGGGAGCGACTTTGCGATGGGTGGCGGCAACTTCGCGTTTTTCGAGAACGGCATTAATACCGTCAACGACGATGCTGACGGCGGAGGTTCCCATGCCTTCCATCGGTTGGCGAACGGTGGTGAGCGACGGGGTATAGATGGCGGCGGTGGAAACATCGTCGAAGCCAATGACGGAACACTGATCGGGCACGCGGATGCCGGCTTTGTTCAGGGCCCGGATCGCTCCGAAGGCGCTCATGTCGTCAAAGGCCACGATTGCCGTGAAGGGGCGCTTCTGGCGAAGGAGGTCTTCGGTGAGTTTGTATCCAAGTTCAAAACTGGCGAGCGGGTCGCGGGACTCAGGCATGTCGACGATGAGACGATTGTCGAACTCGAGGCCACATTGCTTGGCGCAACTGCGAATGCCTTTCCAGCGAGGAGAGCTGTCGGTAAGCGTCTTGGGGCCGCGGATGAAGGCGATTTTACGGTGTCCTAAGGAGTGGAGGTGTTCGAGGGCGATGTGTCCGCCGACCTCATTGTCAACGATGATGGAACTGATGGTGTCGTTATCGAGTTCACATCCGATCATGGCGGTGGGGATGCTGTTTTTTTCGAGATCGCCCAAAAGATTGATATCGAGAAAGACCCAGTTCGCGATCACGATCAGGGCTTCGATGCGACGGTCGAGAAGCATTTCGAGATAGCGTTCGAAGCGACTGCCTTCGTTGTGAACGTCAGTGAGGATCGGCAGGTAGGAAGCCTGGTAGAGCGTGTTTTCGATACCGCGGAGGATCGGGGTGCAGAAGGGGTCAGTCATGTCGAAGACCATGACGCCCACGGTGTGACTGCGCTTGCTGCGAAGCGAGCGGGCGAACTGGTTGGGACGGTATCCAAGCTTTTCGGCGGCGCGCTCGATTTTCTTTTTTGTGGCCGCGGGGATGTAGCGCGCGAGTGGCGCGTTGTTCAGAACGATCGACACTGTGGTCGAGGAAAAACCGCTCTCCTTCGCCACATCGCGGATAGTCACCATAAAGGGGCAGATAAGAAAACTAGTTTCATCAAGAACAGTTTCAAAGTTTCAAATTTCAAAGTTACTTAACTCTGAGTTTCGACTTTGCGACCGGCTTTGACCGCTTGGAGAAGTTTGGTCCATACGCTTTGGTCGCTTGAATTTGGTGCGAACACTGGCGGACACTACAGCAGAGACTTATGCGAGTGTCAAGCGCGGGAATCACGTTGAAACATCTCATGCTGATCCTGTTGCTCCTGTCTGGGGCTGCTTTGGCGGCACGCGGAAGTGCGCAGCAAGGCCACACGAGCGGGCCGACGGCAGGCGACCCGGCCTCGATTTTTGGGCAGGGGCAAGAGGCGCTTCACAGCGGCAGGCTGGAGGAAGCCGAACAAGATTTCAAAGAAGTGGTGCGAATGGATCCGAGGTCGGGAGCGGCATACGCCAATTTAGGCGTGGTTTATATGCGACGGAAGCAATGGAACCGGGCGCTCGAGCAACTGCATAAAGCTGAGAAACTCATGCCGCAGGAGGCCGGGATCCGGCTGAATATCGGACTCGCCTACTACCGGCAGAATGAATTTCTTAAAGCAATACCCTTTTTCGAGGCTGTCGTACAGGAACAACCCCAGAGATCGCAGGCGCGGTATCTGCTGGGGCTCTGCTACTTCTTTGTGGACCGGTGGTCGGACGCGGCAGAGACGCTCAAACCGCTTTGGGGGGAAGAATCAACGCATTTCCCTTATTTGTATGTACTTTCGAACGCCGCGCACCGGGCCGGACTGCAAGAGTTGGATCGACAGGCGGCGGAACAACTTACGAAAATTGGAGATGGCTCGGCTCAGTACCATCTTTTCGCCGGGAAATACTATCTAAATCGCGAGGAGTATGAACCGGCGATCCAGGAATTGAAGGCGGCGGCGAAGGAAGATCCGAGGCTGCCGTTTGTGCACTTCAATCTCGGGCTGGCGCATATGAAGAAGCAGGAATATGCGGCGGCGCGGGAGGAATTCGAGAAAGATGCGGGGATCGAGCCTGATATGGCGCTGAATTACGAGGAGATCGGGAATTCGTATTGGTTGACGCAGCAGGACGCCAAGGCGGAAAAGAGCTATGGCGAAGCTTTGAAGAGGGATCCGCGGCTGGTGAATTCGATGTTGGGGCTAGCGAAGATTTATCAGAAGCAACAGAAATATGCGGCGGCGCTGGCGGAGACGGGCGCAGCATTGAAGGTGGATCCGGAGCGTACCGACGCGCATTATCTCCGGGCGCAGGCATTGCAGCGTCTCGGCCGTGGTGCGGATGCAAAGCGGGAACTCCAGGCCGCGGCTGGAAATAAAGGCGAGAATCCAAATCGGGCGGTGCCGTCGCCAGAATTGGTGGGGGAGCCGCAGTGATAGACTTGCGACGCCGCAAGTTTTCTCCGCCACATCAACCCCTAACGTTCACCGTTTCGGTAGGAGGAAGACCATGAAAGCTCTCAAGATCATCGGAATCATCATCGTAGTTCTGATCGTGATTATTATCGCGATTCCTTTTTTTATTGACGCGAACACATTCCGCCCAAAGCTGGAAGGCGAATTGACGGAAGCACTGGGACGGCAGGTCAAGGTGGGAAACCTGTCGCTGTCACTATTTTCAGGTTCCGTGGGCGCAGACAATATTTCCATTGCGGATGATCCGCAATTCAGCCAGGCGGCATTTGTACAGGCGAAATCGCTCCGGGTAGGAGTGGAACTGATTCCGCTGATTTTCTCGAAGACGCTGAACGTGACCGAACTGACTTTGAACGATCCGGAAATCAGCCTGGTCAAGTCGGAAAACGGGGAGAAATGGAATTTCTCGAGCCTGGGAGCGAAGAACCCTTCGGCGCCGACCAAGGGGCAACAGGCCACGCCGAGCACGCAGGCGGAGCAGACTCCGAAAGAACAGCAGAAGGCCGCGCAAACTACGGGGAGTAATCCGAATTTGTCGGTGGCAAAGCTCAATGTGAACAATGGGAAGGTGACGATTTCGCAGGTCGGGGATAATACGAAGCGGGTTTATGACAAGGTGGATATCACGGTCACGGATTTCTCTTTCACAACCTCGTTTCCATTTCAGATGACGGCGGACCTGCCGTCGGGTGGAACGATGAAATTGACGGGACATGCGGGACCGATCGACGCGAATGACGCTGCCCGGACGCCGCTTGACGCGAAAATCAACGTGCAGAACATGAACCTGGCGACATCGGGCTTTATTGATCCGGCAGCGGGGATCTCGGGAATTGCGAACCTTGATGGAAACGTCAAGTCGAACGGGCAACAAGCTACCGTGGATGGGACGCTGACAGCGAACAAGCTGCAGGTTGTGAAGAAAGGCGGCCCGGCGGGGCGTCCGGTGGATGTGAAGTTCGGTATTACGCATAACCTCGCAAAAGAAACTGGCGATATCCGGCAATGCGATATATCGATGGGCCAGGCGGTGGCGCACTTGACGGGAACGTACGACGTGCACGGCAAAGTTACGGTCGTGAATCTGAAACTGGATGGGCAGAACATGCCAGTGGATGACCTGGAAGCAATGCTGCCTGCGGTGGGAGTGATACTGCCTCCGAATGCGACGCTGAAGGGTGGACACCTAGACGTGACTCTTGCCAGTTCCGGGCCAGTGGACAAACTGGTTTCGACGGGATCGGTCAAGATGCAGAACACCCAGCTGGCGAATTTCAACCTGGGGCAGAAGATGTCAGCCATCTCGGCTCTTGGGGGAAAGAACACCGGGAACGATACGACGATCCAAAATCTGAGTTCCGACGTGAAGATGTCTCCGGCGGGGACGGCGGCGAACAATATGAATCTAACTGTACCTGCCATTGGCGTAATTACGGGCGACGGCACGGTCAGTCCCTCGAACGAACTGGCGTTCAAGATGAAAGCGCAAGTTGGCGGGATGAATGTTCCGTTTGGAGTGACCGGAACGACGGCCGATCCGAAATTCACGCCGGACGTAAAAGGGATTGCCACCGGCCTGCTGCAGAATGTTCTGAGCCAGCAACAAGGCCAGGGTAAGGCAGGAGCGCAGCAGCAGAATCCGATCAACAGCGTGATGGGACTGTTTGGGAAGAAGAAGCAGAAGTAAAGCTAGCTGCTAGCTTCTTGCTCTCGGCTTTCGGTCAGCAGAGCGGCGGCGAGTCGCAGACACGCCCTCAGGGTGGAGCGTCTTGGGGCCTGTCTGGGCTGGCGCTGTGCGCTTCACACATTCATTGACCCGGTTCATCGTCCTTCCATGATGACCACGTGATTCAGTTCCGGCCCAGCGCAATGGGGCAGAGGCGGGACACGCCCATTCCCATTTTCGTGGGTGCGGTTGCCTGAGTCGCCGGGCACGTTTATTTTATTGGCTGGAAACGGTGGTTGATGAACGAAACGGTTGTGCAGGGGTTGGGCCGGTATTCGATCGGGGAGAAGTTGCGGACCCTGCGTCTGCGCAAGAGTTTAGGTTTAGTGGAATTGGGCAAGCATACGGGGCTTTCTCCGGCGCTGTTGTCGAAGCTGGAACGGGGGAAGCTATTTCCCACACTGCCGACGTTGCTGCGAATCGCAATGGTGTACAGCGTGGGGCTCGATTATTTTTTTACGGATGAACGGCAGCGACGGTTGGTCAGCGTCGTGCGGAAAGAAGAACGCAAGCGGTTTCCAGAAAGACCCGGCGTGCAGGATGTTCCCTACTATTTCGAATGCCTGGACTACAAAGCGACCGAACGCAAGTTAAGCGGATACGTGGCTGAGTTCCACGACATTCCGGCGAAGCCGCATCAGCATCCTGGAGTGGAATTGCTGTATGTCATGAAAGGGTCGCTGACGCTGAAGATTGGCAGCGAAGAAATTGAACTGGAGGCGGAGGATGCGGTGTACTTCGATGGAGCCGTGCAACACAGCTACCGGCGGCGTGGGTCGAAGACCTGCACTGGGTTGATCATTACGGTCCCGTAAAGAGCAGAGGTTCGCGCGAAGCAGCCTTTCGATTACGATCAATAACCTTGGTGAGGAAGGCGGGGATTGTCGAATTGCTCGGCCAGCAATCAATACCCTTCCGAGCGAGGTGTCCGCGCCACATGATGTTAGAATCGGGTGGGGCGGGCAGCTTTTTTCGAAGCGGGCGAATCGAAGGTAGTTGAATCACATCCAGTTCATGTCGATCGAGCGATTGGAATCAAAATTCAGGTTGAAGATGAGACGGGCCGGGACACCGGCCGTTTTTGCATTGGCCTTTTTAGTGGCACTGGTGCCACGGGTGCAGGGCCAGACACCGGAATTTGCGCTGACGATTTCGGCGCTATCTCCGAGCGCGGTGGCTCCCAGCGGAGTGTCGTCGATCTCGATTCAGGTGGCGCCGCAGGCCGGATTTTCGGGCACGATCAATCTCACGTGCCAAGTCACGGCGGCGATCAGCACGACGGACCCGCCAGTTTGCAATGTGAGTCCGAGTTCGGTGACTACGACTGCGACGGTCACGGCAAATCTGACAACTCAAGCTACAACGACACAGACACTTTACACGGTCACGGTGACGGGAACGGATCCAGCGACTGGCTTTACGACTACAAATCCAGGGCAAGACTTCACGGTGCTGGCGGTTACGCCGCAATTCACCATCACGATTGCGAGTGCGGTTTCTCCCACGAGCGTAGTAGCGGGCAACGCGGCGCAGGGCGTGATCAGCATTAACGCCGCGAACGGGTATAAGACACCGAGCGGTGGAATTACACTCAGTTGCGGAAGCCTGACGCCACTGGTGACGATTCCTCCGGTGTGCTCTTTTACATATCCGGGCGGAACACCGACCTTGACGCTGAATGGCGCGACGGCGGCGAGCGCGAACCTGAACATCAGTACTTTCGGCCCAGTAACGACGGGGGCCTTAACTCATCGGCCCAGCTTTTATGCGTTGTGGCTGTCACTGCCAATTTTGGGTTTCGTGGGGATAGGAGCCGCCACCGGGTGCAGGAAGTCGAGAAAAGCGTGGGCGCTGCTGGCCGTCTTTGTGATCGGAGCCTCGTTTCTTCTGGTGCCCGCCTGCGGCACGAACACTACCGCTACAACCAGCACGCCCAATGGGACGACTCCGGCAAACACTTACACGTTTACGATTGTCGGAGTGGATTCGAACGGCGTGGTATCGAGCAACGTCAGCGCCACCAACACAGGTCCGACCGTGACTTTGACGGTAACGGCTCCGCCCAAAACCTAGATCTTCATCGAGCGAATCAAAGTCCTGCCGCCGATTTAGCCCGGCGTTTGCAGAGCCATTCCTGAATTCCGGTCATCGCTGTGAGCTAACGGGACCGAGTTCCTTAGGAGGCGGCGCGCTGAGTTTGGCGCTCAATTTCTGCCGCCTGATGCATCAGGACGTCGCGAAGCGAAACCAATCCCTTCAATTCTTTGCCATCGAGGACCGGGAGATGGCGGAACCCGAATTCATGCATGATGAACAGGCACTCTTCGAAACTGTCGTCAACGGAAACGGAGCGCGGGTTGGCGGTCATGACTTCAGTGACGGCGGTCGTGCCCGGCGTACGGCCGATGGCCACGACGCGATTCATGATGTCTCGTTCGGAGACAATGCCGAGCAATTCGCCGTTGCGGAGGATGGGGACGGCACCAATGTTGTGCTCCATCATGTAGCGGGCGGCGTCGAGGATAGTGCGTGTGGATTCGATGGAGTAGAGTTTGCGGTTGCGGATGAGATCGCGGAGGGTGCTCATAATGCTCCTTCGATGAGGGGAAATCTCAGGACTAGCCGGCCCCACAGCCAGCTTGAGCGAGTGGGGATACTTTATCACAGGGCCGGGCCTCAGCCCTCGGCCACTATTATCCCTACGAACTGAGTCAGTGAAATGCCAGATGGTGTTCTTCGTGCGGGATCTGCTCCGGTTCTTGTGCTGGGGACGTGAGAGATTGAGAAGGCGAAGGAAGAGTGACCCTTTGGAACTCCGCTGCGCGATTGGGAGAGCGCTTCTTCTTGTCGTATTGCAGGATCGGCAGGAATGGGATCATGAGAAGGAAAACCACTCCCATGAGCCAAAAAGCTTCAACGAAGGCGAGCATGGAGGCGTGCTGCTGGACGAGTTCGTAGAGGGCGGCGAGCGCTTTGCGGGAGGCGGTCGCGGAATCGGCACCATGAGCCGTGAAATTCGCGCGCATCCCGGAGAGGAAGCGAAGAGTCTCGGGTCTGCCCGCAGTGACATTGGCGACGAGGTGGTTTTGATGGACCTGGGAGCGTCGGGCAAGGAACGTAGTCATGATGGCGATGCCGACGCTGCCGCCGATATTGCGCATCAGGTTGAAGATGCTGGTGGCGTTGCCCATTCGTTGCGGCGGGATGTGCGAGACCGAGAGCGATGCCAGGGGAATAAAAAGGAAACTCAGGGCGACGCCTTGG
>Ga0070741_10014426_pt1 | contig 13656 bp, 14 predicted proteins | sample Coa_R1_4_FD_66440 | JGI IMG/M metagenome (GOLD analysis project Ga0070741, IMG submission 66440) | Surface soil microbial communities from Centralia Pennsylvania, which are recovering from an underground coalmine fire - Coalmine... | ecosystem: Environmental > Terrestrial > Soil > Unclassified ... | reverse complement strand
GCCCTGATGGGCGATCGCCCGTACGGCATCGACCGGGAGCGCATCGAGTCGCTCGCGCAGGAGATCGTCGCCGTCCAGCAGCAGGGGCTGGAGATGGCGCTCGTGATCGGGGCCGGCAACATCGTCCGCGGGATGGAGGCGGCGGCGGCGGGCATGGACCGCGCGACCGCCGACTACGCAGGGATGCTGGCGACCGTGCTGAACTCGCTGACCGTGCAGGACGCGCTCGAGCGGCACGGCGCCCAGACGCGGGTGCAGTCGGCGATCACGGTCGCCGAGGTCGCCGAGCCGTACATCCGCCGGCGCGCGATCCGGCACCTCGAGAAGGGCCGCATCGTGATCTTCGCGGCGGGCACCGGCAATCCGTTCTTCACGACCGACACGGCCGCGGCGCTCCGGTCGCTGGAGATCTCCGCCGAGGCGATCCTGATGGCGAAGAACGGCGTGCAGGGGGTCTACGACGGCGACCCGCGCACCGATCCGGACGCCGAGTTCATCCCCGAGATCACCCACCTCCAGGCGATCGAGCGCGGCCTGAAGGTGATGGACACGACCGCGCTCTCGCTCTGCATGGACAACAACCTTCCGATCCACGTCTTCGAGCTCGCCGAGGGCAACATCAGGCGCATCGCCGGAGGAGAGCGCGTGGGGACCCTCATTTCCAGCAGCTAAGGGAGCCGCCCGATGATGGACGACCTGATCCAGGACGCCGTCCGCCGCATGGACAAGTCGGTCGAGACGACGCAGCACGAGTTCAACAGCATCCGCACCGGCCGCGCCTCGGCCGCCCTGCTCGACCACGTCCAGGTCGACTACTACGGGACGCCGACGCCGCTCAACCAGCTCTCCACGATCAACGTCCCGGAGCCGAGGATGCTGACGGTCCAGCCGTTCGATCCGAGCTCGCTGAAGTCGATCGAGAAGGCGATCATGGAGTCCGACCTGGGGCTGACCCCGTCGAACGACGGGAAGATCATCCGGCTGCCGATCCCGCAGCTGACGGAGGAGCGGCGCAAGGACCTGGTCAAGGTCGTGCGCCAGCGGGCGGAGGACGGGCGCGTGGCCGTGCGCAACGTCCGCCGCGACGTGATGAAGCACCTCGAGGAGCTCGTCCGCAACGGCGACGTCGGCGACGACGACGAGCGGCGGGCCGAGGAGCGCGTCCAGAAGCTGACCGACGACCACGTGCACAAGATCGACGAGCTGCTGAAGCGCAAGGAGAGCGAGATCCTCGAAGTTTGAGCCGCGGAAAGTGCTCCGCACTTTCCGCGGAAAGTTCCGGACGACGATGAGCCTCCTCACGAGAATCAAGGGCCTCCGCGGACCACGCGGAAGCGAAGCCGATTCTCCCGACGTCGCCCGCTCGATCGCGATCATCATGGACGGCAACGGCCGCTGGGCGAGCCGCCGCGGCGTCAGCGTCGCGGAGGGCCACCGGGCCGGCTCGCGGGCGCTGCGCCCGATCGTCGAGACCGCGATCGATCTCGGCGTCGAGTCGCTGGCGGTGTACGCCTTCTCGACCGAGAACTGGACGCGGTCGGAGGAGGAGGTCGGCGCACTGATGGAGACCTTCGCCGAGACGATCGAGCGGGAGCTCCCGGACCTCGTCGCGCAGGGCGTCCGCGTCCGCTTCATCGGCCGCCGCGACCGGGCCCCGGACGACCTGCGGGAGCGAATGGTCAAGCTCGAGCGCGAGACGAAGCGCAACGACCGCCTCAGCCTCTGGATCGCCTTCGACTACGGCGGCCGCGCCGAGCTCGTCGAGGCCGCGCGCCGGCTCGTCGCGTCGGGCATGGCGCAGGAGGACGTCGACGAGAACACCTTCGCCGCCCAGCTGTACGCCCCGGCGATGCCCGACCCGGACCTGCTGATCCGCACGTCCGGCGAGCTCCGCATCTCCAACTTCCTGCTCTGGCAGCTCGCCTACTCGGAGCTCGTGTTCGTCGACACGCTCTGGCCCGACTTCGGCCCCCGTCACCTGCGCGACGCGCTCGCGGCGTATGCGCGCAGGCGGCGCCGGTTCGGCGGGCGTTGAGCCGGATCGCCTGCGCAAGATTGGCGATGGCATGAGCGAGCTCGCCTCCCGGATCCTGGTCGTGCTGATCGGGCTGCCGGCCGTCCTGGGACTCGTGTGGGTCGGGGGGTGGTGGCTGTGCGTCCTCGCCGGCGTGGTCGGGCTGCTCGCGCTGCACGAGCTGTACGTGATGACCAGGCCGCTGCGCCCGATCGTGCTCGCCGGCTACCTCGGGCTTGTGCTCACGCTCGTGTCGGCGCAGACCGGCGGCTACGTCTGGGTGGCCGGGAGCCTGTTCGCCACGGTCGGCCTCGCGTTCCTGCTCAAGGGCTTCGCCGAGACGAAGCAGTCGGCCACAGTCGCGGTCGGCGGGACGCTGCTCGGCGTCACCTGGATCGGGCTCGGGCTGTCCGCGCTGCTCGCCCTGCGCGACCTGCCCGCCCACGGGCGCGAGGCGGCCTTCGCGGTGCTGATCGCGGTCTGGGCGGGCGACACGTTCGCCTACCTGGTCGGCCACCTGGTCGGCAGGCACAAGCTCGCGCCGAGGATCTCGCCGGGCAAGACCTGGGAGGGCTTCGTCGCCGGCGTCCTGGCGACCGTCTTCGTCACCTTCGTCGCGCTGTACCAGGACCGCGACGAGTTCCTGTCGATCGGGCAGGCCCTGCTCCTCGGCGCCGCGATCGCCGTCGCCGCGCCGCTCGGGGACCTCTTCGAGTCCCTGCTCAAGCGCGACATGGGCGTGAAGGACAGCGGGCGCCTGCTCGCGGGCCACGGGGGCGTCCTCGACCGCATCGACGCGCAGCTGTTCGCGTCGGTCGCCGCGCTGTACGTGATCCTCGCGTTCGACAAGCTCTAGCGCGAGATCCGGACGCAGGGGAAACGCGAACTTGACGGAAGAGTGACACGACCGTGGTCATACTGAGAGTGCCGTGAGGAGAGTCGCGCTCATCGGTGCGACGGGGTCGATCGGAAGGCAGGCGGTCGAGATCGTCGGCGCCCATCCCGAGCTCGAGCTCGTCGCGGCCGCATCCGCCACGACCCCGCTCGACGGGCTCGCGCCGCTCACGCAGGTCGGCGGCGACCCGACCGAGCTGCTCGAGCGCGCCGAGCCGGACGTCGTGCTGAACGCGGTCGTCGGCTTCGCCGGGGTGCCGGTCACCTTCTGGGCGCTCGAGCACGGCGTCGACCTCGCGCTCGCGAACAAGGAGAGCCTCGTCGCCGCCGGCGACCTCGCGCTCGCCGCCCGCCGGCGGGGTGGGGGGATGCTGCTGCCGGTCGACAGCGAGCACTCCGCCGCGCTCCAGTGCATGGAGGGGCGCGAGCCCGAGCAGGTCCACTCGCTCGTCCTGACCGCCTCGGGCGGCCCCTTCCGGGGACGGACGCGCGACGAGCTCGGCAGCGTCACCGCCGAGGAGGCGCTGGCGCACCCGACCTGGAGCATGGGGCCGAAGATCACGATCGACTCGGCGACGCTCGCCAACAAGGGCCTCGAGCTGATCGAGGCCCATTTTCTGTTCGACCTCCCGTACGAGCGGATCGAGGTCGTCGTCCACCCGACGTCGGTCGTCCACGCGCTCGTCCGCTTCCGGGACGGCGCCGCGCTCGCCCACCTCGGCTACCCGGACATGCGGGTGCCGATCTCGTACGCGCTCACCTACCCGGACCGCGCCGCCACCCCGGCCCCTCCGCTCGACCTCGCGTCGGGGCTGACGCTCGAGTTCGCGGCGCCGGACGTCGAGACGTTCCCGCTCCTGCGGCTGGCGCGCGAGGCCGGCGAGCGCGGCGGGACCTATCCCTGCGCCTACAACGCGGCCAACGAGGTCGCGGTCGCCGCGTTCCTGGTCGGCCGCGTGCCGTTCCTGGGCATCGCCGAGGTGGTCGAGGAGGCCCTCGCGGCGGTCGACGGCGCGCCGGCCCGGGACCTCGACGAGCTGGCCGCTGCCGACGCCGAGGCCCGCCGTCTCGCCGAGGAGCGGCTGAAGGTGCTGGCGTGAACGTCTTCGTCGCGATCCTCGGCCTCGCGTTCCTGATCCTGATCCACGAAGCGGGGCACTTCTTCGCCGCGATCGCCGTCGGCATGCGCCCGCGGCGCTTCTACATCGGGTTCCCGCCGGCGGTGGTCAAGACGGTGCGCAACGGGATCGAGTACGGGATCGGGGCGGTCCCGCTCGGCGGCTACGTGAAGATCCCCGGGATGCACCGGCCCGCGCCGGCCGACGCCGACGTCCAGTTCGGGCGGGCGCTCCACGAGCGGCCCGAGCTGGCCGGCCCGCTCCAGCGGCTCAAGCGCGCCCTCGCCGCCGGCGACGACCCCGCCGCCGACGCCGCCCTCGAGGAGCTCATGCGCCTCGGCGGCGATCCTCCGCCCGCCGGGCTGTCGCACGGCATCCAGGAGATCCTCGACGGCATCTCGCCGCAGGCGTACTGGCGGCAGGACACTTGGCGGCGGGTGTTCGTGATCCTGGCGGGGCCCGCGACCAACTTCGTGCTCGCCGTCGCGCTCTTCACCGTGCTCTTCCTCGTCGGCGGCGGCAAGGCGACGACGACCGTCGGCAGCGTCCTGGCCGGCAAGCCGGCGGCGGCGATCGGGCTGCACCCGGGCGACCAGATCGTCACGATCAACCGGCAGGCCGTCGGGCCGACCGACATCTCCGCGGCGATCTCGGGCTCGAAGGGCAAGTCCGTCACGCTCACCGTCGTGCGCGGGACCAGGTACCTGACGCTCGGGCCGGCGCGCCCGCAGGTGATCGACGGCGCCTACCGGCTCGGGTTCGTGCTCCGCGGCCAGGAGCTCGGCTTCGGCGCCTCGGCCTGGCAGTCGCTCAAGCTCACGGGCGTCGTCACGAGGGAGATCGGCAAGTCGCTCGGGCGGCTCGCGCACGGCGAGGGGCGCAAGGACATCTCCAGCCCGGTCGGCATCACCCGGACGCTCGACCGGAGCGCCGGCCAGGGCCTCCAGGAGTACCTCTGGGTGCTCGGGCTGATCAGCCTCTCGCTGGCCCTGATGAACATGCTGCCGCTGCTGCCCCTCGACGGCGGCCACATCGCGTTCTCGATCGTCGAGGGCGTCCGCGGCCGGGCGGTCGCGCGCGAGGTGTACGAGCGAGTCTCCGTGATCGGCATCGCGCTCGTCCTCTTCCTGTTCGTCGTCGGCATCTCGAACGACGTGGGACGCCTGGGCGGGGGCTAGTCGGCCGGCCGCCGCGAGGACGCCGTCTAGAATCGTCTCGTGGCCAGCAAGCGGCAGATCCGGCTGGGTGGGGTGACCATCGGCGGCGGCGCACAGGTCGTCGTGCAGTCGATGACCCTGACCAAGACGCACGACGTCGAGGCGACGACGGCCCAGATCGCCGCGCTCGCCTCGGCGGGCTGCGAGGTCGTCCGCGTCGCGGTGCCGAAGACCGAGGACGCCGAGGCGCTGCCCCGGATCGTGCGGTTCTCGCCGATCCCGGTGATCGCGGACATCCACTTCAACGCCTCGCTCGCGCTGAAGGCGATCGAGGGCGGCGTCGCCGCGGTGCGGATCAACCCGGGCAACATCGGCGGGCCCGACAAGGTCGAGCTGGTCGTCAGGGCGGCGAAGAAGGCCGGGATCCCGATGCGCATCGGCGCGAACTCGGGGTCGCTGCCGAAGCACCTCGAGGACGTGGCCCAGCGCGACCAGGCCGAGGCCCTCGTCGCGGCCGCGATCGAGGAGGTCGAGCTGCTCGAGAAGCTCGACTACCGCGACTTCAAGATCTCGGTGAAGTCGAGCCACGTGCCGACGATGATCCGCGCCTACCGGATGCTCTCCGAGAAGGTGCCGTACCCGCTGCACCTCGGCGTGACCGAGGCGGGCACGCCGTTTTCGGGCTCGATCAAGAGTGCGGTCGGGATGGGTGCCCTGCTGGTCGACGGGATCGGCGACACGATCCGCGTCTCGCTGACCGCCGACCCCGTGGAGGAGGTCAAGACCGGGTTCGAGATCCTCAAGTCGCTCGGGCTGCGCGAGCGGGGGCCGATCATGATCGCCTGCCCGTCGTGCGGCCGCGACAACGTCGGCGTCCAGACGCTCGCCGAGAAGGTCGAGGCGCGCCTAACGGGCTACTCCGAGCACTTCGAGGTCGCCGTGCTCGGCTGCGCCGTGAACGGACCGGGGGAGGCGGGCGACGCCGATTTCGGGATCGCCGGCGGCCGCGACGTCGGGTTCGTCTACGCCCACGGACGGGTGCTCAAGAAGGTCTCCTCGGACATCCTCATCGACGAGCTCTTCTTCGAGATCGACCGCTGGATCGCCGACGGCATGCGCCGGCCGAAGCGGCTGAAGATGGCCAAGCCGGCGGCGCTGGCCATGGCCGAAGCCTCCCTGATCCCGCTCAACGACTAGGCTGCGGACGTTGGCAGCCCGGGCATCGCAGCTCTTCCTTCCGACCCTGCGCGAGGACCCCGCCGACGCGGAGGCCGCCAGCCACCGGCTCCTGGTGCGCGGCGGCTTCATCCGGCAGCTCAGCGCGGGGCTGTGGACCTACCTGCCGCTCGGCTGGCGGACGCACCGCAAGGTGGAGCAGGTCATCCGCGAGGAGATGGACGCGATCGGCGGCCAGGAGTTCCTGTGCCCGCTGCTCACCCCGCTCGAGCTCTGGCAGGCGTCGGGCCGCGACAAGATCCCGGAGCTCTTCCACGTCACCGACCGGAACGGCCGCCGCTTCATCCTGCCGCTGACCCACGAGGAGACGTTCACCTTCCACGCGCGCGAGATCCGCTCGTACCGGGAGCTGCCCCAGCTCTGGTACCACTTCGCCGTGAAGGACCGAGACGAGCCGCGTCCGCGCGGCGGGCTCCTCCGCGTCCGCGAGTTCATCATGAAGGACGCCTACTCGTTCGACCGCGACCAGGAGAGCTCGGTCGCCAGCTTCGAGCGCAACCGCGGGGCGTACCACCGGATCTTCGACCGCTGCGGGCTCGAGGTGCACGAGGTCCGGGCGGAGAGCGGGATCATGGGCGGCGAGCTGACGTTTGACTTCCTCGCCCCCTCCGGCTCGGGCGAGAACACCCTCGTCCGTTGCGAGCGCGGCGACTACGCCGCCGACGCCGAGATCGCGCAGGGCGTGCCGCGGGCGCCGGAGTTCGCGGAGCCGCTCGGCAAGCCGGCGGAGGTGGAGACGCCCGGCGTGACCACGTGCGAGGCGCTCGCCTCGTTCCTCGGCATCGACCTCGCGGCGACCTCGAAGGCGATGCCCGTCACCACCGACGACGGCAAGGTCGTGCTCGCGCTCGTCCGCGGCGACGACCGCCTCAGCGAGTCGAAGCTGCTCACCGCCCTCGGGGTCGGCTCGCGGCCGTCCACCGACGAGGAGATCCGTGAGGCCTTCGGCGCGTCCGGCGGCTCCCTGGGCCCGGTCGGGTTCTCCGGCGAGGTCCTGGCGGACGAGACGCTGCGGGAGGGCGAGTTCGTCGCCGGCGCGAACCGGGACGGCTACCACCTGCGCGGCGTCGCCGCGGGGCGCGACTACGAGCCCCGGTTCGCCGACATCCGCGAGCCCGTCCAGGGCGACCGCTGCCCGGTCTGCGGCGGCGCGCTCACGTTCCAGACCGCGATCGAGGTGGGGCACATCTTCAACTTCGGCGACAAGTACAGCTCCGGCCTCGATGCCACGTTCCTCGACGAGGACGGCGTGGAGAAGCCGCTGCAGGGCGGCAGCTACGGGATCGGGCCCGGCCGCGTCGTCGCGGCGCTGATCGAGCAGCGGCACGACGAGCACGGCATCGCCGGGTGGCCGGCGGAGATCGCCCCGTACGATGTCCATGTCGTCGTGCTGCCGGGACTCGAAGAGCAGGCCGATGCCGTCGCCGCGACGCTCGAGGCGAGCGGGGCGGCGGTGCTGCTGGACGACCGCGATCTGCGGGCGGGGGAGAAGTTCGCCGACGCGGACCTGATCGGTTGTCCGGTTCGAATAACGGTCGGGAGGAAGACACTCGAGGACGGAATGGTCGACGTCAGAGACCGCGCGACGGGAGAGGAACGCCGTGTCCCAGCCCAGGAGGTGACCGTCTGATGCCACGCAAGCGACGCTTCAGCGAGGAGCCGTTCGGCCCGACGATCGAGCGGCTGATGGACGAGGCGGGGGTGACCTACCGCAGCCTTGCGGCCAAGACCGGTCTGTCCGCCGGATACCTCAACCACCTCGTCCACGGCAACCGCCCGGTCCCCGCGAACGGCGTGATCGACCGCCTCGCCGGGGCGCTCGGAGTCGAGCCGGAGCACTTCCGCGAGTACCGCCTGCGCGTGATCACGGACCGGCTGGAGCAACTGCCGGCCATGATCGACCGGCTGTACAAGCAGCTGAAGAAGTAGACGCCGCCGCCGGCCCGCTAGGGCTGGATGTTGTGGTTGTGGTGGAAGACGTTGTCGGGGTCGTAGCGCCGCTTGAGCTCGACGAGCCGGTCGTAGTTCGGCCCGTACGCGGCGCGCACGGCGTCCGCACCCTGGTCGTCCCCGAGGTAGTTGAGCCAGCGCCGGTCGGTCAGGTGCTCGCCGAACGCCGCGTGGGTGTCGCGAGTCCACGCGATGTTGGCGTCGTTGTCCGCGGGGTCGGTCCACACCGAGGGCAGCAGCAGGTTCCAGCCCTCCTCGCGGTGCGGCACGGCGGTCTCCTCGATGCCGACGCGGCAGACCGCGCCGTGGAAGTGCTCGAGCAGGATCGCCGTCATCGGCGACGGGACGCTCGCGTAGCGGTCGACGGCGACCTCGATCAGCCCGTCGGTGATCCCGCTGGTGAAGCTCGAGAGCCAGTAGTTCAGCGTCCCCGTCTGGTAGTTCCCGTCGAGGATCGTGTTCATCACCGGGTAGGGCATCGGCCCGACCTCGACCACGGCCGGCGGGCCCCATTCCTTGAACGGCGCCAGGTCGCGATCCGCCTCCTCGGGCGTGCCGGTGTGGAACGCGACCATCGCGGCGAGCTTCATCCCGGAGCCGTCGGGCGCGTGCACGAGCGCCGCGAAGACGGTGAGATCGTCCGAGCAGCCCTGCACGGCCTCGCGGTAGAAGCGCAGCATGTCCGCCGCCCGGTCGACCGGGTGCGCGATCAGGCCGCCGGTGATCGTCTGCAGCGGATGCAGCCGGTACTTCAGCGAGGCTGCGATCCCGAAGTTGCCGCCGCCTCCGCGGAGCGCCCAGAAGAGGTCCGCGTCCGACTCCTCGGTGACCTCGACGATGTCACCGTCGGCGGTGATGAGCTCGACGCCGAGCAGGTTGTCGGTGGCGAGGCCGTGCTTGGCCATCAGCCAGCCGAGCCCCCCGCCGAGCGTGAGCCCGGCGATCCCGGTGGTGGAGATCGCGCCGCCCGTGGTCGCCAGCCCGTGGGCGGCGGCCTCCCGGTTCAGCTCATGCCAGAGCACGCCGCCCTGCGCGCGCAGGGTCATCGCCTGCGGGTCGACGTGGATCCCCTTCATCGGCGACAGGTCGATCATCAGGGCGTCGTCCGCGACCGCGCGCCCGGCCACGTTGTGGCCGCCGCCGCGGACGCAGATCTCGAGCCCGGACGCGCGCGCGAAGCGAACGGCGTCGGCGACGTCCGCCGCGCCGTGGCACCGCGCGATCAGCGCCGGCCGCCGGTCGACCATCCCGTTGTGGACCCGCCGGGCCTCCTCGTACCCGTCGTCCCCCGCCTGCAGCAGCGTGCCGCCGAACGCCGCCCGCAGCGCCTCCAGCTGATCCGCCTCGATCCCGACCTCAGTCGCCATGTGTCCTCCCGCGTTGGGTGTCTCGATACTAGACGGACGGCGCGGGCGTCCTCTTCCCGCCGCGGGGACACTCCAGCCACCGTCAGCTATCGTCCCCGTCAACGGGGCGTGGCGCAGCCTGGTTAGCGCGCTAGTCTGGGGGACTAGAGGTCCCGAGTTCAAATCTCGGCGCCCCGATCGAACGAACCTCTGCACCGCGCACAGCGAAGGGACAGGCTCTAGAGCGCAGAGACAGGCTCTAGAGCGCAGAGACAGGCTCTAGAGCGAAGGGACAGGCTTCAGCCTGTCCCCTGGCCTTCCGCCCGCGCCACCCGAAGGCGCGGGGACAGGCTGAAGCCTGTCCCTTCGACCCAGCGTCGGGCCTAGGAGTGCTTGCGCGGAGCGGGGATGATGCGAACCTTCGCGATCGGGCTGTCTCGCCCGTCGATGGTGTAAGACGCGCAGCCTGCCGGGGCGGAGGAGATGCCGGCGCAGCTGGAGCCCCAGTAGTAGTTGACGTAGCCCTGCGCGTACGCAGGCGGTCGGGCAAGTTTCTTGGTGAAGACGTAGCTGCCGTTCGGCTTGGTGACCGCGAGTCCGACGTCCTTGTCCGTCAGCTGCGGCCGGTTCGTCTTTCCGGCCCAGATGTGGACGTTGATCCCGGAACGTGGCGCACCGTCGGCCCTGAGCGTGCCGGCCACCGTCAGCGTCCTGGTCGCCATGCTGTAGGTGGCGGTCGCTGTCAGGGTCTGCGGCAGATCCTCGTAGGAGCGGAGCTCGTACGCGGTTGCGGTGCTCGGCGTTCCGTCGGCGGCGAAGGGCGTGATCACGCCGGTGAAGGTGTACCGGCCGGCCGTGGTCGGGGTCGTGAACGTCGCGTCGGCGTTGAACGCGATCTCGGTCACGACGAGGTTCTTCGCGCGCTCGTCGTCGAAGCACATCGCCATCGTGTACCCGCCACCCGGAGTCGGATCGACCGCGATCGGCATGTCGAACGCCACCGACTGGTCCAGCGTCGCGACATGGAGCGTCCAGACTGCTGCGTGAACACCCGGAGCGCATGCCTGCGCGCCCACGCTCGCCGCGTATGCGGCCGGATCCATCACGGCGAGTAGCCCGAAATAGATGCTTTCGGCGCCGCCCGCGGCCGACACGGTCGACATGAAGCCGAATCCGAGCTCCGTTCCAGCCGGGTGGGCGAGGTTGACGCCGTACCCGGCCGGCGTCGACACGACCAAACGTTGCGGGGCGCCGGCCTGATCGAGATGCATCGCGTCCAAATCGAGATCGACTCCCTGCGCAAGCAGATGTGTGTCGCCGCCGACATGCAGAATCGGAGTGGCGTCGTAATCGGCCGCAGGAATTGCCGCCGGAAAGGTCAGCACGACGACGACCAGAGCCGCGACCGGAACGGCACGGCATTTCGACGGCAACCGGCCGAAAAGCATGGAAAGCGCCTGCACAGGCCTCAACATAAACCTTTCTCCGGAAGACGCCACTCCTCGAACGAGGATCGCTGTCGTGGACCGCGCCGGACGGCCAACCAGTTCGACGCGATGTTAGAGCGCTATTCGAACGGCGTTTGCGGTGGCAGTATGTCCGGGTTGTGAGGACTCTCGTGTGCTGCTTGCTGGTCGTAGGCACGCTGGTTATCGCTCCGGTAACTGCCGCGTCGGACAGTTGGACCGATCCTCCTGGCGATGGGCATGGGGCACCCGATCTCAGAGGGCTCTATCTCCAAGACAATTGGGTCGGCAGGAAGGGCCTCATGTCCTTTCAGCCGGCGGTCGGCACGTTGGGCCCCGGGACGGTCACCCTCGAGATCGACGCGGACAGCAAGGCGTCGACGGGTGCGTCCGGCGGGAGCGACTATCGCGTCCTGTGGAACGTGGCTGCCGAAACGGGGACGGCCTTCCGCTGGAACGGAGCACGCTTCGTCTCGTGGAAGTCGCCGCTGATCGAACTGCACAGCACCCCCGACCGGGGCGTCGCCATCGACGCACGCGCGATCGGGAATCCGAGGAAGTTCCGCGTCTGGCTTCGTTCGGCGCGTGGAGCCGGGGTCGACCGGGCGCCGAACAGGGGCTACTGGATCCACGAAGTGCCGACGTGACGGCGGATCAGCCCGGGGCGTCGCCGAGCTGGCCGACGAGCAGGACGTAGCCGTCCGGGTCGGTCATCCGGAACTCGCCGGCCGGCATGTAGAACGGATACTCGATGTCGTCGACGTCGATTCCCGCTGCGGCGAGGTCGTGGTGCAGGGTCCTGACGTCGCTCGTCCAGCAGTAGAAGAGCACCGCCTGGACGGATGCGTCGATCGTTCCATCGGCGAGCGAGATCATCAGCCGCGCCTGCGCCGCGTTCGGATCGTCGGACGCGCTGGTGAGGAAGGCCCAGACCGGCCGGCCGTGAACGTCGTGGGTGTTCCGAACGGCCAGGCCGAGCCGCTCGTAGAACTCGATCGACCGGCGTACGTCCGCGACATGGGCGTACGCGGTGAGGCCGTCGATCGCCACCGGGGCATCCTGCCAGGCGCCGAGGAGCCGGCGGCGAGGGCCGGTCTCGCGCCCTCGCCGCGGAATTTCGGCTACCTGTCGATGACGGTGCCCTGGTGCACCTCGCCGCGCCAGCCGCCCGTCTCGATCTGCCGCTTCTCGACGAACTCCTTGAAGCGGTCGAGGTCGCCGCTGACATGGCGGGAGTCGAGCCCCAGCGCGCTGCCCAGGGACTCCTTCATCCCCTCGGCGTCATAGGTCATCTCGACGTTCACGCGCGTCCTGTTCGGCTCGACCGGGTCGAACGTCACCTCGCCCGAGTTGTACTTGCCGTCCACTGCGCGCCACGAGACGCGGCGGTCGGGCTCCTGGTGGGTGATCTCCGCCTGCCAGCTGTGCTCCTCGCCGGCGATCTCGGCCGTCCACTGCAGATGGGTCTCGTCGATCTGGCGGACCGACTTCACGCCCTCCATGAACTGCGGGAACTCCTCGAACTGCGTCCACTGGTTGTAGACGGTGGTCACTGGTGCCTCGACCTCGATGGACTTCTCGATGGTGGCCACGGATCTCCTCTCGATTCGGATGTCCATGACCCGTACCCACCTCGCCCGGATCGAACCAGTGCGCTCCCGTTCGTGCCGCGTCGTCTACGTCGCCGCGCCCGAGACGTGCTCGAACGCCGTATCGGCCGACGGCTCGCCGCGGCGGCGTGCGACCGCGTCGAGCAGCTCCCGCTCCGAGATGAACCCGTCGACGCGCCAAAGGAGCCCGTCCCTGAACTCGTCGAGCCAGAAGACGTCCCTGATGGTGGAGCTGCGATCGTCGGGGCAGTAGCGCGCCTGGCCGTACACCGCAACCGCTCGCTCGTCGACGAGGTGGCAGCGGAAGACCCGGGCGCTGTAGAGGAGCGCATCCCGGCCGCGGCCGATCGCGCTCAGGATCGCCGGCTTCCCGGACAGCGGTCGGAGCCGGTTGACGAACAGCGTCATCTGCGCGTCGTCGTGGATGAGTCCGGCGAGCCGGTCGATCGGCGCGTCGGTCTGGTATTCGTGGAAGCGGCGGGCCGCCGCTTCGAGGGGAAGCTCTGAGGGCACGTTTCTCTCCTCTCGAACCTGCATGGTATGCGAGGACAGAAGCGGGCTCACTGAACTGCGTCTACGGCCCTTCTCGCGTGGAGGGAGCAGTGTTGCATACGCAGAGCGCCCGCCGCAGCGATCGTGGTTTCGCCCGCCGGGCCGGCGGGTAGCCGACGCGCGCAGTGCGGCTGCGCTATGTCGACCAGAACGAGCCCGGGCTGACGAGGCGCCGGCGCGGCCGGGGATTCGAGTACCTGGACGAGAAAGGGGACAAGGCGGACGCCGCTACGGTCGAGCGGATCCGCGGGCTCGCGATCCCGCCGGCGTGGACGGACGTCCGGATCTGTCGCCGGCCCAACGGACACCTTCA
>Ga0070741_10014425_pt1 | contig 13657 bp, 11 predicted proteins | sample Coa_R1_4_FD_66440 | JGI IMG/M metagenome (GOLD analysis project Ga0070741, IMG submission 66440) | Surface soil microbial communities from Centralia Pennsylvania, which are recovering from an underground coalmine fire - Coalmine... | ecosystem: Environmental > Terrestrial > Soil > Unclassified ... | reverse complement strand
TCTTGGCTGCTTCCTGCGCGGCCCTCGAATCCGCCAAAAAACGTTTGCCAACGATCTGAGCCGGAACCATCGCGCCGCGGACCAGAAGTTCGCACTCTCCCGGCGCAGAATGCTCGGAGGCAGCGAAAGCAAAACCGATTCCGCAATCCAACAACGGCGAAAAAACGCCGCTGGTCATCACACCGATTCTCTGCCCGCCGCGATACAGTTCGTAGCCTTCGCGCGGAATCATCTTGCTTTTCATTTTCACGCCAACAAGTTTTTTGGAAGGCCGTTCTGCGCGCATCTTGTTGATCGCATCCGAACCGATGAACGTTTTGGTTTTTGAGCACACCCACCCGAGCCCCGCCTCGATCGGGTTGATTTTGTCGCTGATCTCATGACCATATAACGGGAGCCCTGCCTCCACCCGCAGCGCGTCGCGCGCCGCGAGCCCGCACGGAACGACGCCCTGCTTGATCAGAGCGCGCCAGATGTCGGGAGCAAAGTCGGAAGGCATCACCAGTTCGAAGCCGTCTTCGCCCGTGTATCCCGTTCTGCCCACAAACGTGCGCACGCCGCCGATGGCGCATTCCGCGGAGTGATATTTTTCGATCCGCATCAGGTCTTCGGATGCAACGGCCTGCACTTTTTCGCGCGCCGAAGGGCCCTGCACCGCGATCATCGCCGTGAATTCGGTTTCATCTTCGAAACCGGTTTCGTCAGCGCCGTGCTCCAAAAACCACGCGACGTCTTTTTCGCGGTTTGCGGCGTTGATAATCACCCGAAACTCATCACGCGCGATCCGGTACACGTAGATATCGTCAACAACCGTTCCGTCCGGATAGCAGAGCATCGAATATTGCGAACCGTGATCGGCAAGGTTCGAAACGTCGTTGGTGGTGAGGTTTTCGAGCAGATCGAACGCACCTTCCCCCAAGAACCTGGTTCTGCCCATGTGCGACACATCGAACATCCCTGCCGACGACCGCACCGCTTTGCACTCCGCGATCACGCCGGAATACTGCACCGGCATCTGCCAGCCCGCATACTCCACAATGCGCGCGTTCGATTCCAGATGACACGGATACAAAGAGGTTCGTTTTGGCTCCACGCGGGAAGTTTACCGGCGATCTGATTCATCATCAGAAAACTGTGGCACCGGATGCAAGGCTGATCGTGGGAGTGCTCGGCCCGACGGCATCGGGCAAAACCGAGCTGGCAGAAAAGATCGCCGACACCCTGGACTGCAAAATCCTGAACGCCGACGCGTTCCAGATGTACCGCGGGCTGGACATCGGAACCGCCAAGCCGGTGGACCGAAGCAGGTACCTGATGCTCGATTTTCTGCCGCCGGAAACGTCGTACACGGTCGGCAGATTCCTGGCCGAAGCGCGGCCGTTGATGCGATCCGAACTGGAGCGGACGTCGAGCGTCGTGGTAGCCGGCGGTTCGGGGCTTTACGCCCGGGCGCTGCTCGAAGGGTTCATGCCTTCCCCGCCCGGAGATCAAGCCGAGAGGGAGCGGCTTACCCTGCGGTTCAAAGAGGTCGGAGGAATGCGGCTTGCCCAAGAAGCCGGATTGGACGCGGCGAGCCTCTCGAACAGCACGCTGAACAATCCGAGGCACCTGGTAAGGATGATCGAGCGGACGCGCCTTCCCGCCGCCGGCCGCCAGGCGGTTCGCGAAGCCTCCACGCTCAAACTTGTTCTCGATCCGCCAAGGCAGGTGCTGCGAGATCGGATCGCCCAAAGAGTGATTTTTCAGATCGAAAGCGGATGGATCGAGGAGGTTCGGTCGTTAATGAAGATGGGTGTGCAGCTCAATTCGCCCGCGTTTCGGGCGATCGGGTATGCCGAACTTGCCCAGTGCGTTCTGGGAAACTTGACAATTCAAGACGCAACGGATAGGATAATCACAAGGACGCGCAGATATGCGAAAAGGCAGGCGAGTTGGCTTCGAATGGAGCCCGACGCCGTACGTTTGGAATGGCCCGTCAGGTGGCGGGATGTGCATGCGATGTTATTGGAGCGCAAGTCCGATGAAAGTTAAAAAACTTGGGAGGAACCGGCATGAGTAAGGCGATGAACTTACAAGATACGTTTCTGAACCAACTGCGAAAGGAAAACGTGGGTGTTACGATCTATTTGAATGGCAACGTTCAACTCAAAGGATACGTCCGCGGGTTCGACGCGTTCAGCATTCTTTTCGAATCGCCCGGAAAGCCGGTGCAGTTAATTTACAAGCACGCCGTTCTTGCGATTCTGCCTGCCGAGGCTGTGGCGGCATATCGCCCGCAGGCCGGCAAGGTGCACGCCGAGGAGCACTCTTGAACGCGATCCGCTTCACGAAAATGCACGGAATCGGAAACGATTTCATTGTGATTGATGGGGTTACAACGCCTGCGCCGAACGACGATCTGCGCAAGCTGGCGATCGCGATCAACGACCGGCGAGCGGGGGTAGGCGGCGACGGTCTGATCCTGATCGTTCGAGACCCCGACGGCGTTTTGCGCATGCGCATGCTGAACCCCGATGGAAGCGAAGCGGAGATGTGCGGCAACGGCGTAAGGTGCGCCGCCAAACTCGTTCGCGAGCGGAAGATCGCAAACGAAAACCCGATCGCCATGCGCACCGGAAACGGTTTGCTGAGTTTGGAAACGGGAAGCCGAACGGGCAACGGCACCGTGGACTGGGTGAAGGTGGATATGGGCGTGGCGAGGCTGGAGCGGGGGCAGATTCCGATGACCGGCCCTGCCGCCGAAAAAGCGATCCGCTTCGCGTTGAACGCGGCTGGGCAGACGTTCGAAGCGGCCGCGGTTTCGATGGGGAATCCGCACTGCGTGATATTTGTCGAAAACGTGGACGCAGTGCCGCTCGAAGTTTGGGGACCAGGGATCGAAAACGCGCCGGAGTTTCCGAATCGGGTGAACGCGCAGTTCGCTCAAATCGTTTCGCGCACCGAAATTAAAATGCGCACTTGGGAGCGCGGAGCGGGAGCAACGCTCGCATGCGGAACTGGAGCGTGCGCCGTCGCCGTTGCGGCTTTCGAAAACGGGTTAACCGAACGTGAAGTTACGACGCATCTTCCTGGAGGCGATCTGAAAATCGAATATCGTGAAGACGGGCGGGTGTTGATGACCGGCCCGGCGGTTACCGTTTTTGAAGGCGTTTGGCCTGCGTGATCGTTATGCGACTCCGCGGCTCGAGTGCGTTTTAATGCTCTCGACCAGATCTGCGAGCCACGCGTGCGAATTCTGCGAATAGTCGAAAAACTCCACGCCATATCCGTTCGGTTCAACGGCGCGCGCGACGATTCCGAAAAGTTTGTGGCATCCCGACGTGAGCGGGTCGGTGAGGGCGATCGAAACAAGATCGCCGCGGATCAACGGAACTTGGGCGGTGAGAAAACAGCCGGTTTCGCTGATGTTTTCGATCTTCAGCGGCGCACTGATGATCTGCGGCGCCGATCCCGCTTCCAGCACGACCGAGATGTCGCCTTCCAGGGAAGCCGGGTATCGGATCGCGCGGCGCCTTTCGAGTTCCGTCCAGTCAATCGGCTGCAGTTCGGCGAGCCACCCATCGGGGCCCGATTTTGCATCCACAATCGTCGAAGGCGAGTGCAGCTGAAGATCGGGGCTCGAATAGATGAGCGAAACCCGTTCGCCGGCTTGCAGCCCAAGGGGCTGGTCGGCGTTGAGCCCCTCGATCAAAAACGGGTTGACCGAAAGGATTTTGCCCGTCCGGCGGGCCGCCCCGCTGGGGGTCGAGTTGACGATGAGAACGGTGCTTCCAGTGCGTACCATGTGAAACCTCGCGCAAACTGAAGAGTGGTTTGGAAAGGATTATCGGCTTCCGCCGGGCGGTTGTGAACCCTGCTCCTTTCCCATCAGGCGGCGGGCGAGGGCTTTCCAAACGTACTGGGCCTCTTTGATCCCGAGCCGGGTTCCCACAAACACGAACGCCAAAAAGCCCGAGCCGCCGAGGAGCAGCAGGCGGACGACCGAAAACGCCAGGCTGTGCTTTGCCGCGGGAACCGGTACGGCGGCTCCAGCAAGCCTGATGAGCGCCGCAATGCCAACGGCAAGGGGCAGGGCGGCAAGAATCAGTCGGAGGGTTTCGCTGCCTTCGATTCGGCCGAGCCGGCTCCGCAGGCTGATGAAAAGCAGAATGACCAGGATGATCGCGCAGATCGAAAGCCAGAACGCGAGCCACTCATAGCCGAGATCGAGACGCTGCACCACCCCGCAGCCTGCCACGAACAGAAACGTGGTGATGGTTCCGAGAATGACGGGCGTCCAAGCATCTTCCATGGCGAAAAACGCGCGCGTGAGAATCGGATGAGCGCACCAAGCGAAAACGCCGATGCCGTACATCGCCGCGCATTTGGCCACGAACGCCGTGTCTGCCGAAGAAAACTTGCCGTACTGGTTCTGCACGCGCACGATGTCGGTCGAAAGCGCGACGATGAGCGCGGAAAGAATCAGGCCGACGAACAGCGCGGTGCGTGTTGTTTTGCCAACGGTGCTGAGAAACTGCGCGGATTTGGATTGTGAATGGAACGAAGAGAGCACAGGATAAACGGCGATCGCAAGCGACTGCCCGAAAATTCCAAGCGGAGCCTGCATGATTTTGTTGCCGATATCGAGCGCGGAGATCGCGTGCTGAGGATAGTGTGAACCGAACCATCGAAGAAAGATCGCGTAGATTCCCGGCAGCCCCAATCCAAAAATCACGGGAACCATCAATCGGAGGATTCGCCGAACGCCTGGATGGTTGAAGTCAAACCGGAGTTCGAATTTGGCACCAAACTTTTTGAGCGCGAAGATCGGAATCACCAGGTTGCCGACAACCGCGCCGATCAGCGCGCCCCAAGCCGGGCCGAAGATCGCCGGCGAGATAAGGGGCGCGAAAAACATCGCGCCGCAGATGATTCCTACGTTATAAACGTTGGGCGCCATCGCGGGAATCACGAAGTGGCGCTGGGCGTACATCGTTCCAAAGATCAGGCCGCCGATGAAAAACGCGATCTGGCTGGGAAGAAGCACGCGCGCGAGGTTTGCGGTGAGCGGCTGAATCGAAGGATCGAGGTCTTTGAAGATGATCGAAACGATCGGATCGGCGAAGATCCACGCCGCGATTACGAACGCGGTTACGATCGCGCCAAGCACGCAGACGATCGAAGAGAACACTCTCCACGCTTCATCCGGTTTGCCTTCTTCAACGTAGCGCGTAAAAATCGGGATGATTGCGCTGCTTAGCGCTCCTCCTGCGATCAGGAAATACAGAATGTCGGGAAGAGTGAACGCCGCGACGTACGCATCGCGTTCGAGACTAAGTCCGAACCGGTAGGAGATCGCCGCATCGCGCACAAAACCGAGAATGCGCGAAAGAAAGATCGCAAGCGCCATGCAGCCTCCCGCTTGGGAGAGGGTCATCTGCTTGGGCGCTTGCGGCACTGAGTTTGGTTAGGCGAGGGCCCGGTCTACGGCCTTGGCGATCAGTTCTTGCGAGGTGAATCCTACGATGGTGTCGAACACTTTTCCGTTTTTGAAAATGATGAGCGTGGGGATGCTGAGTACGCCGAACGAGCCTGCGAACTCGGCCTCTTGATCCACGTCTACTTTGAACACCTTGAGCCTTCCTTCGTACTGTTTTGCGATCTCTTCGACGTGGGGCGCGATCGCCTTGCAGGGGCCGCACCATTCGGCCCAGAAGTCCACCAGCACGGGAGTGGGGCTGTTAGCAATTTTCTCTTGAAATTCGTTCGCCGAAAGCGGCGCGGCTGTTGCCATTCGATCAAAACCTCCGATTAGTATACTAATTGTAAGGCAGGTTACCCCGGTTCGTGTTCCTGGGGCCCGTAACAAAAACGGCAGGATTGCGTCAAAATAGCCGAGACGCTGCGGTCGGAAACGATCCTGCAAGGAGGAACAGTTCGCGTGAAGGATTTACTCAAGATTAGTGTGCTTGCGGCAGGCGCCACGTTCATGGGCGCCATGCCCGCGCAGGCTCCCAAGGCCGAAGTCGGCCTGCTGGGAATCAGATTGTATGACACGGGCGTGACCGTGGTGAAGAAGTTCGGCTCTCCCACGGACGTTCAGGCAGTGACGTTCAGCCAGAACAACGCGATGGGAGGCGGAGGCGGCGGCAGCCGCGGTCCATCGGGTGTCGGCGCACCGCCCGCGGGCGGCGGGGGCCGAGGCGCGGCGGGAGGCGCCGAGTTTGTGGTTCCGCCGCTGGGAATTGATCAGGTGAGGCGTCCGCAGGTCGCAGGCGGCCCTGGTGGAGAAAGCGGTGGAGCGCCGAGGCCAGCCGGCGGCGCGGGATCCTCTGGCGGAGGAGCCGGCACGCAGGGAGCCGACAACGTGCAGTATGTCCGCTGGATCTATCGGCGGGGCGCAGGCTCGAGTGTGAACTTCGTGCTGAACAAGTTCAACAAGGTGGTTCAGATCGAAGCGATCGGCGTGGTGGACGGAAGAGTCCGCACCGCAAAAGGAATCACCCTGGGATCCAGCCTCGCTCAGGTCATCAAGCTGTACAGCGATCCTGAAAGCTACGATGTGGGAAGCGACTACTTCATGGTGAAGTTTTTGAGCAAATACAAGGTCGCTTTCAGGCTGACCCGCGAAACCGAAAAAACTCCGTATCGGATCACATCCATCATCGTTTCGGCGGGCCGTGCATAATCGGCTCGAAGGATGCAGACCGACGTCGAACTGATAAAAGAGCGGATTGATTTAGCGGAACTTGTTCGCGAAAGAGTTCGGCTGACAAAATCCGGCAGACATTGGAAGGGGCGCTGTCCGTTTCACGACGACCGCTCCCCTTCTTTTTTTGTGTTCGACGACCAGCGATATTTCTGTTTCGGCTGCAAGGCGAAAGGCAACGCATTCGACTGGGTGATGCAGACCGAGCACGTGCCGTTCGTTGACGCTCTCAAGATTCTTGCGGACATCGCAGGCGTTGCGCTGACAGGAGGCCGGCCAGCGGCTTCGTCGGATGATCAGCGCATTCGGGAGGCGCTGGAAGCGGCACAGGCGTTCTTTCGGTCTCAGTTCGAATCGAGCCACGAAGCGAAGGCGTTTGCCGAATCGCGTGGATTGGACTTTGAAACCTGCTTGAAATGGGAGATAGGGTTCGCGCCGGAGTTTGATGAAGGGCTGATCCGCCATCTGCGCGCGGCGAGGGTGCCGCTTGCAATCGCACAGACCGCCGGTTTGGTGAGCGGCGATGAATCGCAAGGCTACCGCGACTTTTTCAACCGCCGGCTGATGTTTCCGATCCGAGATGAAAAAGGGAGGCTGTCGGCATTCGGCGGGCGGCTGATTGGAACCGGCGAACCGAAATACCTGAACTCTCGGGAGATCGCGGGCGTTTTTGCAAAGAACCGGACGCTTTACGGTTTGAACAAAGCGAAGCCGCGCATCGCTGAGATTCACGAAGCGGTGATCTGCGAAGGGTACATGGATGTGATCGCGTGTCACAAAGCGGGAATCACCCACGCTGTGGCGCCTCTCGGAACGAGTTTCACCACTCATCATGCGCGGCGGCTGAAGCGGATGTGCGAAACGGTGATCCTGGCGTTTGACGGCGACGGGCCGGGAGTCAGCGCAGCGGTTCGAACCGCCGACCTTTGCGCGGGTGAACAGTTAGCGGTGAGAATCGCGAGGATGCCCGAAGGGCAGGACCCAGATGGGGTTCTGCGCTCTTTTGGCGCTGAGCACCTCCGCCAGATCGTTTCGCAGGCACGGTCTCCGCTGAGGTTCGAGGTGGAGATGATGACTGGGAAGGCCGGTGGCGGACCGTTCATCGAAGACCCGGCGTTTTGGAAGCAGGTCGCGAGGGTGCTTGCTCACGGCGACCCGATCGAGGCCGAGATGCTGATCGTTGAGATTTCGGCTCGGCACCCCTCGGCGGCGCATGATCGGAATGCGGCGTCGAGGGCAGTTCGTTTGGAGGTCGAGCGGCTTCGACCCAAGCCGAAGAAGATGAAAGCCCCGCGGAATGTGCAGTCGGCCCGGAGCTTGGATCTGCCGGTCGGGCCTGAGAGGCCGGTCTTGCGCGCTGCGCTGCACGAGGAGTATCGGGAGATGGTTTGGGAGGCGCTGGCGGAGCCGGGATTGATCGTTTCGGAGCCGGGGCGGAAACTGGCCGACGCTCTGTTAGAACAGTTCGAGGAGCCTCCCAAGGGGGATGAGAGCCAGGTTGTTTCGTGCCTCGAGGGCGAGGCGCTGGAGGTTGCGCGGGCGCTCGACCGCCCGGCTGATCATATTTATGACCGGCCAGCGGAGGGCGAACTGAGGCCGTCGGAGATCGCATCGGCGATCGAGATTTTGCGCGAGGAGCGGAAGCGGCGGGAAGAGTTGGAGAAGTTTCGACAAACCGGAGACCTTTCGGCGCTGAATGAGTTTTTGAGTTCGAAGGCGTCGGATTGAGGCTGCGGGCGCAATTGGAGGGCGGCGGGACGTATTCTTATCGTGTTTGAGCCGCAACGGCGCGAGCCGCGAAAGGCGACAGTATGGAGGTATTCATGAATTCAAAAGCGATCTTTAGAGCAGCCGTTGCGGCGGCTGTGCTGCTGACCGCCTCGCTTTGCATGGCGCAAGGTTTTGGCGGAATGATGATGATGGGGCGCAGCAATACATTGGCGTTGCTGCAGCGCGACGATGTGCAAACCGACCTTGCACTGACCGGCGACCAGAAAAGCAAACTGCAAACGCTTTTGCAGAATCTGCAAGACAAGCGCCGCGAGATGATCCAGGAGGCTCGTGACAACGGAGGCGATTTCAATTCCGTGCGCGAGCAGATGACCAAACTTCAAGACGGCGCCGAGAAGCAGGCGAATGAGATTCTGACGCCCGCCCAACAGAAGAGGGTGAAAGAGATCGGCATTCAGGTGGATGGAAACCGTTCGATCCTTCGGGCCGACATTCAGAAGGACCTTGGCATTACCGACGAGCAGAAGAAAAAAATTGCGGATATCCAGGCGAAATCGCAAGCGGATATGCAGGCATATTTCGAAGAGATGCGCAACAGCGGATCATTCGACCGCGACGCGATTCAGGCAGAGATGAAAAAGCGCAACGACAAGTTGAGCGAAGAGCTTGGAAAAGTTCTTACTGCCGAGCAGGCCAAGAAACTGAAAGAGATGGGCGGCAAAGAGTTCAAACAGAAGACGGGAGTCGGAGGCTGAGCCTGTGTGTGAAATGATCGAGCGCGCTTTGGAACTGTGCGAGGCGCGCTCGATTCTTTAAGAAAACATGCGCTACTTTTTCGTTGCGAACGACGGTTCAAAGTATGGACCGGTGGATGACCAGACTTTGCGCAGGTGGGCTGACGAAAAGCGGATTCTTCCCGATTCGAAACTGATCGAAGATCCGGGAGGAAGAGACCTCACGGCGAGCCAACTTCCGTGGCTGTTCGCGGCTGAACCGCCGCCGCGATGTGCCTCTCACGAGCCTCCCTATGCTGTTCCAAGAGTCGGGGCGACAAGCGAAGCCCGCGCGCACGGCGACTGGGGAAAGTTCTGGGGAGCCATCGTGCAATCCGGGCTGGCGGTTTTGTTGTTTTTCGTCCTGCACGGCCTGGGGTTGGTCTTTGGAGGCTACGCCGTGTATTCGGGCATTCAGTGTGTGCGGAGCGGGCACAAGCTTGGAGCCGTGGCGTTGATCGTATCGCTGCTGGCGATGGCCGCCGTGTGCGTTGGATGGGTTTTGCGGCTGAAAGGCGCAGCCGTTTAGGACAAACTGGGTCTGCGTTCACGTCTCACTATCGAATCCCTATTCAAAGAGAGGAGAGAGCGATGCTGGAACGAACTTTGACGCTCGTGGTTTTGGGCATCCCCGGACTGGCTTTTTGCCAGAGCGCGCCGATCGCGTGGGTGCGCGCGGGACATTCGGGAGGCGTGAACTGTGTGGCGGCTTCACCTGACGGATCGCTGCTTGCATCTGCCAGCGATGACCGCACGTTGAAAGTATGGCGTTCCGGCGACGGCGGATATGTTCGGACGTTCACGATTCCTTATGACATTGACGATCAAACTTTGGGTGTGAAGGGCGCGGCGTTTTCGCCGGACGGTTCGATGCTGGCTGCGGCGTTTGGTGAGTACAACGCGCATCAACAGCGGGAGTTTGGGACGGTGCGGATTTGGAGGCTTTCGGACGGCGCGATGATTCGCACGCTGTCGGGATTTATGAATGATGCATCGAGCGTGGCGTTTTCGCACAACGGAGGATTGATCGCGGCTTCAAGCGCCGATAAGACGATTCGCGTGTGGAACGTTGCGAACGGGTCTCTGATAACGTCGTTCACCGCGCATTCAACGCAGATCCGCCAGATCGCCTTTTCGATGGACGATTCGCGTTTGGCATCCGCGGGCGACGACGCGGCGTTGAAAATCTGGCGCACGACGGATTGGAGTTTGGAGCGGTCGCTTTCTGGTCCGACGAACGTTGTGATGGGAATTGCGTTTTCTCCTGATGGCACGCGGATCGCCGGCGCGAGCTGGGATCAGACTGTGCGCGTTTGGCGGTTGTCGGACGGAGCGCTGCTGAACAGTCTGAATCAAGGATCGAGTGCGGCATCGGTGGCCTTTTCTGCAAACGGCGCGTATTTGGCAAGCGGCGGATCGAACGGCGTGATTAATCTTTGGAACGGGCAGACCGGAGGTTTCATTCGCGCGCTTACAGGTCACACCGGCACCGTGCTTTCGCTGACGTTTCTTCAAGACAACCGAACGCTGGTTTCGGGATCGTGGTATCCGGATTATACGATGAAGATGTGGGATGCGGATTTGGGCGTCTTTGTGCAGGATGTTACGAGCCATAACGCTCCGGTTACGGACGTTCTGTTTGCGCCGGGCAACCGCCATGCGGTAAGCGCCGCTGGAAGCGCGAAGGTGTGGAACGTTTTGTACGGAAACCCGATTCGAACAATGAGCGGTTCTGCGACCAATATCGCGTGCAGTTCGGACGGCCAGCTGCTCGCGGTTCCAGGATTCAACAAAGATCTGTTGATTTATCGCATCTCGGATGGCGCGCTTTTGAAAACCGTGAGCGGATTTCCTGAGCAGGTTACGGGTGCGGCGTTTTCTAAGGACGGAACGCTGCTGGCGGCTGGCGCGTTTTTCAACGGGACCGACGACAAAGTGCGGCTTTTTAGAACTTCGGATTGGGCTCAGGTTGGGCAGCTTTCGGGGACGTTTCTGTTTGGGCCTTTCGTGTCACTCGGTTTTTCTGCCAACGGCCAGTATTTGGCGGCGGTTTGCGAGGGTGCACCCGCTGTGTGGCGGCTGTCGGACGGCGCAGTGGTGTTTCATCCGAACGAAGGCGCTGGTCAGATCCGATTTTCGGCGGATGGTCAACTGTTGGCGATGACCGGCAACACAACGAAAATTTTTCGCGTTGCGGATTGGAGTCTGCAGAGGTCTCTGCCCACCTCGATGGCGCAGGCGTTGGACTTTTCGCCCGACGGGAAGTTGTTGGCGACCACCGAATATGGCAGCGTTAAGATCTGGCGCGTTTCGGATGGGAGTCTGCTCGCGAACTATACGGAGGGCATCGGGTACGGGGGTTTTGCGGCGACGAGCATCCGGTTTTCGCCGAACGGAAGGATGTTTGGTTATGGGCTGTATGACGGTACGTTTGTTGCGGCTCATAACCCGTTTTTGCTGACGAATTCGCCGCCGGGAATCGGGAAATGAGGGTGAGCGGCCCGCGGTAGGTAGAATGATCGAGGGCCCAAGGCTGGGCTCGCAACGAGCCAGCCGATAATGGAACCTGGCAACTCAACGACGAGGTATTTCACAACCGATGGCAACCGCGACCGGCAAGCAGCAGTCTCCTTCGACCACCTATAACAAACTGGAGTTTCTTCGATTGATGTTTCTCAGCCGCGAAGGAGATCGGCGCGAGGGCGTGCTTCTTCGCCAATCGAAAGGGTGGTTTCAGGTGAGCGGGATGGGGCATGAACCGTTGGCCGCTCTTGCTTTGCATCTGCGCGAAGACGATTACATTTTTCCGTACTACCGCGACAGGGCGATGATGCTTGCAAAAGGGATCACGAATGCGGAGTTGGCGCTGGCATATTTTGCCAAACGCGACAGCAGCAGCGGCGGAAGACAGATGCCAGGACATTACAGCAGCCGCGAGAAAAACATTTGGAGCGTGCCGACGCCGACGGGAGGCAACGCGCTGCCGGGATGCGGCGCGGCGTGGGGGATGAAACTGGAAGGCAAAGACAGCGTGGTGATCGCCACCGTTGGAGATGCGGCGGCGCGCCAAGGCGAAGTTTATGAAGCGATATCGTTTGCGATTCAAGAAAACCTTCCGTATATTTTGGTAATCGAGGACAATCAGTACGGCATCAGCACCAACACCGAAAAGTTCAACCCTTTCAAATTGGGGATTTTTAATGAGTCGCACATCGTTCGGATTGATGCGAGGCATCCCGACAATGTGTACCGCGCAGGCGGCGAAGCGATTAAGAAAGCGCGATCGGGATTGGGTCCCACCGTTTTGTGGTGCGAACTCGATCGTTTGAGCAGTCACACCAGCAGCGACGATCACCGCGTTTATCGCACCGAGGCCGACCTGTCGGAGATGATCAAACGCGATCCGATTGTGGTGGTTGCGCAGGAACTGATTCGATCCGGCGAATTGACCGAAGACGAATGGGGCCGGATTCAGGATGAGATTAAAGATCAAGTGGATCGGGACTACATCGAGGCCGAAAACGCCCATGATCCGATCGCTTCGGAGCTGAATGAGCATCTGTATGGCGAACTGCCCGTTCCGGAGCCTCCGCCGATCGAAGGCGGAAAAAAATGGCGGATGGTGGATGCGCTGAACACCGTTTTCAAAGCGGCTCTCGACAAAGACAACCGCGTTCTGTTTTTCGGCGAAGACATCGAGGACCCGAAGGGCGGGGTTTTTAAACTGACCGACGGACTTTCGACTGCGCATCCCGACAGAGTTTTCAACTCTCCTCTTGCCGAGGCGACGATTTTGGGCGTCGCCTGCGGCTTGGCTTGTTATGGAATGCGGCCCGTTTTTGAACTTCAGTTTGTGGACTTTATCGGTCCGGGCTGGTCGCAGCTGGTGAACAACATTGCGACGATTCGGTGGAGATCGTTTGGACAATGGCCTTGTCCGGTGATCGTTTACGCGCCTTATGGCGCTTATCTTCCCGGCGGTTCGTTGTGGCACAGCCAAGCGAACGAATCGGCGATCGCGCACACGCCCGGGCTTCGCGTGATGATTCCATCAACGCCTCAGGACGCCGCTGCAATGATGTGGACGGCGATGAAAGCCGACGATCCGACGGTTTTCTTGATTCCCAAGCATCTTTTCCGGCAGCAGATGGACACACCGAGCGACATTTCCGCAGTCGGGTTCGGGTCGGCGGCAGTCCGCCGCGAAGGGACGGACGTTACGGTGGTTGCGTGGGGCAACTGCATCGAGCAGGCCGAGCAGGCTGCAGAGATGCTGAAGGATGAGGTTTCGGTGGAAATCATTGATCTGCGCACGATCGTTCCGTGGGACAGGCGGTCGGTGGCGGATTCGATCGCCAAGACGGGCCGGCTGGTTGTGGTTCAGGAGGATTCGGAGACTTGCAGCGTGGGGCAGATGGTGATTCAGGCGATGACCGGCGACCCCGAGACATGGGGCTCATTCATC
>Ga0070741_10014424_pt1 | contig 13657 bp, 21 predicted proteins | sample Coa_R1_4_FD_66440 | JGI IMG/M metagenome (GOLD analysis project Ga0070741, IMG submission 66440) | Surface soil microbial communities from Centralia Pennsylvania, which are recovering from an underground coalmine fire - Coalmine... | ecosystem: Environmental > Terrestrial > Soil > Unclassified ... | reverse complement strand
TATGAATAACTGGAAAACAACCGTAGCGGGAGTTCTGGTGCTCATCGGGGCCATAACCAAGGTGGCTCTCAGCTACATTCAAACCGGCCAGATGGAGCAATCCGACCTAACCGCCGTTTTGCTGGCCATTTCAGCCTTGGGTCACGTCGCGTCTGCGGACGCCAAGAAGGAACAAAAGTAATGGAATTGCAATTCGTTGAAAGCTTCGTGAAAGAGCTGGAAGATCTCGGCAGCGAGATTGTGCAGGATCTTGGCGTTTTCGGCGCATCGCTGATCGCGTCCATCCGATACGATGCCGAAAAGGCATTCGACGCGGCCGTTCAGGCCGGTAAGTTCGCCAAGGAGACTTTCGAGGAAGTCGGAAGCAAGGAACTCGCGGATTTCTGGGCCACTGCCAAAGCACAGATTGCTCAGGAAGCCGAGAACTTGCTTACGACCTTTGACACGAACGGCTTTCATGCCGCCGTCGCTGAAGCCGCGAATTTGCTCGATAACATCAACTGGCGGGCGGTTGCGGTTGCTTTGACCGGAATCGGCCGGACCACGCTTGAGGCGGCCGCCGGGGCGTTTGTCAGGATGCTGGTTTCGGGCGTGGTGGTTGCGGGATAAAGACCGCATGATTCACGAATGGGAGCTGGTTGGCGGATGGCTATACGCAGATCAGTTTTATGCTCGCTGCGTTAGTTGCGGGCTTCTAGCCCAATGTCTCGGCAATGGCCATATTAACTGGACCGGAGACTCAACCGGATGCCTGATATCCTCAACCTTGACGAAGCCGTTGAAAGGGCCCGAGAAAGGCTGCTTGAGCCGCTTCTAAAGTCCGTAACCGAACTGGTCGCCGGAACCGTTGCGACGCTGCGAGATGAGCGAAAAGAACTGGAGACGCTGGTAAGGAGCCTGGACTTTGAGATTGTTATTCCTAGTATTGTTGTTCCCGGTTTTTCTATTCGCGTGCGCTCCCGGCGGGATGGTGTTTGACTCCGTGGCCGCGATAGCCAGAGCCGTTCATCCGCAAGTTATAATAACCACGGCTGAGCCTTCTCCAACCCCAACGCCCAGCCTTTAATTTCGGGGCTTCGGCGGCGTTCTCCCCCGATGAAACCCAAGAACCCGCCACAACATCATGTCGGATGGGGCCGTTGCGCTGGCAACGGCCTTTTTCTATCGGCTGAAATTCCATTGCCCGAAACAACCGCCGCTGCTATTATTCTGTTTGCGGCTGGTTGAATTGGCTCCCTCCGACGGAAGCGCACGGCTTCCATAAAGCCACGCCAGCCGCTTTTTCCAACAGGAGAGAATAAATGGCCAAACTGTCGGTCGAGGAAATCATTCTCAGGGGAGCCAGGCATCGGGCGCAGAGGCTCAATTACGAAGAGCTTAAGAGCCTGAAGGTTTGTTTCTGGGACATAGAGAGCAGCAATCTGGACGCGGACTTCGGGCTGATCCTTTGCGCAGGGATCAAGACGCTGGGAGTTCCCGGAATCAGAATTTACCGGATCGACGAAAGCCCCGAATATGCCAAAAAACCTTGGGATGATTCCTGGGTGGCGAAGCGAATTCGCGACGACCTCGAACAGCATAACGTCATTGTTCACCACTATGGTGATCGGTTCGACGTTCCGTTTCTCAACACCAGATTAATTGGCCATAGAGCCAGGCTGCTGGATTCGACCCGGATGTGCTTCGTGGACACATGGCTTAATGTCCGCAAACGGCTTAGGCTTCATAGCAACCGGCTTAATTCGCTCATTGCCCACCTGAATACCAAGACGAATAAAACCGGCCTAGACGGGCATTTGTGGGTTAAAGCTCTGGCCGGTCACAAGCCGAGTCTGGACGCGGTTGTGAAGCACAATCTCCACGACATAAAGGCGCTTGAAGAAGTTGCCGTTACGCTGGCAAGGTTTTATAACCTAAGATATACTTACGTCAAATAGTTCGAGAATTTCCTTCCTTTTCCCTGATCGACGGGAGAGAAGGAAAAGTCTTCAAGTTCAGGCTATTTTTCGGCCTAAGCTTCCCGATCAGCCGGTTGGCCGGTAATATGAAACGGGGAGCTGTTATGTGCGCTTGTTCTGCTTGTTCTTCCGGAGCTATCGACCACTGGGCCTGCCGATGCTGTTCGGATGGCGAGCTTGGCGTTGAGGACTTCTACAGGAATGGCCGTTATTTGGGCGGAAACGGCCCTAGGAGCGATTTTCACTCAAACCCGAGGCATAAACAGCCCCGAACCGTGCAAGAGCCGTAAAACGGCTCTGACTCGTCCCAGCCGCCGTGATCCTCTTCCCTGTGGCCGCAAGCAAGGCAATATGGGTCATTTGGGTCGTCCAGAGCCGAGCTGATATGTCGTTCGGTTGTTCCGGGCGGAAGATTGTTCATTCTTTTCCCTCCGTCTTAATCCATTTCCTTTAGAAGCCAGTTTACTTTATCGGGGTCCTGACCGGGATAAAGCTTCTTTCTCTCCCAAATAGCCGCTCCGCACCATACGCAGACCAGCCTGACCCAGAACGTTCCGTCGATGTCCGTACCAGCGTAATGGATCTCCGTTACCCGGCAGAGAAATCTATGCCACAGAAGCTTGGCCCGGATGAGAAGCTTGGCCCGGATGACCACTTCAAGCCACAATGAAACAAGCCGATCCACTTTAGCCCTTCCTCACAACGTGGGTATTTTCACCGTGCCGCTTCTTCGACCGCTTGGTCGTAAGCTTCCGGCCGATGCTGGTCATAGGGCCCATGTTGGTGCCGCTTCCCGGACCGAGATTGGGCTTCATAGATTAACCTCGCTTGTTAAACTCTCCGAATCCACAGAGCTCCAGAAATTCCTTAACCGACCCGACCGACGGGATGGCATAGGCTTTTTCGTCGTGCTCGTTCCACGACCGGCGAAGCAGAAAGCTTTCAGCCATCCGTCTGGCCATGACAACCGTCGGTCCGTGGTCGTCGAGCAAAGCCGGGCTTTTAACAGCCCGAGCAACGTCAAGCTTATAAGCAGCAGTTTCGACGGCGATAACCGTGGGATGCTTCAATGCCGGAAGATGACGGTTGAGCCACAATGCCGTTTGTTTGCCGGGAGAATAGCCTTTCGACCGTCCGCGACTGGTCAGAAACACGATATCCACGGCATTCTCCAGCCCGTTGTTTATGGCCGTCTCAAGCTCCCAAAGTCCGCTTAACGGCTCCAATCTGGCCCAGGCGTTCTCGACAGACAAAAACCTGCTCCACGCTTCGTCGAACCGCTCCTCGGATATATCCAAATCCCGCCATTGCCACGTTTTTGGGGAGATTTCCCGCTCAAAGCCCAGAAACGGCATCATGGCCTTGGTAAAGTCGGCCAGAACGCCGTCACAATCGAGCAGAAGAGTTTTAATCGAGCTCATCTTTAATATCCGTCCGACTCAAGAACGTCTTTCCCACAATATCGGTATTGCGGGTTTTCGGCCATCGCGGCCAGAACCTTACCGTGAGGAAGGGCTCCCATGAAAGCGCCAACGACTTTCGGCTCTTCCAGCTTTCCCTTGTGCTTTAGATAGCCATGAAAGAGAACCGAATAATTAATCAGATCCAGAACGGTGTCAAGGACGCTTTCGTCCTTGACCTTGAACGACCCTTTCTCAACGAAGCTTCTGAGCCTTGCCAGCTTGTCGCTCATCCTGACCAGAATCCCCAGTTCCCCGAACATCTCGAAGTTCCTGAAGGGATCGGAGTCGGACGCATAATCCGAGTTCTTTGCTTCCATCAGCTCTTTCGCCTTGGCAGTTAGAGCGGAATGAAGGTCAAGTAATTCCTTTCGGGTCATTTGAATTCTCCTTTCTTATTTAATTCTTGTTTCCCAAAGCGGATCGAACTTGGCGTCCCATTCCGCCTTGTCGTCCGGCAATCGCTTGAATTCGACTTCCTCGGTATGATATCTGCGCTCGACAGCAAACGTGACGGGCATCTTGAGGCTGATTCCGTCGTATTCCCGCTCGCGTTCGATTGAGTCCCGCAAAAACCTTGCAATATCCCACGCTTCGTCTCTGGTTACGCTCACCAGAACTTCGTCGTGGACTTGCATGTTAATCCTGCTTTTCAGATTATTCCGCTCGATGAACTGATCCAGCGGAATAAAGCCCCACTGGTTAAGGATATCGGCCACTTCGCTTGCCGCCCGCCATGCGTATCCGCGACGGTAAACGCTCGGCTCGAACCGTTCGTGGCGGAAGTAAATAACCCTTCCCCATGAATTAACCAGCTTTCGCTCCCGGATAATCAGCATCCGGGTGTTGAATTGGTAACCTTCTCGAATGGCCGGTAAAGCGGCGTGATAGCGGGCCTGCATGACGGCGCATTCTTCGGGAGTATAAAAATATCCATCCTTGATCAGCGTGTCCGACATCCGGTCGGGAGCCATGTCGTAGGCGCTCCCGTGGGATACTTTCTTGCTAACCTGGCGCTTTTCGCCTTTGATGTTCTCTTCGGGCTCCCCGAAGATCAGGCTTCCAACGAATTTGTGGACATCAAATTCCGTCGGGGATTTTCTGGCTATTTCAATCAGCCTGGGATCTTTGCTCAAGGCGAAATAAACCCTCGCGTCCGCAAGCGACAAGTCGGCTCTGAGAAAAAGCATGGTTATTTAATCTTCCTCGCCTCTTTCGCCAGCTTTCTCACGACCGACTCGAACAGCGGGCCGTGGTTGAGCGAAGGCATTACCAGATGAACGAATTCGTGGATTAGTGTATTATACGAATCCGGCCCGCGCAAGCCGTCAGGCAGATAGATTCTGTTGGAGCGGAAGTCCGTGGCACCCGAAAACAGCCATACCAGCTCCCAGTCCTTTGGAAAGGGCCGGTTAAACAGTTGCCTGAAAATCCGGCGGGCCTTCGCGTCAAGCTTTCGGCGGCTTTTCGTAAGACGGCTTTTTTTCATGGGGAAGATGGTTTTTCTTTTATCCTTCATCCGGAATAAACAAATACTTCAGCTCTCTTGCCGGGTTCTGAAGATTCATGCCGGTTTCCATGGGATTTTCCTTGGAACTCAACCGTCCGGTTTGGGTTCCATAGGGAGCATAGAAGCTCCTCATCCGGCCGTCGGGATCGACCTTGTCGTCTGACAGATAGCCAAGAAGCTTGACGCATTTTCTATGTTCGAGAATCCTGTTTATGACCGGCTCCAGATCCGGCCGCTCGTGTTTGATCTTCTTGAGCGTAACGTCATCGACCGTTTCGGTTATCTTGCCGGTTTCCTTTCGCCGCTTGCGCCTGACCGGAACGCCGCATTTGCGATACAGATATTCGGCTATCCGCTGGTCGCTCAATCCCGTCCCACGCTCCACCGTAACGTCTCCGCCGCTGGATCGCAGCTCGGAAATCTTCTCGCTGACGGCTTTGATTTCGGCCAGCTTGGCCTTTCGTTCGGCTTTAAGCTCCTTGGGAATGGCGTTTTTCTCCTCGGTCAGGCGCTTCTTTTCGGCCAGAAGCTTGATCAACTTCTGGCTCCTGTGGCGCTTCTCGGAATAGAGCTTATAGCCGATTAAGGCGTCGAGCTCGTCTTTAATCGCTTCTTTCCGTTCGGTTAATTCGGCGGCTTTTCTACCCGCTTCCTGCCGGTCGAACCGGACGCCATGAAGCAATAGCCTGAAGCAGGCTCTACGAAGCTGAACGTAATGGCGGTTATAAAAGCTCAAGCTATTTCTTCCACTTCGCCGACGAATAACTCATCCGGACGGCCATAAACGACCAGAGCCTTCTTTTCAGCTTCCGGCCTTGAGTCGGCCCAAACCGCGCCAATAACCGCTTTAGGCCGATTTTTTTCGGTCTTATGCTTGATTACCAGCCAGAGCTTCATTCGGAGGCCCTTCGCATGATATCGGCCAGATGCTCGCGGAATTCGCTATATGGATCTCCAGACCATTTGAATTCCTCTTGCCGTTCTTGATCCGCTTGCGCCTGGGCTGTTTTCTCCGCCTCAGTCAGCTTCCTTGCTGCGAATCGCGAACATTCGCACGCAAAGCATTGGGGAAAATGCTTAAGCTCCGGATGCCCGCATTCGGCGCACAATCGGCTTATGGACTGATAACCGCTTCCCTTAACGTGGCTCATATCCGACCTTCCCTAACCAGTTCAACGTAAAGATGGTCAAAGACCTCTCTGGTAACACAACAGTCGATTCCATTATAACGCATCAGCCCAACCCAATCAAATTGACCGTCCTGTCTTCCCTGATGTTTCCAGAACGGCTGACGGGTGTAAAGGCTGGCCAGAACCGCAAGGCTCTTCATTGAAATCTTGATTCCATCGCCACTGGGGCTATCGGCTCCGGCCCCAACATCGCCGCCATCGTTGGGGTCAAGACAGTGCATCATCTCGATCAAATCGTATTCGTAGTTACGAAGCGGAATCCCGTTTCTTTCGAGATGAAACCAGTCGAACTGTCCGTTTTGCAAAACCTTGTTCGCTTCGCTGGCACATAAGACGGTCGCATAATGCCTCATGCGCTCAAGCGTTCGAGAACCAACCGCTCGCGGACTAAGAGGCAAAACCAACGCTTCATTCGGCCGGTGACTGAAGCCGACGCAAAGCAGCTCCTTGGTTCGCCTGTCCGTTTCGATGTCCACGGACATAACCGGCGGAACCGGAATACCGTCGATTATGGTCGGGGACGATGCTTCCAGCCCCAACACAAACGAGCCGAATTCGCTTTCCGAAGGTTCAACCACGATGGTCCGCTCCGGAATGGCCAGTTCTCGGAACGTCCGGTCGTGAGCGATTTTGGCCCAATCGGCGATGCAAAACTTGGTTAAAATGGGCTGACGGAAGGTGGCCGCTGGATGAAACGTCGGAATGACTTTAATCGTCCGGCCATTTAGGTCCTGGTAGCCGATTATCGAGCCTCTCCAGTCGGAGATGCTGCGATAGTCGCCGAACAGGGCCCTAAGCGCGACGTTGCCGGTCGGGACAATGACAAAGGGATCGGCCAGTCTGGCCAGCCGTTCGTGAAGCCGTTGCGTCCAGAAAGCCAGTTGATCCTTGGGAATGGCTTCTATTTTGTTCGATGGCGGACGATAGGGATATACGTTGGTTATGTAGAAATCCGATCTGCGCAGTCCATGCGGCTCCCACCAGCGTTCCAGCGCCCGGCCGGATTCGCCCACGAACGGCTGCTTAAGCTCGTCTTCCCGGCGGCCGGGAGCTTCGCCGATCAGAACCAGCTTGGCGTCGCAACTATGCTCAATGCCGTGAGAGCACCAATCGGGAACTAGATTAGGCATAAGGAATCAAAACCCGAAGCTTCTTTATGAACCTTTTTGGCCGTTTCAGGCCGTTAGGCGTCAATACCGATCTTGGCGAAATAAGCGCATTGCAATTACGGCAGCGCAAATATTCCTGGCTGTCTCGTCGTGTAAACAGCGCAAATTCGTCCGCCTGACAGGCCGGACAAAACCGACGTTTCGAGATTATTTTTCGACAATGCTATGGCCTCCAAAAGTCCAAGAGATACTCGAAAGTAATGCCGAGCGTGATGAAATTGTTGGGCCAGCCATAAATTCCCGCCTTGTTCACCAAACTGCGCTTATCCCACACGATAATGTTCCGCAATTCGTAACCTACGGAGCGCATGGCTTCGATAACCATGACATGCAAGAGAATGCGTCGGTTATCCTCCCAAAGATCATTCACGTTGATTACGCAATGAGCCCTGGGTTTCAGCAACGGCAATATCCCTTTGTAGATCTCCGCTAGCGCCGCCGCATATTCGTCCGCTCTCAGCGTGCCCAGATCTCTGGGATCGGTGGAGTATTGTAGGTTCTTTAAGAAATGCTCGTTCTTCCGAAGATCGCTTCGGAGCGACTTGTTCAACCGATTACGATTGAGCAGGTTCGCGTAAGGCGGCGATGTGACACAGAGCGCAACCGATTCTTTTCGCAAGTAAGCCGCAGCGTCGCGCGCATCCGCCTGAAGCGCAAGTTGTCTTGTCGTTCCGGACGATTCTCCGACTCGCGATTGCGCCAACGCGACGTAGTTTTCGTTCAGATCGAGTCCGACGGCATTGCGCTCAAGGTCTTGAGCAGCCACCAGCGTGGAGCCGGTTCCGCAGAACGGATCGAGAACCAACTCGCCCCTATGTGTGAACAACCCGATGCAGCGAGCCGGAAGACTTATGGGATAAACCGCCGGATGAATTTTCTTATCCCGGATATCGCGCCCTTCGTAATAAAATTCCCAAACGGCCACCTGGCTTTTAAGCCAATCCTTGGCCGTCACGCAACTGATGTGGTTTGGTGGGCAGCCGCATATGCGAACGTGGCCGATTTCGCTTAATGCGTTCATTCTTTCATTCATTTGCTGGCCCGCCCGGAAGCCGTTAATTATCTACATCCAGCTTAACCACCTCAACACTTATGATTTCGCCCTCATCGTCGGCAAGGTTGATGACTCCTTCATCTTCGATAAACTTGCGAAGCTCTTCGAGCGACATTTCACCGGGATGACACATCAGATTTGAGCACCGATATTTGACTGTAACAAGAGTGTCGATAGCCATTGTTCGCTTCCCTCTTTTGCTCTTTTTTGCCCGTTCCCTTTTACTTCAGAACGGGACCGAAGGGAAGAGGCTCTCCAAGGGAGAGTTTGCCCGATAGAGGCACCCATCGGGCGGTTGAAACATCCCCCAGATGATGCTCAGCTTGGCCTTTTAATCCGTCATGCTGACTCCGGCCGGTGGCTCGGTGGAAGGAGCTCCGCCATCGACAACGGTCAGATACGGCTTTGTCCCGGCTCGGAACCACGAACGGATAACGTGCTTGTCCGGATATTTGCCGGTTCGATCCTTTTCCAGCTTGACTTCTCCGCCGACTCGCTGGCCGATGGAAGCCTGAAGCGCCTCAACCGGCTTGGTGGTCGCGCTCAAACTAACTCCGGCTTCCTTAAGGAGCTTCATCATAAACGGGCCGTTTGAGCGCCAGGTGCTTTCCTTCCGCGCGTCCGGATCGTCGTTGGAACCAATGTAGAAATCATGGGTGTGAGGAAAGCCCCTGAACGCTTCCGGCGCGGTTATGGATAGCTGAACCTTGAACGCCAGCTTGTTGCCCCGATTGCCCTTTGCGATCTGCTCGGGGTCGGTTTGGGGCTTGGTCCGATATGCCTGCCAGCCCTTGATCTCGAACTCCAGCGTCCCAAGCGGCACTTCCTTGGTCGTGGGAAGCTTGCTCGGATCGGTTGGGAAGCTGATGCTGGCCAGATCCACGGTTTGAGTTTCGTCTGCCATTTCTTTCCTTCTCCTTAGTTGTTTGCCCGAAAGCGGGCTTCGCTCTCCAAAATTGCGTCAATCTTTTCCCGGATCAACCTAAGAATATCGAATCTCAAGTCGTTGTCCAAGCTTGAGTTAACAAGGTCCATCGCGATTTGGGCCAGAATATGACCGGCCATTCCTTCGACGGTCGTCAGGCGAAAAACCGGAGCGTCCTTTTCGTCGATATTCCGGTTTATCCGCCCGCGTTCGAGAATCCTGTCTATGTCGTTATTTTCCACGCTCTTCACGCTCCTTCCAAAGCAGTTCAATATAAGCTTGCTGGCCGTCGGCGAATCCGACCAAGCTTTTGCAGTCATAGGTGTTGGTCGGCCGTTGGGCGGTTTGGATGCGCCTTGACCCGTCGGTATCGACGTAAACCCGCCAGACTTCGCCAAAGCCGCCAGGAAGCCGGTTGGGCAGCTTGCCCGGCAATGCGGCCATTTTGCGCACAACCACGCCGCCTTCCGGCCCTTCGGCTTCATCTTTCTGATCGTCGATATGGGCCAGAACAAGCGTATTGGCCATCAGCAGATTAGGCCAGCGCATCATGATATACTGTTCGCAGGCGTTGGTGGCGAAAGCGTAATGTTGTCGGCCGTCCTTTGCGTCGCGGTTAAGATAACCGGCCGAATAATACCTGGCGGACAGCTCGAAATAAGTCGCCGTGTCGAGCACCAGAGTCTGCCAGCCCAGTTCGGTTATCTCCCGCTCGATGTTGGCGAATCTGGCCATCCAGTGAGCGTAAGCGCTCGGACTTGCGGGGTTGCTCTCTCCCCAAAACTCTATCCGGATGATCAGCTTGTCGGGCTCTTTCTTGCTGAAGACTTCACGATAGTAGCAATGTTCGCCCTTTTTGATCGGCCCGGCTTCGCCTCGATCAAGATAAGGCTGTTCCTTCCCAGGCGGGTCACATAAGGCAACCAGCATGGGTTTGTCGAATTGGGCGGCCAGGGTGCTCTTACCGGCTCCCGGGCGGCCGAGAAGCAAAACATGAAGTTTGTCTCTCATGAGGATAGTTTCCTTTAGTTCTTTAATTCTTTAGCCTAACTTGCCAACGCTAACGGGTGGTCTTTGGTTTTCATCCTTCGGCCTTGATTCGGCACGCTTGCAGCAATCGCTGACGATATTGAAGCTGACGGTCTTTTTCATAAGCCGAATAATCAGCATCCGCCGCAAATACAAGATCTAACGCGCACCGAGCAGGCAAGCGCAAATAAGCCGACGCTTCGCACCAATAGTCAGGATCCGGAAATGCGTTTCTTCCGGCAATTTTATTCGCAACCGCCGTAATTGGGCACTCCACGGTGCCGTCCCTTCGCACGCGGTAGATAGAGCCATCATCCTCGCATTTCCAGCCCCGCGTGCGCCGAAGCTGGTCGAAAAACTCGGATATTTTCATCTTTTTTACCCTTCCCCTTTTTTACGGAAGCTTGCCAAAAACCGCACCTAAAACCAACAGCACTCCTAAAGCCAAAAGAGCTATCAGCGTAGCTCGCTCTACCATTGTCATAAGTTTTCTTCCTTAACTATCCCGCTATGGATGATTCCCTCCTCAAGCGGCCGCTCGACCAGACCGTTGAAGCTTCGCCGATGGTTACGGCAGAAATCTCGCAGATTGCATCTTTGGCATTCGCCGTTAAGAAGCCCTTCTTGCGGAATTTCAGCTCTGACAAAATCCCGATTCAAGCGTTCAATATCCCTCAACGCGGTCCGGTAGTCAAGGGCTTTGATCGCTATCGTGGCCTTCCAGTCTTCGATATCATCTGGACTGCGCTGGATTATGAACTTCTCCCACCGAACGTGGGAGGCCCAACAGTCCCGCTGTGGAAGCTTATGCTCCCGGCATTTGCGCTCAAGCGGAAGCGGAAGTTTGTTGAACTGGAGGCCAAACAATAGAACCCCGCCAACATCATAGCCGTTGGCGCGCAAAATGGCCGTATGGCAGGTGATTTGACCGTCAAGAGCATATTTATTAAGCCAGCCATCGTCAATCCGGCTAGTCGTTTTAAGCTCAAAGCTCAGCTTAAGTCCGGTGTCTTTCATCCGGACAACCCCGTCGGATTTGTCGGTTACGATTATTCCGGGTTCTATTTCAGCCTGAATCTGCCGCTCGATCCATGCCTCTTCGACCACAAACGGCATGGAATTCAACGAACATTGGGCAAAGAAAACTTCCATGATTCTTTCCAGATTGCCCAGATATAGCCTGTCGTCCGACGCCACAAAGCGGTCGCTAAACGGTTTGTAGGCCGTCCTAAACGCCTCAAGGCAGTCATCCGGCTTGCCGCCAGCCAACCAGAGCTCGAATGCCTTATGGGCGGCCTTTCCGGCTTCGGCCGGAGCGTCGGATTCATTCGACGGCGGGCTTAAACGAAGCGTTCGCATAACCGCTTGGGTGGTGCATTTGCTCACACTGGCCGCCATGCTGGAGCTAAGAACGACTTTATCCATCGCAGATATTATCCTCGAATTCGGAGAAAGCTCCCAGCCGTTCGCACCTTGTGCAGCCATAAAGTCCGTCGCAGATTTTCTGCACCAGATGACTTTTAACCAACGGGGAGCTTCGGTTGTCGTTGCCGATGCGCAGAAGATAGTCGGCTGATTCGAGATTCATCTTAGCCGCGTTTCGTTGCTTGCGCAAGAACCGCATGAAGACTTTTTTCACGTAACCCGCGTCAAGCCCCAGGTGTTCGCACCAAAGCGAAAACGGATATGGCGCGTCTTCGGCGAGAATCCAGCTTTGGATCTCATTAATATATTTGAGTCTTTGCTTTTTCGGCCCGGCGATTACGTCGCAAATGTTCCGGATCAGCAATCTCCACGCGATTCTCTGTTCGGGAGTTTCGGGCTCTTTGATGAGAACCTTGGCGAAAACCTGCGACGGGAGCAAAGGCTCCAGATCCTCAAGATTTTTATCCAACTTCAATTTTCTCCTTTCTTCGGCCGAAGCTCGATTGTTAAACTCTCGACTTGAAAATGCTCATTCAAGCCGCGCAGATTTTGGAGAAGCCGATTCATTGGCTTTGGCCCGGCCGTTTGCCCATCGGCTGCATCACCATTCTGGAAGGCGATCCGGGGCTTGGCAAGAGCCAGATTGAATGCGACTTGGCCGCTCATGTTTCAACCGGCAAGGATTGGCCGGACGGCGGCTTTTGCCCGCAGGGAGAGGCCATCATAGCCAACGCCGAAGACCCGGAAGAGGAAGTAATCGTGCCCCGGCTTAGAGCCGCCGGAGCGGATTTAAGAAACATTTTCATCATTGTTCCGTCCGAAAACGAGGTTTTGCCCTTTACGATTCCCGATCACGTGGCTCAGCTCGAAGCTACCATACGCGACCGGAATGTCAAGCTGGTTGTTTTCGACCCGCTTGAGGCTTTTCTTTCCGGATCGGTTGACAATTACCGGAATCACCATATCCGGCGGGCGCTCAGGAGCCTGGAGCTGATGGCGAAACGCACCGGCTGTTCGGTTGTCATAGTCCGACATTTGAACAAGGATCAGGGCAAGAGCGCCATTTATCGCGGCTCTGGGAGTATTGGCATCATCGGTGCCGCTCGGAGCGGGCTTAGCGTCGGAGTTGATCCAACCGACAAAACCAGATGCATCATGGTCCCGACCAAAGCCAATTGGTCCAAGGCCAAACCCGGGATAGCCTATCGAATCGTTAGCCATCAATATGACCACAACGGTTCGGTCATTAAAACTTCCCGAATCGAATGGCTTGGCGAAGTCAACATAACGGCAGATGATCTGCTTACGGTTGTCGAAGGCCAGCCAAAAGTGGGCGAAGACGTGGCCGGTTTTCTGAAGGCCGCTTTAGCCGCCGGACCGAAAGAATTCAACGAAATCCTTCGAGCCGCCCACAAGGCCGGGTTTACCAAAGCGGCTTTGTTCAAGGCCAAGGAATTCATCGGGGTTAAAGCCTATCCGACTGGCGTGGACGGCAACTCCGGCTGGACATGGGAACTGCCGGACGGTTCGTTGGCCGACGCTGCGGCCGGTTGGACCGGAAGTTTTCAGGATTAAGATTATTTCATTGCTTCGGCCGATTTCTTCAAGTCATCAATATCTATCTCGGCTTCGGTTCGGGTAAGGGAATATTTAATCGTGGCTTTGGTGCCGGAAACGGCGGTTACCGTTATCTCGTGGCCGGAAGCTTTCAGCCGCCATTTTGAACCAACCGCAACGTCCGCTTCGAGCTGTTGAGGTTCAAACGGCCAACTGAACCAGCCGCAAACAAACTTCCAAAGCTCGCTGATTATGACGGTTGATCCGGGAGTGCTGGCTGCGGCCTCATATTCGACTTGAAAAATGGGCTTGAGGCACTTGTCGTAGAAGTCCCTTTCGCCTTCGAGCGGTTGGTTGAGCATGGCATAGTTGTTGAGCGT
>Ga0070741_10014423_pt1 | contig 13659 bp, 14 predicted proteins | sample Coa_R1_4_FD_66440 | JGI IMG/M metagenome (GOLD analysis project Ga0070741, IMG submission 66440) | Surface soil microbial communities from Centralia Pennsylvania, which are recovering from an underground coalmine fire - Coalmine... | ecosystem: Environmental > Terrestrial > Soil > Unclassified ... | reverse complement strand
GGATGTGCGCGCCGGGGACCGACGGCGCGCCCGACCCCCCTTCCGCTGCGCGCCCGCTGTGCTACGTCGGAGCGGGATGAGGCTCGCGGTGCCGCTCGGCATCCTCGTCTGGGCGGTGCTCGCGGCGGCCCCCGCACGCGCGACGCTCCCGCGCGACGCCGTCACCGTCGCGCCGTGCGCGGACGACGAGGTCGCGCCGCCGCTCGTCCTCGCCTTCGCCCCCCGGGACCCGGACGAGCTCGACCGGCTCCTCCGCGAGCAGCTCGACCCGGGCTCGCCGCGCCATCACGCGTGGCTGACGCCCGCGGGATTCGGCGACCGGTTCGGCGCGCCCGCCGCCGACTACGCGGCCGCGGCCGCCTGGCTTACCGCGCGCGGCTTCGGCGGGGTCCGGACCTGGCCGGGGCGCACCGCGATCGCGTTCGGCGGCGACGCCGGCCACGTCGCCGCCGCGTTCGGCACCCGCCTGCACCACGTCGCGTGGCATGGCGTCGGGCGCCTCGTGGCGCTCGACGCCCCGGTCCTGCCGTCGTTCGGCGCGACGCGCGCGAGCGCGCTCCTCGGGCTCGACGGCTTCGCGCGCGTCCATCCGGGGCTCGCGATCGGGGGCGGGAACCGGCTCGCGCCGGCCGACGTGCAGCGCGTGTTCGGCGTCGACCGGGTCCACGCGGCCGGCCATCGCGGCGCGGGGACGACGGTTGCCGTCATCGCGCTCAGCGACTTCACCACCGACGACGTGGCGGTCTTCCGGAGCGTCTTCGGGCTGCCGGCCACCGTCCCGGCGAAGCACGTCGCCTCCGGGACCACCCCGCCGTTCGACCAGACCGGCGCGCTCGAAGCCCTCCTCGACACGGAGTGGGTCGGCGCGACGGCGCCCGACGCGGCGATCGTCGCCGAGATCGCGAGCGGCGCGGAGCTCCAGTCCGTGTACGCCGCGGAGCTCGACGTCGTGAACCAGAACCAGGCCGACGTCGTGAACGTCAGCCTGGGGGCATGCGAGGCGCTCATCGGACGGTCCGCGGTGGCGCAGTTCGACGGCCTGGCGCGGCAGGCGGCCGCGCAGGGCCAGACGGTCGTCGTCGCGAGCGGGGACGACGGCGTCGCGGACTGCCGGGCGCTGTCGCCGTCCGACCTCGCGCCGTCGGTGAACGGGCTCGGGACGTCGGCCTGGGTGACTGCGGTCGGCGGGACGCGGCTCGACCCCCGGTTCGACGCCGCCGGCGACGCGACGGGATACGGCGGAGAGGTGGTGTGGAACGAGACGGCGGCGGGCGGCGGTGCGAGCGGCGGGGGGCCGAGCGCCTTCATCGCCAAGCCCGCCTGGCAGCAGGGGCCGGGCGTTCCCGCCGACGGGGCCCGGGACGTGCCCGATGTCGCCTTCGCGTCGAGCCCCGACGACCCGGGCTACATCGTCCTCGGCGACAACGGCGACGCGTTCGGCGTCGGCGGGACGAGCGCGGGAACGCCGATCTGGGCGGGCCTCGCCGCCGTGCTGGTCCAGCAGCACGGCGGTCGAATCGGTGCGCTCAACCCCGAGCTGTACCGGCTCGCGCGCGCGGCTGCGGCCGGCGGGCCGGCCGTCTTCCACGACGTCACGATCGGCACGAACGCCGTCGGCGGGACGACCGGCTTCTCCGCGGCGCCCGGCTTCGACCTCGCGACGGGATGGGGCTCGTTCGATGCCCCGGCGCTGACGGCGGCGTACGGCGCGTGCACGGTGGACGCCGACTGCGCCGACGGCTCCGAGTGCACGGTCGATCGCTGCACCGCGGCGGGGTGCAGCAACATGCCGGCGGCCGACGGGACGTCGTGCAACGCCGCCGATCCCTGCTTCGTCGACGCGTGCAGCGCCGGCGCATGCGTCGCGGGCGCGTCGCGCTGCGACGACGGCGACGCCTGCACGACCGACACGTGCGACGCGACGGGCTGCCACCACGACGCGGTCGTCGGCGTGGCCGGGGTCCTCTGCCTCTTCACCGCCCACCCGCTGACCGGCGACGCGTGCCAGGCGTCGCGCGTCCCGGCGGGCGTCGGAGACGCGTTCGACGCCGCCCGGATCGCGCTCGCCCGCGCGGCGACCGCCGCGCGCGCCGCCCGCCGGCGGCACCTCGTCGCGACCGCCATCCGGAGCCTCCGTCGGGCCGAGCGCCTGGTGACCCGGGGCGTGCGGCGCCAGCGGATCGACGTCGTCTGCGCGACGGCGCTGGACGCCGACATCGCCCCCATCCGGGATGCGGCGCAGAAGCTGCCGTGAGTCGGGCTAGTACCGTCGGCCGGCCGTCGCCCGTCGTTGGTCACAGCGTCACATCGGTGATGCGCGACGGCGCGGCCGCGTCGCGCCGGCGGGCGTAGAAAGCATGCGACCGGGCTGGCACGGATCCCGCAGGCTCCGGGCATCATGCACGACGTGCTCGTGATGACGCGCCTCGGCAGGCGCGCGACCGACCGGGCCCCCGGCCGCAAGCCGGGACGGACCGCCGCCGTCGCGAGCCTGCGCGACGGCCGCGTGCCGATCACGATCCACGTCGTCGCCGGTCCGGTCGACGAGCGCACCGTTCCGGGCGATCCGCCCGCCGACGGGCCGTTCGGAGCGGACCGATGATCGCCGGGCTCGGCCTCGCGTTCTGGGACGCGGCGCTCGTCGTCCTCGTGGGGAGCGCCATCGCCGCGGCCCTCGCCGCGCGCCGCCGTCCCGCCCCCGCGACCGCCCGCCGTCCCGCGCCGCCGCGCTGAACCGGCCGTTGCCGCCGCGTCGCCGGCCGGCGTAGAAGCCGGCGATGCAGGTCGAGCCGTTCCGGATCGCCGTCTCCGACGCCGTCCTCTCCGACCTCCGCGAGCGGCTCGTACGGACGCGTCTCCCGGACGAGATCCGCGACGCCGGGTGGACGTACGGGACGAACCTCGCGTACCTCCGCGAGCTCGTCGCGTACTGGCGCGACCGCTACGACTGGCGCACCGCCGAGGCGGCGCTGAACCGCTTCGCCCACTTCCGGGCCCGGGTCGGAGGCCTCGGCATCCACTTCATCCACCAGCGCGGCCTCGGGCCGTCGCCGTTTCCGCTCCTCGTGACGCACGGCTGGCCCGGCTCGATCGCGGAGTTCCAGAAGATCATCGGTCCGCTCACCGACCCGGGCGCGCACGGCGGCGATCCGGCCGACGCCTTCGACGTGATCATGCCGTCGATGCCGGGCTACGGCTTCTCCGATCGGCCCGCCGAGCCGGGGATGACGCCCGAGCGCATCGCGGCGCTCTGGGCGGAGCTCGCCCGCGCCCTCGGCTACCGGCGCTGCGGCGCGCAGGGCGGCGACTGGGGCGCGCTCGTGACGACGTACCTCGGCGCACGCCACGCCGACCTGGTCGCCGGGATCCACCTGAACATGGTGATCGCCTTCCCGCCCGACCCGGCGAACCCCGTCGCCGGGCTCCAGCAGGAGGAAGTCGTCGACCTGATGCACGCGCAGCGGTTTCTCACCGAGGAGACCGGGTATCAGCGCATCCAGGGGACGAAGCCGCAGACGCTCGGCTACGCGCTCAACGACTCGCCGGCGGGCCTCGCCGCCTGGATCGTCGAGAAGTTCCGGACGTGGAGCGACTGCAACGGCGACGTCGAGCGGCGCTTCACCAAGGACGAGCTCCTGACGAACGTCACGATCTACTGGGTGACGGAAACGATCAACTCGTCGATGCGCCTCTACTACGAGGCCGTCCACGCCGACATGTTTCCGCCGAAGGACGTCCGGGTCGACGTGCCGGTCGGGTGCGCGATCTTCCCCGGCGAGATCATGAAGCCGCCGCGGAGCTGGGCGGAGAAGCCGTACAACGTCCAGCGCTGGACGCGGATGCCGCGCGGCGGACACTTCGCCGCGATGGAGGAGCCGCAGCTCCTGGTCGACGACGTGCGCGCGTTCTTCCGGGCCGTTCGGTGACCGTCAGGGCGCGTACTGCGCCAGGAGCTTCGCGGGGACGGCGTTGGCCCGCGCGATCTTCGCGAACACGCGCCCGCTCTTCCTGAGCTTCAGCCGGTGCGACGTCGGGCTCGCGACCGCGAGTCCGAACTTCGGGTAGTAGCCGCTCGCCCACTCGAAGTTGTCCATGAGCGACCAGTGATAGTAGCCGCGCACGTCGGCGACGCCGTCGGCGATCGCCTGCTCGAGCACCGCGAGGTGCTGGACGATGTACACGGGACGCTGATCGTCGTCCGCGTCGGCGAGCCCGTTCTCGGTGATGTAGACGGGGAGCCCGTAGGCGCCGACCTCGGCGAGGACCTCGCGGAGCCCCGTCGGGTAGATCTCCCACCCGAACTCGGTGCACGTCGTCGGGCAGACGGGCGCGGTCGGGTTCTGCGGCGTGCGGTAGGAGATCGTCGGCAGGAAGTCGAGGAGCGGGATCACGGGCGTCAGCGGCACACCGGTGCCGGCCGCGACGGCGCGCTGGTAGTAGTTGACCCCGACGAAGTCCGCCTTGCCGGCGAGCTCGGGATGGTGCTCCCCCGGGTCGACGGCGCCGTTCGCGTTCTCGTCGAGGTCGCCGAGCAGCGTCGCGTTCAGCCAGAGCTGGTTGAAGAGGTAGTCGGCGTGCGCGGCGCCCGTGACGTCGGCGGGCTTCGCGGGGTCGCGCGGGTGGAAGGCTGGCAGGTTCGTCACCAGCCCGACGCGCGCCGGGACGCCGTCGCCGTCGGCGTCGATCGTGTCCCACTGGTGGACCGCGTCGAACGCGCCCGCGTTCCCGTGGACCTCGTTCAGGATCACGGTGATCAGCCCGGTGAAGGTGAAAGCGCCCGGCGGGAAGTTGCCGGAGAGGACGCCCGGCACGTTCAGGTAGCCGCTCACCGCGACGACGACCGGCTCGTTGAGCGGTGCCCACAGGTCGACCAGGTCGCCGAGCTTCCAGGCGACGTACGCCGCGTACTTCGCGAACTCGCCGGCCGTCGACGCGTCGAGCCAGCCGCCCGGGAAGCCGACGGGGAGCGCGCCGTTCGGGTCGATCCCGTGCAGCGTGTCGCGCGCCGCGATCGGATCGTGGATCCAGAGCGGGAGCGTGAAGTGCTGGAGCGTCACGAGCGGCTCGAGCTTAGACCGGCGCGCGGCGTAGAGGACGTCGCGATAGTGCGCGACGGCGGCGTGGTCGGCGAGCGCGTCGAGCTGGAGGAGGACCGGCAGCGTGATGCCGGCGGACGCATCGACGCCGGCGGTCGACGTCGGGAAGATGCGGCTCCACTCGATGCCGAGCCGGAACGTGTTCGAGTGGAGGCTCCCGCGTGCGGTACGGAGCTGGGAGCGGAACTTGTCGAAGAACGCGGGGCCGTGCTCGGGGACGTCGCCGCTCACGCGATGCGCCGCGACGTTGTCCGCGTCGTGCGTCCACACCCACCAGTCGCTCTGCGTGTCGTCGTCGGCGGCGGCGCCGCCCATTTCGACCTGGAAGCCGGCGGTCGCGGTGCCCCACTGGAAGCCGGGCGGGAAGGCGGCGGCGGCGCGTGCCAGCGCGAAGGCGAGGGCGAGGACGGTCGCGGCTCTCGGCATGGCCGCGTCCTGTAGCACACCGGCGCCGACCCACGCAGCCGGAAAAGCTCAGGAACGGCCGCGGAACGGCTGGTTCCCGAACCGGTCGACGTGGACGACCTCGCCGACCGGGCGGCGCGTCGTCGGCCCGTAGCGGCCGCGCGGCCAGCCGAGCGGCACGACGGCGCACGGCTGCACGGACCACGGCAGGCCGAGCGCCCGGCGCGCGAGAAAGGTGCTCCAGAGCGGCAGCGTGATCAGCGCGGCGCCGAGACCCGCCGCGCGCGCGGCGAGCAGCAGGTTCTGCACCGACGGGTAGATCGAGCCGTAGTAGCTGGTCGCGACGATCGGCGGAAACGGGACGCGCGGGCCGCGGAGACACGCGACCACGACCACCGGGATGTCGGCGAAGTGGTCCGCCTGCCACTGCACCGCCTCGATGATGCGGAGCATCTTCGGATCGTTCCGCGACACCCGCCGGCCGAGCGCGCCGTAGAGGTTGAACGCGCCGCGGTTCAGCCGTCCGAGCCTATCCTTCACCGCGCGGTCGCGGACGACGATCCACTCCCAGTTCTGCTGGTTCGAGCCGGTCGGGGCCTTGAGGGCGAGCTCGATCAGCCGGAGGACGAGCGCGTCGTCGACGGGATCGGGCTTCAGCCGGCGGATGGCGCGTTGCGTCTCCATCGCATGGTCGAGCGGCATGGCGAACGGCGCGGTGGGGGACGGCGTGGTGTCCAGCATGGCCGGCAGAAGAGCACGCGCGGCGCGCCGGCGCCAAGATGCGTGACGCCCGACCGCGGAGGCTGCTAGAACCGCGCGCCATGGCGCTCGAGCTCCGGAAGGCGGTCGCGGTCGTCGGCGTCGGCTGTACCCGCTTCGGGGAGCTGTACGAGGAGAGCGCCGAGTCGCTCATCTGCGCCGCGGTCGACGAGGCGCTCGCCGACGCGGGCTGTGAACGCGACCGGATCGACGCAGCGTGGGTCGGCAGCGTCATGACGACGTTCGGCGGCGACGCCCTCGGCGACGCGCTCAAGCTCTTCGGCCGCCCGATCACCCGCGTCCACAACTACTGCGCGTCGGGCATGGACGCGTTCCGGAACGCCTGCCTCGCGGTGGCCGCCGGCATGTACGACGTCGCGCTCGCCGTCGGTTTCGAGAAGATGCGCGACGGCGGCTTCGCGCGCCCGAACCGGAGCCACCCCGTGCTCGACTTCGGCGAGCGCGCGCCGCACGTGTTCGCGCTGTCGGCGAACCGCTACTTCCAGCAGTACGGGGCGACCAGGGAGACGCTCGCCGCCGTCGCCGTGAAGAACCACAAGCACGGGATGAAGAGCCCGAAGGCGCACCTTCGCATGGAGGTCACGACGGACACCGTCGTCCGCGCGCCGCTCGTCTACAGCCCGCTCGGGCTCTTCGACTGCTGTCCGACCACCGACGGCGCCGCCGCGGCGCTCGTCTGCCGCGCGAGCCTCGCGCGCGAGTTCACGGGCGTGCCGGTCTGGCCGCTCGGCATCGGCCTCGCCGTCGTCTCCGGGCAGCCGTACTACAAGCCGAGCTTCGGCTACGTCGGCTTCGATGCCACCGTCCGCGCGGCGGAGCAGGCGTACGCGCAGGCCCGGCTCGGACCCGCCGACGTCGACTTCGCGGAGGTGCACGACTGCTTCACGATCACCGAGATCCTGAACTACGAGGACCTCGGCTTCTGCGCGCGCGGCGAGGGCGGGCGGTTCGTCGCCGACGGCCGGGCGTCGCTCGGCGGCGAGAAGCCGGTGAACGTCTCCGGCGGCCTCAAGTCGTACGGCCACCCGGTCGGCGCGACCGGCGTGCGGATGATCTACGAGCTCGCGACGCAGCTCCGCGGGCAGGCCGGCGAGCGGCAGGTGCAGGATGCGGCCGTGGGACTCGCGCACAACCTCGGCGGCCCCGGCGCCGTCTCGTGCGTCTCGATCCTCGGGCGCGACGCGTAGCGGTCAGCCGAACGACTTCGGCAGGTCGGCGACGGGCCGGTGCGCGAAGCCGTCGTCTTCAATCCGGAGGGGGCGGTTCATGCGGGCGCGGAAGTTCTCGAACGCCGCCTGCGCGGTGATCTCGACGATCTCGCGCTCGGAGAAGTGGCGACGGAGGTCGGCGAATTGCTCGTCGGAGATGTCGCTCGGCGCGATCGTCACCATCTCCGCCCACGCGATCGCCGCCCGCTCGCGCTCCGTGTACGCCGGGTGCGTCGCGTAGTCCGCGATCGCGGAGAGCTTGTCGTCGCCGATCCCCCGTTTCCTGCCGACGGCAGTGTTGATGTCGGTTCAGAAGACGCAGCCGACGAGCATCGCGACGCGGAGATGGATGAGCGTCGAGAGCTCGCGGCCGATCGCCCAGTGGCCGGTCTCGAGCGCGCCGTTCGCGAGGACGAACGCCGACACGACGCGCGGGACGCGACCGATGATCCGGTACGGGCGCGGCACGGCGCCGAAGACGCGCCGGAGGATGCGGAACCAGATCCGCGTGCCGAACGAGACGGCGTCGTCGGGGAGGGGATCGAGCCGGGCCATGTCCGCTCTCTGCCGCGCGCGTCCCGCCGTCGCAAGGGCGTCGTGGCGCGGCGGCGCGTTACTCGCGCAGCACGACGTCGAGCGCGAAGCGGACCCGCTTCAGCACGCGGCCGAGCGCGTTCTGGTGGATGTTCCGCCGGACGGCGACCAGCATCTTCCGCTCGAGCGCATAGCGCGTCGGCCCCTGCCGTTTGACCGGCACCGGAGCGCCCTTCGCCGCCTCGAGCTGCGCGACGATCTTCTCGCGCGGGTAGCCGAGCGTCTCGAGGTCGGCGGGGTCGAGCTCGTCGAGGATCTTCCCGGCGAGGGCCAGCGTATCCGGATTCGCCGCGATCGCGGCCGCCCACTTGCTCACCGAGCTCGTGACCGGGCGCGTGTGGCGCGCGACGCCGGTCGGATCGCCGAGGCCCTTGAACTCCTCGCCGCTCTCGCCGTACGCGATCGCCTTCTCCTCGAACGGGATGCCGAGGTGGTCGCAGATGCGGCGGAAGTGCGCCTCCGGTTCGCGGACGAGCTCCTCGTACTTCACGTGCACGAACGGCACGGGCTTCTCGCGCAGCATCCATGCCAGCGCGGGTACGTAGCGCTGCAGCACCGGATTGTGCGCCATGGCGACCTGATAGTCGCCGTCGAAGAACGACTCGACGTACGAGCTCAGCACCGCGAACGGGTGGCGCGTGAGGACGATGTACTTCGCCTGCGGGTAGAGCTTGGCGAGGAACGGCAGCACGAGGGAGTACGCCGGCGTCTTGTCGAGGAACATCCGCTTCCCCGGCGCCGTCGCGAGCATCCGCTCGTAGAGCGTGTCGGTGTAGGCGCGGAGCGCGTCCAGGTAGTCGGCCTCGCCCCGTGGCAGGTCGGCGACGAACTCGTGGATCGCCTGGTCGACGTTGTTCTGGTCGTACGGCGCCTTGTCGACCTTCGCGTAATAGCCGAGGTGGGCGATCGGCGTGATGAGATGCGGCTCCGCGCGGCCGTAGACCGCCGAGTGCGCGCTCAGCATCCGGGCGAGCAGCGTCGTCCCGGAGCGCGGCGCGCCGATCAGGAAGATGACCTGGTCCTGCGTCATGCGTCTCCTCGTAGCCAGCGTTCGCGGAGCAACGTCTTCTGCACCTGCCGGGTGGATGCGGTCCGCGGGAGCGCGTAGGCGAAGCGGACCGCCTGCGGCTTCTTGTACCCCGCGAGCCGGCCCCGTACGTGCGCGACGACGTCCGCCTCGTCGAGCGCCGCACCGGCCTTCCGGACGACGACGGCGACGGCGGCCTCGCCCCAGCGCGCGTCGGGCACGCCGAAGACGGCCGCCTCGGCGATGCCCGGGTGCTCGAGCAGGCAGCGCTCGACCTCGGCGGGGAAGACGTTCTCGCCGCCCGACTTGACGACCTCCTTCACGCGTCCGGCGATGTGGAGGAAGCCCTCGTCGTCGAGCGTCCCGAGGTCGCCGGTGTGGATCCAGCCGTCGCGCCGGACGCGCGCCGTCTCCTCCGGCATCCGCCAGTAGCCCTGCATGCCGTACTCGCTCCGTGCGACGATCTCGCCGACGCCGCCCGGCGCGACCTCCGTGCCGTCGCCCGCTTCCAGGCGGACGTCGACGGTCGCGACGGGGCGGCCGACCGACGTCGGCTTCCGGAGGACGTCCGGCGGACGGAGCGTCGCGATCGGGCCGGCTTCCGTCTGCCCGTAGACGACGAACAGCCGCTCGATGCCGAAGCGGTCGACGATCGTCCGGATCTGCGTCTCGGTCATGACCGACGTGCCGGCGCCGAGCGCGCGGAGCGAGCGCAGGTCCGTCCGCGCGAACTCGGGGAGCGCCATGACGGCGTCGTAGAGCGTCGGAATGAGATAGACGTAGGTGACCCCGTCGCGCGGGATCGCGCGCAGGATCTCGGCCGGCTCCGCGCGCTCCATGATGATCACCGTCCCGCCGCTCGCGAAGTAGCCGAGCGGCATCGCCCAGCCGCCCATGTGGAACATCGGAAACATGCAGAGGCCGACGTCGTCCTCGCCGAGGCCGATGGTCGCCTGCGTCTGCGCAGCCTGAAGCACGTACGAGCGGTGCGAGAGGAGCGCGCCCTTCGGGTCGCCGGTCGTCCCGCTCGTGTAGAGCATGACGTGCGGGTCCTGCTCGTCGACGAGCGCCGCGGGCTCGGCGTCGGACGCCGACGCGAGCACGTCCGGCTCGTCGAGCGCGAGCGTCGCGCGCAGGTCCGGCAGCTCGGGGCGGAGCGCGTCGACGACGTCGCGGAACTCGTCCGCGAAGACGAGCGCCCCCGCCGCCGACTGGCCGAGCGTGTAGCGGATCTCGTCCGCGCGATATCGGAAGTTGACCGGCACGTGGATCGCGCCGAGCTTCGCCGCGGCGAAGTAGAGCGCCGGGTACTCAAGCCGATTCCGTGCCAGCGTCGCGACGCGGTCGCCGCGCCCGACGCCGAGCCCGCGCAGCGCATGCGCGAAGCGGTTCGCGAGCTGGTTCAGTCGGCGGTACGTCACCCGGTGCGGCCCGATGACGTAGGCAATTTTTTCCGGCCGGTGCCGCGCGTGGCGGCGGACGACGTCGCCGAGGAGCAGGGGCACGAGTCGAAAATATCACGGGGGCCCCTGCGCTGCTCGCGCGCCGTCCACTCTTTACAGTCCGTCGAAGCGCGTGTTAGCCCGACCCGCTCGGAAGGAGAGTCGAATGGGTTCCATGCTCGCGGGCAAGGTCGCCGTCGTCACGGGTTCGGGGCGCGGCATCGGACGGGGGATCGCGCTGGCGCTCGCGCGCGAGGGCGCCAGGGTGGTCGTCAACGACGTCGGCTGCGATCTGAACGGCCGCGGCACCGACGCCGACCCGGCGGCTGCCGTCTGCAAGGAGATCGCCGCCCTCGGGAGCGAGGGCGTTCCGAGCTACGACAGCGTCGCCGAGTTCGCGAGCGCCGGGAGCATCGTCAAGACGGCGCTCGACAAGTGGGGCAGGATCGACGTGCTCGTGAACAACGCCGGCATCGTCCGCGACCGCGCGATCACGAACATGAGCGAGGAGGAGTTCGACGCCGTCATCGCCGTCCATCTGAAGGGCGGCTGGAACTGCTGCCGCCACGCGCTGCCGGTCATGAAGGAGCAGAAGTACGGCCGCGTCATCAACATCGTGTCGAGCGCCGGGCTGCGGGGGAACTTCGGCCAGTCGAACTACGGCGCCGCGAAGGCCGGGCTCATGGGGCTCACGTTCGTGATCGCCGTCGAGTTCATGAAGGGAAACGCCGAGGGCAAGTACTCGATCACCGCGAACGCGCTCGCGCCGGCCGGCATGACCCGGATGGTCGGCTCGATCCCGGGCATGGAAGGCCGTCCCGTCCCGCCCGAGATGAATCCCGACCTGAACGGGCCGATCGTCGCGTTCCTCGCGTCCGAGCAGGCGGCGCACGTGAACGGACAGGTCTTCGGCCGCCGCGGGTACGCGTACACGCTCTTCCAGACGCCGAAGCCGATCGCCGCGATGTTCAAGGAGGGCGGGCTCAGCGCGGAGGACGTCGCGAAGAACTTCGACGCCGCGTTCGGCGAGCACCTGAACGTCCCGGGCATTCCGCAGACGGCGGCGATGAAGCAGGCCGCCGCGGCGGCTGCGGCGGCGAAGAAGTAGCCGCGGCGCGCGCAACGTCGCGTTGCGCGCCGGCGTTGCGACGTCGCGGACGGCGCGCGGCGCGCGGGCGTGCGCGGTCGGCGCGACGCTTGCTTCGCGGGCTTCGTGTACCCGCAGCTCGACCTCGCCGCCGGCGGCGTCGCGATCTCCGTCGCGTCGCACGCGCTCGCGATCGCCGTCGGGGTCGCCGTCGGCGCGACGCTCGTCGCTCGTCGTGCCGCCGCGGAGCGGCGCATTCCGATCGTCGTCGCGCTCGTCGCCGTCGTCGGGCTCGCCGGGTCGCACGCGCTCTTCGCGGCGCTCCACGGCGGCTCGTTGGCGGGGTGGACGGGCGGGCTCATGTCGACGGGCGGCGTCGCGGCGGGACTCGTCGCGACGGCGATCGCCGCGCGGACGACGCGCATCCGATTCCGGGTGCTCCTCGACGCGCTCGCGCCCGGCGCGCTCGTCGCCCTGGCGATCGGACGCATCGGCTGCTTCCTCGGCGGGTGCTGCTTCGGGGCGCCGACGGCGCTGCCGTGGGGCGTCGTCTTTCCGGAGCTCGGACCCCCGGCGCGCCATCCGCTCCAGCTCTACTCCGCCGCGGGCGACGCGCTGGTCGCGTGGGCGTCGATCGTCGCCGGCGCACCGCCCGGCGCCGCCGCGCGTCGCGCGTCGATCGGCCTCGGCGCTCTCCGCTTCGCGCTCGAATTCCTGCGCGATCCCGCCACGACGGACCGCGTCCTCGCCGGCTGGCTCACGCTCCCGCAGGCGGCGTCGCTCGCGCTCGTCGCGTGGGCGTTCTTCGGCTTGCGCCCGTCGGGCGGCTTCGACTATGGCTCCGCTCCGGAGGGCGCGCATGGGTGACGAGAAGCCGAAAGAAATCACCGTCTGGACCGGGCACCGCGAGATGTCGCTCGAGGACGTCGCGACGATCCAGCCCGGGCTCGGGCGGATCATGCCCGAGGTCGGCACGCGGACGTGGAAGCTCTACTACGCCGCGAAGGCGGGCAACTGGGTGCTCGCGAAGTTCCAGCTGAAGGAAGCGCGCGGCCTCATGGAGCTCGGCGCCTTCACCCGGCCGAAGTACGAGGACAACCTGAACGCGTTTCTCACCGAGCACTGGAAGCCGCTCGAGGACGCGATTTCGCGCGAGGACTTCGCCGCCTTCGATCAGCTGTTCAAGAAGGCGATCGAGGCCGCGAACGCGTATCACGAGCTGCGCGACAAGCCGTACATCCGATGGAAGCTTCCGGACATGCCGCCTCCGGACCTGGACCTGACGCCGCGGAAGAAGTGACCTCCGGGGCCGGCGCGGGCCGCGACCTCGCGGCCTCGCCGGTCCGGCTCCCGGCGGCGCTCGCCGCCTCCGCGCTGGTACACGCGCTCGCCCTCGCCGTCGTCCTGACGCGGCCGACCGTCCTCGACTCGCATCCCGCGCTCGCGATCATCCCGATCTCGCTCGTCGGCACGCCGGGCGGTGGCGGTGGTGGGCAGCCTGTGCCCGGTGCGCCGGCCGGTCCTCCGGCGGAGCCGACGCCCGAGCCGGCGGCGTCGGAGCCGCCGCGCCCGGCGCCCGTCCCGCGCGCGGTGCCGAAGCCGGTGCCGCGCCCCGTCGCGCACCCGCCGAAGCCGCGTCCCGCGGCGCCGCCGTCCGCGGAGCGGTCGCCGTCCGCGAACGCCGCGGGCGCCCCTGCGGGCACGGAAGCGCCGGGTGCAGGTCCCCGAGGGGGTGGAAGCGGCGGCACCGGCGGCGCGGGCGCCGGCGACGGCACGGGGGGCGACGGCTCCGGCGGCGCGCGGGTCGCGTACGGGACGAACCCGCTGCCGCCGTATCCGCTCGTCGCGCGGCGCCTCGGCATGGAGGGCGTCGTCCTGCTCGAGGTCGTGGTCGCGCCCGACGGCCGGGCCGCGGACGTGCGCGTCGGCCGCTCGTCGGGCTTTCCGGCGCTCGATCAGTCCGCGCTCACGACCGTGCGCGAGCGGTGGCGGTTCATCCCGGCGCGCCGCGACGGCGTCC
>Ga0070741_10014422_pt1 | contig 13659 bp, 10 predicted proteins | sample Coa_R1_4_FD_66440 | JGI IMG/M metagenome (GOLD analysis project Ga0070741, IMG submission 66440) | Surface soil microbial communities from Centralia Pennsylvania, which are recovering from an underground coalmine fire - Coalmine... | ecosystem: Environmental > Terrestrial > Soil > Unclassified ... | reverse complement strand
CTTGAACACCTGCACTCGCTTGCGAGCGATGGTCGCGCGGCGCAACCGCCGAATCATTTCTTCTGTCTTTCCGGAAAACATCGGACCGCATATAGCTTCGATCCAACCTGCGTTCGGGATAACGATATCCAAAAGTTAAACGCTCTCCCGTTTTCGATTTACACGAATGGCATTTTGATCCTGCGTCGGCTCGCCGTCGCATTCAACCTGCAAGACAGTCGCGATGGGATCGGGCGCAAACATGGGCAGTCCTAGAAAACGCACGCGAAATTGCTCCTGTTCAAATCGTACCGGCGTGCCGCTGGGATAAAGTTTCGCAGAAAGAACTTTTTGCTGAAGACCACCGACCGCCAGCGTCTCTCCCGGCCAGAAATAGGCGTGGATGAATAATGTGTTGCCCTGACGCGTAAACAATGCGAATTCTGAGCGCTTCACCTGACAGCGATCGGCATGATGAATCAAGGCGTTGTTTTGGTCCATCCAGCGCCCCACTGAAGTAAGGATTTCGATGGAGGGCTCAGGAATTGATCCGTCTCCTTCGGGACCGATGTTCAGTAAGTAGTTGCCGTGATCGCGCGCGCACGTGAGCAGATTGCGAACGATGGTCTTGGGAGATTTCCAATTATCATCTGCGCGCTGAAAACCCCAGCTATCGTTCATGGTCATGCACGATTCCCAGGGCACGTCGTATGCCTGGATGTGCTGCTCCGGGGTTTGGAAATCTTCCGGAATACCGGAGCGATTGTTGATGAGGATGTCCGGCTGCAGCTTGCGAACCATCTGATTCATCTGCACTGATTCCCACCCTTCAGGCGTCAGCGGCCAGTTGACGTCATACCAAAGGACGTCGATTTTCCCGTAGTTCGTGCAAAGTTCGCGGACCTGGCCGTGAATGTAATCCACGAAGCGGCGACGCGCGGCCTCATCCGTTTTACAGCGCGCACCATCGGGGTGATGCCAATCCATCAGGGAGTAGTAAAAGCCAAAACGCATGCCCTCCGAACGAGCGGCTTCCACATACTCAGCGACTAAATCGCGACCGACCGCCTGCTTGGGAGCGCAGTAATCGGTCAGCTTGGTATTAAACAGGCAAAAACCTTCATGGTGTTTGGTGGTCATCACCATGTACTTCATGCCGGCGGTTTTTGCGAGCTTTGCCCAGGCGCGCGCGGCATGAGGTTGAGGATTAAATTGTTTGGCGAGCTGTTGGTACTCCGAAATTGGAATCCCTTCTTGCTCCATGGCCCATTCATGACGGCCCAAGACGCTGTAAAGACCGAAATGGATAAACATGCCAAAGCGCGCCTCATGCCACCACTGCATGCGACGATCCCGATCCTCAATAGTGGATGTGGTGGGCGCAGGATTCACGCGCGGCGGCGTGTTTTGACCGCGCGCCACCCGAGGGAGCAGAGCCGCGGCGGCACCGGCACTTTGAAGTAAACCACGGCGTGAAAACGTTCGAGATGTCATGTCTAGTTGCAACATAAGTTGTACCACTTTAGCGATAAACATGCCGCAATCATGCTTGCAGACACACGAGGAGCGCAGCCACCGAAGAAGCATTGATTTTGAGACTGATTTATGCGGCGATTGGCTCGGTTTGAGGTGGTGTAGAGGTCGTTGTTTGGTTCGCGGCTCCGAAGCGACCTTCCTGCAAACGGCTGGCTCGTTCCGAGCACCACGTGTGCTCAGCCATCTTCTTCACCAGTTCGATTTCGGCAAGACAGGCAGGCTTTTCTTCTTCCATCAGCCGATTGAGCACCCATCGAACATCTCCTGATCTTCGCCTTCGAGAACTTCGAAGGCTCCGGTGAGGCCGTGCTTTCTGGCGCGAACGCGCAAAAGAGCACGGCCCCCTCACCGAAATGGGCCGCGAACGAGTCTCGCGCAATGAATTGGGAATCGGGATTGCTAAAACCGGCCAGGCGGCACCAAAGCCAACTCGACATACAGCACCGGACTGGAGATCAATGGCCAGGTTGGCTCGGGGACGGAGGGGTGATTCGCGCTAGGCAAGAAAATGATTGACAGCGCGGCTTCTTAGAGAGTACTTTATTTTATAAAGTACATTTGGGCGGTCGTCGCAAAGGCGATGGTCGTCATCGGGGTGCTGCTCAGTGAACGGATCTTCAATCTTTCAAACACGGCCCAGGTCGATGGGCCTGAAGCTCATCGTCGTCTGTGGCCTGGCTTTGCTCATGGGAATTCCTGCGATTCTTGTCAGCAGTTTAGTGGATGAACGGGCTCAGCGTGCCGCAAGCGTAGTCGAAGAAATAAGTAGACATGTCGGTGGGGCACAGACCTTTCTCGGGCCAACCCTGGCAATTCCCTATACGGTGTCGCCGCCTAGTTCGGCCGAGCCGCCGAATCACAGCGTCTATCTAGTCTTCCCGGCCCGAGCTTCCGCCGTGCTGAAGACATCCACCGAAGAGCGTCACCGCTCTCTCTTCCGTGTGCCAGTCTATGAAGCCGATTTGAAGTTCGATGCGGATTTCGATTTATCCGACGTGCCCAATTCGGCTGTCCAAAACGCCCAACTGAATTGGAGCCAGGCGGAGATCGTCGTTGGTGTCACCGATGCGCATGGGGCATTGGCAGACGCAATGTTGAGTGTGGACAACAAAATCCTGACAATGGTACCCGCAAGTGTCGCTGGAAGTCTTCCTCTTGGAAGCGATACGAAACAGCAGACCAAGTTGGTCCTGTTCGCCGCGCGTCCGGCGAATGCTATAAAAGCTCAGCTTCCTCTTCATGTCACGGCGACGCTACGATTCTCAGGCGCGGAACGCATTTCCGTTCTTGCTTACGGCAAAACAACTCAGCTCACCGCAGAGGGTGATTGGCGCAATCCCGGGTTCGATGGTGGAATCTTACCGCTGAGCCGTGACATTACCAATCATGGCTTCACTGCTAAATGGTCCGTGCCCTTCATTGCCCGTGGCGTTCGCGACCAAGGGCCCATCGATTCGATCACGGGACTTAACACAACGGCGCTTGGTTTGTCGTTCATTGAAATGGCAGATCCGTACCAATCCGTCAACCGGTCTTTGAAGTACGCACTTCTCTTTCTCGGACTAGTTTTTCTCTCGTATTTCGTATTTGAGGTGACAACTGGCAAGCGCGTACATCCTGCGCAATATATCTTGGTCGGAATAGCACAGATTATTTTTTATTTGTTGCTTCTGTCTGGGTCGGAGCGAATTGGCTTCGACTGGAGCTTTTTGATCGCAGGCACGGCTACCGTGATCTTGCTTTCCACCAATGCCGGGTGGGTATTTTCAAGTCGAGCGCACGGTATAAGGGCGCTACTGATTTTTTCTATTCTGTATTCCTTGATCTACTTACTGCTACGGCTGGAGGACAATGCACTGCTTATAGGCGCAATCGCCAGTTTCTTCGTGGTCGCGGGAGCCATGTATTTGACTCGCCGCATCGATTGGTATACGGCATCGCATGAAAAGGTCACCTAGGCACTTCTTCAGGCCTTGTGGTCAGGCCATGGCAGCCACGCTGGCGCTTTGCTCCGGTGCGATAGGGACTGGCAATTCGGCGGAAGAAAGGAGCGGTTCGTTCAAGATGAGTGAATGTTGACCCTGGTGGTAACGGCTGATAATCGCGGGACCATTCAACAATTTCTTCCCAATCCATCCGGTCGTAGCCGTGAATTTCCCGCTTACGCGAGCAAATTGCGAAGAGCGGCGCCAACCTCCGGATACCGAAACTCGAAACCAGCGTCCTGCGCGGCTTTGGGCAGCACGCGCTCGCTCGCGGTCATAGATCCGGCGGCCTCGCCCAAGGCCAGCCGTAAGGCGAATTTCGGAACGGAAAATACGGTGGGACGATGAAGCGCGTTGCCGAGAGCACGCGTGAATTCCGCATTCGTCACAGGTTGCGGGGCGCTCGCGTTGAAGGGGCCCTCTGCGCGCTGATTTTCCGCCGCGAAGAGAAGGAAACGGATCAAATCGTCCAGGTGAATCCAAGGCATCCACTGCCTTCCGCTTGCCAGTTTGCCACCAAGACCGGCGCGAAACAAAGGCAACATTTTCCCAAGCAGACCACCTTCGCGGCCCAGCACGGGCGCGATCCGTACCAGGACTACTCGCAGGCCGAACTCCCGCGCGCGCAGCGCCTCCAGTTCCCAATGGATGCAGAGATCGGCAAGAAAATCGTTACCCGGCGCACTGGTTTCTATGAGAGGCTCGGCGCCGCGGCTGCCATAATAGCCGGTTGCCGAAGCCGAAATGAGCACCGTGGGCTTGTGTCGCAGCTTTCCAATAGCCGAGACTAGGCTGCGCGTGCCATTCACCCGGCTCTCGCCAATACGGCGCTTTACCGCTTTGTTCCAGCGCTGCGCGACCGGTTCGCCAGCCAGGTTGATGACGATATCGGCGGTGGGAACGCTGTCCAGCGGGGGCGGCTCGCCCGGATTCCATAGGTGGAATGCGGCACGCGAGTCGAGAGTTTTGCTGCGCGCACGCGCCAGGTAATTCACTTCGTTTCCGCTGTCCAAAAGCCGCTGCACAAGATTGCGGCCGATAAAGCCGGTTGCCCCGGTGATCAGGTAATCCATAAATCAATTCGCGTTATCCCATAGCGAATTGGAGCCGAACTAATCTTTGGGTGCAATGCCGAGGGCCCGCATCTTGCGATACAGATGGCTGCGCTCCAGGCCCAACAGCTCCGAGGCGCGCGTCACATTTCCGCCGGTTTCTTCGAGCTTGCGCAGGATGTAATCGCGTTCAGCGGCTTCCTTCACGTCATGGAGGCTGCCAAAACCGTCGTGGGCCTTGGCGGCAGATCCGCGGCGGACGCCATCGAGCGGAATGTGCCGTACTTCGATGCGCCGTTGAGGATAAAGAATGACGATGCGTTCCATCAGGTTGCGCAACTCGCGAACGTTGCCGGGCCAGGAGTATCGTGTCAGCGCATTCATCGCCTCGGGCGCAATCTCCTTCGGCTTCTTGCCATAGGCGCGTGTAAATTCGTTCAGAAAGTGAGCGGCGAGCAAGGGGACATCTTCGGCGCGCTCGCGCAACGGCGGCACGGTAAAAGGAATGACATTCAACCGGTAAAACAGATCTTCGCGAAAATTGCCACGCTCGATCTCCGTTTCCAAATTCTTGTTTGTGGCAGCAATGACGCGGCAATCCACCTGAATGAATTGCGGCGCGCCGACCGGCTCAAACCGATGTTCGTCGAGAGCCCGCAGCACCTTAGATTGCGTCCGCAGACTCATGTCTCCCACTTCATCGAGGAAGAAGGTGCCACCGTGGGCCTTCTGCATTTTGCCGATTTTGTGGTCTACAGTGCCGTCCAGACGGGTATGCCGGTGGCCGAACAGCTCGCTTTCGATGAGGTCTTCCGGAAGAGCCGCGCAATTCACCTCAACGAATGGACCGCTTGCACGCTGGCTGGCGCGATGAATCGCGCGCGCTACTAACTCTTTGCCTGTGCCGCTTTCGCCGTAGATCAGCACGCGGCCATTTGTTCCGGCCATCAGCTTTAATTGCTGACGCAGAGCTTTCATAGGAACACTGTTGCCGATAATTTCCGGAAGCGCGGTGTCTTCACGCAGGCGCTGCAGCTCCAGATCCATGCGGCGCTGCTGAAGCGCATTTTTCAGTACGACGCTGACCTTCTCAATGGTGAGCGGTTTTTCAACGAAATCGAATGCGCCGAGCTTAGTCGCCTTCACGGCGGTTTCGATGTTGCCATGGCCGGAAATCATGATGATCGCGGGCCGGTCCACGGCGGGCAACTCCTGGATACGAGCTAAAGTTGCTAATCCATCGAGGCCCTTCATCCAGATATCGAGCATGACAGCTTCGTAAGCTTCGCGGCCTAATTCAGCTAAGCAGGCTTCGCCGCTATCCACCGCGGTTACGTCGTAATTCTCATCTGAAAGGACACCACGCAAAGACTGCCGGATGGCAGCTTCATCATCGACAACTAGAACTTTGGGTCCGCGCGCCTGCATTGTGCCGAGCTATACCTTCAGAGTAGCCGCCGGGACTTCTATCTCTGGCGAAGTTCCCTCAACGGGCAAGGCATTCAGATGAATGACGAAATGCGCGCCAGTTGGATAGTTGTCTTCCACGTGAACCGTGCCGCGATGCTCGGTAATGATGTGGCTCACGATCGCCAGTCCCAGGCCGGTTCCGCGTGCCTTGGTTGAAAAGTAGGGTAGAAAAAGCTTTTCCTTGTCGGCGGATGAGATGCCGCAGCCGGTATCTGTAACGGATAATTGCACGACTTCAGGCGATGGCTGAGAAGTGGCGATGATAAGTTGCCGGACTGGCGCTTCGGTCATCGCCTCGGCCGCATTATCGATCAAATTGACGATCACCCGCTTCATCTGCTCCTTATCGGCCATGACCAAAGGCAGACTGGGATCCAAATCTATCGTGACATCGATTGATTCCAAGCGTCCCCCAAACAGAAAGACGGCGCTCTTGACGATGTCATTTAAATCGGACGGCATCAATTGAGCGCTGGGAAAACGGGAGAAGCGAGAAAACTCATCGACCAGCGTTTTTACTGTTTGCACTTCCTGCTGTATCGTGTGTGTACACTCCTCAAGAATGGCGCGAGCCGCCGGATCGAGCGATGATATGCGCGACAAGTGCCGCGCTATTCGGTCGGCAGATAAAGAAATGGGAGTGAGTGGATTTTTAATTTCGTGCGCAATGCGACGCGCCACTTCCTGCCAGGCCGCCGCCTTTTGAGCGCGCAACAGATCGCTAGTATCTTCGAGCACGAGCACAAACCCGCGCTGCTCTGCAAGCGAAGCAACTGTCACGGCCAAGTGAAGAACGGAGCGCGGCCGTTGGATATCTAGCTGAGTAGCCGCAGAGCCCGTACGCCGGGCGCGCTTCAGCAGATATCGAATTTCGGCCAAATCGTCGCCTGAGAAAAGATCGTCCAGCCGCTTGGCGTCTAAGACTCGTTCTTGCGAGAAGATACCCGAAAGCGCTCGATTCACCCGCTCAATACGTTCGCCGCCAGAAACCGAAATAACGCCGGTAGGAATGCTTTCGAGAATCGCTTCCGTGAAACGGCGGCGCGCTTCCAACTCGCGGGAATTGGAGTCGAGCTCGTTTGTCATCTCGTTAAATGCGCGAACGAGCGTTGCTAACTCGTCGATCGCGTTTTCGCGAACACGGTAGGCGAGATTGCCGCGCCTCACCTCTGATGCAGCTTCGAGAAGCGCCGAAATAGGCACGCTGATCTGGCGCGCCAGAATCTGCGCAGACCATGATGCGAAGAACAGCACGAATAGGGTGATGAGGCAGATGAGCTGAAAATAAGTCTCTCGATAAAACTTTCTGCGGCCTTCTTGTTCATCGACGATCTGCTGAATAGTCGCTTCCTGAGCGGCGAGACTCTGGGTGGACGCGGGGTCGCCGATGAGCGGCGCGGCCAATGAAATCCGCGCAAGCTTGGACCCGCCTTCCATCACATCGGCCTCCGCCTTAAGCAGCGTTCCCTGTGACTGGCCAAAGAGTTGGTAGAGCAGCATGGGGACGCCGCTTTGCGGGGTCAGAATGAGCTGCTGAATGCCTCGCTCCGTGCAGACGCGATGAAAAAAGGCCGTCTCCATGTGCCCGGCTTTGGCTGCATCCAGAGTTTCGGGCAGCAGGCTGATCCAATCGGCTTCCGCCTGCAGACGTAACTGCGCTTCTTTTCTGTAGGTGCTATCGAGTTCTTTGTACGATTTGCTGAGTTCTCGCAGCGCTGTCTGGGCAGGCCTGCTAAACCAGACATCCAAGTGGCGATTGAGTACCCAACCGCTGAACAAGACCGAAAAGAGCGCCGGCGCGAGTGTCAAAGCAAGCGCGCCGAATAGCAGCTTGGAGCGGATTCTTGAACCTAATTTATTCCGTTGCCGGTCAATGTAGACTTTCACTCCGGCGCGAAACAGGAGGAAGGCGAGAAGCACCGTCAGCAGGAAAATCAGCGTTGAGACGGCCCAAAGGACAATGGTTTCGCTCAGGTTTGCGGGCGAATATGGGATGCGGAAAGAGCCCTGCCAGATCACCAGAGCCAGCAGAATGAGTAGGCTCAGCGCAGCCGCGGCGAAAGCGAAACGTCGGCGCACAACACTGCCATGGTAGCCCAATTGAATATCTTTAAAGCCGATGGGAGACGGCGAAGGCTACTTGTCGCGGGCTGGGCGGCTTTGGGTTCGAAACTCGTATTGCTGTATTTGCAGCGCGAGTTGCCCTTTAACGTGACGCGTGATACGGCCGCGGGCAACCAGGTTCAACAAACACTTTTCATTGAGCTGCGCCGGCCAACTAATAGAAACTTCCAGGCGCGTGCCCAAAGGCATATCGTGTTCAGAAGTGAACAGAACGCCTGAACTGCTGATGTTGAGGGTCTTGCCTACGCCAGACTGCAATTCAGTCCGTTGGTTGAGGGTTTTGTATCTTATTTCGCGCTCAATCGGAAAGCGGCTCGACCGCCGCCGCTCGGTTGAGGGCATTTCTGGGACATCCATGCGTTTACCGATGGTCAAAAGGGTTTCCGACACTGTAGGATGGCTCCGTTATCTGACGTCAAACATTGACCATACATTCGATTTAGTGATTAATTCTTGTTCTTTTCTCGTCTTTCCGAGAGCCAGGCAATACGTTCGCGCAGCTTTTGCTCAAACCCCCGGTCGGTCGGTTCATAAAAGCGGTACCCGGCAAGCGCATCAGGAAGACAAGTCATATTTGTTATTGCATCCTGCTCATTGTGCGCGTGTTGATACCCCTTGGAATACCCCATCTGCTTCATCAACCCAGTAGGAGCGTTGCGCAAATGCAGCGGAACTGGCGCGGCCGATGTATTTTCAATTACAGTATCCACTTTGTTGAGTGCTTGATAGGCCGCATCGGATTTAGGAGCCAGCGCCAAATATATAGTTAGTTGCGCCAGCGCTTGATCTCCTTCCGGGACGCCTAAAAAATGCACCGTCTGCATGCACGCGATACCTTGTTCTACAGCTCTGGGATCGGCCAAGCCTATATCCTCGATCGCCATGCGCACTAGTCGCCGCGCGATATAGAGGCGATCCTCCCCCGCTTTTAACATCCGCCCCAGCCAATACAACGAAGCGTCTGCATCGCTGGAACGGACCGACTTATGTAGAGCTGAAATTAGATTATAGTGTTCCTCTCCAGTCTTGTCATACAGCAGAACCTTACGTTGTAAAGAATCTGCTACCGTTTGTCGGTCAATCAGACCGTTTTTCGCCGATTCGGCGGCGATTTCCAGCGTATTTAACGCAGCACGCGCATCTCCGCTGGACGCTACTGCAATCTCATCGAGTAATTCATCACTCACCTTTAGCCCGAGATGCCCCAGGCCGCGGTAAGGCGTTTCCAGCGCCCGTTTTAAGAGACTCACAACCTCCGCTGTTTCTAACGCACGAAGTGAATAGACTTTCGTGCGGGACAGGAGGGCGGAAACTACCTCAAAGGAAGGATTTTCCGTGGTGGCTCCGATCAAAACCACGTCTCCGCGCTCAACATAGGGTAGGAATGCATCCTGCTGGGCCTTGTTGAAGCGGTGAATCTCATCGATGAAAAGAACAGTCTTGCGACCCATTCGCCTGGCACGTTCGGCATCGGCCATGACATTCTTTATTTCTTTAATGCCGCTAAGAACCGCGCTGAAAGGAATGAATGTGGCGTTGCTCCGCTGGGCGATTAAGAAAGCGAGAGTGGTTTTGCCCGAACCGGGAGGCCCCCACAAAATCAGGGATGTCAGGTGACCGCTCTCGATTTGAGCGCGAAGCGGCTTGCCGGGGCCCAAGATATGTTGCTGGCCGAGGTATTCATCCAGAGTTTGCGGACGCATGCGGTCGGCAAGCGGCCGGTCTTGTTGCTGCGCAGAATTTTCGGCCAACGGAGAAGCATCAAACAGGCTCATGAGTGCTCCTCTGTTGTTGCGCGGCGAATAGCGCCACCGAGCAGGCGACGGCGGCATTGACAGATTCCACGTGCGCTGTGGGAATGGAAATTGCTTCTGCGCGAGCAAGCAGTTCCGGGCACACGCCGCTGCCTTCACTACCAACGGCGAGCGCAAGCGGCCGGGTTAGATCCGCGTCGTTGATGGTAGTCTGCGCATGCATATCGAGAACGTACAGCGTGAGACCGCTTTGAATATTCGATAAGAAATCCGATACACTGACCGCTTCAAGAAAAGGCAAGCGGAAGATGGAACCGGCGCTGGCACGCAACAACTTCCCATTTGACACATGGGCAGAGCCCTTGAGAAACACCAACCCCGTCGCTCCAAACGCTTCAGCGGACCGTACTATAGTTCCCGCATTCCCCGGGTCTTGTATTCCGTCCAAAACAAGTACAAAAGTTCGACGCCCGATAAGGTCATTCCAGTTCCAAACTCGCGGCTCCAGCAAAGCCAAAACCTGCTGCGAATGCTCGGTTCCGGCAATGGATTCAAAAGCTCGCGCATTTGCTTCGACAATTTCGGCGTCGGCGTGCTGGAGCAGGTCTGCATACTTGTTGCGGCCAGCAGGGGTGGTGATGATTTGAACGATGCGCCAGCATCCACGCAGCGCTTCTTCGAGGAGATGCGGACCTTCGGCCACTACCAAGCCGTCTTCCGTCGGCCGTCCAGCCGCCGCCGCTTTACGAACTTTCTGTAGCAGCGGATTGCGGAGGCCTGTAATTTCCATTCTTTTCTGCGAATTTCGCTGGAAGGCGTAGACTGAAGTTTCAGCCAAGTAAGTTGGGCTTCTATTCAGCCGCATGAAGCGCGCCATTGCAGGCTTGCTTGTCCTGTTCTCGCTATTGATCTTAGGCTATCTGGTCTATTTAGCCAAACAGATCGCACAGCAATCTGACTTAGTAGAAGACCATCCGGCCGACGTCATTATCGTGATGGGCGCCGCCGAGTACCGTGGCAGGCCCTCGCCCGTCCTCAAGGCTCGTCTGAACCATGCGCTCTTTCTTTACTTGAAAGGATTGGCGCCCTACATACTCACGACCGGCGGGGCAGGCGGCGACCCTAATTACACCGAAGGCGAGGTAGGCCGCGCTTATCTAACGGGGCTGGGCGTTCCTTCCGAACACATCCTGGTTGAGCCCGAAGGCACCACGACGGCTCAGAGTCTTGACGCGGCGGCGGAGATCATGCGCCGCATGAACCTGCATTCCTGCATTGTGGTGAGCGATGGCTATCACATCTATCGGTCCAAACGCATTTTGGAGGCGCAACAAATCAAAGTCTATGGCTCGCCCAGACCGGGCGGCGCACCGGCCAGCAAAGCGGCAAGGCGCTGGCTTTATTTCAAGCAGGCAGTGGGATTCTTTCTTTGGCAGTTGGGAATCAATATCTAGTTGAAGCTTAGTCCCCGCTTCTCACGCCCTAAGCCGGCAAGAATTGCGGTAAAAACCAAAATGGTGACAGCCGCCGCGGCCATCGCGGTAGCGTAGCTCATGCGCTGCGCAAACGCCGCTTCAAGATATCCGACCGAGCTTGCGATCAATACTCCACATTGATAAGAGAAGCCGGGCATGAAGCCGCGCACTTCATTCGGCGATAACTCGCTGAGATGCGCTGGAATAACACCCCAGGCGCCCTGAACAAAGAACTGCATGAGGAAAGCGCCCGTAATTAAAAGCCCCAGATGAGGCGCGTAAGCCCAAAGCGGGATCGTCAGAATTCCGAGCACCAGCGACCACACGATGGCCTTGCGGCGGCCGAAGCGATCGGAGATCAACCCGATTAAGACACCGCCGACAATCGCACCGAACATAGACACGATCAGCACCAACGAGCGCTGATTGATACCTAAATGCCAAAACCGTTGCAGAAACGTCGGGTACATGTCCTGTGTGCCGTGTGAGGCCAAATTCATACCCGTCATCAACAACACAAGATAGACAAACAGCTTCCAGTTTCGGCCAATACTCTTCCCGAGCCCGCTCCAACTCTCTTGCCTGCTCTTCTGCCAAACCTCGGATTCTTTAACCCGGAATCGAACAAACAAAGCGAGTAGCGCAGGCACGCCGCCCAGGAAGAATAGCGGCCGCCATCCCCAACGGTTAAAAAGGAACAACAGGCAACACGTCGCCAGTAGATTGCCTAGGGCATAGCCTTGCTGAAGAAAGCCGGATAATACGCCGCGCCATCGAGGCGGCACTTTTTCCATAGCTAATGACGCGCCGACCCCCCATTCGCCGCCCATTCCAATTCCAAACAGCGCACGCAAAATCAGGAATGTCGTGAAATTCGGCGCAAAACCGGTAGCTATTTCAACGATCGAATAAAAAATCAGATCGATCATCAACGGCAGCCGCCGGCCATAGCGATCCGCCAGCAAGCCGAAGATGAACGCGCCCACGGGACGAAAGGCGAGAGTCAAGGTCAACGAAAGGGCAACGGCTGTATCCGGCTGGTGAAATTCTTTGCCAATCGCGGTGAGGCAAACGACTACCAAGAAAAAGTCGAACGCATCAAGCGTCCAGCCCAGGAAACAGGCGATGAGAGCGGCCCACTGATCGCCGACAGAGGTAGCGTGTGTTGTTTGAGGAGACTCCATGCACTAAAGAGGAACGGCTAGTGGACAGCTTCGAATAGGCCGGCCGCGCCTTGTCCCCCGCCGACGCACATCGTGACTACACCATAGCGTGAGCCGGCGCGGCGACTCATTTCATTCGCCAGAGTTCCCGTCATGCGTGAACCGGTCATGCCGAACGGGTGGCCAATGGAAATGGAGCCGCCATTGACGTTCAATCTATCCATGGGAATGCCGAGATAATCGCGGCAATAGATTACTTGAACCGCGAATGCTTCATTCAATTCCCACAGATCGATGTCTGCAATCTTGAGGCCATGCCGAGAAAGCAGTTTTGGAATGGCATAAATGGGGCCGATTCCCATTTCGTCTGGGGTGCAGCCTGCCACTACGAAGCCGCGAAAAATCAGCTTATAGGGAATGCCCAGTTGATCCGCTCGTTCGCGCGACATCAGAAGCGTTGCCGACGCGCCATCGGAAAGCTGCGACGAATTTCCGGCCGTTACGGAACCTTGTCCGCTAGTGGTATCGAACACAGGTTTAAGCGAAAGCAATCCGTCGAGCGTGGTGTCGGGGCGATTGCACTCATCTCGGTCGCAGGTAACGTCTTTTGTGCCTATTTTTTCACCGGTCTTTTTGTCGAGAAGCGCCATAGTCGTCTGAAACGGCGTTATCTCTTCAGCGAAGAAGCCTTCTTGCTGCGCTCGGGCGGTGCGCTGTTGGCTGGCAAGCGAGTACTCATCCTGCGCTTCGCGGCTGATTTTGTAATGCTTCGCAACGACCTCGGCAGTTACTCCCATTTCCATATACAATCCGGGAACGGTTTTCACCAATTCCGGATGGGGATTCACGTCGCGTTTCACCAAGCTAATGCTTTCGACGCCTCCACCAATGGCGGCGTTCGCGCCTTCGTTTACGATTTCGTGAGCCGCCATCACTATTGCCTGTAAACCGGAAGAGCAAAAACGATTTACAGTCGCGCCGGGAACCGATGCAGAGAGCCCTGCCAGCAGAGCGCATCGGCGGCCTATATTCATCCCCTGCATTCCGTGCGGCTGGGCGCAGCCAAGAATAACGTCTTCTATCTCGATCGGATCCAGTTTCGATGTCTTCTTAAGAACATC
>Ga0070741_10014421_pt1 | contig 13660 bp, 10 predicted proteins | sample Coa_R1_4_FD_66440 | JGI IMG/M metagenome (GOLD analysis project Ga0070741, IMG submission 66440) | Surface soil microbial communities from Centralia Pennsylvania, which are recovering from an underground coalmine fire - Coalmine... | ecosystem: Environmental > Terrestrial > Soil > Unclassified ... | reverse complement strand
GGTGGGCGTGGCGGAGAAGGAGGGCAAGACGGTATCGCTGCTGCTTGCTGCCGGCACCGACGTGTTCGACACCATCATGCTGACTGCACAAGCCTTGGGGTCCGCGAGAATCGTGTGTGGACTTTCCAATAAACTTTCACCGGACGAGCAGGCCAAGCTGACGGGAGACGCCTGGGAGCGTCTAACCGGTCCGAAGCCGGCCTTGTCCCTGGAAATCGTGACTCCCAGCGGCGAATCGAAGATGTACTACCTCGGTGCGCACATGCCTCGATTGCGCCCCGAGGATCTCGATTTGCTGCACCGCATCTGGCTGGAAGTCACCGACGATCCACGGTACGCCAACATCCATCACTACGATGTGGTAGCCCTCGCGCTTAAGGATCTGGAGCAGAAGCTGCAATCCGGCAGCCGTGACGATGTGATCAGGGCGCTGATGGGGGATCATCGCCTGCCTTCATAGTCAGGCCGCCTTCCCGGCGCGGGTTTTCGATAAGATCCGGACATGCCGATCACCCTCGAGAACCTGCGAGCTTTCACGGTCTCCCGCAGCCTGTTCCGGCCGACCACTCTAAGGCGGGCCCTCCAGCGGTTGGAGTTCGTGCAGGCCGATCCGATCCGCGCCCCGGCGCGGGCTCAGGATCTTATCCTCCGGCCGCGGGTTAGGAATTATCACGCCGGCGACCTCGATCGGCGCTATGCGCAACTCGGAATTGAGGAAGATTTCTTCATCAATTACGGATTTGTGACCCGGGAACTGCAGGCCCTGATGCATCCCCGGTCGGATAGCTGCGCTCCGGCGGAGGACTTCCTGCCCTGGCCCGGGGCGCGCCGTAAACGGGCGATGCGCATCCTCGATTTCGTGCGGGAAAAGGGAGAAGTCCATCCCCAGGATGTGGATGGACATTTTTCGCACGGCGCCGTCAAGAACTATTGGGGAGGCACATCGAACGCGACTACCCACCTGCTCGACGCCATGCAGTACCAGGGGATTCTGCGAGTCGTGCGCCGGGAAAAGGGAATACGGGTGTATGCCGTGCAGCAGCATGGCGCGGCTCCAGCCGACAAGGAAGAATGCCGCAAGCGGCTCGATGCGCTTGCCGATGTCGCCATTCGAATATATGCGCCAATGCCTCTCGCCAGCCTGCGATTCCTGCTGCGGCGACTCCGGTTTGCCGCTCCGCAGTGGGAAAACGAGTTGACCCCCGCCATTCACAGGGCGAAAGAGCGCTTGGCGCACGCCGTGGTCGATGGCGTCAGCTGGTATTGGCCTGCCGAGGAGAGCCCTGTTTCAAGCGCAGCCGAAGAAAGGGTGCAATTGCTCACTCCATTTGACCCAGTGGTTTGGGACCGGGATCGATTCCAGTTGCTGTGGGGTTGGGTATACCGCTTCGAAGCCTATACTCCGCCGGCGAAACGCATTCGTGGGTATTACGCGCTCCCTTTGTTGTGGCGTGATCGCGTAATTGGCTGGGGAAATCTAAGGGTTGAAGGTGGTCAACTTCAATGTGAGTTCGGGTACGTGGAGTCACGGCCGCCCATGGATGGAGGGTTTAAACAGGGACTTGAAGCTGAGGTCGAACGCATGAGGAGTTTCCTGGGATTGAACTCCCTCCTGACGGGGGATTAGAGCGGGTGTCAAAACTAGTGCGCCAATGAGTGTTCGGCGCCCACAAACAGGGCGCGCATCGCCCGGATGACCAGGCGTATCAGGACGATGATGGTGATGACGAAAATGGCAGCCAGGGAGCCGGCGAGGTAAGGATGGCGCGTCGCCAACCAGGTCAATCCAATGGCGAGGACGTCTTCCCCGACGCTCAGAGCGAAGTTTGAGAACGGTTCCGGGGACGGCGTAACGGCTGCCCGGGCTGCTGTCTTGCCGCTATGCGCAATCAGCGCTACAAGTGCGCCCAGGAGCGCTGCCAGAAGCTGGTGTTCGGGAGAAAGCTGGCTGGTGGCGCGATACGCAAGCAATCCCGGCACGGGCACGCGAATGAAGGTGTGCAGGGCATTCCAAATCAGGTCGAATGCGGGAATCTTATCGGCAAAAAACTCGATCCCGAACAGGGTCATGCTCGCCGCGATCACCGGCCAACTCTCCAGCAATTGCAACCCTGGCGGGAGCGGGAGGTGCCCGAAACGGGCAAGCAGCCCCAACGCGGCAACCGTGGCGTAGAGGTTCAATCCCGCGGCGAAACCGATGGCAGCCAGAAGGGCGAATAGCTCGCTACTCGGGATTTTGAGTACGTCCAACATGCGCTTGTGGTTTGCGATGATTCCAGACAGGCCGCAGGTTCCAAAACGTGTATGCGGCTCTTACCTGAGAATTTACTCCAAAGCGAAAGGGTCGCCCTGACGAGCGACCCCTGTGATGCCTATACCTGGGTTTATAGCGTGGACTCGATCTCGAAACCCCACGCTTCCAGAAGAGGTTCTGGGATGTATTTCGAGTTCTTGTTGCGCCGCGCCCACTCGCGCAAACGAGTAGACCGCAAGTACTGGTCGGGGGAGAGCTTGTACTCCCGGACCACTTGCTCAAATTCGGTAATTGTCGGGGTAATTGGGCCGATCGGCTCAGGCTTACCCCAGTTCGGATTTCCGCGTCGCTTAGCCATGAACAATTGCCTTTCCACTCAGGGGATAAGAATTTGTAATTTCCGCTTGGGTGTCCTCTATTTAAGATTCATCGCTTCGGCTAAAGGATTCAAGCATTTGCCGCACCTTGTCCGAGGATGGGCTCAGGACAGACGGAATCCTCAGTACATCAGGACAGTGTGGAGAACGAGCATTTTACAGTCGATCACAAACGAAAGTCAATGGAATTTCCAGCTGCTGCCGCTGCGAACCGGTGTAAGTCATTGAAAATACACGTTACAGTCCAGAAACCGGGATGGTCGATCCTTTCGGAGTGAGCGGAGGCACCAAGACCGCAAAGAAACGAAATACTCCGGATTACTGCGGTAACCGCCGAGGAAGAAGAGGCGTTGATCGGCTTAGGCGGTGGAAATACAGTGGGATGAGTGGACGTCCGGCAGCGGGCGCCGCTGCTACAAACTCCTGAATCCAAGTGAGTGACATCGAGCGGCTATGGGGCTGAAATCGCTGTTGTTATGCTCGGATGAAAAGATTGTTCGCGTGATGCGGCGGGTGCTGGGAGACCTGGACATAGACCTGGAACTCTGCTCCGATGCGGATTCGGCGCTGTACCGGCTTACCCGGCGTCGGTTTGAAGGCATTATCGTGGACTGCGGCGCCCCGGGCGCATCGCAGGTGCTGCGTAGCGCGCGCAGCGCCCCCTGTAACAAGCAGGCGGTGGCAGTGGCGATCGTGGAGACTGCGGTAGGGCTGCGGGAGGTATTCGCGCTGGGGGCGCACTTCGTCCTGTACAAGCCGGTTTCCAGCGAACGGGCAAAATCCAGCTTCCGTGCGGCGCGTGCGCTGATGAAGAGCGAACGCCGGCGCAATGCCCGGGTGAGCGTTGAGATTCCCGTGGCGATGCAAAACAAAGCCTTAGGTGACAGCATGAAGGTGACCACCATCGATGTGAGTGAGGGCGGCATGGCGGTTCGCCTTCCCAAGCGACGCCGTCCCAGCGGATGCTGGGAGATCTCCTTCAAGTTACCGGGAACGGAGCGCTTTCTGGAATTGCCGGCAGAATTTGCGTGGGAGGGCGCGCGCGAGCAGGCTGGCCTGCGCTTTCTGGAAGTTTCCCCGCAGGTGGCGCTGCAACTGCATGAGTGGCTCAAGCAAAACTCTCCGGATGTCGAGCCGGATGATCCGCCGATTCGTTGCCAGTTGACGGATTTGAGCCTGGGCGGATGTTATCTGGAGATCTCTTCGCCGTTTCCCCTGGGAACGCGGGTGACACTGTCCATGCGGGCAGCAGGAGTGGAGATCCGTGCGCAGGGCGTGGTTCGTATTATGCATCCCGAAAGGGGGATGGGCGTCGAGTTCACCCAGGGCACCACTGAGCATCGAGCCGCGGTGGAGAAGTTCCTTGCAGTCCTCAACGGGAACCGTGGCTTGCTCCCGGAGTTGCTGGTGCAACCGGATGGGCTGGAGACGAACAAGACCAGCCCCACGCCGTCATCGGAACATGGGGACGACCCATTACTGCAACTCTTCGGTCAAGAGCCGCTGTCCGTGGAGGAATTCCACCAGGCCCTGCGTCAGCAACGCGCTCTGCCGGCGGCCGCGGCGCACAGTGCCGCGGCGGGAGCCCAGGTCTAGCCCGAAATCCCGGCTTTGAATACCCAACAAGCTGGGAACATGCGGAAAGGACCCAACACGCATCGATACTCAGTCCGCGCGCGAAGTTTGTGGAAGGATCCGTCCTGAACTCCGTTACTTCTGCCAGGTCACACCCGGATAGAGGCTGGGTATGCGGTAACCCCGATAGGCACCGACACCCGCTCCGCCGGCAATGTCCATTTCCCATACCACTTGAGGGCTGTCAGTCTGAGTTACCTCCAGAATCGATGACCCCGCAAAGTTAGAGGGCGCGCTGTTATCGAATTCAATATCGCCATTACTTAAAGAGTTGATACTGCCTCCCCAGAAGGAGAAGAAGCCGGGAAGATACTGCCATGCTAAGGTGGCGAGGTAGTTGCTCTCGTCGACTTCAAAGATGGTCGCGCGCGTATAGCAGGGCGGAGCAGGTGGGGGCCCGCAGGTTACTCCATCGGAACCTATCCGGAAGTTCCCGTCGTCGTATACGGCGAGTGTGGTCTTGGACCCGTCAACACTTAGGATATATGGATAGTGTTGCGCATAGAACCACTGGCTGGAGTCACCCGCCAGGAGCGTGAAATCCCCGTCTTTCCCCAGTGTCCATAAAACATTCCCAGAACCAGTGCCATTGGCATAATCGATTTTCAGAATCCAACTCTGGTGACGCATCGAGAGAAGCAGGTTGCCGTCAGCGGTGTAGACGATGGCATTGCTGTGCGTCCAATCCGGCAATCCAAAGTAAGGATAGCGATGAACATCCAAATGCTCAAAAGATGACCAGGCCCAGACTACGTTTCCGTTGGGATCGATATCGATCAGGGCATCGCCCACGACGTTTGTTGTCCCAGGGTAGCCGGCTAGATCGGTAAAGGTTTTTGCGATTTGACAAAGCGCGATCCAGTGGCCGTTGGGCAGGACTACCACGTCATGGTGAAATGGATTTCCGCCTATGAGTCCTAGCGGTGGAGGGACGGTAAAGGAATAGCCCTGGGATTGCAGCGATTGATTTACCTGATCGAGAGAAACATCGCGCAATACCTTGCAGGTCAAGTCGACTTCCTGCAAGTCCGTTGGCCCCACAATTATGAAGTGCCCATTATCCATGGGTTTGACCGGTTCTGCGGTGCCAGGACAATACCAGATGACATTGCCCTGAAGATCAACCACCACGGCCTGGGCAGTAGGAGAAGTAAGGGCAAGCAGTTCCACACCCGGCGCAGGGGTAAGCCCTGAAGTGGGTTGGGTGACCGTGATGGCGGGAAAGGGCGGCGGGGAGGAGGCGCCTGGAGTCCCTGCGGGCAGGGCACCGGTGGTAAAGGTATGGTCTTGATCGACCCACGGGCCGGTTGGCGAGTCCACGTGCGCCCGCATATGGTACGTCTTCTGCGGCAGCATCCCAGCGACAAAAATATTCATCATGACCCCGCCGGCAATGCTAACGGTGTCATTGACCACGGAAGTTTGGCGGCCGTAGTTGGTGTCGGTTCCAAATTCAACCCATGCCGAGAAACCCGAATTGAAGTGGGTGATGCTGTATTGTGCGACCAGCGGATGTTGGGTTGCCACGACGGCGCCCACAAAAGGTGTGTAGTTCGAGGTGGCACAGCCAATGGAGGCCAACAACAGAGCGCCAATTATCAAACACAGCATTATCCGTGCAAGAGTCAAGGTCTGGGACGCCCTTCTCAGGAAGATGTGAAGCGCACCTTTATGGCTCACGTTGGGCCCCCATGTCAAGTGGATGCTGGGGAATAGAGCGGTAAAAATGCCCTTTTTAGACCGGGTACGGCGTGGCCAAGACTAAGCGTGACACTGGGAACCAACGACGTATGACGACGGGAGTCGTTGCGAGATTCAGGGAGTTACCAAGATCGTCGCGCTTCCGTTAATCCCAGTCGCCTCGATGATTTCCCCGGAGATGGTCTGGCTTCCGGCAGTCGCCAAAATGAAGCCATTGGGCCAGGTGTGGGAACCCGCGTCGGCCGGGGTGAAGTAGTAATCGCCGGGGAGAACCGCGGACGGATCGGAACTGGTAAAGTGCACCCGGTTGTTGATGATCGTGTCCCGGTTTGAGCCGATCATCACGGTAACGGTAACCGTAAAGGGGGAACCTGCCATTGCAGTGGCGGGCGCGGTGAAGATCAGAATAGCGTGCCTCGTGCCGCAGCTAACTGTGGCAAGTAATAGAGCCGCCACGCTCAACGCCCACAAAGGGGGCGCAACAAATCGCCGGCTTTCTGGTGTATCCGAAGCGATCCCTTGCGAAATTACGGGATCCGCGTCTGCATTCCGCACTTTGCTTGCTCCTTCAGATTTGAATGTCGCCGGCCTACTCTGGGTTGTGATGGCGGGGTTTTCCCAGCCGGACGGTCATTCCAAACAGCGGTCCATACACGTTGATGCCATAATTCAGGAACTGCGGTTCGGACAAGTACCCGTTCGAAATATGCATGTAGTTCATGCCAGCTGAGAAGGAGTACTTGGAATCCAGGTTGTACCGAACGCCGGCGCCCATGTTGTAGGTAAACGTAAGATTTTGTCCCTGGGCCCACAACACCCCCAGGGGTTCCTTCGCGTCAATGTTCCCGATGCCGCCTCGTTCGTCGAAATACGGGACCACCTTCCAGTTGCGGTAAACGAAATTTCGACGGATCCCGAAGACGAAAGAGTAGTAACGCGATTCCGGTCCTCTGGGGATAGCAGTGACGGACCCGCTGAAAACGAAGTCGAAATTGCCCCGTAAAATCCAGGGCCATCCAATGTTCGTTACATGCCACCGCAATGAGGCCATGATGGGCACCAGGGTGTATTTCAGGGGCGTCATGGTGTAGGCATCGCCTACCGCAAAGTCGTACACGAAGGGAATGTTGATGGGATGCCAACCTACCTCCAACCCGAACTCCAGACGGTTCCGGTAGTAAATGTCCTCGTTGAAATCAGGACGTTTGGGATAACGACCGGTTACGCCGGACGACAACTTGGAATCGTCCCTTGCCGAGCCGGCGTCTCCAGATTGAACCGGACTTGGCGGACTGGCCGTCGAGCTCTCCTGCTCAGAACCGAACCAGGCGCGACACGGCACATCAGCGCAGGTTTTCTCAAAGTTGAGGGAAGAATCCAGGGACGAGGATTCGGAGCGCGCCAGATCGGGCGAACCGACGATGGAGCGTCTCTCTTGGAGGGATAGAGGTTCGATCGACCGGAGCCAACCGCTTTCACGCCTGCCGAGATCATCGACGTTCCCGGAATTTCGGCCAAGTCTGAATGCTTGAGGGCTGAAGGGGAAATCCGCGCCGGACTGGGCTGTTAGCGGCGCCGTGCCGGTTAAGAAAATGACAAAACCGAGAATGAGGGTGTGCAGATGGACGAGTTTTTCCCACTTGGCCGGTCGCGCGTTACGAAATTCGAAACGCGGGAATACTCGTTTCATACAACTCCTTTCACGGGAGAAATCGAACCTTATAACATACCGAAAAGAGACGGGAAATGACTCACAGGGCACAACTTTGCCTGCCGACCTGACGCCAGAATGTGGAGACCGATTCATTGCAGGGCGGAATACCGGAGATATACGTTGCATGAAGCTCAGTGTCTGTGGGGAGTTGGCCAGAAGCTGAACTGCACCGAAGCGGCTACATCGGATTGGCGCCCGGTTGCGAGCAAGGGGATGAGCCAGCGCTCGTACTGCACGTTCGCGGTGATGCGAAAGCCCTGCGCGGTGAGGATGTCGGCATTCACCGCCACGTCATTCTGGGTTCCGCCCTGCGCGATGTAGCCCGAATCCAGCTTTCTGTGCCGCAATTCAACCCCGATTCTCTGTCGAGGGCTCAGCCAATAGTTCGAACGGATCTGTTCGCCTTGCGCAGCACGTCCGATCCAGGTCCCGAGTAACCGTCCGTCATTGGTGTACCCGCTGCTGTACTGCGCGTTGGTGTAGATGCAAACACCGCAGAATGCGACCGGGTTGGTATATCCCCCCTCCAGTCGGAGGTCCAGCTTCGAAAGCCCGGGCACCCTCGCCAGGTACAGCCCTCCCTGGGATGCCGACTTCCGCATATAGGGAATCGGGGAAATCTCATCCTCACTGAAGGCTTCCCCATAGGCGGTGAGCCAGTTGCGGAAACCCGGGACACGGTAGGAGAAGTCGGCCGTCGTCCGGCCATCCCCTAAGACGTCGCCGTGGTAATGTCGGCCAAAAGTGCTGTCCAGGAAGGTGGTGATCGTAAGCGGGTTTCCGGGTCCTCCGTAGACCGTGGTTTTTGACATGCCGAATTCAAAATTGGGAGTCAGCTTGAAGGTGAGCTTGCCGCCGCTGAGAAAGGGCTGAGGATGCAAGTTCTTGCCGTATTGCCCGATAAAGGTAGGAGCGGTGGCGCCAGTGTAAATCGTGGTTTGAAACTCCAGCCCGGTCATGTGCCCGATGAAGCCTTCGAATCGTATGTCGCCAAGAAAGCGGAGGATCGAGGGCAAGCGAAACGGGGTGACGCGGTTGACGGTGAACATGTTGCTGAGCGGCGGGGCATTGTTGCTGAAAATCATTGTGCCGCCTTCGCTCGGGCCCCACCACTGGCTATTTCTGCCGAAGGAGAACTGCCAGTTGCCGAGGTTGAGTCCCAGGTAAGTGTCCAGCAGGCGAAAGCGGTTCTGCGAGGAGACGGGGAGGGCGGGGCCAGTCGGCCAGCCGTCTGCACCGTGGAAGAAGTTGAGCACGGCCTGCGTCGGGGCCGCGGCCGAGGGCGCCGACTGATATTCGCCCCGTACATAGAGAGCGAGGGGTCCCGCCGTGGCCCATCCCGAAGCCCCGGCTACCGCGTTAAATCCATCCTGGTAGGGGCGGCCGTAATCGTTGAGCAGAGTCTGCCCGAAATGGAGATTGTCGGTGAGCGGGGTGCCTGAAATTCCCAGGAAGCGAGAATACACGGACTCCAGTTGGGCCTTGACGTTGCGCTCCCCATGCATCAGTTCAGATTCGTATCCAAACTCGTTGGAAAGGGACCGGTAGAGTCGCTCGACTTCGCTGGGCGCATCTGTGTCCGCGCTGTGGTCGGCGGCTTCAGCCACCAGTCGCGCACATTCAAGACGAGTCCAGGGACGCAGGCTGAGGGAGGCGGAGTCTACATAGCCCAGGGCAGCCAAGCGCTCCAGGGCGGGATAGACCCAACTGTCGAGCGGGACATAACTAGATCCCATATTTCGGGTCTTGCGCAGGGGCGTGAACTCGTCCTCCTCCGCTTTGTAGAACGTGCCATACCTGGCGATCTCGGCGTCGCTGTAGTGAGAGTGGGAACGGAAGACTTGATATCCCATATACCAGCCCAAGGCGCTGCTGATGATGACGTCGGAGGCGAAGTGCTTTTGCCCCGCAAAGCGGGCTGCGCCTACTCCTCCGGCCACCCCGTACGCTAGCAACTGGGTGAGCGGGCCGGGATATTCATGGGCGATCACGCTGGCAATGGCCCAGCTCACCGAAGTGTGAGCAGAAGGGAAGGAATCCCCGCTGACAAAAAAGCGTCCCGTGCCGGATCCGGTAAAAGGCCGTTCGCGCCCTGCTGCATACTTGAAGATTTCCGTGTCCAGAAATGCCCCAATCGCAGCTTCACCAGCGAGAATGCCAGTTTCCCGCTTTTGATCATCGTTCTGAAGATGACCTAAGAGAAATAAGCCAGCTCCGCCTGCCGTCAATGCGGCGACCCCAGCGTTAGAAGCGGTCACGGCGTGGGATACCGTGCTCTTGCTGGTAGGGACGTGTTTTTCGATGTTTCCATCGGCTTTAATCAGTAATCCCCCAACCAGCAGCGAAGGGAGTGCCCAGTCCCATTGCTTCTCCTTAAAGTGCAGAGGAGCGGTCCAGAAATCCTTTTGATCCAGGAACAGGTTCTTGGGAAGGGACTTTATGTCGACGGTGGCGGGAGCGAAAACGGGTACGGGGGAGTTCGGGGCCGGAGCTTGGGGTGTCGTATCTTCAGTGGCGGCAGGGGCTTGCGCTGCGGCCATGCTGCAGGCCGCGACGATGGTTAGCAGCAGGGCTGAGCCTATGAGTTCTGTGATGGATCCAGGAAGAATACTGGACGGACGAGCCGCAAAGCGTCTTTTCATCTTTTCGACAACCAGAGCGTACCGGCACGCTTGATGCAGTCACAGGCCTCAGGCGTGCGGGTAAGAAACATGAGTTTGAGCCGGGGGCGCAACTACCCAAGCTAGCACAAAAAACGGCGTTGGACGTTCAGGTGCTGATTCGTCCCCCTAACGCCGGATTCCAATTTATCGTAGAATCTTAGGGATACTGCTATAGAGTGGCAAATCCTACAGTACCCATGCACATCGACACGACTACGCATTCCGATCCACTTCTTGTGGAAGAAGACCCTATCGTGACCCCAACCGCGAATGCGGGGGTCTCGCTTCTCGATGTCATGGTCCTGCTGGTTGAACACAAACGCTTCATCCTGCGGTTTGTTGCAAGTGCTGTCGTAATAGCAATCATTATTGCCTTGCTCCTGCCGGTGCGCTACGAAGCAAAGGTCGTGTTGCTGCCCCCGCCAGCACAAAGTTCATCCATAGCCTCTGCGTTGCTGGGGCAATTGGGAGGCCTGGGCTCGCTGGGGTCGCTTTCCGCGATTGCCGGCGGAATTGGAATGAAGAGTTCGACCGAAATGTACGTGTCCTTGCTGACCAGCCGCACCGTAGAGGACGCGACCATCCGGCGGTTCGGGCTTATGGCCGAATATCGGCAGAAGCGCCTGTCAGACACGCGCAAGGAGTTCGAGCGCCGCACCACCGTAGTCGCCGGATCGAAAGACGGGTTGATCCGGATCACGCTGGAGGACCGGGATCCAAAACGGGCGGCAGAATTGGCTAATGGTTACGTGGACGAATTCCGAAAACTTTCTGCCACCCTGGCGATCACGGAAGCGGCTCGCCGCCGGTTGTTCTTTCAGCAGCAATTGCAGCCCGCGAAAGACAACCTTGTCGCCGCCGAGGAGGCAATGAGGAAGACGCAGCAGTCCACCGGAGTTCTGCAGATTGACAGTCAAGCTCGAGCCCTAATCGAATCCAGTGCCGTCCTGCGGGCTCAGGTTGTGGCTAAGCAAGTTCAGATTCAAAGCATGCGATCGTTCGCGACCGAGGACAATCCCGATCTCATGCTGGCGAAGCAGCAGCTCGCTGCCTTGCAATCGCAGCTCCAACAACTGGCTGGGTCACAGCAGGACACCGGGTCCGATATCGTCCTGTCCAAGGGCAGGGTAACCGGATCCGGGATGGAATACATTCGCCGGTACCGGGACCTGAAATATAACGAAACAGTATTTGAATTGCTGTCAAAAGAACTGGAAATTGCCAAGCTCGATGAAGCCCGGGAAGGGGAAATCGTACAGGTTGTGGATCCTGCTATTCCTCCTGATAAGAAGTCATCTCCCCACCGGACGCTGATCGTAATCGGAATGACCATTCTCTCTTTCTTTGTCGCCGTGTTTTGGATCATTATGCGGCGAGGTTTGGAGCGGACCTTTAGCCTGCCAGAGAATCGCCGGCGATTGGAAGCCATCAAGTACTTTTGGAAGCGAAAACCGGAAGCGGCATAGTCACACTCATTCCATTGCACTTGTAAGTGCGTGGTTTTACGGGAGATCGAATCCGTCATTGGCCTGCGCGAGTGCCCAAAGCAGGACTGGGGTTTCCATAAGGGTTTGGTATACTTCTGCTTACCATGCGCGTTTTGTTCTTGAATCCTCCCTTCCACCCTCGCTTTTCCCGCGAGCAACGCAGTCCCGCGGTTACTAAGAGTGGAACGCTGTATTACCCCAAGTGGCTGGCCACCGCTGCGGGAGTGGCGATGAAGAACGGACACGAGGTAGATCTGGTTGATTCTCCGGCCGCGGGATGCTCGGTGCAGGCCGTCATCGACCGCATCGCCGCCAAGGACATTCAAGCGGTAGTCTGCGATACCTCCACTCCCAGCATTCTGAACGACGTCGGTGTGATCGAGTCTCTAGTCGCGGCCAGGCCATCACTGCACGTGCTCCTGGTCGGACGGCACGTGTCCTCCTTGCCCAAAGAGACGATCGCCATGTCGGACTCTCTGGAGGCAGTCGCAGTAAGGGAATACGAGTACACGGTACGCGACTGGTTGGCGGCAAAAGCTTGCGGTGCGGATCTTTCCACGGTAGAGGGCTTGGTTTGGCGGCGCCGGGGCGGCGAGATCATCAGCAATGCTTCGCGTCCGCCTATCGAGAACCTCGACGAGTTGCCCTTCGTTTCGGAGGTTTACAAGCGTTTCCTGCACACGCCAGATTATTTCTATGGCCACTCACTCTGGCCTTTGGTGGTCTTCGATACCAGCCGCGGATGTCCATATCATTGTTCGTTCTGTGTTTACCCCCAGACCTTCAGCGGACACAAGATGCGCTACCGCTCGGTGGCGAACGTAGCGGACGAATTCGATTTTGTCGCCCGCGAGATGCCCGAGATCAAGACCGTCATGTTGGAAGATGACACCTTCATCATCAGCAAGCCGCGCACCCTTGAGTTGGCCAAGGAATTGATTCGCCGTGGGAACAAGTTGCCATTTGACGCCAACTGCCGCGCTGACATTGGAGCCGAGACTGAACTTCTGTCAACCCTGCACAAGGCCGGCGCCCGATTATTCTGCGTGGGCTTCGAGAGCGGTGATGTGGAAGTTATCAATGGCATGAAGAAGAACAACGACGACCGGAGGGACGCGAAATACCACGAAGAAGCCCATCGCTTTGTCCGTCGCTGCCAGGAGTCAGGGATCATGGTGCATGGCTGTTTCATGGTCGGGAATCTGAACGAAACTCCGGCCAGCATGGAGAAGACCCTGGACTTCGCCAAAAAATTGCAGCCTGATACCGCGCAATTCTTCCCCATCATGGTCTACCCCGGCACTACGGCATATGAAGAAGCGAAGAAGCGGAACTATATTCAGATTGAAGACTGGGGCGGTTGGCTTACGAAAGAAGGGCTTCACAACAGCGTGGTCAATTTGCCCAATATCACGCATGAGCAACTGGTGAGCTTCTGTGACCGTGCGCGCCGCAGTTTCTACCTCAGTCCATCCTATCTCTGGTACAAGCTGAAGCAGTCCCTGAAGGACCGGCGGGAGTTCCAGCGCAACGTTAAAGGCTTCGTGACCTTATCCAAGTATCTGGTGCGCGGCAGCCAGCACGAGAAATCCAACGTGCCACCGGCAAGTCAACGCGCTGATCGATTGCCGCCAATCACAAGTCCCCAGGGAGGAGATTGATTCCCGCCTTCGTCGAATCGGCTCGGTGGGTGATGCTCACCTGGTGCGAGCGATAATTCTTCATTCTGCGTGCCATTCCGCAGTCTTGCGGATGCATTCTTCCAATCCGATGTTTTGCCGCAATCCCAGGACTTCGCGGGCACGATCGACGGACGGAACGTAGCGCAT
>Ga0070741_10014419_pt1 | contig 13662 bp, 9 predicted proteins | sample Coa_R1_4_FD_66440 | JGI IMG/M metagenome (GOLD analysis project Ga0070741, IMG submission 66440) | Surface soil microbial communities from Centralia Pennsylvania, which are recovering from an underground coalmine fire - Coalmine... | ecosystem: Environmental > Terrestrial > Soil > Unclassified ... | reverse complement strand
CTCGCAGCCCGGCCGGGAGCTCGTCGACGTCGAGGAGGAGCGAGACGAGCCGCGAGCTCTCCTCCGGCGTCAGCGGCTCGAGAGGGAGCGCCGAGAAGTTGCGCTTCCCGCCGCCCCAGCCCGGGCGCGAGCGCAAGAGGTCGGGGCGTGCCGTGCAGAGGAACAGCACCGGCGCCTCGACGTGCTCGGCCAGATCCTCGAGCACGTCCAGCATCGTCGCGTCTGCCCAGTGCAGGTCCTCGACGACGACGACCGCCGGCGACGTCCGGCCGAGCGCAGTCAGGAGCGCGCGCCAGGCGCGCAGCAGCGCCCGGTAGGCATCGCGGGGATCTCGCTCCCCGGGCCCTTCGAGCCCGATCGTCGAGGCGAGCGCGGCCGCGGTGCGGGGCGCGTCGCCGGCGAGGTCTGCCGGGATCGCCGCGGAGACGAGCTCGTCGATCTTCGCCAGCGCGACGTCGGGCGGATCGTTGTCCAGCACGACCGCTTCCGCCTTCAGCATCTCGCCGAGCGGCCACAGCGTCACGCCATCGCCGTAGGGGAGGCAGCGGCCGACGAGGACCCTCGCCTCGACCTCGAGCCTGCCGACGACCTCGCGCACGAGCCGGCTCTTGCCGATACCGGCGTCGGCGAGGATCGTGACGAGGTGCGGCGACGCCTGGTCGCGGACGCGCGCGAACGTCGTCCGCAGCAGGTCGAGCTCGGTCTCGCGCCCGACGAGCGGCGTCGCCATTCCCGGCAGTCCGCGCGGCGCCGCGTCCTCGAGCTCGCCCACGACCCGCCAGGCCGCGACGGGATCGGCTTTCCCCTTCAGGTCGAGCGCTGGCGCCGGCTCGAGCGCGAAGAAGCGCCGCGCTAGCCTGGCGGTGCGCTCGCCGACCAGGATCGCGCCGGGCTCGGCCGCCTGCTGGAGCCGGGCGGCCACGTTGACTGCGTCTCCCGTGACGAGCAGGTCCCACTCCGCCTCGCCTGCCGCGATCACCTCGCCGGTGTTGATTCCGATCCGGATCTCGAGCGGGTGTGCGCGGTCCTCGTTCCAGCGCTCGAGCCGCGCGAGCATCCGCCGCGCCGCCCGCACCGCGCGGAGAGGATCGTCCTCGTGCACGGCGGGAACGCCGAAGACGGCCATGATCGCGTCGCCGACGAACTTCTCGATCGTGCCCCCTTCGGCGCGAATCTCCTCCGCCATCGCGCCGAAGTAGTCGCTCATCAGCGCCCGGACGTCCTCCGGGTGCATCGCCTCGGCGCGCGCCGTCGAGCCGACGACGTCGGCGAAGAGCACCGTGACCAGGCGCAGCGACTCCTGCTGCGGGGCGGCTTCGGCAACCGGCGCCCCGCAACCCGGGCAGAAGCGCGCGCCCGGAGGAAGCTCGGCGCCGCAGGCTGTGCAGTGGGCCATCCGTGGCGAGAATAGTCGCCTCCGGGGCCGGCGCCGGGCGCCGCAGCTCTGCCAGTGGCCCTCGCTTACGGAGTCACGAAAGCGGGACCAACGCGCTTAGCGTCCTCGAGGAGCGCCTCGTCGAACGCCTGCTCGAGCGTCAGTTTCCGGCCCTCCTCCCAGGCGGCGGCGAATCGGCTGGCGTCGAGCTTCGCGCGCGCGCCTGCGGCGGCGCGCGCCTGCATGTCGCCGTCCGCCGGCTGCATCGCAGCGCTGATCTCCTCGCGAAGAGTCTCCGCCGCTCCGAGCAGCCGGGCAGCTCGCTCCGCGTGGCCGCGGGCGACGAGGACGGCTGCGAGCCCGTCGAGACAGGATGCGATGCCGTCCCTGGTGTCCGTCTCGCGCCAGAGGGAAAGGCTCTTCCGGAGCAGGGGCTCTGCTTCCTCGTGCCGGCCCTCGCCGATCTCGGCGAGCGCGAGATTGAACGAGCACGCGGCGAGATGATCGACATCGCCCACGCGTTCGCTGACGCGAAGACTCTCCTCGCACAGCTCCCGGGCGCGGGGGTAGTCCTGCTCGTGCAGGGCCAGGTCGGCGAGATTGGACAAGGCAGCGGCGATCCCGAGGTCCTGTTCGAGCTCGCGGAAGTGCAAGAGGCTCTCCTCGTAGGCGGCTCTCGCTCCGACCGCGTCCTCGTTTGCCAGGAGCACCAGGCCCAACGTGTTCAGGCTTCGAGCGAGCGCGGACGGATCCGCGACTTCGCGCGAGAGTGCGACGCTCTCCTCTGCGAGCGCGCGAGCCGGCCCGTAGTCCCCCTGCCGCCATGCGCCTTCGGCGGCGAAGCGGAGAACGGTCACTCTCGACACGCTTCGCTCGCCTTCGGTCCGCTGACGCGCCTCTTCGAGCCAGCGACGGCCCTCGCGGAGATAGCCGTGCCTCCACCAGAACTCCCACGTCGCAAGCGCGAGGCGCGGCAGGAGTTCGCGATCCGAGTGCTCCAGGGACCAGCTCAGCGCGGCGCGCAGGTTGTTGCGATCGGCCTCGAGGCGCGCGAGCCACGTCGTCTGCTCGGGGCCCCTCAGGGACCGTCCCGCCCTCTCGGCGAGGTCGAGGAAGAACGCTGCATGCCGCCTTCTCGCCGTTGCGCTTCCTCCGTCGGCTTCCAATCGCTCGAGCGCGTACTCCCGGATCGTGGAGAGCATCCCGAGGCGGGGATTCCCACCCGACTCGCCATGGAGGATCACGAGGCTCGCGTCGACGAGCGTCTGGAGCTCTTCGAGGCTTGCGTCTCCACCGCAGACGGCATCGGCTGCGTCGAGCGTGAAGCCGCCCGCGAAGACGGCGAGCTGCGCGAGCAGGCCCTGCTCCGATTCTCCGAGCAGCCGGTAGCTCCAATCGAGCGTCGAGCGGAGCGTCTGCTGCCGCGCCGGTAGATCTCGCGCCCCACCCGTGAGAAGCTCGAGCCGGCTGTCCATGCGGGAGAGCATCGCCTCGGGCGGCAGCAGCTTCGTTCGCGCCGCAGCCAGCTCGACGGCGAGCGGAAGCCCGTCGACCCGCACGCAGATCTCCGCCACGGCTCGTAGCGCGGCGTCGGTCTCGGCGAACCCTGCCCGTAACGCCCGGGCTCGCTCGAGGAAGAGCGCCACGGACTCGTGCCGCTCGAGCTCATCCCGCGCGGGAAGCCGCTCGAGGTCCGGAACGGCGAGCGGGGGGAGCACGTACTCGTGCTCACCGAGCAGCCGGAGGCGCGTCCGGCTCGTCGCGAGGATCTTGAGGCGCGGGGCGACCGTCAGGAGATCCGCGATGTCGGCCGCGGCGGTGGGGACGTGCTCGAAGTTGTCCAGCAGGAGCAGGAGATGCCGCTCCCTGAGCTCCTCGGCCAGGCGATCCCGCATCGGCTGGCTGCTCTCGCCGACGTCGAGCGCCCTCGCGATGGTCGGCAGCACGAGAGCAGAGTCCTCGATCGGCGAGAGCGGGACGAAGAAGCTGCCGTCGGCGAAGGCGGCGACGAGGTCACGGCCGACCTCGAGGGCGAGCCTGGTCTTCCCGCTCCCACCGGCACCGGTGATCGTGACGAGCCGGACGTCTGGCCGGCCGAGCAGTGCGACGAGCTCCTCGCGCTCGCAGCGGCGGCCGATCAACGGGTTCGGCGGCGCGGGCAGATTCGTGGTCTCACTCGCCGGAGGGGCGGGCGCGAGTGCCGGATCCTGGTTCAGGATGGCACGCTCGAGCTCCTGCAGCGCGCGGCTAGGCTCGAGTCCGAGCTCGTCGACGAGGGTCCGTCGTGCCGCCCGGTACGCCTCGAGCGCCTCCGCCTGCCGGCCCGAGCGGTAGAGGGCGACCATCAGCTGGCCGCGCAGCCGTTCCCGGAGCGGTTGCTCCGCGACGAGCGCCTCGAGCTCGCCGACGAGCCCTGCATGGCGACCAAGCGCGAGATCGGCGTCGATCCGCTCCTCGAGGGCGGCGAGACGCTGGTCCTCGAGGCGGGCGATCTCGGGTTGCGCGAAGAGCTCGTCGGCGAGCTCGGCGAGCGGCGGGCCCCGCCACAGCGTGAGCGCCTCGCGGAGCAGGCTCGCCGACCGAGCGGGTCGCCCCGCTGCGAGCGCGTCCCGTCCCTCGGCCGTCAGGCGCTCGAAGCGGTCGAGGTCGAGTTCGCCGGCATCGACGCGCAGGACGTAGCCGGGCGGCTGCGTCACGAGTACGCGGTGCGGCGACCCCGGCTGCCGGTCCGGTTCGAGGAGCCTCCGAAGCTGGGCGACGTAGTTCTGGAGCGCCGCCGCTGCCGTCTCGGGAGGCGCCCCCGCCCAGATCTCGTCGATCAGCCGGTCACTGGGGACGACGGCGTTCGCGTGCAGAAGCAGCAGCGCGAGCAGGGCTCGCTGCCTCCTGCCGCCGAGCTGCAGCTCGGCCTCGCCGTCGTAGACCTGGAGCGATCCCAGGACCCGGTACTCCACCCCTGGAAACCTCCTGGAGCTTGTGGCGACGGTAACACGCGCGGCCCCCGGCAACCACCGTTAGAGAGCCGTTGGCGAGCCGTTGGCGAGGCGCAGGAGGCTCCGTGGCGATCGAGCCGCAGTTGGCGGCTCGCGACGGGAAGGAGATCCCGATGTCCGGCAAATCCACCCTCAGCACCCTCGGGGTCGTAGTCGCTCTGTGCGCGCTCGTCGCCCTCGGGCCCGGCTCGACCGGAGCGGGCGCCCAGCAACAGCAACGCATGCACGGCCCTGTCTTCTCGCTCGACTGCGCGCCGCGCGAGGTGCCGGTCCCCCAGGGCGGCAGCGGGAACGCCCACTGCATGGTCTTCTCGCTGCTGCCGCCCGGCGACCCGACCGTGCCGGTCCAGCTCCGCTGCGAAGGGCTTCCGCCCGGGATGGGCTGCACGTTCACCCCCAACCCGGTGATGCCGGTGCCCGAGGGATCGCCCTCGGCGCTCGAGATCGGCGCCGACACCACGGTGACCCCGGGGAGGTACGCGATCGCGGCGGTGGGCACCGACGGCATGAGCACGCTCTACGTACCGATGTTCGTCACCGTCACAACGGCTCGCGCCGATTGCGTCTGCACGAAGGTCGCGCTTCAGCCCGACGCGGCGCCGACCGTCACGGGGACGTTCGTGGCCGCCCACAAGGACGAAAACGGGGACCCGATCCCGGATACCTACAAGGTCGAGGTGAAGGCGAGCTGGAAGGGGACGATCACGTGCAGCGGCGGAAACGACGTCGGACGCTGTAAACAGGATTACGACCTGACACAGAAGTCGGTCTACAAGATCGACGGACCCACTGATGGAAAGACGGCATCGGAGTCGTTCAACGAGGATGGCGGGGGTGGCGGAGCCGTCGTCACGTGCGCGGGTAAGTGCGATCCCGAGAACGAGACCACCGCGCCGTTCGGGTTCAAGACCATCTACAAGGCCGACGTCCAGAACTCGTCCGGCGGCAGCATCACCCAGACGATCGACGGCCGAGTCGAGCTCGTCCTGACGCCCAAGGACCCCAAGTGCGACACGAGGGTGCGCAGCATGGTCGTGCTCTTCGCCGTCGCCTACAACGCCAAGAAGAAGGCGTGGCAGCCGCCGAAGATCCACGAGCCTCAGTCCGACTTCGACGGCGACGGCTGGTCGAACGCACAGGAGCGCGCCAGGGGCACCGATGCGCTCAACCCCGACACGGACGGCGACGGCTACGACGACACGAAGGGGCAGGACAAGTTCCCGCTGGACAAGGACAAGCATTGACCTCCCAGGTCATTGCCGTCGGGAGGCGCCGGCTCGACCGGCGCCTCCGCTCGTGCGCACGGGAGGTTGTCTTCGCCCGACCGTCATGAGACCATCGCCACGAAGAGGGCGAGGCCCGGGCAGGCGGTCGAGCTCCGCGCCAGCGGTGCCAGTCGCTGCTCCCGGCCATGCCACTTCGCAGGCGCTCAAACCCCGGGAGGAAGGAGAGGACGTTGACTGCTTCACGGAAGGCGCTCGGGGCCGCGATCGCGGTGGCCGCGGCGGGCCTCGCGATCGGCGGCTCGGTGGTCTACGCCGGCGGGGGCAGGGGCAGCGAGCGGCTCCCACGCGGCCTCGCCCCGGCCACGCCGGCTGTCGTGGGCAGCTGCTTCGCACCGAAGCAGGCCTTCGCCACGCACGGTGACGGCAACAGCACGACCTCGGCGTCGTTCGTCGACATTCCGGGCGCGACCGTCCCGTTCACCGTCGGCGTCGGCAGCCCGTCGACGTGCGTCACGATCGCCTTCACGTCGATGGCGTTCGCGCCGGTCGACGCGATCCTGCTCGTCCGGGCGGTGCTCGACCACTCGACCGTCGCCCATCCAAGCGACGTGGTGCTCGACGGCGATTCGGACGAGGACGGCGACGGGCGCACGTCGCGAAGCCACGCGATGAACTTCGTGCTCACGGGCGTTGCCCCGGGGCCGCACACGATCACGATGCAGTTCGCAAGCGGAACAGCCGTGGCAGGCGGGCAGATCGGTCCGCCGGTCTTCATCGATCGCGGCACGACCGTCGTCTTCTCCGGGTAAAGCTGCGGGCGCGCGGCGCCCGCGCCGCCGCCCGCTACCCTTCGCTTCGGGATGGCCGAGGACGCAGCCGCACCGCTGGAGCAGCAGCTCGAGGAGATCGGGACCCAGCTCGCCTGGGTCCGTGATTACCTTTGACCCTGACCGTCTGAGGGCGCGCGTCGCCGAGCTCGAGTCGGCGATGGGCCGGCCGGGATTCTGGGACGATCAGCAGCAGGCGGCGCGGATCTCGACCGACCACTCACGGCTGTCCAAGCGTCTCGAGCGCTACGACGGCCTGCTCCGCGACTACGAGGATGCCCGCGAACTCTTCTCGCTGGACGGCGGGATGGAGGCGGAGATCGCCGAATCGCTCGACCCGCTCAAACGCGAGCTCGAGCGCCTGCAGGAGGACGCGCTCTTCACCGGGGAATACGACCACGGCGACGCGATCCTCCAGCTCCAGGCCGCGACGGGGGGCACCGACGCGCAGGACTTCGCGGAGATGCTGCTGCGCATGTACCTGCGCTGGGCGACGAGCCGCGGCTTCGAGACGGAGCTCCTCGAGGCGAGCCCGGGCGAGGAGGCGGGCCTGAAGTCAGCCACGGTCACCGTCAAGGGCGAGAACGCCTACGGGATCCTGAGGGCCGAGCGCGGCAAGCACCGGCTCGTCCGCCTCTCGCCGTTCGACCAGGCGCACCGCCGCCACACCTCGTTCGCCCAGGTGATCGTCAGTCCGCTCCTGCCGGAGGACGCCGAGGTCGAGATCGACGAGAACGACCTCCGGATCGACACCTACCGTGCCAGCGGCGCCGGAGGCCAGCACGTCAACAAGACCGACTCGGCCGTCCGGATCACGCACCTGCCGTCCGGGATCGTCGTCCAGTGTCAGAACGAGCGCTCGCAGTCGTCGAACAAGGCGACCGCGCTCCGGATCCTGAAATCGCGGCTCGTCGAGCGCCGCGAGGAGGAGCGCGAGGCGGAGCTGGCGAAGGAGAGGGGGGCCGTCGACACGGGGTTCGGCGGGGAGAACATCCGGAGCTATGTGCTGCACCCGTACCAGCTCGTCAAGGACCACCGCACCGACTTCGAGGTCGGGAACGCCCAGGGCGTCCTCGACGGCGACCTGGACGGCTTCATCCGCGCCTACCTCCTCGCCAAGGCCGCCGGCACAGCTTTGTGACGGATCGAGGACGGTCTCCGAGAGGTTCCGACCGGAAAGTGATCTAAACTGAGTCTCTCGCAACGACCGCCGGGCCAGGAGCAGGCCCTCGCTCCCACCGTGACGGACCTCGACCTTCAGTCCCAGACGCTGACGCCGGTTCTCGAGCGGCCGGCGACCGCGCCGCCCGCCCCGTCGGCCGGCGCCATGATCGTCTTCAACGGCGTGACGAAGGTCTACGACCCGGAGGTCGTCGCGCTCCGCGACGTCTCCTTCGTGATCGAGAAGGGCGAGTTCGTGTTCATCGTGGGCGCGTCGGGGTCGGGCAAGTCGACGCTGATCCGCCTGCTGCTCAAGGAGATCGAGCCCACCGCCGGCCGGATCACCGTCGGCGGGCGCGACCTCGGCCGGCTGAAGCGGTCGAAGATCCCGCACCTGCGGCGGAACGTCGCCTGCGTCTTCCAGGACTTCAAGCTGCTCCCGAACAGGACGGCGTTCGAGAACGTCGCCTACGCGCTGAAGGTGCAGGGCGAGGGGCGCGCGGAGATTCGCAAGAAGGTGCCCGAGGTGCTGAACCTCGTCGGGCTCGCGAGCAAGACGACGTCCTATCCGGACGAGCTCTCCGGGGGCGAGCAGCAGCGCGTCTCGATCGCGCGCGCCGTCGTCAACCACCCGCCGCTCCTCGTCTGCGACGAGCCGACCGGAAACCTCGATCCCGACACGTCCGTGGGGATCATGCAGCTCCTCTACCGGATCAACCGCGGCGGCACGACGATCCTGATGGTCACCCACGACCGCGAGATGGTCGACAAGATGCGCAAGCGCGTGATCGCGCTCGACGAGGGCCGGCTCGCGCGCGACGAGCGCCGCGGCGGGTACACGACCGAGTAGATGAGGCTCAGGCTCGTCGTCGCGGAGGCCGCCCGCTCGCTGAAGGCGAGCATGTCGACCACCGTCGCGGCGACCCTGACCGTGCTGATCGGGATGTTCGTGCTCGGCCTGACCATCGCGCTCGGCACGTGGGTGCTCTCGTGGAGCGACCACGTCAAGAAGGAGCTACTCGTCAAGGTCTACTTCACGAACACCGTCACGCCGAAGCAGATCGACAACGTCCGGGTGACGCTCGCGAAGAATCCGCAGATCAAGAGCTTCACGTTCATCACTCCGGAGGCGGCGCTCAAGGAGATGCGGCGAAAGGTCCCGAAGCTCGTCGAAGGGCTCGCGTACAACCCGCTCCCGGCGTCGTACGAGATCGTTCCGAAGAAGGCCGAGTACATCGCCTCGATCACCGACGACCTGCTACCGAAGGCGCCGGGCGTCGATCGGGTCAAGAACGGCGGCGAGACGTCCAAACGGATCCTCAAGGTCGGCAAGATCGTCGAGCTGATCTTCCTGATCGGCGTCATCGTCCTGCTCGTCGCCTCGACGTTGCTGATCGCGAACACGATCCGGCTGTCGATCTTCTCGCGGCGGCGCGAGATCGAGGTGATGAAACTCGTCGGCGCCACGAACTGGTTCGTGCGCGGGCCGTTCATGCTCGAGGGCCTGCTGTGCGGCATCGGAGGATCGGTCGGCGCCGTCGTCTTGCTGCTGCTCGGGAAGACCGTCGCGCTGCCGGCGATCCTCGGCCACATCGACGACAGCAAGGACGTGAGCGCGCTCGCGTTCGAGCTGAACGCGCTGATCATCCTCGCCACCGGGCTCTTCCTCGGCGCCGCCGGCTCGGGCCTCACGCTCCGGCGCTTCCTCAGAGTCTGACCGACCGCCTCGTCGTCGAGGTCGCGCGGCGCGGGAAACTCCTCGTAGGCGAGCCGTTCTTCGTGCCCGGCGTGCCACTCACCCTCGACCGGAAAGGGGTCGCGCCGAAGCCGGGCGACCTCGCCGTCGTGGCGCGCGGGCGGGGAAGGGCGCGCGTCGAGGACGTGCTCGGCTCGGCGAAGGACATCGAGGCGGTGCTCGAGGGGCTGCTCGTCGAGCACGGTGCACGAACGCGGTTCGAGCCCTACTCCCCGCCGCGCACGAGCCTCGCCGGGCGCGAGGACCTGCGCTCGCTCGTCACCTTCACGATCGACCCGGAGACGGCAAAGGACTTCGACGACGCGATCTCGGTGCGGCGCGACGCGGACGGGCTGCGCGCCTGGGTGCACATCGCGGACGTCTCCTACTACGTCCGCGCCGGCTCGGCGCTCGACCATGGCGCCTCCCGTCGCTCGTTCACGTTCTACGTGCCCGGGCGTGCCGCGCCGATGCTGCCGCCCGAGCTCGCCGACGACCTCTGCAGCCTCCGGCCGAATGTCGACCGCCTCACGGTCACGGTCGAGGTTCCGTTCGACGCGGACCTCCGGCCGGGGCGGCCACGCTTCTACCGCTCGGTCATCCGCAGCGACGCGCGGCTCACCTACGAGTACGCCGAGCGGGTGCTGGCCGGGCAGGAGCGGGTCGCCCAGCCGCTCGCGGAGGCGCTCGGCCTGGCGGAGCAGGTCGCGACGGAGCTGCGGCGCCGGCGATTCGCCCGTGGCGCGCTGCGCGTCGAGAGCCGCGAGGTCACCTTCGCGCTCGACGGACACGGTGGTGTCTCGCATGCGTGGCAGGAGGCCGAGCCGCATGCACACTCGCTCGTCGAGGAATTCATGATCCTCGCCAACGAGTGCGTCGCCCAGCTCCTCTCGCGGCACAGGCGGCCGGCGCTCTACCGCGTCCACGAACGGCCGGATCCCCAGGCGGTCGGCCTGCTGCTCGCGCGGCTCGAGGCGCTCGAGGTGCCGACGCCGCCGGCGCCCGAGACGGACCGCCTGAGCCCGAGCGAGGCCGAGCAGCTCGCTGCGCGCGCGTCCGAGCGCGTGAGCGCCTACGTGAAGCGCGCGGGGCGCGGGGTGGAGGCGTTCCCGACGCTCGTCCTGCGCGCGCTCAAGCAGGCGCGCTACGACCCTCGCAACCTCGGCCACTCGGGCCTGGCCAGCCGCGCCTATCTCCACTTCACGTCGCCGATCCGGCGCTACCCGGATCTCGTCGTGCACCGCTCGCTGCTGCGCGAGGTCGGCGCGGGCGACGACGCGCTGCCGGAGGATCTTCCCGACCTCGCGGAGTCGTGCTCGGGGCGCGAGCGGGAGGCGATGGACGTCGAGCGCGACGCCGACGCGCTTTGCCTGGCCTGGCTCCTGGACGCGCGGCTGTTCGAGCTCGGCTGGGAGGCGACCTTCGCCGGCGAGATCATCGGCGTGATCGACTCCGGGCTCTTCATCCGCTTCGGCGAGGTCTTCGAGGGCTACCTTCCGGCGAGGAAGCTGCCCGGCGACTACTTCGAGATCGACCCGCTCGCGACGGCGCTCGTCGGCCGCCGCTCCAAGCAGACGTTCCGGCTCGGCGATCCGCTCGAGGTTCGCGTCTCCGAGATCAGGCGCAGCGAGGGCAAGGTCGAGCTCGAGCTCGGAGGAGTACGGTTAGCCGAACCGAAGAGACAGGCCCGCCGTAACGACAGACGGCGCCGGCGATCGTAACTTCTGGCCATGCCTACCACACTCGCCTTCGCACTCGGGCTCGCGCCCGTCCTCGCGCTCGGCGGCGGGCTCTTCCGCATGGCCCGCCGCGACGGTTAACGGATCACGATCTCCTGCGTCTGCGGGTTGAAGTGCCCGAACCGGCGCGCCGCAGACACGTCCAGCCCTGTCAGGCCGAGCACGTCGAGACCGCGGTTGAAGTCGCTCGCGTAGACGGAACCGTCGTACCAGTAGGCCGCCCAGTCGTTCGCCTCCGGGTCGAATGACGCCAGCTCGTGCGGCTTCTTCGGGTCGGTCATGTCGATCACGTCCGTCCCGCCCTCGTACCACGACGAGGCGAGCAGATAGCGGCCCTGCACGGGCACGAAGGAGAAGAGGTGCGCCGAGCACACCTCGTGCGGCTGCTTCCGGGGGATCGTGAACGACGCGATCGGCGCCGTCGGGCTGGCGGTGCGGTAGATCCAGATCCGGCCCGAGAAGTCGTGGGTCGGGTCGTTGCAGCTGCCCGGGAAGTCCTCGTCTCCGAAGACGACGTACTTGCCGTCCCAGGTAAAGGCTGCCGAGTGCCAGAAGAAGACCTGCTTGTTCCGGATGTGGAACAGGACGCGCGGCGCGAGCGGATTGCGGATGTCCCAGATCTGACCCTCGCTCATGCAGGACGCGGCCGCGAGGTGAAGTGGGAGGAAGACCGTCACGTCGTGGCAACCGATGCCTGCCGAGACGTGCGGCGCGGGGATCCACTCCGGCGCGTCGACGCGCGGCGTCGCGATCACCTTCGCCGACTGCGGCGCGTCGAGCGGGACCTCGACGATCGAGATCTTGCGGTGGAGGGGATCGGCCTCGGCGCCCTTGCCGCAATGTGGGCCCGGCCCGAGCGCGTAGGACGAGACGTAGAGGAGCACGCGATTGTGCGCGACGTCCGGGATCAGAGTGTTCGTGTGCGATCCGCAGTCGGTAGGGACGCTCGCGACGAGCTGCGGGGAAGCCGGATTGGACACGTCCACGATGCGGATCCCCTCGAAGCCGGCCGGGTCGCGCGGAATCTGCTCGTCCTGCGAGTCGCAGCCGGCCGAGGTCTGCGGCCGGTCGACGGAGAGGAAGACGAAGTGGCCCCAGACGGTCACGTCGTTCTGGGGCGCGTGGCAGGCGAGACTTCCCACCTGGACGGGCGCGCTCGGATTCGAGACGTCCACGATGCGCACGCCGTCGTAGCTGCCCTCGAACGCGAGGTGGCCCCAGAAGGCGACGTCGGTGTTGATCGTGCCTCCCTGCGGCGCGTTGGCGAGCAGATGGAGCTTCGGAGCGGCGCTTCCGAGGAGCGCGGTCGCGGCGGCGATCGCCAGCAGGGCCAGCTTCATAGACTCTTAGACGTGGACGGGATCAAAATGATCGTGGATAACCGGCGCGCGCGGCACGACTACCACCTGCTCGACCGCTTCGAGGCCGGTCTCGTGCTGACGGGCACCGAGGTGAAGTCGCTGCGCGCGGGCCGCGCGACGCTCGACGGCGCCTACGGCGACGTCCGCGATGGCCAGGCGTGGCTCGTCGGCGCGCATATCGCGCCGTACGAGCAGGCGTCGCTCGACGCGCACGACCCCGATCGCGACCGCAAGCTCCTGCTGCACCGAGGCGAGATCGCGTCCCTGATCGGCAAGGTGCGCGAGCGTGGGCTGACGCTCGTCCCGACGAAGCTCTACTTCAAGGACGGCCGCGCGAAGGTCGAGCTCGCGCTCGCCCGCGGCAAGGAGCAGCGCGACAAGCGCCGCGACATCGCGAGGCGCGACGCCGAACGTCAGATCGAGCGCGCGCTGAAGTCCCGCCGGTAGTGGACGAGGAGCGCGGCCTCGACGAGGCCGAGCGCCTCGGTCCGGCACCGCCGGTCCCCGAACGGTCTCTGGGGCGACTCGTTCGTGGAGCCGTCGTGGACATGCGCCCGCTCCGCCACCGCGACTTCCGCCTCCTCTGGATCGGCCAGGCCGTCTCCTTCTTCGGGTCGATGGTCACGTTCGTCGCGATCCCGTACCAGGCCTACCAGCTCTCGCACTCCTCGCTCGTCGTCGGGCTGCTCGGGCTCGCCGAGCTCGCGCCGCTGCTCGTGACCGCACTGCTCGGCGGCGCGCTCGCAGACACGGTGGATCGCCGGCGTCTCGTCCAGATCGCCGAGGCGTCACTCGGCATCGCGTCGGCGCTGCTGCTCGCGAACTCGCTCGTTCCGCACCCACAGCTCTGGGTGCTGTTCGTGCTCAGCGCCGTGATCGCCGGGCTGACCGGGCTTCTCCGACCGCCGCTCGACGCGTTGCTGCCGCGGCTCGTCGAACAGGACGAGCTCGCAGCAGCCGGCGCGCTCGCCTCGTTGCGGATGCAGATCGGGATGATCGCCGGGCCCGCCGTGGGCGGTGTGCTGATCTCGGCGTGGGGGGTGGCGCCGACGTACGGGTTCGACGTCGTCACCTTCGGGCTCTCGCTCGTGGCGCTGGCGCTGATGCGCGCGGTGCCGCCGCCGGTGGACGCGGAGCCGGTGAGCCTGCGCGCGATCGCAGAGGGCTTCCGCTACGCGAGGAGCCGGCCCGAGCTGCTCGGCACCTACGGGGTAGACATGGTCGCGATGTTCTTCGGGATGCCGA
>Ga0070741_10014418_pt1 | contig 13663 bp, 15 predicted proteins | sample Coa_R1_4_FD_66440 | JGI IMG/M metagenome (GOLD analysis project Ga0070741, IMG submission 66440) | Surface soil microbial communities from Centralia Pennsylvania, which are recovering from an underground coalmine fire - Coalmine... | ecosystem: Environmental > Terrestrial > Soil > Unclassified ... | reverse complement strand
GATACAGCGGGCGACCACGAGGGTAACGCCCCTACTATACACGGGCATCCGTGTATAGTAGGGGCGTTACCCTCGTGGTCGCCCGCTGTATCCTATCACATTCTTACTTCGTGTCCAGAGTATGGCATCAGAGAGAACACAACTGTCCAGGTCTAATACGCCTGGAAAAAGGAAACTGGTACATCTGGAACAGGAGAGAAGAATGGTTAGCAATTTGTTGACATTTTACATAGGTTTGCTAGTCGTACTGTTTATCATTGCCATGATCATCATAGCCATAGCCTTCACTCGCTCTGGCAGAGGCAAGAGTGGCCCTGATGTCTCGACGATCACTACGCCAATTCCAGAATCAGAGCAGCGTAATCCACAGACACGGCCGCAAGATAATACGAGCTATGCGCGTGAAGAAGGCGTTGATCGAGACTTCAGCCGCACTGCTCACAGATCAGACACCGAAAAATGATCGCAGAAAACTTGCGTGATTTGATAGAAGACCTGAATACGCGTTTACTCATGTGAGATTTATCGTTATGTCAACGTTGTTGTATGATGTAGGAGCTTAGCAAAGATCGAGTGTCGATCTCCAGACCCACCCACATCTTATAATAAATAAAGGACGGTGAAAAATGTATTCAGGATCTCTTTTCAAAAGACGGTTGGGCATGAGCCTGGTTGCAACCGTTACAGCGATAAGCCTGCTGCTTATCGTTACAATGAGTGCGCTGGCGAATACCGTGAATATATCTGATCAATCACATGTACTGAACGCATCGCAGGTGCGCAGTGAGGCTTCATCGTTACCGTACGAGCTTGACATTTACACAGTCAGCTTTACAGGCTCGACAAGCCAGTTTGATCAGACTGCTCATAGCAAGGTCAGGTCAAATACAATTGTCATTGCCATAGACACCAACCAGCACCACCTCAACATATCAGCTGGCAGCAGCGTGCCGCTGTCAAACAGCCAGGCCAGTAATGCACGCAACGCCTTTATCAGCTCCTACCAGAACAATCACGACTATACAGCAGCGACGATTGCCAGTATTCGCTCTCTAGAGAACTCGCTAGGATCTGGTTCTGGCTCTAGCTCTAACGGTAGTCCAGTTCCGGTCTCTGGTGGTATTAACTGGACGCCGATCTGCTGTATTGGTCTGCTCATCCTCGCAGGTATCGCATTTTTTGCGATCATTCGTGGACGCCGTCGTTCTGGTGGTGGGTTCTTCAACCGACCAATCGTCAACCGGCCCTACAACGATCCATATAATCAATACAATCAACCCAATTACCCGCCCAACTATGGTCCTGGCTATCCTCCACAGAATCAGGGCATGAACCCCTGGGCTGCCGGCGGTTTGGGAGCAGCTGCGGGTGGTCTCGTTGGCTACGAACTGGGCAAAGAGGCCGGTGAGCGCGATGCCGAACGCGATCGCGGTGGAGATTTCGGCGGGGGCGACTTCGGTGGGAGTTCCAGTGGCGACTTCGGTGGGAGTTCCAGTGGTGATTTTGGTGGTGGCGGCGGGGGTGACTTCGGTGGGAGTTCCGGCGGCGACTTCGGTGGTGGTGGTGGTAGTGACTTCGGTGGGAGTTCCAGTGGCGATTTCTAATAACTGGATGAAAAATACAATGGCAATCCCCGCTCGGCAGGGATTGCCATTGTATTTTTCATCCAGCTATCAGGAAATCTTGCTTCGAAGCGTTGCATCGTTTGAGCGAGTGGATCATCAACAACCGCCATGCCAACTCTATGAGCAAGTGAGATCATTGTCATGCGTTTTAATCCTCCTGTGCAGATTCCGATCCGCTAAGCCCAGTCACGCAAACCATATCAGATGTCTCCCACTTCATGCATTTGCGCGTTGCTGGACGAGAGCCATGATCTCTTCCTGCAGGGAATTTTTGGCCTGCTGGTCATACTCGGCACGCACGCGTTCGACCTCTTCGATGTATTGCTCTGACCAGTCTCTTATTGCCCCGATTGGCCCGATGAGCGTCTGGCCGAGAGGGGTAAGCGAGTACTCGACCATTGGCGGGATTACGGGATACACAACTCGCTTCACCAGGCCGTTGCGCTCCAATTCGCGCAGCGTTTGCGTCAACATCTTCTTAGAGATCCCCTCGATGTGCGCATGCAACTGGCTAAAGCGTTTCGTGCCATCTCTCAGAGCCACAATGACCAGCATGGTCCATTGATCGGCGATTAATGCAAGCCCTCGCCGAGTGCGGCAATTGCGTTGAATGATCGGTTCTTCTTGATTTTTCCTGGTTACCATATGGTGACTATACCACTTTTTGGTTCCTCCTTTCAAGATTCAAGTATCTTCTCTATACTTATCGATATCAGAACTACATTTGCTATCTGTGATCTGACAGATGCGGAGAAAGCCACAAAATAGAGTGAGGAAACTTATGTCATCATTGCGGATCTCCATCCTGGGTGCCGGAGATATCGGCGGCACCCTGGGCCGTAAGTGGGCAAAGGCTGGACATCGTGTTGCCTTCGGGGTCAAAGATCCCTCATCAGAGAAAGCGCAGAGTCTGCGCCAGGATTTAGGCGAAGATATTCTGATCGGTTCACCAACAGAGGCTCTGACACAGAGCGATGTCGTCCTGCTGGCTGTTCCAGGGAGCGCAGTCAATGAACTTATCACAACGCATGCGCAATTGCTAGACCACAAGACTATCATTGATGCGACAAACCAGATTGTGAAGGGGAAAACCACTGCTACAAACACATGGCAGGGTCAGGGAACGCTGAATAGCCTGGGTACGCTTCAAGCGCACGCCCCTCACGCCCGGCTCTATCGAGCATTCAACTCGTACGCCTGGGAAGAATTTGCCGATCCGGTTTTTCAAGGCGTCCAGGCGGATCTGTTCTATTGCGGTCCTCAGGGAGATGCGCTGGCAATCGTTGAGCAACTTATCGCCGAAATCGGCCTGCGTCCCGTGCGGCTGGGCGATGTGGATCAGGTCGAGGTGGTGGATGAGATCTTACGGCTCTGGGCAAGCCTTGCTCTTTTCCAGGGCCTGGGACGTGATAAGGTTGCTTTCAAGATGCTCACCCGTTAGTGGTTTGTAGAGAAGGAGAAGGAAATGCGAGCTAATCTTATCACTGCATTTGGCGGACCTGAAGTGCTCAAGGTGCGTGAGGTGCCTACGCCGGAGCCAGGACCAGGTCAGGTCGCCATTCAGGTCGCCTACGCAGGAGTGAACTATGCAGATACAATGGCGAGGAGAGGCGGACTCCACAGCGGGCAACTCCCAGTCATTCCCGGTCTTGAGGTTTCGGGCCATATTGTTGCCCTGGGAGCGGGAGTCGAGGGATTACGCGTAGGGCAACCTGTAGCGGCATTTACAGGAGCCGGGGGCTACGCGGAGATCGCACTGGCCCCCGCGCCCCTGACATTTCCATTGGATGAAGCAGGCAGTACAGTCGATCTACAGACGGCAGCCGGATTTCCAACAATAGTACCGACAGCCTACGACCTTCTTGTTCGCGTTGCACGCTTGCAACAGGGAGAGACGATCCTTATTCATGCAGCCGCCGGTGGCGTTGGGACGGTCGCCGGGCAAATAGCGCGCCATCTGGGAGCAGGGCTGATCATTGGTACGGTCAGCACCCCCGAGAAGGCTCGTTACGCAACATCATTCGGTTATGATCGAGTCATACTCTACAATGAGTTCCTGAGCGGTGCGCGCGAACTCACTAATGGGCGCGGCGTCGATATTGTGCTCGAAGCAGTGGGAGAGCCAATCCGCAGCCAGAGCCTCACGGTCCTGGCACCATTCGGGCGGCTGGTCATCTTCGGGAACGCAGGCGACGACCTCGGCAGACCACACGGCCTTCCACTAACACCAGGCGCTTTTTTAAGCGAAAGTAAGGCCATTATGGGCTATAGCATCGGCTCCTTGAGCCAGACTGCGCCACATCTCATTGTCGAGACAGCACACCGGACCCTTCCTCTCGTGACACAAGGACAGGTGCGGATCGATATCGCCGATATCTTGCCACTAGAGCAGGCCGGGGAGGCGCAACACCTCCTAGAGTCCAGAAAAACGACGGGCAAGCTGTTGCTGCGTGTGCAGTAGCTTCGAGCAAGCAGATTTTAGAAATCTGCTTGCTCTTCACCTCAACTACCGCATCTCTCTGGTGGTGCAACTGTGAATTATGAGATCCAAAGAATTGGCAACCTACTCTTTCTGCTGTCGTTGCCTGGCCAGACGAATCCTATCGCCGATCATTTTGACGAATTCCTCGTCGTCAAATCGAGAACGCGACCGCTGAATGAACTCGTTCCAGGCTCGTTCAAGATCAATGTGACAAGCGTTACAGAGATCGACGAGTGAGAACAGCGTATGCGCGATATCAAACTCCAGACGAACATTTTCCAATGATGCCGGATGCTTCCCCTCGATGGTCATTACACTCCGTACCACAGTCCCAACATCCCCTGCCAGATTTGCCGCATGGATAGAAGGTTCCCACGGCCCTATCACATCGTGCAAGCGTTTTGATATCTCCTGAGTATCACTGACAATCTTTTCAAGCTCCATCTCGTCGCTGCCTTTCTTTTATCAAAAAGAACTGGACCAATCACACCGTTCACACATGTATAGTTCATATGTGAAATATCAGAGCAAAAAAATAAGCGAGATCATGCCCACATTTTTAGGAGCCGGCGCAAGAGAGAGGCGAACTGTTCACACTCCTCCTGATTAAATTGCCTAAGTAGTTCCTCTTCAAGCTTTTGACGGGCTTGCATGCCATGCTCATAGCGTTGACGGCCTTCCTCTGTAATCTGCACAAGCACAACTCGCCGATCTTTAGGATCGAAAACACGCTGAACCAGCCCCTCTGCCTCCAAACGATCAACCATCTGGGTCGCATTCGAGCGCACACTATGCAAATACTCAGCCAGTTCTCCAAGTTGCATAGGTTCCCCATATTCCGCAAGAGCCCACAATGCCGCGAGTTGCGCTCTCGTCACATTCGCAGTCTGCAACGCTTCATCGAGTCGCGCCCCAGCAACCTTTCCACTCCAGAGCAACAGATGAAAGAGGGTATCGCTGTCTTTCACATTCTCGCCATGTTTTTTGTTCATATATGAACTATATATTATGTCACTATCCATTGTCAAGCGCTATCATCCGAAAAATTTGAGATAGCAGTTGTCAATTCACGAAAGCAAGGTCAGGAATAAAGCGTTTGAATCCAAAACGTTGTCCTAAAAGAGTATGGCGAGACCTGTTTTTAAAGTGTTAGGGGGTAGCTGGTAAAAAACATTTCACACAGCACCAACTGCCTGAAGACAGTTGGTGCTGTGTGAAATGTTTTTTCTTGTTTAGATCAGCTCGGCGAGGTTGATGGAGTTTGCCATTGCCTGGTAACCGGCATCGTTGGGATGCAGTTCGTCGCCGCTATTGAAGCCGGGATTGAAGATCAAAGGGTTAAAAGGATCAGCGGTGGCGTCTGCGAAGTCAATAACACCGTCAAAAGCATGACTCGTGCGAATCCAGGTGTTGATTGTCTGCCATTTATTCAGGTTTTCTGCTGACTGTGTGATATTAAAAGCAGGAGTAAGCGTAGCACCGAGAATCCTGACGTGATGTGCGTGTGCCTGTGCAATCAGCTGCATATATCCCTGGATGATCTGTTGTGCCGAGACATTGGTGTTGGGTGCTGTACACCCGCTATTTGGTGCGGAGCTAAAACCGATGTCGTTGATACCTTCTAGCAGAATAACGGTATGTACCCCTGCCTGTGAAAGCGCATCGCGCTGGAAGCGTGCGATGGCATTCTGCCCAAAGCAGACGGAATCATTTAAGACGCGGTTTCCGCTGATACCGGCATCCAGTACGCCAGGGGCTTGACTCCCAAAACTGGCAACTAGCCGACGGGCGAGCTGGTTGGGCCAACGACCGTTGGCATTTCCCTGCGATTGAAAGCCATCGGTAATCGAATCACCAAATGCCACGATGGAGCCGGTGGAGGCAGATGAGGAGAACACATCGACGGCATCCAGGTAGTACCAGGTCCCGGACTGGGTCGTGAACGCTGTAGCAGCGGAATCACTGGCATGATTGCCGCTTGCAACGAAGTTCGTCTGTTGTGCATCTGCATGGTTGGTTGCTGGACCGGTTGCCTGGGGTAAAAAGAGACTGACTGCCAGATTTTCCAGCGGGAGTACGGTAAACGGGATCGGATCGCTGACCAGTTCTTGACCTACCGGGATTGTCACGGATGTGTGCCCGGAAAACGTCACTGTGCGTGTCATGTTCGCTACGAGGATTGCACCGTTTAACTCTACTCCGACCGTTGCCTGGCTGATAGTGAGAGGCTGAGTCCCAAAGGTATTACTCAGTCGGATGCGAAGAGCGCTCCCTCCTCTGCTGGTGAAGATGATGTTACGCACCGTCTGGTTGTTGAAGCCTGCAGTTGCCAGATCCCCAGGGAAAATATTGATGGATGCTGGTGGAGCAGCCTGTGGACTGGCCGCCCACGTTCCGACCCAGCCAGGTATGCTCCTGGGCGTATTGACGTGAGCCAATGTTGGTTTTGCTGAGGAAAATAGTGGCATGGCAATTGCCAGAGCTAGAAATACGATGATGGTCGATAGGATGCGGTGACGAGAAAGAAATGAACGCATTTTTGCCTCCTTGACAATTGAGGGTGATACCTCCAGGGCATCGCGAACTTCAGCCATTGAACTTCGAGTGCTATGCGCTTCAGTGGTTTCTCCATATATTAGATAGTTTACTTACAAAAATAGCTTATTGTCAACAAAACAAGCTAGAAAGAACTTCTTATCAGAAATAAAGTTATATTTTACTAGCGATGAGAGCCATGCTCTCGCAGAATCGCCCAATTTTTCTGACTTTGAAGGGCCACGTTTTGTTCATGTTTCGATACGCACACATAGCCAATTTTCATAAACTCTTCCTTTTGTCTCATGTTTCCCGTCAAGCTGGTGAAGTTTTGAGATTCTGATTATGAGATAAGTTATGAGATTCGTCAAGGGTCAGCCATATGCTCGCGCAGGCGAGGCGGAGCGCCTCTAGAAAAACAGAGCTATGCGTCTCAAGAAACGGACGATATTGCAACTCATTTAACGGTCATTTCTGCAACTCATGTTCCCTCCTTGCGCATGCTCAGGCAGTGAAACACATTGTACACATTTTCGACATACTTGGGTGACATTTCTTTCCTATACTTCTGTTGGAAATACCACATCCGACCCCTTGTGGATAGCACTTTTTTTTGCTGTTCTCTGCTCTCTAGAGCAATGAATGAAGAAAGGCTCTCTTCTTATGTTTGACCGGCCTTCCGTCCTGTCGTTGCGTTCTTCCGGCAATGGCGTTGTACAACAGAGGCGCATTCCCATCGCCTCTGTTGTGCTCATCGCCTGGTTTGTCCTCAGTGCTTATGCCCTGCCAGGAGCCTCTGCACGTGCCGCTACAGCGCCGTTCGCCACGATCTCTTCCGCCTCTTTCTCTGGTCTGATCACCAGGGACGTGAGTTTTCTCGGTGGCAACGAAGTGACGTTGCATGGTACGATTCTCGAACTGCCCACGGCGAAGCCAGGAAGGGCAGGAGTCGTGCTGGTACATGGCTCTGGCGTGGGCCTGCGGACCAGCCTTCTGGCAGAGGCGACCGCCTTCGCGCAGCAGGGCCTTTCTGTCCTGATCTATGATAAGAGATCTGTTGGGTATTCAACCTTCCAGCGATCGTATTCACTGCTGGCCGACGATGCTCTTGGAGCTATACGTACGCTACGCGCGCATACTGGCGTGGACCCGAGGAAGGTGGGTATCTGGGGATTCTCCGAGGGAGGCTGGGTCGCTCCACTTGCCGCGTCACGATCTGCGGACATTGCCTTCGTCATTGTGATTGGCGCTAACGCAATAGAACCATTGCAGCAACAAACCTGGGCTCTTACCAGTGCCCTGTGGCGCGCTGGCATATCAGGATCGCTGATCGAGCGGTCCGTACCCAGGATGTATCGCCTGCTGGCCGACATCGGGATGTTTGCCGAGGCCTACTATGATGGCGAAGCTGTCCTGCGGCACGTGCGGCAACCCCTGTTGGGCATCTGGGGCGGTCATGATCTCTCCACGCCACCTCAAGAGAATCCCCCACTCTTCGCTCACGCGCTTTCGCAGGGTGGCAACACCCACTACACCTTCCGCTTCTTCCCCAACGCAGATCATGCGGTACATCAGACGCTTGAAGGTGGTCAGACCCGGCTCCCGGAACTTTCGCCTGGTTATGCTGAACTGGTTGGCTCCTGGGTCAATGACGTCACAAGTGGGCGGTTGCCAGCCGCTGATGCTGCTCCTGTGCCACATCAGGACCGGCTTAGTACACCGATGCCGAGGTCATCATGGTGGGAAGCGGCATGGATGCACCTGATCGTGTTGGTGCTGCTGCTGGCAGGGTTCTCCGCATACCCGCTGGTGGCTCTGGTGCGGCGGATGCGAGATTCATCCCTTCTGGCTCCTGTTGGCAGTTCGGCACGACTGTTGGCCGCGGCGGGAGTAATAACCGTGCTCGGCTTCTTTGTGTACCTCCTGTATCTGCTGATGTCAACGGGGATGGTAGCAGAGCCTGGTCCGGTTCTCGCAGGAAGGTCACTGGCATGGCTACTGCTCCAGGCGTTGGCCCTGGTCACTACGGGCGCGATGGTGGCGACGACTGTATCCTGGTGTCGGAGAGGAAGTTTGGTGAGTCGCGGGGAGCGGCTACGGCTCGGACTCTTGCTCGCTGGTGGAGTTCTGTTTATCCCGTGGGCACTCTACTGGGGTCTCCTTCTCCCTTAATCGAGGGTCCTCCATAGGATATACAACAGAGTCAACGGAAAAGCTGAGAAAAAGAGCGCCCATGTCTCCTCCTGAGGGAAGAAAGCACATAAGTCCTGATCAAATACCTACTTTCTGTTCCTTCTCACAAAAAACCAACGGTTTTGAGACAACTCATCGGGGAGCATAGCTTAACCGGACCCGATGATGAGATTCCACCATGCCGTCTCGACCACCTTTTTTGTGACTATCTGAAGCTGATTCGCGACTAAAACATGCTCGATCGCCAGCGCTGGTGATCGAGCATGTATTTTTTCTAGACTCTATTCTTGTGAACGCGGTGTCTCGATGCGACGGCGAGGTCGCCTGCGCGCAATCTCTGCGACGTGCAGGCGGTTCAGAGCTCGTGCAAGCGCGGCCTGCTGATCGGCACGTTCTACGTCCGATTGTGCTTGCGACAGTCGTTCTTGCGCGCGGCGGCGTGCCTCTTCGGCGCGCGCCGCGTCGATCTCGTCTGCCTGTTCAGCAGTATCGGCCAGTACCGTCACGTTGTTGTTCGATACTTCAATGAAACCGCCCGATACAAAGAGCGTTTCCTCCGCATCTGCCAGCCGGATCGAGAGAGGACCCGGCTTCAGGAAGGCCAGCAGGGCAGCGTGTCTCGGCAAGATGCCCAGTTGCCCTTCCGACCCCGGAGCGCTCACCAGATCGGCTTCGCCGTTATACAATTCACGCTCGGCGGTCACAACCTCGACATGCATGGTGGTGCGTGTCGCCATCGTTTACCCCCTACTTCTGTGCCTCTTGGTAGCGCTGCACAACCTCATCGATATCGCCTGCCATGTAGAAGTAATCTTCACCGATCTGGTCATGCTTGCCTTCCAGAACTTCTTTGAAGCTGCGTATCGTGTCTTTCAACGCAACATACTTACCAGGGCGTCCCGTGAAGGCTTCGGCCACGAACATCGGCTGCGAGAAGAACCTCTGGATCTTACGTGCACGCGAGACGGTCAGTTTGTCATCGTCGGACAACTCATCGACACCCAGGATGGCGATGATATCTTGCAGGTCTTTATAGCGCTGGAGCACTCTTTGTACGGCACGTGCAAGGTCGTAGTGCTCCTGACCAACGATCTGCGGGTCCAGAATACGGCTGGTCGAGGCCAGCGGGTCCACCGCCGGGTAGATGCCCTGCTCAGCAATCGAGCGCTCAAGCACGATGGTCGAGTCAAGGTGCGCGAAGGTCGTCGCCGGGGCCGGGTCGGTGTAGTCGTCAGCAGGGACATACACTGCCTGCATCGAGGTGATCGAGCCCTTCTTGGTGGAGGTGATGCGCTCCTGCAATTCGCCCATCTCTTCCGCCAGGTTTGGCTGATAACCCACAGCAGATGGCATACGACCAAGCAGCGCCGATACTTCAGCACCCGCCTGAGTGAAGCGGAAGATGTTGTCGATGAAGAGCAGCACGTCGCGCCCCTCTTCGTCGCGGAAGTATTCCGCGATTGCCAGGCCGCTCAGTGCCACGCGCAGGCGCGAACCAGGCGGCTCGTTCATCTGACCAAACACCATTGCCAGGCGGCTGATCACACCGGCTTCCTGCATCTCATGATACAGATCGTTGCCTTCGCGAGTGCGCTCGCCGACGCCTGCGAAGACGCTATAGCCACCGTGCGCTTTCGCGATGTTATTGATCAGTTCCTGAATGATGACGGTCTTGCCGACTCCAGCACCGCCGAAGGTGCCAATCTTACCACCGCGCATGAAGGGGCAGATCAGGTCGATAACTTTGATACCTGTCTCAAAGATTTCGATCTCACGCGCCTGATCTTCCAGGTCTGGCGCGGGTCTGTGAATGGGCAGGCGCGGCGCGTCAGTGACCTCTTCTTTGTTGTCGATAGCCTGACCAAGCACGTTGAAGATACGTCCCAGGGTCTTCTCACCGACTGGTACGGTGATAGGGCCGCCGGTATCGTAGGCATCTACGCCGCGCTGGAGTCCATCGGTTGGACCCATAGCCACGCAGCGTACCCAGTTATTGCCAAGCTGCTGCTCCACCTCAAGGGTAAGATCGTGTTCGGCACCGGCTGGACGTGTAATAATTGCGTTATAAATTTGGGGTAACTGGTCTGGTGGGAACTCGATGTCTACTACGGCTCCCAACACCTCTACAACCGTACCCTTCGTCATTGTACGTGTTGCCATCTATTTTTCTTCCTTCTTGTTCATCCAACTTCGCCAGAGCCTGCAACCACCTCAAGGATCTGCGTAGTGATCGCTGACTGACGGGCCTTGTTGTAGGTTAAGGTCAGATCTTGAACAAGTTCGTTTGCGTTATCGGTGGCGTTCTTCATTGCCACCATCTGTGCTGAATACTGACTTGCCAGTGCTTCCAGGAGCGCCTGATAGACCTGTACATCGACATAGCGGGGCAACAGGGCCTCAAAGATCGTCCCGGCATCTGGCTCATAGATATAATCCACGTTTTTGCGCGTGGTGCCTTCTTCCTGTTCGGGCGGCTGCACTGGCAGCAATTGCACGCTCACTGGTTGCTGGCTCACCGTGCTAACAAATTTCGCGTAGATCAGGTAAACTACGTCGACCTCGCCCTTCAAGAAGGCATCAACCGCTACCTGGGCAATCGCCCTGGCATCGGCCATCGAGGGCCTGTCACCGTAGTTGGTGAACTCCGCCATGATCGGCTGCTGCGTGCGCGCCAGAAAGTCTCGCCCTTTGCGACCTACGGCGATGAACGAAACTCCTGGGCGTCTCCCCTGTTCCGCGATCTCGTTCTGTACATCTACGGCGGAGGATGCAGCCTTACGATTGATATTACTTGGCAGCGCACCACATAGGCCGCGATCCGGCGAGATCACCAGGAAACCGACGTTGTGCACCGGGCGCTGCCTGAGCAGGGCAGCACCTTCGCCGATATCCTCGGCCGTGGCATTGGCAAGACGCGAGACGAGTTCGCGCAACTGCTCGGCGTAGGGACGTGCCTGCTGGACACGCTCCTGCGCTCGTCGCATTTTGCTGCTCGCCACCATCTGCATTGCCTTGGTGATCTGAGCCATGTTCTTTGTTGAACGTATGCGCCGCCGAATTTCTCGGGTTGATGGCATGTGCCTGCCTCCTAGCGCGTTTGTGCCGCTTGTTGTGCAGCTTTAGACGCCGCTGCCTTTTCCTGCTCGGTATCTTTGCGCGGCTCGGCTGTCTTTTTGAACTCTTCGATGGCTGCGTTCAACTTATTCAGCAGTTCTTTGGACATGGTGTTTTTCTGCTTGACCGACTTTTCAACGATCTCCTGTCCAATCTCTGGATGGTTCGCGTCCATGTAGCGGTAGAACGCAGCTTCCCATGCCGTTACCATGTCAACTGGCACGTCATCCAGGTAGCCCGTGTTCGCTGCATAGATAGACATAACCTGCTTCTCAACCGGCACCGGATTGTACTGCGGCTGCTTGAGGATCTCGGTGAGGCGCTGACCGCGATCAATGCGGTTCTTAGTCGCTTTATCGAGGTCCGACGCAAACTGTGCGAAAGCTGCCAGTTCGCGGAACTGCGCAAGGTCGAGGCGCAGCGTACCTGCTACCTGACGCATAGCACGGGTTTGCGCGCTACTGCCTACGCGAGAAACCGAGTTACCGACGTTAATAGCGGGGCGAATACCGGCGTTAAACAGGTCGGTCTCAAGGAAGATCTGACCATCGGTGATCGAGATAACGTTCGTCGGGATGTAGGCCGAGATGTCGTTTGCTTTGGTCTCGATGATCGGCAACGCCGTCAGCGAACCACCGCCGTACTGTTCGTTCAAGCGAGCAGCACGCTCCAGCAAGCGCGAATGCAGATAGAACACATCACCGGGATAAGCTTCGCGTCCCGGAGGGCGGCGAATGATCAGCGACATATTGCGGTATGCGTCGGCGTGCTTGGTCAGGTCATCATAGATGATCAGCGCATCGCGCCCCGACTCCATGATCGCTTCGCCCATCGCACAACCTGCGTATGGCGCAATATATTTCAATGGTGCAGGTTCGGAAGCGCCCGCGACAACGACGATGGTGTGATCCATCGCGCCGTACTTCTCCAGGGTCGAGATGGTACGGGCAACCGAGGAGTTCTTCTGGCCAATGGCAACATAGATACAGATCAGGTCTTTGCCCTTCTGGTTAATGATCGTATCGATTGCTATCGCCGTCTTACCGGTCTGACGGTCACCGATGAGCAGTTCGCGCTGTCCACGGCCAATCGGCGTCATGCTGTCGATAGCCTTGATACCTGTCTGTACGGGAGTGTTCACGCCCTGTCGTGTAATTACGCCAGGAGCAACACGCTCGATTGGACGGAAATCATCGGTAGCTATCGGACCTCTTTCGTCGAGTGGCTGCCCCAACGGGTTGACCACGCGACCAATCAGCGCATCACCAACCGGCACCTGGATAATACGTCCGGTGGTTCGCACTTCGTCATCTTCACGAATATGTGTAAAATCGCCCAGGATTGGACAACTGACGGTCTCTTCTTCAAGGTTGAAGGCCATACCGTACAGTCCTGTGCGAGGAAATTCTACCAGTTCGAGATATCTCACATCTTGCAGGCCATAGACGCGCGCGATACCGTCCTGTACCGCAATTACGGTACCGACGCTTGCCGTCGCGGTCGTCTCTGTATCAAAACCCGCGATGTTTCTCTCTATGATGGCACTGATTTCATCAGCCCAAGATGCCATCGCTATACCTCCTAGTATTCCTGGTGGCTAACTACTTGTCTATTTTATGCTCTTTAAAATTACCTGATTATATCAAGTGGTCTATCTACAGGGGTTTGTCTTTCCGCTCTTCTAGTCACTCAATTCGTCAGACCTGCGCCTGCG
>Ga0070741_10014417_pt1 | contig 13663 bp, 12 predicted proteins | sample Coa_R1_4_FD_66440 | JGI IMG/M metagenome (GOLD analysis project Ga0070741, IMG submission 66440) | Surface soil microbial communities from Centralia Pennsylvania, which are recovering from an underground coalmine fire - Coalmine... | ecosystem: Environmental > Terrestrial > Soil > Unclassified ... | reverse complement strand
GCGGCCGGGAGACCGGATTGCTGCGCCTCGATGCCGCCGGCCCCCGAGGCAGCAGGCTTCGGCTTCGGCGCCACTGCCCGCTTCGGCTTCGTGGCCACCCGCTTCTTCGTCGCCGTGTGGACGCCCGGCTTGACAAGCTTGACGGGGCCCGGCTTGGTCGGCTTCGGCTTCTTGGCCGTGTGCGGCGCCGGAGGGACCGGGACGTGAACGGCCTCCGGCTCGTTCGACGCGTGCAGCCGGTTGAACGTGAGCAGACCGGCCGCGATCGCCGCGACGCCGAGGATCACGATCACGACGACGAAGCGGGCACGGATCTCCATACACCGGTTATCGGCATGCGGATCGCCGCTCTTGAAGGCGCGAACGAGCGAATCGAGAGGGCTGCGTCAGCCGCAGGCGGCGGCGCTCGGCCGGAACCGCGGCGCCGACGAGCGCACGCTCACGACCCGTAGGCCGACGAGGCCGAAGAGGTTCGACCGGTACGTCGCATACCACGGGCCGTGCGAGCAGACCGGCAGCGAGACAGTGCGCCGCTCCCCGGGGCGGAGCCGGACCCCGATGCTGCGATGGGGCAACCTGAACGTGAGGAGGGCGGAACGGGCTGCCTCGGAGGTCAGCGTCTGGGTGACGAATCCCGCGAGCCGGCCTCCCTTCGTCGCCGGCCAGAGGTAGACGGCCCCGGATTTCGCGAGCCAGCCGTCGTGGTAGTGCCCGATCTCGTACAGCGCGAGCCTCGGCCGGCCGTCGGGGACCCACAGCGACGCCGTCGGGCCGGTGGCGAGGAGGCGGGCGCCGCGCAGCCGCACGGTCGAGCCGTAGCCGTCGACGAGCAGTGGGCCTATCAGTGGACGTCCGGCCGCGCTCAGCGACCCGTCCTGCGCGACGCGAAGGGGCTCGTCGCCGAACCGGTCGAACGGATGCGCGCCGGGTAGGAGAAGCACGCGGTCGACCGAGCGGTTCCAGAACAGCTCCTGGAGCGATGCCGCCCGCGTTCCGCCCCACGCCTGCAGGAGCGATACCTGGCCGAGGTGCGCGTGATCGACCCACGACGGATCGCTCGGCAGGTACGCCTTCTTCGTCATGCTCGTGCTCGTGACGTCGAACGCCACGGCGCCCGCCGAGGCCGCACCCGTCGCGACGAGCGCGAGGCCGAGCGCCACCGGCGTCCCGAGCCGCGGCCGCCGAGATCCCAGGACGGCGACCGCGGACATGACTCCCGCGGCGGCGGCGACGACGAGCGCGGCCATCCCGGCCTCGCCGAGCGTGCTCGTGAGCCAGTAGACGCCGTAGAGGATCGACGAGCCGTCGAGGGTCGCCGCAATCGCGTACCCGCTGAGCGGGAGGCGGACCGAGAGCAGGACGAGTCCTGCGGCGAGCGCCAGATGCGCGAGGCGCAGCGGCCAGCCGCGCGCGAGGTACAGCCCGAACGAGAGCGCGAGCAACGGAGCGACGTAGAAGACGTAGCGCTCCTGGATCTCCTGGTTCAGCGGCAGGCTCGCCTGGAGCATGCCCGCCTCGATCAGCAGCGCGCCGGCCAGCAGCACCGTGACGGCACCGAACGCAAGCTCCGTCCGCGAGCGGGGGCGCGCGAGGGCGAGCCAGAGGCCGAGGAGCGCCCCGGGCACGACGATCCAGCCTGCCGCGTACGCGAGCGTCATCGCGTCGAGCGCTGCCCAGTGCGCGACGTCGAGCGGGCCGCCCCGGAAGCCGAAGACCGCGCGGTAGGGACCGAGCGCACGCGCAGGGCCCGCCGCCACGAGCGCGAGCACCGGCAGCACGAACAGCGCGAGCGGAAGGAGCTGCTCGCGCAGCGCAGCCTTCAGCCGCCGCTCGCGGAACCCCATTGCGACGGCCGCCAGCACGAATACGACGGGGAGGACGGCGAACTGGACGCGGGTGAGCGTCGCGAGCCCGGCGAAGACGACGAAGACGACCTGTGCGCGCCTCGTCGGCTGCGCGAGCGCCCGCACCGCGACGACCACCGCGGCGAGCACGATCGGGTACGCGAGCGCCTCGGACGTGACGAACGAGGCGTAGACGACGTCCGGTACGAGCACCGCGAGCGCCGCGGCGGCGAGCGCGAGGCGCGCGCTCAGGCCGAGGCGCCGCGCGAGCAGGAAGACGGGGACGGCCGCGAGCGACATCGCCAGCGCGCCGATCGTCTGAACGAGGTGGTAACCGGTGGCGACGTCGCCGACGAGCCAGGCCGGCGCCGTCACGAGCGGTTGCAGCAACGCCGGGAAGTGCGGCGACACCCCGCGGATCAGGGGACGTCCCGAGGCCGCGATCGAACGGCCGAGCGCCGCGTACGTGTACTCGTCCGGGAAGAGCGCCGGAACGGCTCGCAGCCAGGCGACCGCCGTCCGCGCCGCGAAGCTGACGCCCACGATCGCGACCAGCCCGAGGACGGGCGCTCGCCTCATGCGTCCCGTTTCGGCAGTGCCCGCGCTCCGCTTGAGCCGCGACGATCGAGAAGGGGCGCGGTCTCCCGCGCCCCTTCGGGTCGAACGGATGTCGAGCTCGTTACGTACAGACCGGCGTGGCCGCCACGGTGATCTGTGCGGACGGGCCCGCCTTGTAGGCGATCGTCGAGCTCGTCGGCGAAGCCTTGGCCCAGACGCAGTAGGTCGTGCCCGAGGTCGTGCCGACGCTGTAGACCGACGCGTCGATCGACTGGTCGTAGGTCGACTTGAGGCCGGCGACCGTCATGCCCGAGTACGTGCCGTTGTCGGCGTAGAACGACTCGACCGACGGGATCAGCGAGCGCAGGTTCGCCTTTGCGGCCGAATCCTCTGCGCGGCCCCTGAAGCTCAGGTACGACGGGATCGCGATCGCAGTGAGGATCCCGAGAATGATCACCACGACGAGGAGCTCGATCAGGGTGAAACCCTGCTCCTCGCGCGCGATCCGGTTCCGCAGCTTGCTCAGCATTCTGTGACTCCTTCCAGAGGGAAAGGTGGCTCGGGTGCGTTATCGACCCGTGCTCGAAGCGGAAGGAGCCCCGAAAGAGGGAGATTCGAACGAACGGCCGCCTGCGATCAAGGCGCGCTTCCCGCCTGCCGATAGGCGGGACGAGGGAGCCATATGGACGTCACGTTCTCCATCGACGACCTGCTCGCCCAGATGGGCGAATGGGGGGCTTCGGACCTCCATCTGACGGTCGGCACGCCGCCGGCCGTCCGCGTGCACGGCGAGCTCCAGGCGGTCGACAACCTCGGATCGCTGACGGCGGACGACACACAGCAGCTCCTCTACCGCGTGCTCTCGACCGAGCAGCAGAAGCGGCTCGAGATCGAGCGGCAGATCGACCTCTCCTACGCGATTCCCGGGGTCGCGCGCTTCCGCGTGAACGTGTACTTTCAGCGCGGCGCGCTCGGGGCGGCGTTCCGCCAGATCCCCGAGACCATCAAGTCGCTCGAGCAGCTCGGCCTGCCTGGGACGCTGCACGAGCTGACGGCGAAGCCGAGGGGCCTCGTGCTCGTCACCGGCCCGACCGGCTCGGGCAAGTCGACGACCCTGGCCGCGGTGATCGACGAGATCAACCGCACGCGCCCGGATCACATCCTGACGATCGAGGACCCGATCGAGTTCCTACACCCGCACAAGCGCTCGATCGTCAACCAGCGCGAGATCGGAGGCGACACGCCGAGCTTCGCGCTGGCGCTCCGCGCCGCGCTCCGCCAGGACCCCGACGTGATCCTCGTCGGCGAGATGCGCGACCTCGAGACGATCGCGACCGCGCTGACGGCGGCCGAGACCGGCCACCTCGTCTTCGGGACGCTGCACACGCAGAACGCGCCGAGCACGATCGACCGCATCGTCGACGTCTTCCCTGCCGAGCAGCAGGCGCAGGTCCGCGTCCAGCTCTCCGCGACCCTCCAGGGCGTCGTCACGCAGGCGCTGCTCCCGACGGTCGACCGGCAGGGCCGCGTCGCGGCGCTCGAGATCCTGTTCCCGGACGACGCCGTGCGGAACCTGATCCGCCAGGCGAAGGTCGAGCAGATCTACTCCGTCATGCAGACGAGCACGGCGCGGGGGATGCAGACGATGGAGCAATCGCTCGCCGACCTCGTCATGCGTGGCCGTATCACGCTCGAGGCGGCGCTCGCGTCGTCGAGTCGCCCCGACATGCTGAGGGGCCTGCTCGAGCGCGCCGGCTACGACTTCGGGCCGGGCGAGGACGATACGGGCGGCGGCCTCCGTACGGTCGGAGGGACGGGCCTCCGCGTCGCAGGGGCCTGACGGATGGCTGGGCCAGAGAAGTCGATCTGGAAGAAGGAGATCTCCTTCAAGCGCAAGACGAAGCCGGAGATCGCGGCGTCGCAGCCGCGGGCCGCGCCCGCCGAGGGCACGCAGCCGAAGAGCCCGTTCTGGAAGAAGGAGATCGGCTTCGGGCGTAAGGCCAAGGAGCAGGCTCCGGTGGCTCCGGTGGCCGTGCCCGAGCCCGAGGCTGAGCCCGAGCCGCAGCCGCAGGCCGGGGCCGCGCAGCCGAAGAGCCCGTTCTGGAAGAGGGAGATCGGCTTCGGGCGCAGGCGGAAGGAGCAGGCGCCGCTGCGTGCGGCCGAGCTCGAGTCGCCGAGGCCGGAGTCGGTCGCCGAGCTGCTTCGTCCGATCGCCGAGACCCCGGCTCCCTCAGTGCCTCCGGTCTCCGCGCCTGCCCCACATGTGCCGCTCTCGCCGCCCACGGCCGCGCACGAGCCGGCGGCCGAGTCCGAACCGGAACCGAAGCCCGAGCCGGACGCCGAGCTAGAGGAGGCGGAGCGAGCGGCGGCGCCGCCCGTCGTAGCTCCGCAGGCCGACCTCCCCGCCGATCCCTTCGGCCTCGCCGCCGCAAGCGAGGCGCTCGCGCGGGAACCGGTTCGCTACGAGCCGGCAGGACAGGCCGAGCGACAGGCCGAGCCGGAGCCGAGCCCCGCCGCGCTCCCCGAGGCGGCGACCGAGATCCTGCCGTCCGAAGACGAGGCGCCGGCGGCTCCCGGCGCCGAGCCGGCCGAATCGGCCGTCGAGGGAAGCGGCCGCCTGCCCTCCCGGCGAGAGCGCCGGCAGGGCGAGCGGGCGCGCAAGCGCGAGGCCAAGCAGGCCGCGAAGCAGGAGGCTGCCGAGGCGAAGCGGACCGAGCAACCCGAGGGCGAGCGCGAGAAGGGGCCCAAGCGCAAGGCGCCGCACCGGCAGAAGAAGGTCGTCGGCCTCAAGATCGGCAGCACGCATCTGGCGGCGGCACAGGTCGCGAACAACGGCACGCCGCGCCTGCTGCAGGTGGCGGACGAGCCACTGGAGCCGGGCATCGTCGTCAGCGGCGAGCTTCGGGAGCCGGACGCCCTCGCCGGGGCGCTGAAGTCGTTCTTCCGCAAGCACCGCCTGCCGCGAAGCGGAGTCCGGCTCGGCGTCGCGAGCAACCGGATCGGCGTCCGCATCTTCGAGCTCTCCGGCATCGAGGATCCCAGGCAGCTCGACAACGCGATCCGCTTCCGGGCGCAGGAAACGCTCCCGATCCCGCTGGACGAGGCCGTTCTGGACTACCGGATCCTGAGCGAGAGCGCCGACGGGAACGGCGTCGTCACGCGGCGCGTGCTCCTCGTCGTCGCGCACAGGGAGCTCGTGGAGCGGTACGTCGTCGCCTGCCGGAAGGCGGGCATCAAGCTCTCCGGCGTCGACCTCGAGCCCTTCGCGCTCCTGCGCGCGCTCGCGTCGCCCGAGGAGGGCCGGCTCGAGGACGCCGGCATCGTCGTCGTCTCGATCGGCCGCGACCGCTCGACCCTCGCCGTCTCGGACGGCGAGGTCTGCGAGTACACGCGCGTTCTCGACTGGGGAGGAGGTGCGCTCGACGCGGCGCTGGCCCGCGCGCTCGACATCTCGCCGCCCGAGGCCGAGCCGATCAAGCGGTCGCTCTCGCTCAACGAGGACGATCCGCCGCCCGCCGGCGTCTCGGAAGAGGGGGCGGAGGCGATGCGCGCGGCGCTGCGGTCCGAGCTGCAGACGTTCACGCGTGACCTGCTCGCCTCGCTCCGCTACTACCAGGAGCGGCCGGGCTCGCTCGGCATCGCCGAGATCGTCCTCACGGGCGGTGGAGCGTGCCTCGCCGGGCTCCCGGAGGAGCTCTCGCGCACGCTCGGCGTCCAGGTGCGCCTGGGCGACCCGCTGGCGAGGGTCGAACCGTCGCGCAAGGCGAAGAAGGCCGCGCCGGACAGCAGGCTCACGGCCGCGATCGGGCTCGGGATCGAGGTCTAGCCGATGCGCGCCGTCAACCTCCTTCCGCGCGACGAGGCCCGCCGCAAGCCGCAGGGCATCAGCCTGCAGACCAAGCTCACGACGATCGCTCCGGTGTTCGCCGCCCTCGTCCTCGGCTCGGCCTGGTACGTCGCGAACACGCAGGTCTACGAGCGCCAGACGAAGCTCGAAGCGCTGAAGGCAGAGGTCGCGAAGCTTCCGCCGCCCAAGCGCGAGCCGGCGATCGACCCGGCGCTCCGCGCCGAGCGCGACGCACGCGTCGCGGCGCTGGCGGGTGCGCTCGCCCAGCGCGTCGCCTGGGATCGGATCCTCCGCCAGATCTCGTCGATCCTGCCGGAGGACGTCTGGCTGACCGGCATCGACGCGAAGTCGCCTGCCGTGCCTGCGGCCGCGCCGGCGCCCACGCCTGCGCCGACGGACACGACGTCGACGAGCACGGACGCGAGCGCGGCCGGCTCGCCGCCTCCTCCTCCGCCCCCGCCACCTCCGGCCCCGAGCAACGACGCGCTCGCGATCAACGGCTACACGTACTCGCAACCGAGCGTCGCCCGCCTCCTCGCGCGTCTCACCGTGATTCCGGAGCTCGACGGCGTCAACCTCGTCTCGAGCAAGCTGACCGAGCTCGGTACGCGCTCGATCGTCCAGTTCCAGATCACTGCGGGCATCCGCCCGCCGGGGACACCGTGAAGCCGTCGAAGTTCCCGAAGCCGCGCCTCGCGATCGCCGCGCTCGTCGGCTTCCTCGTGCTGCTCATCGGCGGCGGCCTCGTCCTCGTCAAGCCGCAGCGCGACAAGGCCGGCCAGCTCGCGACGCAGATCGAGGAGGCGCAGGCGCAGCTCGACGCCGCACAGGCGCCGGCCCAGACGAGCCCCAACGTCGTGCCGATCCGCGTCGCGGAGCTGTTCCAGCTCTCGCGCGCCATGCCCGACACGGTCGACCTGCCCGACGTCCTGCTCCAGCTCAGCCAGATCGCGAACGAGACCGGGATCACGTTCAAGTCGATCACGCCCGGCGCTCCGATCGGCCAGGGGAGCTACGAGAAGATCCCGATCGATCTCGTCTTCCAGGGCCATTTCTACGACCTCGCGGACTTCCTCTACCGGCTTCGCAACCTCGTCGGCGTGCACGAGGGGCAGCTCGCTGCCGTCGGCAGGCTCTTCTCCATCGAGTCGATCAGCTTCGGCGAGGGCGAGGACTCGTTCCCCCAGGTCGAGGCGAGCCTGGAGGTTGCCGCGTACGTGTTCGGAGGAACGGCGGCGTCGGCCGCGGCCGCGCCTCCCGTGTCGACGACCCCGACCGACACGACGGGTGCGTCGCCCTCCGCCGCCGGCGCGGGAGCGACGGGATGAGCACGGCGGCAGCCGCGAGCAGGAAGGATGCCGCACGGGCGGCGAAGGAGGCGAAGCAGAAGAAGATCGTGATCGTCGGGGCGGTCGTCTTCCTCGCGCTCCTCGGCTGGCAGGGGCCGAAGACGCTCAAGCAGCTCCATGCCAAGGCGCCACCGCCACCCGCGTCGCTGTCCGCCGGTGCGCCGGCGCCCGCAGCGCCCCCAGGGGTCGCGCCACCCGCGGCGCCGGCGTCGGGGCTCCCGAACACGGATACGGACACGGTGACGGTCGCGCCTGAATCGGGGCAGCTCGCTTCGTTCGGGCTCTTCAAGGCCAAGGACCCGTTCGTCCCGCAGGTCTCGGCCGGCGGGAGCAGCGGCGCTCCAGCTCCGCCGCCGGCGCCCGCACCGACGACCGCGGTGCCGACCGTCACGACGCCGACAGCGCCGGCCGCGACCGTCCCCGCCGCGACCGTCCCCGTCGCGACCATCCCGGCCACGACCATTCCGGCCACGACCGAGCCGACGCCGACCGCGACCGTCCCGGCCACGACCGTCGCCGTCCCGACGACGCCTGCGCCGCCGCCACCGCCCCCGCCGACGCAGACGACGCAGGTCACGACCCCGCCTCCCGCGCAGGGGCCGACGAGCCCGTCGAAGCAGGTCGTCTCGCCGCCGCCGCCCGCGCCCCCGCCGGCACCCACTCCGCCGCCGCCTCCTTCGGTTCCTGCGAACGCCGCAGCGATCTCGACCAACGACAGCTGCGAGATCGTCCCGCTCCAGGGGACGTTCCCGAGCAGCGACAAGATCTTCCGGCTCGTCTCGATCGCGAAGGGCGTGACGAGCGTCAAGATCTCGATCGTCGGCGGCTCCTACGAGAGCGGCGTGCCCGCGGCGACGCTCCAGCAGGGGAAGACGCTCACGCTCATGAACACCGCAGACGGCGTCCGCTACGTGCTGAAGCTCCTGAAGAACTGCCCCACCCCGCCGGCGGACGGGGGCACGGCGCCTTCACAGCCGCCGCCGCCGGCGACGCCTCCGCCCTCGACCCAGCCGTCGCCCCCGCCGCCTCCGGCGACCACCGTGACGACGCCGACCGAGACGACGCCCACGAACACGACGCCGACGGACACGACTCCGACGGATACGACTCCGACCGACACGACGCCGACGACGACCATCGGCGGCTAGTAGGAGGGTATGGCGAAACAGCGCCTGAGCCGTCGGAACGCGGTGCCCGCCCCGCTGCGGCGTCCTCAGTCGCGCCCGTATCTACCCGATACGAGCGCTCCCTGCGTCCTTGCCGCGGAACGAGCATCGCGCCCCGACGACGAGCACCGTTCCGCCAAACCCTCCTAGAGGCGCCGGCGCGCGGCCGGCGTTTGACTGCTACGACCCTGTGGCCTGATCGAACGCCGTCGACTGGCGGACGAACGTCGTGCCTGTGCTCCCACCGTCGCGGACGACGACGGTTACGAGCTTTCCCACGCGGCCCGACGGCGGCGTATACGCCGTCACGTAGGTATCGACCCGATACGTGAGGTGGTCCGGCCCCGTCTGCGTCCGGCTCGGGGTGCACTGAGGAAGCAGCACGGAGGCGGCCGCCGAGTGGCTCTTGGCGAAGACGGCCGTGAGCGTCGTCCCCGTCGTCGCGGTCACGCTGACCGTCTCCGCAGAGCCCGTTCCGCGGTCGATCGTGAGCGCGGTGCCGGGCGCGATCGTGGCCATCGACCCCGGCGTCGCCGCCTGCGGCGTCGTGTTCGCCGCGACGGCGCTGCCGAGGCTCGTCGTGCACCCGGTGGCCGTCGTGACGTCGCTCGCGCCGCTGAGGGCCGGATCGCCCGTGTAGGTCGAGTCGGCTGCGCCGGCCGCGGTGGAGTCCAGCGCGATCGCCGAATACGTCAGCGCCCGGTAGAGCTCCAGCTGCGCGTCGGCGAGCGTCGCCGCGGTCGTCGTCCGGCCGGCGCGGCGGATCGTCACCGAACTCGACACGAGCGCCGACAGCAGGGCGGTCAGCCCGACGTTGAGGATCGTCATGGCGATGACCAGCTCGACGAGGCTGAAGCCCCCCTCCGAGCGCAGCCTGCGGAATGCGCGGCGCACGCCAGAGGTATCGGACAGGGGCCTTGCAGGCCCAACGCCCGAACGAGGGTGCCGCGTTCGAGGGAGCCGACCGATACCGAGACTGGATGGCTGCGTTCGCCTACAGCGCCATTAACGCCGACGGCATCGAGCTCACAGGCGAGATCCACGCGCCGACGCTCGAGGCTGCCCGCGCCCAGCTGCGCGCCCGCGGGCTCCTCGCCGACCGGCTTCAGGAGCTGCCCGCGACGGGTGAGGAGACCGTCCGGACGGCGTTCAAGAAGGTCAAGCCGAAGTCGCTGCAGATCTTCTCGCGCCAGTTCGCGACGATGATCGGAGCGGGGCTCAGCGTCGTCGCAGCGCTCGTCGTCCTCGAGGAGCAGACGGAGGACAAGTATCTGGCGGAGGTGGTCTCGGAGGTGCGCGCCGACGTCGAGGGTGGAGCGCTGCTCTCCCAGGCGCTCGCGCGGCATTCGAAGGTCTTCTCGCGGCTCTACGTCTCGATGGTCGAGGCGGGCGAGGCGGCCGGCATCCTCGACACCGTCCTCGACCGCGTGGCCATGCAGATCGAGAAGGACACGGCGATCAAGCGCCGCGTCAAGGGGGCGATGATCTACCCGGCCGTCGTGATGACCTTCGCTTCGCTCGTCCTGACGGCGATGCTGCTCTTCATCGTCCCGGTGTTCACGAGGATGTTCACGCAGCTGGGCGGGACGCTGCCGACGCTGACGCGGGTGATCGTGGCGGCGTCGGATCTGCTGCGCGCCCGCTGGTTCATCATCTTCCCCGTCCTCGGCCTGATCGCCTTCCTGATTCGCCGCTGGAAGCATTCGCCGAAGGGCCGGAAGCAGTGGGACCGGATCAAGCTGCGGATTCCGATGAAGATCGGCGAGGTCGTGCTGAAGGTGACGATGGCACGGCTCTCGCGGACGCTCTCGAGCCTCGTGTCGGCCGGCGTCGACATCATCAAGGCGCTCGAGATCACCGCGCAAACCTCGGGCAACTGGGTGGTCGAGGAGGCGCTGACGACCGTCAAGGCGCGCGTGCACGCCGGCGTCGGGATCGCGCAGCCGCTGGTCGAGAACCCCGTCTTCCCGCCGATGGTCAGCCAGATGGTCAAGATCGGGGAGGAGACGGGAGAGCTCGAGGCGATGCTCGGCAAGATCGCGGACTTCTACGAGGAAGAGGTCGACGTCTCGATCTCCAACCTCACCTCGATCATCGAGCCGCTGATGCTGATCGGCGTCGGCGCGATGGTCGGGCTCGTGATCATCGCGATGTACCTGCCGATGTTCAAGCTGATCACGCTCGTCCACTAGCGCGGCTCGCGAGAGACCGACCTCTCCTAAGGCAGCGGCCCCCCGGCGACGGCGACGAGCGCGCCCGTGAGCCCGGCGAGGAGCAGCGCGAGGACGACGCTCTGTCGCAGGACCAAGACGAGCACGGCGGCGCCGCCGAGGACGGCGTACTGCCAGCTCTCCGCGAGCGCGCGCGCGAGCGGGATCGCCGAGCCCAGGATCGCGCCGACCGCGGCCGGACCCGCACCGTCGAGGAAGGTCCGTGCGACCCGATTTGCCCGCAGGCGGTCGAAACGGTCTCCGCCGGCGAGCACGAACGCGAACGAGGGCGAGAACGCGACGAGCGCGGCGAGGAGGCCGCCGCCGACGCCTGCGGCCGCGTAGCCGACCGCAGCGACGGTCTGGGTGACCGGCCCCGGCGTGATCTGCCCCAGCGCGACGGCGTTCAGGAACTGGGTCTCGGTGAGCCAGTGGTAGCGGTCGACGGCGTCGCCCTGCATCAGCGGGACGATCACGAAGCCTCCGCCGTACGAGAGGGCGCCGACCTTGAACGCGACCCAGACGAGTGCGAGCAACCCGCCGGTGCCCGCGGCGCCGACGGGGAGGGCGATCGCTCCGAGCCTCGGCACCAGCCCTCGCGCGACGATCTCGACCGCGCCGCACGCGAGCAGCACGAGCACGAGCCATGGGCCCGTGAGCGCCGCCGCGGCCCCGCCCGCGGCGAGGTACACGGGCCATCGGAGCCGGCTCGTCGCACGTGCGCGCCTGAGGCTCGCGGGGAGGAGGGAGGCACCGGCGCGGACCGCGACCGCGGCGACCGCGGCCCCAGCGCCGGCACCCGCGCCCTTCGCCCACTCGGGCGGCGAGCCGGCGAGGAAGAGCGCCGAGAGCGCGAGGATCAGGACGAGGCCGGGCAGGATGAACGCGAGGCCGCCGGCGAGCGCGCCGACCCGGCCGCGGACCCGCCAGGCGCAGTAGATCGCAAGCTGGGTCGACGCCGGGCCGGGGAGGAGGTTGCAGGCTGCGAGCGCGTCCTCGAAGTCGTCTCCCTCGAGCCAGCCGCGCCGCTCGACGCAGAGCCGGCGGAGGAGCGTGATGTGCGACGGCGGCCCGCCGAAGCCGATGCATCCGATGCGGCCCCACTCGCGGACGACCTCGGCGAGACCGGTCTCACGGCCGTCCACGGCCGCAGCGTACGGCGCCGGACGGCAGCCGACGCCGCCACCAGGTGACCCTACGGTTGGCCGGGGAGCGCCGATTTTCCGCTGCTATCTTTGGCCGGTGGCCAGGCCTCACCGCTCCAGGGCCGCCGTCGGCGCGGCGGTCGTAGTAGCCCTTGCCGTCGCCGGCGGAAGCGCCGCCGTCACGGTGCCGCCGATCGCGGTGGCGATTGCGAAGACGGCGAAGGTCGCAACGACGCCCAAGAAGGGGGTCACGGCGAGCGGCACCATCAAGTGCACAAAGGGCCATCACTACCGGATCGTCGGGGCGCTCGTCCAGAAGGTCGGCGGCGGGTACGCAACGGGGTCCTACCCACCGCAGCACACGCAGAAGACGTGCTCCGGCCCCACGATCGGCGATCCGTGGACGTTCCTTCTGGAGACGAAGGCGGGCACGGTCAAGGCGGGCACGGCCCAGTTGTGCGTGCTCGCGACGACGCAGGCCAAGAAGACGGGTGCGACTGGCATCGCCCAGTCCTGCAACGTGGTCACCCTGGCCGTCCCGAAATAGGAGCTGCTGTGCGCCTACGCGTCCTCCTCGCCTTCCTCGCTGCCGCCGCAGCCTTCCTGGCAGCGGGCGCGAACGGAGCGGCGCCGCCACCGCCGCCGCCCGCGAAGCTCGGGCCGCTGGCGCATCTGACGACGGACGGCAAATCGATCTGGGTGCCCGTCCAGTTCCAGTGCGCCGTCGGGCAGATCGTCAGCGTGAAGGCACTCGTCTACCAGTCCGTCGGCGGCGCGCTCTCGCCCGGCGACTACCAGGCGACGTGCACGGGCAAGCTCCAGCACGGCGCCTTCAAGGTCACGCCGAAGGGCAAGAAGCCGCATCTCTTCAAGGCCGGAACCGCTCAGGCCTGTTGGTTCAGGACGCTGAAGAAGGTCAAGGCCTACACCGACCTCGAGTCGGCCTGTAACGGCCTGACCATCGCCAAGGCGACCTGATCCAGACACGCGTCCTCGTCGCCCTGGCGGCCGCGCTTCTCGCCGCCGCCGGCATCGGATCGGCGACGGCGACGGCGCACAACAGCGACGAGAAGCGCCCGAACATCGTCGTCGTCATGACCGACGACGAGTCGGTCGAGAACATGCGCTTCATGCCGGACGTTCGCCGCCTGTTCGGCGCCGGCGGCGTGACGTTCGACAACAGCTTCGTCAACGTCTCGCTCTGCTGCCCGTCCCGCGCGACGTTCCTGACCGGCCAGTACGCGCACAACCACGGCGTCGTCAGCAACGACGAGCCGGGCGGCGGCTACTACCAGCTCGACAACTCGAACACCCTCCCGATCTGGCTCCAGAAGAGCGGCTACTTCACGATGCTGATCGGCAAGTACCTGAACCACTACGGGGACCGCAACCCGAACGAGGTCCCGCCGGGCTGGAACGAATGGCACAGCCCGATCAAGGACGACGCCTACCACTACTACGGCTACACGCTGAACGAGAACGGCACGCTCAGGCGCTACGAGAACACGTACCAGACCGATCAACTGACGCAGGAGGCGGTCGGA
>Ga0070741_10014416_pt1 | contig 13663 bp, 16 predicted proteins | sample Coa_R1_4_FD_66440 | JGI IMG/M metagenome (GOLD analysis project Ga0070741, IMG submission 66440) | Surface soil microbial communities from Centralia Pennsylvania, which are recovering from an underground coalmine fire - Coalmine... | ecosystem: Environmental > Terrestrial > Soil > Unclassified ... | reverse complement strand
GGAAAGGTGTTCGTCACGTCGCCGGCCGAGCTGTACCCGCGGCTGCCCGATTTCGAACAGCTGCGAGCCCGCTTCGACCCCGCGGGCAAATTCCGCAACGATCCGAAATTATTGCGGACACTTACCCTCCCAAAACGGGGGGGTAACTGTCCGCAATAATCTGGCGCGCCTGACGGCGCGCCCGAAATAAGCGCATAAATCCGGTTTGGGGTGCAGGCGGGCGGGGGCGCGGGCGGCTGCGGGTGCGCTAGGCCAGCCGGGGCGGGTTAGGTCCAGCGGGGCCGGTTAGGTCCAGCGGGGCCGGTTAGGTCCAGCGGGGGCGGTTAGGTCCAGCCAGGGCGGGCTAGGCCGGCTTCGTACGCGAACACGACGAGCTGCGCGCGGTCGCGTGCGCCTAGCTTCATCATCGTGCGCGCCGCGTGGGTCTTGACCGTGGACTGGCTGACGTAGATCTTCCGCGCGATCTCCTCGTTGGACAGCCCGCGGGCGATCAGCGTCAGCACCTCCTTCTCGCGCGGCGTCAGCTCAGAGATCCCAGGCACCGCGCGGACGTCGGCGGTGCGCGCGGCGAACTCGGAGATCAGCCGCCTGGTCACGGTGGGGGACATCAGCGACTCACCGTCCGCCACGACACGCACCGCGCGCAGCAGCTCGTCGGCGTCGGTGTCCTTGACCAGGAACCCGGCCGCGCCGGCCCGAAGCCCGGCGAAGATGTACTCGTCCAGCTCGAACGTGGTCAAGATGACCACGTGCACGCCCGACAGCCCAGGCGCCGCCGCGATCCGCCGGGTCGCCTCGATGCCGTCCATGCCGGGCATCCGGATGTCCATCAGCAGCACGTCCGGCTTCTCCCGCTCGGCGAGCCGCACCGCGGCCGCCCCGTCCGCGGCCGAACCGACCACCGTGATGTCGTCCTCGCCGTCCAGCAGCGCCGCGAACCCCGACCTGACCAGCTCCTGGTCGTCGGCCAGCCCCACCCGGATCATGACGCGTCACCCGCCGGCAGGTAAGCCCGCACCCGGAACCCGCCGCCGGGCCGCGGCCCGGCCTCAAAAGTTCCGCCAAGCGCCCTGGCCCGCTCGGTCATGCCAGCCACCCCATTCCCGCTAATGACGGCCCCGCCGCGCCCGTCGTCCTCCACCACGACCTCAAGCGCATCCGGGTCGTACCGCACCCGCACGACAGCCGTCCGCCCGCCCGAATGCCGCACGCTGTTCGTCAGCGCCTCCTGCACGATCCGGTACGCCGCGACGTCCACGCCGGCCGGCACCGGCCGCGGCGCGCCGTCGGTGACCACCCGGACCGCGATCCCCGCGGTGCCCGACGCCAGCTCGCCGAGCCGGTCGAGCCCGGGGCTCGGCGCCAGCGGCGCCCCCGACCCGTCCGAAGCACGCAGTACCCCGAGCACCGACCGCAGCTCGGCCAGCGCCTGCCTGCTGACGTCGTGGATCGCGGTCAGCGCCTCGCGGGCCCGCTCCGGCTGCCGGTCCATCAGGTGCAGCGCGGTCTTCGCCTGCACGTTGATCACCGAGATGTTGTGCGCCACCACGTCGTGCAGGTCCCTGGCGATGGCCAGCCGCTGCTCGCTGGCCGCGCGCCGCGCCTCGGCCGCGCGCCGGCTCGCGATCTCGGCGGCCCGCTGGCTCCGCACCCGGAACAGCTCGGCGACCGACAGCAGCACGGTCAGCCCCACCAGCAGGCCGAGCGCCCCGGACACCGAGATGTGCCCGCGCGAGCCGACCAGCCACGGCGGCCACACCGAAACCAGGTACCCGACGATCACCGACGCGACGGCCGCGCCGCGGCGGCGCGCGAGTACCGCGGTGAAGAACGCCACGACCAGCGCCAGCCACACCGGCCACACATTCAGCGCCGCGCCCCACAGCGCGGCGGCCAGCGTGATCCCCAGCACCTCGACCGGGTACCTGCGCCGGAACAAGAGCGACAAACTGCCGATAAGAACAGGCAGGTACCAGAACGGGCTAACGTGCATCTGCTCGTGCCCGTGCCAGTGATGCGAGCTGGACGCCCCCGCCACCTCCACGACCGTGACGATGCCGGCGATCGAGGCGTCGATCACCCAGTTCCTTGGCAGCGAGCGGATGTCCATCGTCCTCGACGCTACCCCGCGCTGGCCTGCGCGGCGTCGGCCGGCGGGCTACCTGACGGCGTCCCGGCGTACATCACAGGACGACCCGGATCTGCCCGCGTGACCGACGACCTATCCGGCGGCCGGCCCGCACGATGACGGGCATGGCAATTATCGAAGTCCGCGGCCTTGCCAAGCGATTCGGCGCGGTGGAGGCGGTGAGCGACCTGAGCTTCGACGTAGCGCGCGGGTCGGTCACCGGGTTCCTCGGCGCGAACGGCGCAGGCAAGACCACCACGCTACGGATCCTGCTCGGCCTGGCACGGGCCGACGCGGGTACCGCCACCATCAACGGCCACGTGTACCGTGACCTGGCCGAGCCGCTGCACCAGGTCGGTGCCGTGCTGGAGGTCAGCTTCCACCCTGGCCGCACCGGCCGTAACCACCTGCGGATCCAGGCGCTGGCCGCCAGCGCCGACCCGTCCCGCATCGACGACGTGCTGGACCTGGTGCAGCTCACCGACGCGGCCGACCGCCGGGTCGGCGGGTACTCACTCGGCATGCGGCAGCGGCTCGGCCTGGCCGGCGCGCTGCTCGCGGACCCGGAAATCCTGATCCTGGACGAGCCCGCCAACGGGCTCGACCCCGAAGGCGTGCGCTGGCTGCGCGACCTGCTCCGCGGCTACGCCGCCGAAGGCGGCACGGTGCTCGTGTCCAGCCACATCCTGGCCGAGGTCGCGCAGACGGTCGACCACGTGATCATCCTCGACCGCGGCCGCCTGGTGCGGCAGGCCTCGCTCGCCGAACTGACCGCGAGCGGGGACCTGGAGGACGCGTACTTCGGCCTCACGCAGCGGGAGAGTTTCCGATGAGCAACGCGATCAGGGTGGAGCTGCTCAAGCTGCGCACCACGCGGCTGACCTATGGCCTGCTGCTCACCGGCGCGGCCATCACCGCGCTGTTCACGATCCTGGAGGCGGCGCTCGGCGGTAAGGGCACGAACGGGCCGAAGCCGCTGTACACCGCGTCCGGGTTCACCGACGTGTTCACCGGCGGCATCTGGCTGCTGCTGTTCGCCGCGGTAGCGGGCGTGACGGTCACCACCGCGGAGTACCGGCATCACACCGCGGCGCTCACCTACCTGGCGGACCCGAACCGGAACCGGGTGCTGGGCGCCAAGGTGGCGGCCGGGGCGCTGACCGGCCTGCTCTTCGGGCTGGCCGCCGTCGTCGTCGCGGGCGGCACCGCGGTCGGGTTCACTCTCGCCAAGGGCTATCAGATCCCGCTCAGCGACGCCACGATGATCAGGTACTCGGTCGGCAGCCTGCTCGCGGGCGCGCTGCTCTCGGCGATCGGCACGGGCGTGGGCGCGCTGGTGAAGTCCCAGCTCGCGGGCATCGTCTCGGTCTTCGTCTGGACGATCGTCATCGAGTCGCTGATCGGCGGGCTGTTCACCAGCACGCGGCCGTACCTGCCGTACACGGCGGCGACCAACCTGGGCGGCGCCGCGCTGGGCGGCGCGGCGTTCGGGCCGGCGCACAGCGGTGCCGGCACCGGAACGCCGCTGCCGTTCGCGGCCACCGTGGCGCTGCTGCTCGCGGTCGCCGCAACGGTCACCGTCGGCGCCGCCATGACCACCGTGCGCCGCGACGTCACCTGACCATGACCGTGATCGAGAACCCGCTCAGCGGCGAGCGGATCACCATTACCGAGGAGGGGGCCAGCGGGGTGCTCGAATGGGAGCTGCTGCTGGCCCCCGGCGGGCGGGTGCCGAGCAGCCACGCGCACCCGCGGCAGGAGGAGTGCTTCACGGTCCTTGCCGGGCGGCTGCGGTTCCGGGTCGGCCGCCGGCGGCTGATCGCCGGTCCCGGCGACATCGTCCGGATCCCGCCCGGTACCGTGCATCACTTCGCCAACGCCGGCCCCGAGCCGGCCAGGGTCGCGGTGCGGACCAGTCCGGCGCTGCAGATGCGGGACCTGCTGGAAACCGCCGCGGCGCTGGCCCAGCGCCAGCACGCGGCGGGCCGCCGGGTGCCCCGGCTGCTCGACCTGGTGCTGTTCATGCGCGACTTCGAGCAGGAGGTGCGCGCGCCGTACCTCCCGGCGGCGCCGGTCCGCGTCGTCGTCCGCCTGCTCGGCCGCGCGGCCGGCTGGCTGGGCACGGACCTGCGCTACCGGCGGATTCGCGGATCATGACCGCGATCGAGGTCGCGCACCTGGTCAAGCGCTACCGCGGCGCGCGGCGCGACGCGGTGGCCGGCATCAGCTTCCGCGTGCCGGCCGGCCAGCTGTTCTGCCTGCTCGGGCCCAACGGCGCCGGCAAGACGACCACGGTCTCGATCCTCACCACGACCCTCGCCCCGACCTCGGGCCGGGTACGCATCGCCGGACTGGACCTCGGGACTCAGCAGGCGGCGATCCGCCGCAGGCTCGGCATCGTGTTCCAGCAGCCGTCGCTCGACCTCAACCTGACGGCGGAGGAGAACATCAGGCTGCACGCGATCCTCTACGGCATGTGGCCGTGGCGCCCCACGTACCGCCTCATGCCGCGCGAATACCGGCGACAGGTCGATGAAACCGCCGTCGTTCTGGAGATTTCCGATCTTCTCGGGCAGCGGACGCGCGCCCTGTCCGGCGGCCAGCGGCGCCGGCTGGAGATCGTCCGGGCGCTGCTGCACCGGCCCGACGTGCTGTTCCTCGACGAGCCGACCGCCGGCCTGGACCCGGAGAGCCGGCGCGGCCTGTGGGCGTACCTGCGGCACGCCCGGGCCGAGTTCGGCACCACGGTGTTCCTGACCACGCACTACCTCGCCGAGGCCGAGGCCGCGGACGCGGTGTGCGTGCTGGCCGCCGGCCGGATCATCGAGCGCGGGACCCCCGCCGAGGTCAAGGCGCGCCAGCTCAGCCCGACGCTCGAGGAGGCCTACCTCCGGCTGCTGGACCAGAACTCATGACTGAGCTGTCCGGGTTGCTCGCGATCGCGCAGCGGGACGCGCTCAAGCTGCTGCGCGATCGTCCGAGGCTGGCGGTCAACCTGGCGTTCCCGGTCCTGCTGATCGGCGGGCTCGGCGCCATCCTCCAGCCCACCGTCGGGCGGGTGACCGGCGTGAACGCGGTCACGCTGGCGTTCACCGGGGTGCTCGCCGCCAGCCTGTTCCAGTCCGCGGCGGCCGGCATGATCTCGATCGCGGAGGACCGGGAAACCGACTTCTCCCGCGAGCTGTTCGTGACCCCCGTTTCCCGGCTGACGCTGGTCGCCGGGAAGGTGGCCGGGGAGACGCTCGTCGCCTGCTGCCAGGGCGTCGCCATCGTGGCGTTCGGCGTGCTGTTCGGTGTCCGGATACCTGTCGACCGGGTCGCGCTGCTGCTGGCGCCGTGCCTGGCCTGCTGCCTGCTCGGCGGCGCGTTCGGCCTGGCTACCGTCGCGGCGCTGCCGAACCAGCGGTCGGCGATGGAGATCTTCCAGTTCCTGATCATCCCGCAGTACGTGCTCGGCGGCGTCCTTGTGCCGCCGCGCGGGGTGCCGGCGTACCTGGACGTGCTAGCCCACCTGATGCCGATGCGCTACGTGGTCGATTTGGTCCGTGCCGCGTTCTACCGTGGGACGCCCGGCTACCGCCAGGTGGTGTCCGGGGCCCCGCTGCTCGACGCCGTGGTGGCCGCGGTCCTGTTCGCCGTCCTCATGACCGCCGGCACAGCCGTATTCAGCTACCGCGAACGCACCCGCTAGCCTGCGCTGTCCAGGATGCGGGAGAAGGCGCGCAGGTAGCTGGGGTCGCCCTGCCGCGCGCGCAGCAGCCAGTACTCCGCTCCCCAGAACAGGTACCCCTCTATTGACCGGGGGTAGCCGGCCAGGCCGTTCTGCCAGCGCATGCACTGGCTGTACGTGCCGATCAGGTCCTCGGGGCGGCAGCTGTACATGACCCGGCCTGCCGGGCTGGGCGGCGTGGTGACCGCCTCCCAGGGTTCGGCCTGCCCTTCGGTGATCATGATCCGCTGGCCGGCCGCGGCGGCCCGGCGCAGCAGCCGCTGTAGCCGTCGCTGGCGCCGGCCGGTCCTGCTGCCGTCCAGGTAGACGGTCAGCGGCCCGGCGCCGGCCACCGCGTGCCGCGGGTAGAAGTCGATGCCGACGATGTCGGCCAGCCGTTCGGCTACCGCCAGCGAGTCGCCCTGGTCCCTGGTGCGCCACCACTGCTGCGCCCGGACCGGCGTCGAGGTCGGCAGGAAGCCGTTCATCAGGATCGACCGCGCCGGGTCGGCGGCGCGGACCGCCTCGACCTCGGCGCGGACGAACGCCTCGGCCAGCCGCCACGAATGCTCCATGCCGAGCGGGTCGACCGCTTCGTGCTCGACCTGCCACGCCACGATCGCGGCCCGGTCGCGGTACCGCGCCACGACGCGGGTGATGTGCTCGGTCGCCGCCCGCAGCAGCGCGGCATGGTCCTTCGGCGTCACCAGCGCGCCCTCGCGCAGCGGCTCGGGCAGGTGATGCCGGGGAACGAAGAACTCCGGGTAGCCGAAGGCCTTCACCGCGCCCACGCAGACGATGACCCGCTTGCCTGCCTGTTCCGCGGCATCGAGCTGGCGGTCGAGCTCGCCGGGCTGGAAGCTGCCGGCCTCTGGTTCCAGCCGGTTCCAGTACGCGCTGAGGCGGATCAGCTCGAACGGGTAGGCCAGCAGCGTGTCGAGGACCGCCGCCGGATCCAGCCCGAGTTCGGCCGCTTGCAGTGGCCGGAAGCTGATCCCGAGCGGCGTCGTGCCGCGGGGCTCGACCGGCTCCTGCCGCCAGCGTTCGGTCAGCCGGCGCGCGGGGCGCTTGACGCGCAGTTCGGTCACCATGCGCGGGCCATTTGCGGTGCGGGCTGGGCCAGCGCCGCGATCAGCTCGGCGGTGGCGCCCGTGGCCTCCGGCCTGCCCAGGCCGGCCGACGCCGCGCGCATCGCGTCCAGCGCGGCACGATCCGCGCGGAGCCGGCCGATTTCGGCCAGCAGCCGCCGGACGCCGCGCACCCGGCGGCCGGCACCCGCGGCGGTCACGAATTCGGTGTTGCCCCGTTCCTGCCCGGGCAGGTGCGAGGTCAGCAGCAGCGGCGCGCCGCAGCAGGCGGCCTCGGCGATCGTCCCAGGTCCGGCCTTGGTGACGACCAGATCGGCGCAGCGCAGCAAGCCGGCCATCTCGTGCGTGAACCCGTGCACGATCAGCCTGCCGCCGTACCGTGGTGCGAGCCGGGCAAGCCTGGACTTCAGTCGCTGGTTGCGGCCGCACACGGCCACCACGTCGACGTCGCCGAACCGCCGCAGGATCGCGACGGCACGCCTGCCGATCCCGCCGCAGCCCTCGCCGCCGCCGGTCAGCACGACGGTGAGCCGCTGCTCGCTCAGGCCAAGCGACCGGCGCAGGATCGCGCGTTCGCCCGGCCGCGGCGGGCCGCTCCAGAACTCCCTGGTCACCGGCGGCCTGGCGGGCGGCGCGATGACGAGGTCCACGTCGGCGGAGCGCCAGGCCGCGTGCACGCTGACCAGGTCGGTGACGACGGATACCACCGGCACCTCGTGCTGGGTCCGGTTCCGCGCCGAAATGGCCGCCATGCCGGTAAGCGGGTGGAAGGACACGATGGCCGCCGGCCGGTACGCCGCGACCGCGGCCGCGGCGGGTGCGCTGGCGAGCCGCAGCACGGTCCGCCACAGCAGCGCCATCGCTAGCGGCGAGTCGCACGCGTGGTACGCCGCGCCCCACAGCCACGGGGCGCGGCGGATCGTCGGCCCGTACAGGCCGACGACCCAGCGCAGCAAGCGCGCGGCGCCCGGGCCGCCCAGCGGATCGCAGAGCACCGGCGCGAACCGGCCCGGATACGCGCGGTCAAGGGCCTGGCTGACCGCCTTGGCCGCGTTCCGGTGACCGCCGCCGGTGTCGGCGATGAAGAAGAGCAGCGGTACTGGCGTCGTGTTTTCCGGCATACGTCCAGCGTCGTGGCCGGTCCGATCCCTGTCGTCATCCTGGCGGCCAAGGCCGGCTAGACCCCAGGCCGGCATCCCCGCCCGCCCGGTCCACGTCGACGCGGCCGCGTGGGGGGCAGGGGCGGGGCACACTGGAGGGATGGCACGGGTCATCGCTGGGGAGTCGCGGGGACGTCGGCTCGCCGTTCCGGCGGGCCGCGATACCCGGCCGACCAGCGACCGTGCCAGGGAGGGGCTGTTCGGCACGATTTCCTCGATCGCCGGGCCGCTGGACGGGCAGCGGGTCCTCGACCTGTATGCGGGCTCGGGCGCGGTCGGCCTGGAGGCCCTGTCCCGCGGGGCCGAGCACGTCACGCTCGTGGAGTCGGCCGCGCCGGCGCTGCGGGTGATCCGCGCCAACATAACCGCGCTCGGCATGCCAGGCGCCGAAGTCGCCGGCGATCGGGTGGAGCGGTTCCTCAGCCAGAAACCCGGTGCGCCGTACCACGTGGTGTTCGCCGATCCGCCGTACGCGACGCCGGACGAGCAGATCGCCGCCATGCTCACCGCGCTGGACGCGCATGGCTGGCTGGCGTCCGGGGCACTTGTCGTGGTGGAGCGCGCCACCAGGTCCGGGTCGCTCGACTGGCCGCAGGGCTACGTTCCCGTCCGGGCACGCAGGTACGGCGAGGCTACGTTCTGGTACGGTCTGGCCCGAGAGGGTCATTGAACGGGAGGTGGACCGCGTGCATCGCGTCGTCTGTCCGGGCTCGTTTGACCCGGTTACCAACGGCCACCTCGACATCATCGGCCGGGCGGCCGGGCTGTACGACGAGGTCATCGTCGCGGTGCTGATCAACGTCACCAAGCAGGGCCTGTTCACCGTGGACGAGCGGGTGGAGATGCTGACCGAGGCCACCGCGCGCTACGGCAACGTCCGGGTGGACCGGTTCCACGGCCTGCTCGTGGACTTCTGCGCCGCCAACGGGATCACCGCGGTGATCAAAGGCCTGCGGGCGGTCAGCGACTTCGAGTACGAGATGCAGATGGCCCAGATGAACTACCGGATGGCCAAAGTCGAGACGCTGTTCATGACCACTAACCCACTGTATTCGTTCTTGCGTTCGAGCTTGGTGAAAGAGATTGCGAAATATGGTGGGGACGTAAGCGGCCTGGTGCCCGACGCGGTGCTCGCCCGGCTCCGGGAGCGCCTGGCGCAGGAGTAGCGATCTCGCGCTGACCACGCCGAGTTGGGATTACGCCGTCGCCCCGGTATCCTTGGCGGTCGGTTCCGAAACACCACCGGTACACTGCCATGTCTAGCACTCGCACGACCTCATCCAGCCCGCGCGGCCCGCTCGTATTCGACCTGCGGTCACTGAGCCGCCAGGCCGGTTCGTCGCGCGTGGAGACCAGGATCGTGCCGGCGCCCGCCGATCTGCGGCTTGAGCTCGTCAGCGTGCCGGAAGGCAGCGATGTCGAGCTGAATCTGCGGTTCGCGGCGGTGACCGAGGGCGTGCTCGTGACCGGGTCGGCAACCGCGCCGGTGACGGGTGAGTGTGCCCGCTGCCTGGGGCCGGTGGCCAGCACGGTGTCGGTCAGCTTCATGGAGCTGTACCGGTACCACGAGGACCGGCCGCGGACTCGGCGTACCGAGCCCGCGGACGAGAAGAACGAGGACGACGACGAGGAGCGCTTCCTCGACGGCGACCTGCTGGACCTGGAGCCGGCGTTCCGGGACGCGGTGGTGCTCGCACTGCCGATGTCGCCGTTGTGCCGGGAGGACTGCCCGGGGCTGTGCGTCGAGTGCGGCGTGCCGCTCGCGGAGGCAGGACCCGGGCACAAGCACGAAGAGCTGACCGACCCGAGATGGGCCGGACTGACCAACCTGAAGACAGAGGAGGGCTGACGTGGCGGTTCCCAAGCGGAGGATGTCCCGCAGCAATACCCGCTCGCGCCGCTCGAACTGGAAGGCCACCGCGTCCGCGCTGGTGACCTGCCCGCAGTGCCACGAGCAGAAGCTGCCGCACGTGGCGTGCCCCACCTGCGGCACCTACCGGCGCCGCCAGGTCATCGAGCCGTCGATCTAGCGGACGCCAGAGCCGGTTTAGAGATTCGGACCAGCGGGGGATTATCAGCGAGTGCTGGGAGGAGGACGCGGTGGGCGTCATAAGCCAGTCACCCGGTGGCGGACTTAACGCCAGCGGGGACCCCGCTGAGCTGCTGCGCGTTCTCGGAGTGCTGATCGCCCCCGCGTCTCTTGAGCGAGCGCTCACGCACCGGTCTTACGCGTACGAGAACGGCAACTTGCCGACCAACGAGCGCCTGGAGTTCCTCGGCGACTCGGTGCTCGGCCTGGTCGTCACCGACACGCTGTACCGGGGTTACCCGAACCTGCCCGAGGGGCAGCTGGCGAAGCTCCGCGCTGCCGTCGTGCAGATGGGCGCGCTCGCGGACGTGGCCAGGGAGCTGAACCTGGGCTCGTTCGTCCACCTCGGCCGTGGCGAGGAGGGGACCGGCGGGCGGGACAAGGGCTCGATCCTCGCTGACACGCTCGAGGCCGTGATCGGCGCCGTCTACATCGACTGCGGACTGGACGAGGCGACCAGGCTGGTGCACCGGCTGTTCGACCCGGTGATCGCCCGCGCGGCCCGGCTCGGCGCCGGGCTCGACTGGAAGACCTCGCTCCAGGAACTCACCGCGGGGGAGACCCTCGGCGTGCCCGAATACCAGGTCCAGGAAAGCGGCCCCGACCACCAGAAGTCCTTCCGCGCCTGGGTCAGGGTCGGCGGCGAGATCATGGGCTCGGGCGAGGGCCGCACCAAGAAGGCCGCCGAGCAGCAGGCCGCCGAGGCCGCGTGGAACATGATCTCTGGTTCGCGGGCGCATCCTGGCAACTCCGCGGAAGGGTAAATGCCCGAGCTTCCTGAGGTCGAGACCGTGCGCCGCGGGCTCGACCAGCACATCACCGGGCGCGTCATCGGCACGGTTACCGTGCTGCATCCGCGCGCCATCCGTCGTCACCTGGCTGGTCCGCTGGACTTCGCCAGCGCGCTGGCGGGCCGCAAGATCGACCGGGTCAGCCGCCGCGGCAAGTACCTGTGGCTGGCGCTCGGCGACGACGCGCTGCTCGCCCACCTGGGCATGAGCGGTCAGCTGCTGATCGGCGACCCGGACCGTCCGCTCGGCCCGCACGTCCGGATCGTGTTCACGTTCGCGGACGGCGGCCCGGACCTGCGGTTCACCGATCAGCGGACGTTCGGCCACATGCTGGTGGCGCCCGGGGGCGCGACACTGCCCGCCCCGATCGCGCACATCGCACCCGATCCGTTCGAGCCGGAATTTGACGCCAAGCTGGTGGCAAAGCGGATCAAGACCCGGCACACCGGCGTGAAGCGCGCACTGCTGGATCAGTCGCTGATCAGCGGCGTCGGCAACATCTACGCCGACGAGGCGCTGTGGCGCGCCAAGCTGCACGGCGCGCGGCCCACCGACGCACTGACCGGCCCGCAGGTCAGCCGGCTGCTCGACGCGGTGCGCGAGGTCATGGCGGAGGCGCTCGGCCTAGGCGGGACGAGCTTCGACAGCCTGTATGTGAATGTCAACGGCGAAAGCGGGTACTTCGACAGGTCGCTGGCGGTGTACGGCCGGGAAGGTCTGGAATGTCGCAGGTGCGGAGCCCAGGTCCGCCGCGAGCCGTTCATGAACCGCAGCTCGTACAGCTGCCCCCGGTGCCAGCCACGACCCCGATCGGGACATTAATAAGTGGCATATAAGCCCCATAAGCCCGTATAATTATGGAGGGGATGCCCGCCAACTTGACCAGGATACGACAGGGTGGGACCCTAGTACGTGTTGATTGCGCGCCACTGAGCGCGTGCCAAGTAAGTGCCCACTCTGGTCACTCAGCGTGGAGGACCTTAACACCATGGCGAAGGCTCTTTTCGGCCACGTCGGCGGTCCCGATCCCCGCATGATTTCCGAGATGCGCCGCCTCCAGCAGCGTGTTCGCGACCTGGAAGCCGAGCTAACGCGGCTCCAGGAACAGAACGACACGCTCGCCGCGGAGAACGCGCACGAGGACATGCTGGTCCGGGATCGCGAGCCAGCGCTCGCTTAACGAGCGCTCGGCGGGACGAGGCAACACCGCAAGAAAGACGAACTAGGGGCGGCGACCGCATCGGCGCCCCTACCTTCGTCGTGCCCAGTCCGCCCTTTCCCGTCCCTCCCGGCTTTGCCGGGATGCTGCTTGTCGTTGCGGTAGGGTGCGTGGAGCGGAAGGGAGGGGCTGTAGTTGTACCTGAAGAGCCTCACCCTGCGCGGATTCAAGTCGTTCGCGTCCGCCACCTCGCTCCGCCTCGAGCCCGGCATCACGTGTGTCGTCGGGCCGAACGGTTCGGGCAAATCCAACATCGTGGACGCCCTGTCCTGGGTGATGGGCGAGCAGGGCGCGAAGAGCCTGCGCGGCGGCAAGATGGAGGACGTCGTCTTCGCCGGCACCACGTCCCGGCCACCGCTCGGCCGGGCCGAGGTCACGCTGACCATTGACAACACCGACGGCGCGCTGCCCATCGACTACGCCGAGGTGACGATCAGCCGCCTCATGTTCCGGTCCGGGCAGAGCGAATACGCGATCAACGGCGACCACTGCCGGCTGCTCGACGTGCAGGAACTGCTCTCCGACTCCGGCCTCGGCCGCGAGATGCACGTGATCGTCGGCCAGGGCCAGCTCGACGACATCCTGCACGCCGGTCCCGAGGCACGCCGCGCGCTGATCGAGGAAGCCGCCGGGGTCCTCAAGCACCGCAAGCGCAAAGAGAAGGCGCTGCGCAAGCTGGAGGCGATGCAGGCCAACCTGACCCGGCTGGTCGACCTCACCGCCGAACTGAGCCGCCGTCTCAAACCGCTGGGCCGGCAGGCCGAGGTGGCCCGCAAGGCCGCGGTGATCCAGGCCGAGCTGCGCGACGCCCGGCTCCGCCTGCTCGCCGACGACTACGTGACGCTGGCCGAGAAACTCCGCAAGGACGAGGCCGACGAGGCCGAGGTCATCGCCAGGCGCGCCGCGCTCGAGTGGGAACTCGGCCACGCGAGAACCGCGGAGAGCGAGCTGGACCGGGCCGCCCAGGAGGCCCAGGCCGAGCTGACCCAGGCGCAGCAGACGTGGTTCGCGCTGTCGTCGGCCGCGGAACGGCTGCGCGGCACGCAGAACCTGGCCGCTCAGCGGCACGCGCTGCTGACCTCGCAGAACGACGAATCCCGCCCGGGCCGCGACCCGGACGAGCTGGACCGTCAGGCCGCCGAGCTGCGGGCTGAGGAAGAAGTACTGACCGAACGGCTGGCGCAGGGGCGCGACGTGCTGGCAAGCGCGGTCGCCGATCGGGTCGCTGCCGAGCGAGCTTTCGCCGAATCAGAGAGAGCGGCCGCGGAAGGTGCCCGCGCCCTCGCCGCCCGCGCGGACCGGGTGGCCCGGCTGCGCGAGCAGGTCGGCGCCGCGAACAGCCGCAGCGCCGCTGCTCAGGAGGAGCTGGACCGCCTCGACGCCGCCGCGGCGCAGGCACGCCGCAGAGCAGGACACGCACAGCAGGAGTACGCACAGGTCCAGGACCTGGACAGCGGCCGCGAAGAGGACCGCGCCGGC
>Ga0070741_10014415_pt1 | contig 13663 bp, 11 predicted proteins | sample Coa_R1_4_FD_66440 | JGI IMG/M metagenome (GOLD analysis project Ga0070741, IMG submission 66440) | Surface soil microbial communities from Centralia Pennsylvania, which are recovering from an underground coalmine fire - Coalmine... | ecosystem: Environmental > Terrestrial > Soil > Unclassified ... | reverse complement strand
TCGAACGTGACTGTGTCCGAGAACACGGTTCAGTCGAACGATCGTGACGAGACGAATGGAACCGGATGCGATGGGCTGCCGCCATTTGAGACCAACGAGGCAGACGACTGCGGTGAAGGGATTCACCTGATGGGCGTCGACCACTCGACCATTGCGGAGAACACGGTCCAGTACAACTCCGGCGGCATTCTCATCAGCGATGAGACGGCACCCAACCATGACAATGTCATCACGAAGAATATGGTGCGGGACAATCCCTATGATTGCGGCATTACGATGGCGTCGCATGCCGCCTATGTGAAGACAGGGACGGCGCCGCGGGCGTTTGGAATCTCGCACAATACGGTCTCAGAGAATGTATCGATGCGCAATGGGTTCGGCAGCCCGGGAGGTGGCGCGGGGGTGGGACTCTTTGCGCCGGGACCGGGAAATGTCACGATCGATAACTCCGTGGTGAACAACCGCCTGATCGATAATTCGCAACCAGGCGTATCGATACACAATCACGTGAACCTGACATTCCCGGGACATCCGCCGAATCCGAATGTGAACGATAACGCGATTGTGGGGAACTATATCTCCGGTAACGGCCCGGATGGCGATGTTGGGACGACCGCGCCAACTGGGATATCGGTTCTGGGAACGACGCCGATTACAGGACTGGTGATCTCAGGCAACACGATAGAAGATGAAAGCGTGGATGTGGGCGTGAATAATGGCGCGCTTCTGGAGCTTCATCTGAATAACCTGAATGGCAGGAAGGTGGGGATCGAAAACCTCAATGCCGGCGGAAGCGTGGATGCCAAGGAAAATTGGTGGGGGTGCTCGCGCGGACCGACATCCAATGGCTGCTCGACCATAAGCGGGCCGAATGTCAGCTCGTCCCCATGGCTGCCGACTCCTGTGCAATAGCAGTCGCGGCGGACCTCGGTGGAAGCGGGAGGGCAGAGTGCACTTCCGCTTCTTTCTGCGGGGGCAAATCTGTAAACTGAAATCATGAGCACAGCGACAGTTGCAGCGCCCACGAGGATCCTGACGGACCGTATCAACCGCATTGAAGTTTCAGCCACGATGGCGATAACCGCCGAGGCCCTGAAGATGAAGTCGCAGGGCATTGACCTGGCCGACTTCGGCGCGGGCGAGCCGCACTTCGCGACGCCGCAGCACATCAAAGATGCCGCCATTGACGCCATCCAGAAGAACTTCACGCGCTATACCGCGGTTGCCGGCGTGCCCGAAGTTCGCAAGGCGATCGTCGAGCGCCACGCCGCGGACTTCGCCACGAACTATACGCCTGAAGAGTGCGTCTTCTCCGCCGGCGGAAAGCTCTCCATCTTCAACGCCGCCGAGGTGCTCATCGATCACGGTGACGAGGTCATCATCCCGACGCCGTACTGGGTCAGCTACAAGGACATCGTGCAATTCGCGGGCGGCAAGCCGGTGTTCGTCGCGAGCAGCGAGGGGGACAAGTTCCGCGTCACTGCGAAGATGATCGAGGCGGCGGTGACCGAGCGCACGAAGGCAATCATCCTGAACACACCGTCGAATCCTTCAGGTGCTGTCATTCCCAAGGACGACCTGTACGCTATCGTGCGCATGGCGCATGAGCGCGGCATCTATGTCTGGCTGGACGAGTGCTACGCGTACCTCAACTTCTCGGGCGATCTCATCTCCGGCGCTTCGCTCACCGAGTGCAAGGAGCACGTGCTGGTGCTCGGGTCGCTCTCGAAGACCTACGCCATGACAGGGTGGCGCGCAGGATTTGCGCTCGGCCCGAAGCCGATCATCGCGGCGATGAGCAAGCTGCAGTCGCAGTCCACATCGAATACCGCGAGTATGGTGCAGCGCGCGTCCATCGCTGCCTTGACGAGTTCGCAGGAATGCGTGAAGGAGATGCGCGCGGATTATATCAAGCTGCGCGACCGCGTTCTCGAGGGCTTCAAATCCATTCCCGGTCTTACCTGCACGGTGCCCGAGGGCGCATTCTACGTTTACCCAAATGTAAGTGCGTTCCTCGGCAAGGGCGGCGTGAGGTCCGCGAGCGATTTGGCATCCCGGCTGCTGACCGAGGCCCATGTCGTCACGGTTCCGGGCGAGGCGTTCGGGACCGACGAGCACATTCGCCTGTCGTATGCGGTCAGCGCGGATGTCATAGACAAGGGCGTACAGCGGATGCGTGACTTCCTCGGCGGGCTGAAGTAGCGTGAGCGGCAGGACCGGGAAGCGTAACAAGGCTGCCGCCGTGAGCCCGGATAAGCATCCAGGCAGTCACCATCCGGAATTTGCCGCGGTCATCCTTGCCGGCGGTAGCGGCACTCGGTTTTGGCCGCGCAGCCGCCGTGCGAGGCCGAAGCAGGTGCTCTCGCTGGATGGCGACCGCACGATGATTCAGAACACCGTGGAGCGCGTGAAGCCAATCGTCTCCTCCGGTCAGGTCTGGATCATCACCAACGATCTGCTTGCAAGCACCATCGCCCACCAGCTCCCTGATGTGGCCGGGAAGCACATCCTGCGCGAGCCCGCAGCGCGCAATACGGCGCCGGCGTGCGGCCTGGCTGCCTTTCTTCTTGAGCGTCACTCACCCGATACAGTCCTCGGCGTGTTTCCGTCCGACCACACGATCGGTGATGTAGAGCGGTTCCGTCGCGTTGTCTGCGCGGGTGCAGAACTCGCGCGCCGGAGCGCGGCGATTGTCGTACTGGGCGTCTCACCGTCGCGTCCCGAAACGGGCTACGGCTACATCGAGCTCGGCGCAGCGCTTGATCCGATTACCCAGAGCGGCGAGTCGATCCCAGTGCGTCGCGTCCATCGCTTTACCGAGAAGCCGGACAAAACCCGCGCCAAGCGCTTCCTGCGTTCCGGCAACTACGCATGGAACAGCGGCATGTTTCTCTGGACCGCGAAGACGCTCGCCGATGCCATGCGCGAGCATCAGCCAAAGACCGCCGCCGCACTCGAGGAGATCGCATCAGCATGGGGCACGCCAAGGTTCGAGAAGGTGCTGGCCGAACTTTATCCGCAGTGCGAATCGATCTCGATTGACTACGCCGTGCTGGAGCCGCGCTCCGCGAAAGGGGAAGGGAAGTCCGAGCTCTACTGCCTGCCCGGTGACTTTGCCTGGAGCGACCTTGGCTCGTGGGCCGCACTGCATGAGCACGTTGCCGAGCGCACAGAGTCGCACAACTCGAACGTGGTGGAGGCGGAGCATCACGTTGAGATCGCGTCTACCGGATGCTATGTCTTCTCGCCGAGAAAGACGGTCGCACTTGTCGGCGTGAAGGACCTGGTTGTCGTCGAGACCGAGGATGCGATCCTGATTACAACGCGCGAGGGCTCCCAGGATGTGGGCAAGGTGGTAGCAGAGCTGAAGAGCTCAGGCCGTCAGGATCTGACGTAAAACAAATCTAGCAAAGTCAGGGATACTCGACGCCAGATGGAGCAGACTACAGTCGTTAAATTCGGCACGGATGGATGGCGCGGCATCATTGCCGACGACTTCACCTATGAGAATGTGCGTGTAGCCGCCCGCGCGATTGCTCTTTACGTGTTGAAGCACGAGAATGCGGCTGCAGGCGTCTGTGTCGGGTGGGACACGCGGTTCGCCTCCGACGCGTTCGCCAAGGTTGTGGCTGCAGTGCTTGCAGAGGCCGGCATTCCCGTTCAGCTCTCCGCAAAGATCACGCCTACGCCGGAGCTCTCCTTCGCTGTGCGCGAGCGCAAAGCCGCCGGCGGCGTGATGATCACATCGAGCCACAATCCCGCGCAGTGGAACGGCGTGAAATACAAGGCCAGCTATGGCGGCGCGGGAAGCCCGGGAATTATCGCTGCCATCGAGAAGGAACTCCTGCAGCCCATCGCGAAGGCTGCGACACGCGGCAGAATTGAAGAGGTCGACTTCGCCCCCACCTACGTCGCCGCGCTCGAGAGCTTCGTCGATCTCGCTGCGATCCAGCGCTCCGGTTTCCGCTTCCTCATCGACACGATGTACGGCGCCGGCAAGGGGTACATCGCCGGCATCTTCGAGCGCGCCGGCATTCCCTTTGTTGAGTTCCGTAACGAGCTCAACCCTGCATTCCCCGGCATCAACCCAGAGCCCATTCTTCCGCACATCGCCCCGACGCAGAGGGCAGTCGTGGAGCACAAGTGCGACGCCGGCCTGATCACCGACGGTGACGCCGATCGCATTGGCGCCGTCGACGAACACGGCAACGTCGTCGACGCGCACAAGATTTATGCGGTGCTGCTCAACTGGTTGCTCGAACGCAAAGGCTGGCGGGGCGACATCACGCGCGCCTTCAACACGACCAAGATGCTCGACCGCATTGCCGCCAAGCACAATCGTAAGCTGCATGAGCACGGCATCGGCTTCAAATACGTCGTGGACCTGATGCTCGCGCAGCCGATTCTCATCGGTGGTGAGGAATCGGGCGGTGTGGGCATCTCGAAACACCTGCCCGAGCGCGATGGCCTGCTGAACAGCCTGCTCATCGCAAATGTGATGGCGGATGAAGGCAAGACCCTCGGCCAACTTGTGGCTGCGTTGCAGGAAGAGTTCGGCGAACACCACTACGGCCGTGTGGACATGCACATCGCCGAAGAGATCAAGCAGTCAGCCATCGCGCGCGCGAAGGAGATCGCGCCGGCGAGCATGGCGTTCGGAATGAAGGTGCTGCACAAGGAGACGCTCGACGGGATCAAGTTTTTCCTGGAGGTCCCCGCGTGTACATCTAAAAAGAACGCTGCAGAAACATGGCTGCTGCTGCGCGCGAGTGGCACGGAGCCGCTGTTGCGCGTCTACTGCGAGAGCTGCAGCCTGGAGAGCGTACAGGCGATCCTCGCCGCCGCACGGAGTTTTGTCATGGAAGGGCAGAAGAGTTAATGGAGCAGATGACGGTTCAGGGTGTTCAGATCGAGGTATCAGGCCTTCTATTCGACATGGACGGCGTGCTCGTCAGCTCCATCAGAAGCGTGGAGCGGAGCTGGCGGCGCTGGGCCAAGCACTACGGCCTGCCCAACGCCGACAAGGTGGAGATCCCGCATGGCATGCGGGCGATCGAAGTTATGGCGCAGCTCAAGCCGGACATCGACACGGCTGAAGGCCTCAAGCTGATTGAAGACATGGAAATTGCGGACACCGCCGACCTCCAAGTGCTCGACGGCGTCCGGAAGCTGCTCGAAAGTCTTCCTGCCCACCGCTGGGCCATCGTCACCTCTGCAACCCATCGACTGTTGCTCAGCCGCCTGGAAGCCGCGGGTCTTCCCATCCCTGACCGTATCATCAGCGGCGATCAAGTAAAGCGCGGCAAGCCCGACCCGGAGCCCTATCGCCGCGGAGCGAAGCTGCTCGGTGTCCAGCCGCAGGACTGTCTCGTATTCGAAGATGCACCGAGTGGCGTTCGCGCAGGCGTGGCCGCCGGCTGCCGTGTGCTCGGAGTTCTAGGCACTCACAGCGCCGAAGAGCTGCGCGAGGCCGGCACAAACTGGATCGCCAGCTCACTCACGAAGGTTCGGACAGAGAGTCGCGGCGGCCGCATTGTGATCACCATCGACGCGATCTGACTCTGCCCGGAATCTCTCACGCTCTGTCTCCCGCAGCAGAGCGTCCACACGTTGCAGGTCCTCATCTGTATCGACACCGATCGTGTCGTAAAGACCGTCCGCCACGTAGATATTGATTCCGTTTTCCAGCAATCGCAATTGTTCCAGCCGTTCAATCTGTTCGAGCTCGCCGGGCGGAAGCGCCGCAAAGCGCTCGAGCGCTTTCTTGCGGTAGGCGTAGAGACCAAGGTGCTTCCAATACTTCACCTGCCGGCCGTCACGATCGTACGGAATCGGAGACCGCGAGAAGTAGAGCGCGCGTCCGTCCGGCGCCGTCACAACCTTCACGGCATTGGGATTTGCGATATCTTCTTCACGGCAAGGGACCTTCAGAGTTGAAACCGATACCTCGGGCCTGGCGAACGGGCGCAGCAGGGCCTGGAGATGCGTGCTCCCCAACAGGGGTTCGTCGGCCTGAATGTTGATGTAGATGTCGGCATCGATCTCTCGTGACACGGCAAAGAGGCGGTCGCTCCCGCTCGGCAGCTCGGGCGAGGTCATCAGGCATTCCCACCCGCGTGCCCGGCAAAGGGCTGCGACCTCCTCGGAGTCCGCGGCCACAATCACCCTCCGAATTTCCGGACACCGGCGCGCCGCCTCGACAACCCATGCCAGCAGCGGCTGCCCATTCACATCCCGCAGCACCTTGCGCGGCAGACGGGTGGAAGCCAGCCGCGCCGGAATCACCGCCAGAACTCGCTCCGGGTTGACCGGTAGATGCAAACTCATCGCCCTCCCTTCCGGCTCAGCCGGTTCTTCCGGAACAGATGTATCGCGACCGCGATCACGGCGATCAATACCAGCACCAGCACAAAAGCCGCTGCCTCCAGCCAGTGCAGCAAGCCCACCAGACGGCAGTTAAGCGACGTATCCGCCGCGCTGCACGCCGGCGAATCCGCATACCCGGCCAGCGGCCCAAGCAGTGCGAAGCCGGCGGCGGCTGCAACGTATCTCTTTGCTGTGAAGCGGTTTGACGAGATCTCTTGCACGTTTGACCTGCGCGTTTGCGCCTTATAGGATTGAGTTTAGAGGATGGCACCCAGCGAGTGCGCTTTCACCCCAGCAAGCCAGTTTGCTGGGGACCCCGAACTCGCCGGGGACTCTGCAGGTTGACGTCGCGGCATGTCCGCTGGATGCGACCTTTCCCCCCTCCGGCGGTGTAGCTCAGATGGTTAGAGCGACGGACTCATAACCCGTAGGTCAGTGGTTCGATTCCACTCACCGCCACCAATTAGCCTGGCTCCAAAGTCACCCTGGGACCGAGGCGCAATCTTGGGCATTGAGAGTATCATTCGACTAGGCACACACGTCTAACCTGTGACCTTTAGCCGTGCCAAAGCCGTCTTCCGGAGCCCTGAACCCGCGATGCCCAAGAGCCTCAAAATCTCCCTCTTAGCCGTTTCCGTCGTCTTTGTGCTGTGCTTGTTCCTCGGGGTCAATACCCGCGGCGTCTCGGCGGCAGGCGATCAGTCGCAGGACGGGGCCTACCGGCAGATCAACGTCTACGGTGAGGTGCTCCAGCACATCCAGAATGACTATGTCGAGGACCCGAATATCCCGGCCGTCACCAACGGCGCCCTACGCGGCCTGCTCGAGTCGCTCGATGCGGACTCCAGCTACTTGAGCCCGACCGACTTCAAGGCCTACAAGGAAGACAAGGGCGGCAAGGCGCAGGTGGGCATCAACGTGTCCAAGCGCTATGGCTATGCGATCGTCGTCTCAGTCGTTCCGGGCAGCCCGGCTGATAAGGCAAACCTTAACGACGGCGACATCATCGAGGCCATCGGCAACCATGACACGCGCGATCTTTCGCTGGCCGTCATTCAGCTCATGCTCGAGGGTGCTCCCGGCAGCGAACTGGACCTCGGCGTGATTCGTCCGCGGCAGGCCAAGCCTGACAAGGTCGTTCTCAACCGCGTGATCGTTACCGAGCCCGCCGTCAGCGAGACGCTCTACGACAACTCCTCGATCCTCTACCTCAAGCCCTACGTCCTGGATAAGGACCACGTGAACGAGATCGAGTCCAAGCTGCACTCGATGAACAAGACCGGAGCGAAGAAGATCCTTCTCGATCTCCGCGACGTCTCCGCGGGCGACGATGCCGAAGCCACTCGCTTGGCGAATTTCTTCCTGCAGTCCGGCACCATCGTGACCCTCGAAGGTCAGAAGTTCCCCAAGCAGACCTTCACGGCTGAGTCCTCGAAGACCATCAATGCGACCGCGCCGCTGGCCGTGCTCGTGAACCGCGGCACTGCGGGGCCGGCCGAGATCGTGGCCGCTGCCCTCGCGGACAACAAGCGTGGCGACCTCGTCGGCGAGCGCACCTTCGGCGAAGGCACGCAGCAGAAAGTCTTCGATCTGCCGGACGGCGGTGCCATCATCCTGTCGGTGGCAAAGTACGCCTCGCCCAAGGGCAAGAAGTTTGAGGACGAGGCCGTCACCCCCACCACACAGGTCGCTTCCGGGTTCGATTTCGATGACGATTCCGATACTGGCGCTGACAACACGAACAAGGCGCCCGCAATCAAACATTCACAGCCTGACGATCAGCTCAACAAAGCACTTGACATGCTGAAGGCGAAGGCAGCATAGCGGCCCGAAGGCTGCATGGTAAGGTGGAGAGGCCGTGCAGACCACGCTGAGGCAACCGGAGACCAAAAAAAATCAGCGGAAGTGGCGGCACAGCCCTCTATGGGCAGCGATGCGCCGCTTTCCCGTCATGGATCCGGCGCCCGGCGACCCGAAGATCAGTCGACGCGCAGCCTTCCTCATGCTGCTCGTGGCCGTTGCGGTGCTCGGCGTGATGACCTCGCTCCTGCTGGTTTTCACCGTCTCGATTCCGCAGATGGCCGAGCTCGAGCGCTACCGGCCCGATACGACCACTGAGCTCTACGACATCCACGGAAAGATCTTCGGCTCCTTCGCGCTCGAGCGCCGCATCGTCGTCCCATACTCCGAATTCCCGCCTGTGCTGCGGCAGGCGATTTTTTCCATCGAAGACAAGAACTTCGAAACCAATGGCGGCGTGAATTTCGTTCGCGTCATCGGTGCGGCCTACGCAGACCTCCACTCGGACAAGCGCGCGCAGGGCGCGTCCACCATCACGATGCAGCTTACGCGCAATCTCTTCCTGTCCACGGAGAAGACCTACGGGCGCAAGCTGCAGGAGATCTTCCTTGCGCTCCAGATCGAGCGGCACTTCACGAAGCAGCAGATCTTCACGCTCTACGCCAATCAGATCTACCTCGGCCGCGGCACCTATGGTTTCGAAGCCGGCTCCGAGTACTACTTCTCCAAACACGCGCGCGATCTTACGCTGCCCGAGGCCGCGCTGCTCGCAGCGTTGCCGAAAGGCCCGGAAGAATATTCCCCCGTCCGGCACCCGGACCGCGCTCTTCGCCGCCGCAACCTCGTTCTGCAGGAGATGCTCAACGATCGCAAGATCTCGCAGCAGCAGGCCGAAGCCGCGATGGCCGCGCCGCTCGGTCTACATCTTGAGAGGCCCGCCAACACAGAGGCCCCGTACTTTGTCGAAGAGGTTCGCCGCCAGCTTGAGCGCGAGTACGGTGTCGACGAGGTGCACGGCGCCGGTCTTCGCGTCTACACCACGCTTGACCTCGACCTGCAGCGCGCCGCGGAGAAGGCTGTGCTCGACAACGTGGCGACCTACGAGCGCCGACACGGATGGAAGGGCAATCTCGAAAACGTCCTGCGCGAAGGCCAAGACCTCGCTACCTACAAACACCCCGATTGGACGCAGCCCATCGCCGAAGGACTGTATTTCCACGCACTCGTTACTGCGGTCTCGCCGACCAGGATGACTATTCGTATCGGCAGCCAGACCGCCACCATGACCTATCCGGACTGGGCCTGGACCGGCCGCGCGCGAGCGAGCGAACTCGCAAAACCCGGTGACCTCGTCTACGTTAAGGTGACCAGCGCCACTCCATCCGACCCGCTGCACGTCATCCTCGAGCAGGACAGTGGCGCGCAAGCCTCGCTCATGGCCGTCGACAATGCCAATGGCGAAGTGCTGGCCATGGTCGGTGGCCGCGACTTCGCACTCTCGCAGTTCAATCGCGCAACCCAGGCAGAGCGCCAGGTCGGCTCCTCGTTCAAGATCTACGACTACACCGCTGCGATGGAAGCCGGCATGAACCCGTACAGCACCGTGCTCGACACGCCGACAACATTCTTCACCGCGAGCGGGCCCTACACGCCGCACGACTATGAGCGCGGGGAGTGGTCTGGTTCCATGACGCTCATCGACGCCTTCGCGCAGTCGCGCAACATTCCCGCGCTGCGAATCGCCGACAAAATCGGGATCAAAAAAGTCATCGAGGTCGCGCATCGCTTCGGTGTCACCAGCGACATCCCTGCATATCTTCCGGTCGCGATTGGCTCCGCAGATCTCACGCTTGCGGAGCAGGTGGGCTCCTACAGCGTCTTCCCGAACGACGGTATCCGCATCGCGCCGCACTACATCCGCCGCGTCGTGTCGCCGGATGGAAGCCCGCTTGAGGAGCATCCGCCCGAGGTCCGTCAGGTCATCTCCGTCGACATCGCGCGCGAGATGATGATTCTTCTTCAGGCTGTTGTGCAGCATGGAACCGCAGCCGCCGCGTCCTCCATGAATCACGCCCTCGGCGGCAAGACCGGGACGACCAACGACTACACCGACGCCTGGTTTATCGGCTTCTCACCGTCGATCACCTGCGGCACATGGATTGGCTTCGACGACCGCCGCTCACTTGGCGAGAAGGAGACCGGAGCAAAGGCCGCGCTGCCCATCTGGATGCAGTTCATGAAAGTCGCCACCGCCGATCGCCCGAACGAACAGTTCCCACGCGCGAACGCTCCGAAGAAGAAGCTGGACGTTGACGTCACCCAGACAGACCAGCAACCCACGGCTGCTCCCGTCGCACCGAGCACCGACGACGAGAACGTGGACACCACGCCTCCTCCACCGCCGCCGCAAATGCAGGTCCCTCCGCCCGTGCCTGTAAACCAGGGAGTGCCCGACGACCAAGCCGCACCGGCACCCGGGCTCGGACCTCAGTTGCCCGCGCCGAGACGCCCGAACGTAGTCCCGAAGAAATCCAGCCAGCCGCCGCAGGACTAAAAAGGAATTGCTCTAACCAGCCGCGAAGATTCTCTTCGCCTCAGCGACATCGCGCCCGATCTGCTCGCGCAACTCCTCCGGGCTGGCAAATCTGCGCTCATCACGCAGACGATGCAAAAAGCTCAACTCGAGCGGCGTCGTCTCATCGAGCGCGATAGGCTCGAAATTCAGCAGATGTGTCTCGACGGCAAAAGAATCTGCGCCAAATGTCGGCCGGTTGCCAACGTTCGTCACACCCTGAAACATCCGCGCAGGTTCGCGTGAGCCAGTGGGCAGCCCTGAGCTGATCTGTAGCCCTGAGCTGATCTGTAGCCCTGAGCTGATCTGTAGCCTCGTTACATACACACCGATTGCCGGCAGCAGCTCTGTGTAGGGCGCGAGGTTGATCGTCGGCACGGTATACCGCGTTCCGTATCCGCGACCCGCTGCCGGCGTGCTGCGAACCGCAAAGTTGCGTCCCAGCAGCGCGTTCGCGTCGGCAATATCGCCTGCCGCAATCAGCGCGCGAATGCGGCTTGACGAAACCGGCGCACCATCGATGATGTACGGCTCATAGGCCCGCACCGTAAATCCAAACTCACGCCCCAGCTCAGACAGGCCCGCTACATCTGCCTCGGCGCCATAACCAAACCGGAATGTCTCGCCCTCATGAACCTCTATCGTGTGCAGCCGATCGCACAACACTCGCTTCGCAAACTCGCGCGCGCTCCATCGGCGCAACTCCTCGTTGAACGGAAGCACAAGCGCAAGATCGATCCCACTCGCCGCAAGCAGATCCAGCTTCTGCGGCAGAGGAGTGATCAGCGGCGTTCGCCGCGAGCTATGCAGCACATGCGAGGGATGCGGATCAAACGTTACGACAACAGCCTGCGCGCCGAGCTCACGCGCACGCCCGACCATCGACCGCAGCACCATCTGATGCCCAAGATGCACGCCATCGAAGTTGCCCACACTCACAACAGAGCGCTGCTGATTGCCGCCGAGTTCGTCCAGTCCGCGAAAAATCTGCATCAGTTCTGCTCAGGTGCGATGTCAAAGTTAAGCTGCAGGCCATCATGTGCAAGCCGGATGTTCGCCGGCAGCGTGGCATTGGTCGCTTCATGATCGAGATCATGGCTGATATGCGTGAAATACGCGCGTTTTGGAGCAATTTTGTTGACTAACTCGATCGAGTTCTCAAGGTGCGAGTGGCTGGGGTGCGGCTCGCGGCGAAGCGCATCCAGAATCAGAATGTCGAGGTCCCGCAGCAGCGGAAGGCTCCCCTCCGGGATGTCGCTCATGTCCGTCAGATAGGCCGCCGCCCCGAAGCGATAGCCCGCGATCGTGTCGCGGCCATGCGCGACTGGCACACGCACAAAGCGCGCACCGAACAGATGGAGCGTGACGCCTGCCTCGGACGGCAAACGGTGCATCGTGACGCGCGCGCTCGTCGGGTAGCGATCCACCTTGCGAAACGTGTACTCGAACACGCGCTCGATCACATCAGCGGTCGCATCATCGGCATACAGCGGCAGCTCGCCACGATGGCCAAACGTCAGCGGCCGCAGATCGTCCATGCCGAGCACGTGATCCGCGTGGCCATGCGTGTACAGCACGGCGTCCAGGTGCTGGATACCTTCGCGCACGGCCTGCGCATGGAAGTCCTGGCCGGTATCGATCAGGACATTGTGCTTGTTGTACGCCAGCAGAATCGACGGCCGCGTGCGCCGGTTCGGCGAGCCCGGCCGGTGCGCGTCCGCGCACACCGCGCAGCCGCAGCCGAGGGTGGGTACACCCATGGACGTGCCGCTGCCGAGAAACGAGAGCGTCGCCTGCATTCTTACCGTACGATGCTGGGTCCACTAGGCGCGCCGGGCGGTCCCTGCTTCGACGCCTGACGCGCCAGCGCCTGCGTAACGTCCAGGAAGCCCATGCGCAGCTCGAAGAGAGCAGACTGCGTGAGCTTGTCCTCACTGTCCGTCAGGTTGCCCTTCGTCTTCTCCGCGATGACGGTGAGCATATCGATCGTCTGCCGCGCGCCGAGCAGGTCCACCTGCGCCGGCTGGCCAGGCTCCGTCGCTCCGCCCAACTGCAGCAGCGCCTGCATGTACAGCGACTGCACGAGTCGTTCAAAGTTCATCTCCGGCATCCGCTCCATGCCCGGATTCGTCGCGCGCACGGCCGTGTCCAGCCGGTCGACGGTCGCAGAGTACGCGCGGTTCACACGTTCGGTCTGCTCGGCCGTGGGTGGCGGAGGCAGATGCTCTTCGTCCGGCAGCCCAGTGGAGTCCGGAGCGGCCGACCCGGAAGCCGAGCTCTCGGGCGTGGTCGAAGGAAACGGAATGGGCGCCTTCGCTTCGGCTTGAGGCTCAGCGGCTGCCGGCTGAGGCTTTGCCTCTTCGCGTTCAGCTTCGTTGTGCGGAGCATCGGGGCGAAGCTCGCCCTCGGCGGTGAACTTGCGGCGGTCATTTATAACGAACGGTGTCTTATCAGGCATGGTCTTCAGAGGTCAGAGATCAGTGTAAAGAAATCTGAGATCAATTACTTAGACGCGCCAGCGGCGGTTTGGACTTGCGCTGCGGATCGAGGCGCCGCGGTGCCGCCGGCGTAGGTGAGGGAGGCGTGGGTGTCGAGGGCCTCGCGGCGGACGTAGCCCAGGGCAAGAATCTGGTCGCCTTCGGGCAACGGCACCAGCGCGGCGGAGGTAATCTCTCCGGCCGGCTTTCCGTCCGCTTGAATCGGCGTAGGAAACTCAGCGGGGAGTTTGCCTGTGAGCGTGAGCGGCGTGAGCAGCCGATGCACCTGCCCCCGCGAGCGGATGCGCTCCACGATCTCCTGGCCGAGATAGCAGCCCTTGTTGAAGTGCAGTGCCTGGAGCTGATTGGTCTCCTGCGGCAGATACTTTTCCGTAATGTCGCGGCCGTAGAGCGGGCGCCCTTCGAGCAGGCGGAAGGCCTCCAGCGC
>Ga0070741_10014414_pt1 | contig 13665 bp, 9 predicted proteins | sample Coa_R1_4_FD_66440 | JGI IMG/M metagenome (GOLD analysis project Ga0070741, IMG submission 66440) | Surface soil microbial communities from Centralia Pennsylvania, which are recovering from an underground coalmine fire - Coalmine... | ecosystem: Environmental > Terrestrial > Soil > Unclassified ... | reverse complement strand
AAGCAAGGTCAAACGACATCCGGGCGAATGTTCCGTCGTCGAACGAGAAGCGCCAAGCGGGCCCAGTGTTGGCCGAAGCCTGGCCCGCCAAACCAACGACCGCCGGCAGGATAACCTCCGAAGACTTATTGGAAAACTTGACATAATTGGTGGCGGAAGGCGCGCCGGCGTTGTCCAACGCGTAGGCGGCCAGGACGTTGGCCCCCGGCAACAGCAGGGTCTTCGCCTGCCAGGTCTTGAAACCGTTTTCGCTCGTAGCGGGAAACCACACAAACGGCCCGTTCTCGGAGGCCGCAATGGCGTAATACACGGCGGAAACCACGCCGATGTCCCCGGTTTTTCCTGTGACGGCAACTTGGGATTGCCGCAGGCGGACGTTGGCGGCGGGGGAGGTGATTTTCACGGTCGGCGGCGCAATTCCGGCGAACAACGCGTAAGCCGGCAATACAGGCGTGGCCAGCGTGAAATCGTACGGGTCGTTGGTCGAGAGGATCGGGCCGGACGGATACTCGGCCCAACCGAGGAATTTGAACCCGTTGTTGGCCATAGCAAGCGCCGTATAGTTCGTGCCTTGCGACGTGAGTTGCGAACTGCCGCCTTTGGCGGGATAATTGACAATGGTCCAGTCGCCGCTTTGCGCCTGGGCGACCGCGGCGCAAAATGTCACCGTCAGACCGAGAAACGCCGCGCTGACGCCACTGAGAAATTGGAATCTTTGCCTCCTCCGCAGGCCGCATTGCTTCATGCGGCAGGTTTAGCGCGTCAAGCGAAACGTGTCAAGAACATGCGCAGACCAGATTGCGGTCGCCATAGACATTGTCGATCCGCGCCACCGGCGGCCAGAATTTGTTCTCCCGCGTCCACGCGGCGGGAAAAGCCGCCTGCTCGCGCGAATAAGGGCGATCCCATTTGTCCGCGACGACAACCGCCGCCGGATGCGGCGCATTTTTAAGCAGATTGTTCCTGGGATCTGCCTGGCCGCTCTCGATGGCCTGAATCTCGCCGTGGATGCTGATCAGCGCATCGCACAACCGGTCCAGCTCGTCCTTCGACTCGCTCTCCGTTGGCTCGATCATCATCGTCCCGGCCACAGGAAACGAGATGGTCGGGGCGTGAAAACCATAATCCATCAGGCGCTTGGCCACGTCCTCCACCGTCACCGATTTGAACTGGCGCACATCGACTATACATTCGTGCGCCACGAACCCGTTCCGCCCCTTGAAGAGCACTGGAAAATAGGCATCGAGACGCCGGGCGATGTAATTGGCGTTGAGAATGGCGATCTTCGTCGCCAGCGTCAGCCCGGCTCCCCCCATGAGCGAGATATAAGCCCACGAGATGACGAGGATGTTCGCGCTGCCCCAGGGCGCCGCGGAAACAGCGCCGATCGGATTCTCGCCTCCGAGGTTGACGACCGGGTGGCCGGGCAGAAATTCGACGAGATGTTCCGCCACGCAAATCGGCCCCATGCCGGGACCGCCGCCCCCGTGGGGGATGCAAAAGGTCTTGTGGAGGTTGATATGGCAGACGTCCGCGCCCAGATCGCCGGGACGGCATAGCCCAACTTGCGCGTTCATGTTCGCCCCGTCCATGTAAACAAGACCGCCATTGTCGTGTATAATTTTACAAATCTCGCGAATGCCCTCCTCAAAAACGCCGTGCGTCGAGGGATACGTCACCATCAGCGCCGCTAGGTCGTCCCTGTGCTCTTCGGCCTTCGAGCGCAAATCCGCTATGTCCACGTTGCCTGAACCGTCGCATCCCACGGTGACGATCGAGAACCCGGCCATCGCGGCGCTCGCGGGGTTCGTGCCATGCGCCGATGTCGGAATCAAACAAACGCGCCGGCGCGCCTCGCCTCGGCTCTCGTGATAGCGTTCGATCATCAGCAGTCCGGCGTATTCCCCCTGCGCGCCGGCGTTGGGCTGGAGCGAGCAGCCGGCAAAGCCGCTGATTTCGGCCAGCCATTCCTCCAGTTGCAGGAAGAGCGCCTGGTAACCGCGCGTTTGCGTGAGCGGCGCAAACGGATGCAGTCGCGAAAACTCCGGCCAGGAAATCGGCAGCATTTCCGCGGACCCGTTCAGCTTCATCGTGCACGAGCCGAGCGGGATCATTGACGTCGTCAACGATAAATCTTTGCCTTCGAGCCGCCGCAAGTAGCGCAGCATCTCCGTTTCGGAGTGGTGCGTGTTGAAGACCGCCTCGCGCAAAAACGCCGTGCTCCGCCGCAACGGCGTGGGAAACTCGGTGGCGGCTTCGCCCGCCAATTCGGAGAAGGAAAATGCCGGCGCGGCGCCGCCATTGAAGACGGCCAGGATGTCCATCACGTCCTTTTCCGAGGTCGTTTCGTCAAGGGCGATGCCAACGGTCTGGGCGTCCACCGGCCGAAAATTCATGCGGCGCTCCTCGGCGGCGTGGATGAGGTCCGCGCTGCGCTTGGCGCCCAGGCGGACGGTGAGCGTGTCAAAATAAGGGCGATCCGGCGCCAGCTCCAAATTGAGGCGCCGCAAACCGGCGGCGAGCGCGGCGGTCACTTGGTGCACGCGCGTGGCGATGGCTTTGAGGCCTTCCGGCCCGTGATAGACCGCATACATCGCGGCCATGTTGGCGAGAAGGGCCTGCGCCGTGCAGATGTTGCTCGTGGCCTTCTCGCGGCGGATGTGCTGCTCGCGGGTTTGCAGCGCCAGGCGCAGAGCCGGTTTCCCTTGGGCATCCTTCGAGACGCCCACCAGGCGGCCCGGCAGAAGCCTTTTGTAGACGTCGCTCGTGGCGAAGTAAGCCGCGTGGGGGCCGCCGTAACCGAGAGGCACCCCAAAGCGTTGCGCGCTGCCCACCGCGACATCGGCTCCAAATTCTCCCGGCGCGCGCAACAGAGTCAGCGCCAGCAAATCAGCCGCCACCGCGACCAAAGCCCCCGCGTCGTGCGCGCGTTTGGCAAACCCCTCGTAATCCTCGACCGTTCCATAAGTGGTCGGGTATTGGACCAGGGCTCCGAAAACCTTGTCCGAGAATTGAAATGATTCGTGATCGCCCACCACAACTTCAATCCCCAGCGGACGCGCCCGCGTCTTGACCACATCAATCGTTTGCGGATGGCAGGCGGCAGAAACGAAAAACACCGTCCGATCCGGACGCGCATTCTGGCACAAATGCATCGCCTCGGCCGCGGCCGTCGCTTCATCCAGCAGCGAGGCGTTGGCGATCGGAAGCGACGTCAGATCGGCGATCATCGTCTGGAACGTCAGGAGCGCCTCGAGCCGGCCTTGGGAAATCTCGGCCTGGTAAGGCGTGTATTGCGTGTACCAACCGGGATTTTCCAGGATGTTGCGCTGGATGACCGGCGGCGTAATGCAGTCCGAGTATCCCATCCCGATAAACGAGCGAAAGACCTGGTTCTTCGACGCCACCGCGCGCGCCTCGCCCAGCACCGCGAACTCCGAGGCGCCCGCCGGCAGGCGCAGCGCTTCGCGCAGCCGCAGCGGCGCGGGCACGACGCGATCGATGAAATCGTCGAGATTGGCTGCGCCAAGGGCCGCCAGCATTTGCCGCTGCTCCTCCGCGTTCGGGCCAATATGCCGCGGCACAAAACTGTCCATGGCGGCGGCTTTTTCGGATGTTTGGGAACCTGACTCCGTCATCCGCCGAAAGTAATTCCTCCCCGGCGCAAATCAAGGGAGGACTTCAACGCTCGGCCATTCCGTTTGATTTGTTTAATCTTGCCGCCGCGCGGGGAGGGTCTAGCATGGCGCGCTGATGAAGGTGTGCAAATACGGGTTGCTGGCGGCGGGGGCGCTGCTCGCCGGAACCGCGCGGTCGGAAATGTTGAGCGCGGTCCAGGTAGTCGTCAACCAGGATGTGATCACGCGCGGGCAGATTCTCGATGCGGTGGGGCCGTTGGTGGCGAAAATTCCGGAGGTCCCGGACCAGGAACGGATGCAAAAAGCAGTGGAAAAGGTGCAGGATGAGGTCGTGGAGAGCATGGTGGAGCGGGACTTGGTTTTGCACGCGTTTTTTTCCGACGGCTATCAGACGAACTTGCTGGATCGGTTTGTGGATGATTACATCAACGACGACATTAAGAAGAATTACGAGAACGACCGCTCGCAGTTGATCCGCACGCTCCAGAGAGAGGGCATTAGTTACCAGACTTATCGCGAGCAGGAGCGGGACAAAATCATCGCCCGTTATGAGAACGAGCAGAACACCTCGCCCAAGAAAGTCATCATTTCTCCGCTTAAGATTCAGAATTACTACAACACCCACCAGAGCGAGTTTAAGCTGCCGGACCAGGTCAAATTGAAAATGATCGCCATCAAGCCCGAGGACGCCGGCGGGAGCACGGCGCGCGCAGTGGCGGAGGAAATTCTGCGCAAGATCGACAGCGGCGTGCCGTTTTCGGAAATGGCGTCGGTCTATTCATCCGGCGCCCACCGCTCGGAGGGCGGCGACCGCGGCTGGGTGGACCATGATTATCTCGTGCCGGAACTGGCCGACCCGGCCTTTGCTCTCAAGCCAGGACAACACAGCGGGATCATCGAATTGAAGAACGGCTCCTGCTACCTTTTGATGGCGGAGGACGTCCGCAAGGCGCATGTCAAGCCGTTGTCCGAGGTGCGCGAAGACATCGAGCGCACGTTGCGCGAGCAGGAAGTGGCGCGCTTGCGCCAGCGCTGGATGGATCGCCTGCGAGGGAAGTCGTTCGTCCGGTTTTATTGAGGCGCGCGCAAATCCCGGGCGAGAACATAATCATCCATGACAAAGCCGCCGCCGATCTCCACCACAACCGAATCAACTACGGCGAAACCGTTGCGCTGATAGGCGGCGAGCGCCTTCGTGTTGCGCTTGTTGACAGTGAGAATGAGGCGTTCCGCGCCGGCTTTGGCCGCCTCGGCCGCGCAATGGCGCAGCAACAGGCTGCCCAGTCCGCGCCCGTGGCGCTCCGGGAGGACGTAAAGCTTGTGCAGCTTGAACGTCTTCGCCTCTTCGTGCGGTCCGTAGGCTGCGAAGCCGACCAATTCGCCCTCCAGTAAAAGGCGGTCGTAGCGAATGCCACGCCGCCCCATGTCCTCGCGCAGGATTTCCAAGGAATACATCCTCGCCAACATATATTCGATCTGCTCCGCGGAAATAATGCCCGGATAATGCGCGCGCCAAATGATGGCGGCCAATTGCCCGATCGCCGGCAGATCGGGCTCGGCCGCCGGAACGATGGCAGCAGCGGGCGAGTCGGGAATTGTCATTGAGAAAAATTGGCGCTCGACATGAGAGACACGCCCGCGCGCCTCATTTCGTTGACGGCGCTGGCGACATCGTTCGGTCGCAGATGGACGCCACGGCAAGCGTCTTCGACCAGAGACGTTTTCAAGCCGAGGCAGATTGCATCGAGCGCGATGAATTTGACGCCATAATCCCTCGCCAGCCCGCAAACATGAACTTCGCTGGCGCCGCGCGTCTTCAACCATTCGCCCAGCCCGGTGGACTTCCGGTGGCCGTTGTCGAAAAAAACGCTGCAGCTGTCAATCCGCGCGTCCACGCCCTTTTGGAAAACACCCTCGAGGCGGTCTCGCCGCAGAGTTGCCGCCAATTCGGCGCCCCTGGACCCTTGCACGCAGTGATCGGGCCAGAGCGTTTGCGGCAATCCATCCAGGTCAATCTGTTCAAACGGCTTCTTTCCTGGATGATTCGAGACGAAGCTTCCGTGGTTCTGCGGATGCCAATCCTGCGTCACAACGACTAGATCGAAGGCTGACTGAATGCCGTTGGCGACGGGAACCGCCGCGTCGCCGTGGGGCACAGCCAGGGCGCCGCCCGGCAGGAAATCGTTTTGAATATCGACGAGGATAAGAACGTTCATGACTGAGGCAGAGAGAGCGCGAGCTCATAAGCGGTGAGAACGTCGTCTGTGAAGCAGGTGAAAATCACCCGCTCAATCAACGGCAGTTCCTTCAAAGCGTTCCTGGTTTCGCGCACGGCGATTCGGGCGGCTTCCGGAAGCGGATATCCATACGCGCCGCAACTGATGGCCGGAAATGCCAGCGAACGGATTGCCTGGGCTTGCGCTAAAGCAAAGCTCGCGCGGTAGCAGGATGCCAGCAACTCAGGCTCGCCCTGTTCGCCGCCCCGCCAAACGGGGCCAACGGTGTGAATGACAAATTTCGCCGGCAGGCGATAACCTTTGGTCAAACGCGCTTCGCCGGTCGGGCAGCCGCCCGTCGCCCGGCATTCCGCCAGCAGATCGGGTCCTGCGGCGCGATGGATGGCGCCATCGACGCCCCCGCCGCCCAGGAGCGAGGTGTTGGCGGCGTTGACCACAGCGTCCACCCCCAGTCGCGTGATGTCGGTTCGAGTCAATTCTATCGTCCCACTCATGCCAGATTTCCAGCGTCGCCCGCGAAGTGAACACAACGCCCGCCTCGCGCTGATGTCAACCGTTTTGCGGCGCGCCTTGTGTCAGGTCGCGTTTTCTGGCTAGGCTGCGGGACAACAAATTATGATGACTCGTTGGCGGCGTCTTTTTCATTATCTCGTCCTCGCTGTTAGCGCGACGGCATTGGCGGCGTCGGAGCCGGGGTTGACGGGCGCGGCCGCGCCGCCTGCGGAGCCGCTGAGCCTTTGGTATCGCAAACCGGCGGCTAAATGGGTGGAAGCCGTGCCTGTGGGCAACGGCCGCATTGGCGCGATGGTCTTCGGACGTGTCAATGAAGATCGGCTGCAACTCAACGAAGACACGCTTTGGGCGGGCGGCCCGTATGATCCAGTCAACCCTGAGGCGAAGGACGCCCTGCCCGAGGCGCGCCAGTTGATTTTCGCCGGCAAGTATCGTGAGGCCTCGAAGCTGATCGGCGCGAAAATCATGTCCAAACCGTTGCGGCAAATGCCGTATGAAACAGCGGGCGACTTGATCCTGACGTTTCCCGAAGCTGCGGCAGTGGAGAACTATCGACGCACGTTAAACCTGGACACCGCGGTGGCGAGCGTGGATTACACGGCGGGAGGCGTCCATTATGCGCGCGAGGTTTTCGCCAGCCCGGTGGATCAAGTGATTGTCGTGCATTTGACGGCTGATAAGAAGAATTCGATTTCGTTCTCTGCGGGGCTGCGCACGCCGCAGGACGCGACCATCGAAACCGAAGCCGGCTATACCTTGGTCGCGCACGGAGTCAACGGCGGCGCCGAAGGGATCAAAGGAGCGTTGAAATTCCAAGTCCGCGTGCGCGTCCTGGCCGAAGGCGGATCGGTCACGGCCACCTCCAATTCGGTCGCCGTGGCCAATGCCAATTCCGCCACGTTATTGATCGCGGCGGCGACGAGCTATCGCAGGTTTGACGATGTTAGCGGCGATCCGGAGGGGATTGTCAAAGGACAGATTGCGGCGGCGGAGAAAAAGACTTATCGCAAACTGCTGACCGCGCACGAACGCGAGCATCAGCGGCTCTTCCGGCGCGTGTCCATTGATCTTGGCAAGAGCGACGCCATGCGTCTGCCGACGGATGAGCGCATTGAAAATTTTCACAACGGCGGCGACCCGCAATTTGCCGCGCTGTATTTTCAGTTTGGGCGTTATCTCTTGATCAGCTCTTCGCGGCCGGGCGGGCAACCGGCCAATTTGCAAGGGTTGTGGAACGAGAGCATGAACCCGCCATGGGGCAGCAAATACACGATCAACATCAACACGGAAATGAACTACTGGCCGGCGGAGCCGTGCAATCTTGCGGAATGCGTCGAGCCGCTCATCGCCATGGTCAATGACCTCACGCAAACGGGCGGCCGCACGGCGCGGGAGATGTACGGGGCGCGCGGCTGGGTGACGCATCATAACACGGACCTCTGGCGGGCGAGCGGGCCGATTGACGGGCCGGACTGGGGGATGTGGCCCTCGGGCGGGGCGTGGTTGTGCGATGCGCTGTGGGAACATTACGCGTTCAGCGGCGACAAGGCGCTTTTGCAAGAGGGATATCCGGCGATGCGCGGGGCGGCGGAATTTTTTCTGGACACATTGGTTGAGGAACCCACGCATCACTGGCTGGTGACCAACCCCTCGGTTTCGCCAGAGAACCAGCATCCGCACGGCGGCGGAGTTTGCGCCGGGCCTTCGATGGACGAGGAGATTCTGCGCGATTTGTTTTCGCACTGCATCGCAGCTTCCCAAATTTTGGGAACGGACACGCAGTTTCGCGCGCAACTCGAACAAGCCAGGGCGCGACTCGCCCCGCTGCAAATCGGCAAAGGCGGCCAGCTTCAGGAATGGCTGGAGGATTGGGACGCCGAGGCGCCCGATCCGCATCATCGGCACATTTCGCACCTGTATGCGCTGTTTCCGAGCGCGCAAATCACCCCACGGCAAACGCCCGCGCTGGCCCAGGCGGCGAAGGTCAGCCTCAACACGCGCGGCGACATCACAACGGGGTGGGCCATCGCGTGGCGGCTCAATTGTTGGGCGCGGCTGCACGACGCCGAACGGACTTACAGCATTCTCAATCATCTTTTCGATCCGACACGGACCTATCCCAATATGTTTGACGCGCATCCGCCGTTTCAGATCGACGGAAATTTCGGGGGAACTTCGGCCATCGCCGAAATGCTCTTGCAGAGCGAAAGCGGTGAAATCGAACTGCTGCCTGCTTTGCCGAAAGCGTGGCCGACGGGCAGCGTCCAGGGCCTGCGCGCGCGCGGAGGTTTTGAGGTTGATCTCGCCTGGAAAGAAGGAAAGCTGCAAGAAGCGACTCTGCGTTCGCAGTTCACTCGAAAGGCATCGCTTCGCTATGGCGACCGGATCCTGGAACTCGATTTCAAGAGCGGCCAGGCGAAGCGTCTAAACGCTGAGGCTTTCAGCGGGCGTCTGAAATAGTCGGCCACCGGTCCCGGCGCGAGGAGTTTCAGGGTTATGCCTCGTCTTCGGCCAGTTTACGGTACAGCGTGGCAACGCTGACGCCGAGCAGTTCCGCAGCTTTTTCTTTGTCGCCACCGGTCTGGGCGAGGGCGCGGTTGACGTAGGTCAGCTCCTGCTCGCGGAGGAAATCTTTCAGCGCGCCAAGCGGCTGGCCAAGCGTGGAGGCGGCGGCGGCGCCGCCTTGCGCGCCAATGGTGAGCATGGCGCCCGCGCCATCCGCCGCGGCGGGGCTTTCGACAACTTCCTCTGGGCCGTCGGTGGGCGCAGTCTTGGCCACAGCGGGCGGAAGGTCGGCAACCTTGATGACGGCGTTCTCGCAGAGGGCGCAGGCGCGCTCGATGGCGTTCTCCAGTTCGCGCACGTTCCCCGGCCAGGTGAAGGCTCCGAGAACGTCCAGGGCTTTGCGAGTGATTTGAAACATCTTGCCCGTGCGCGGATCGACTTTCTCGCGCAGGAAGTGCATGACCAGCAGCGGGATATCTTCGCGCCGCTCGCGCAACGCGGACAGGTTGATGGGAATGACGTTGAGGCGGTAATATAAATCTTCGCGAAACGTGCCTTCTTTGACGCGTTGTTCCAGCGGCTCATTGGTCGCGGCAAGCACCCGGACATTGACACTGACGGGGACGTTGTCGCCGACGCGGCGGACTTCCTTTTCCTGCAAGACCCGCAAAAGCCGGCTTTGCAAGACCGGCGGCATCGAGCCGATTTCGTCGAGAAAAATGGTGCCGCCGTCGGCTTCCTGAAAAAGGCCCTTCTTGTCGTTGATCGCCCCGGTGAAAGCGCCTTTGCAATGGCCGAACAACTCGGACTCAAGGAGGTTTTCCGGCAACGCGCTGCAATTGATGGGGATGAACGGCGCGAATTGCCGGCGGCTGTTGAAATGAAGGGCGCGGGCAACCAACTCCTTGCCGGTGCCGCTTTCGCCGAGGATCAAAATGGTGCTGTCGGTGTCGGCGACGCGTTCGATCATTTTGAAGACCTGCTGCATGGCGGTCGAATTGCCGATCAACTGATTGAATTGGTATTTTTTCTTGAGCTGCTTGCGGAGATAGACGTTCTCGGAAATGGCGTCGTTGTAGGAGAGGGCGCGGCGCACACACAGGCGCAGGTCGTCCACCTTGAACGGCTTTTCCAGATAGTCGAAAGCCCCCTTTTTCATGGCATCGACCGCCGTCTCAATGGTGGCATAGGCTGTGATCATGATCACGGTCGACGGCGGGTTGAGCGAGCGGGCCTTTTCCAGGATTTCCAGGCCGTGCGTCCGAGTCTTGTCAAGATAAAGATCGGTGATGACCAACTCTGGCCGCTGCGCCTCCAGCGTCTCCATCGCTTCGTTGAAATTGCTGAACGGATACACCTCGTGGCCCTCGCGTCGCAGCAACTCGGTGACCATCTGCACCATGGTCACTTCGTCGTCGATTAAGAGCACTTTCGCCATCGGCTTCATAATAGGGTTGGCGGGCCGCAGCGCAAGTGCGATTGCGGTTTGGCCGCGAGGACGACCGCGCCAGCGATTGGATTTGCTTCGACATGTCGGCCCGGTTGTCCTACAAGGCGTCGCGCCCATGAGTGAACTGAAACGACAACCATGAAGTTGCATCGCGTGGCGTGGGCGTTGGGATTGGCGGGCTTGCCGTTGTCGCATTACTGGCTCCTGAAGCAAGTCGAGCCTTTCTATTCGTCCATCTATTGTTTCCTTTGGTGGTCCTACATTTTTGCGGTTGATTTTGCAGTGTGCCGGTTGCGGGGGTCATCGTTGCTGCGCGATCAGCCGCGGGAATTTCTGTTCTTGTCGGCGTGGTCCATCCCGGCCTGGTTGCTCTTCGAGATGGTCAACCTGCGCCTTCACAATTGGTATTACGTGATGGCCCCGACGGGATTGTGGGGGCTGTTCTTCCTTTTTCTGGCGTTTGCCACGGTGCTGCCCGGCGTGTTCGAGACAACCGCCCTGATCCTCGGGTTGATTGAGCGGTTCGCGCCCGGCGGAAGGATCAGAGGCCGGCCCTTTGCCCTTTCGCGCCGGAATCTCGTGCTGCAAGCGGCTGGCGGCGTTGCCATGCTGGTCCTCACATTGATTTTTCCAGCGTCGTGTTTTTGCCTGGCTTGGGGCTTCGCGTATTTTCTGACCGACCCGGTTTGTTTTTGGGTCCGACGCGGGGAGAAACGACAGGAAGGCCGCAGTCTTATTGGTCAATTGGCGCAGGGCGACGACACGCGCCTGGTGGCGCTGCTCGTGGCCGGGTTTATCTGCGGCGGATTGTGGGAAGCATGGAATCTGCACGCGCGGACAAAATGGATTTATTCGGTTCCGTTCTTCGACCAACTGAAGCTGGGCGAGATGCCTGTGCTGGGTTTCATGGGCTTCCCGCCGTTTGCGCTCGAGTGCTACACGATGGTGAATTTTTTGTCGCTGTTCCGCGATGGCCGCAATTGGGAATTGACGGCCGCCCAGAACGCGGCCCGGCGCGGAATGTCACGATGGCTCGAGGCGTTAACAGCGGTTTGGATGACAGCGGCCGTCATGGCCGCCGCGGCAGCGGTGATGTTGGGTGGAACGGTGGCGTCGCTGGCCACGCCGCTGGATTGGTTTTTTTGGGAGCAACTTGGGCCTCCGGGCCGCCAGGCGCTGGTCGAGCGAAAAGCAACCCAGGGCAACCAATTCTTGCGCCTGACGGCGCGGCCGCCGGAAATTGCGCCGCCTCTTTACGAGCGGATGCGGCGGCTGGCGCTAATGGCGGAGCTGAAAGGCATGGGGCTGCGGAACGCCGCCGCCTTGGAGGAATTGGATATCCACACTCCAGCCGAACTGGCTCGACAAGACCCCGACAAGCTTTTCCGTCAACTAAAAGGATGGCATCGCCCTGTGCGCCTCGAAGAGGTCAGGCTATGGGTCAGGGAGGCGCGGCGGCAGAGCGGGCTTTAAAGCATTCTGGCGGGCCTTTGGGACTTCTCTGAGTCCCATTTAAAGGCCCGCCAGCAAAGGTATCGACCGTTGTTGATTTCTACTTTAACGGCACGGTGGCGATGGTCTGCAAGATGCGGCTGGCGATCTTGTAGGGGTCGCCCTGCGAGTTGGGCCGCCGATCTTCCAGGTAGCCACGATAGCCGTTGTTGACGAAGCTGTGCGGAACGCGCACAGAAGCGCCGCGGTTGGCGATGCCGTAATTGAATTTGTCGATCGACTGCGTTTCGTGCAAGCCGGTCAAGCGGAGATGGTTGTCCGGTCCATAGACGGCAATGTGCTCGTTCTTATGCTTGTCAAACGCCTGCATGAGCGCCTCGAAGTAGGCCTTGCCGCCCACTTCACGCATGTGCTTGGTCGAAAAGTTCGTATGCATGCCGGAGCCGTTCCAATCCACATCCGCGCCCAGTGGCTTGCAGTGCCAATTCACATCCACGCCGTACGCTTCCCCCAACCGCATCAGGATGTAACGGGCCACCCACATCTGGTCGGCCGCGCTCTTGGAGCCTTTGCCGAAAATCTGGAACTCCCACTGGCCCTTGGCGACTTCCGCATTGATGCCTTCATGGTTGATGCCGGCGTCCAGGCATAAGTCGAGGTGCTTCTCGACAATTTCCCGCGCAATGCAGCCGACCGCGTCATAGCCGACCCCGGTGTAATACTTGCCTTGCGGCGGCGGGAAACCGCCGCCTTTCGGGAAGCCGAGCGGCGCGCCGTCTTTGTAAAGAAAGTACTCCTGCTCGAATCCAAACCATGCGTCCGGATCGTCCGCGATGGTCGCGCGCGCGTTGGAGGGATGCGGCGTGCCATCCGGATTCATGACTTCAGACATGACCAGGGCTCCGTTCTTGCGCGTCGAATCAGGAAAAACGGCCACCGGCTTGAGCATGCAGTCGGAGCTGTGGCCTTCGGCCTGGCGGGTCGAACTGCCGTCGAAGCCCCACATCGGCAATTCCGAGAGCTTGGGAAAGCTGGCGAATTCTTTGATGGTGGTTTTGCTGCGAAGGTTGGGGACGGGATGATAGCCGTCGAGCCAGATATATTCTAATTTATATTTTGCCATGGATATTCAATGTGGTGGTGGTTTGGGACGCCTCACGACGCCTTGGGCCTTGTTCGTTTGATGATGCCCAAAAAGCACCGCTGCCGCGAGAGCAGCCTGAGCGCCAGAACCGCAAAACCAGCGCCGCAGGCCGGGTTATTAGCTTCCCCGTAGGAAAAACGCAAGAAGTCCGGCCAGAACCATGCAAGTATTAGGCTTTTTTATTGTCGCAATTTGACCGCAATGCGCGGAATGCGGCGCCAATCTTATTTCCGGGCGCTATAAATGATGTTCAAGATCTGTGACACCATGATGAGTGAACGGGAGGAAAAACCAAATTAACAACTTGACGCACTCACTCCAGTCCGCGAGACCAACCCGCCCAGCAAAATCTCCGCTGCAGTTGACTTCGCTGGCTCCCTGCGAAACTTTTCCGATTTTGTGTCGTTGAAAAGGAGAGAGCATTCGTAAAACCCAAAGCCGCGCGCGCGCTTTCGTTCGGCTTCGAGCCCGCGCCGGTGGCGCCCATGACAAACCAGTTGACATGTTCTCTTAGGAGACTTATAAGCCTCGTTCATGCGAGGTTTCCCAAGTCGGCGCGACGTCCTTTTTCTTTGAATATTCGCGCCCGGCGACGGTCAACTATTTAGCGCCATGAGAACCAACACGTTGTTTTCGCCGCCGCGCAACGGTCCCCTCGCCGAGGCTCCCCATGCCCGACCTCTCTCCATTCGAGGCGCCCAAGGATAAGAACGGCAACGGTTCTCC
>Ga0070741_10014413_pt1 | contig 13666 bp, 12 predicted proteins | sample Coa_R1_4_FD_66440 | JGI IMG/M metagenome (GOLD analysis project Ga0070741, IMG submission 66440) | Surface soil microbial communities from Centralia Pennsylvania, which are recovering from an underground coalmine fire - Coalmine... | ecosystem: Environmental > Terrestrial > Soil > Unclassified ... | reverse complement strand
GCTGGTGCAGCCGCGGCTGGCGGGCAGCGCGCCCTACTACGTCTTCACCGGGACGCTGGGGCTGCCGACGGTGATGGGCGGCCTCGGCCACGGCTCCGGCGCCCACGCGCCCAACGAGTATCTCGTGATCGATCCGCAGCCGGGCTCGACCATCGCCGGCCTTGCCGAGATGGAGATGGCCTACGCCGACCTGCTCTACGCGCTGGCCGCGGCGTGACCTCACCCTCGGCCCCCTCTCCATTTCATGGAGAGGGGGAGACTGCGGTAGGGGTTATTGAATTGGTCTTCAGCCCCGCTCGCCGGATCGCACATCACCCCTTCCCCTGTTTTCGGGGGCCAGAGCGCAGCGCAACCGTCGGAGACCTCGAATAACCGGGGATGGGGGCCGCAGGTGGCCTCCGCCCCCCGCAAACCTTCAAGAAGGAGTCCAGGCGTGGCGCAGATGACGGGCGGCAAGGCGGTGGTGCAGGCGCTGAAGGCGGTGGGTGTCGATACCGTGTTCGGCATCATCTCGGTGCACGCGCTGCCGATCTACGACGCGCTAACGGAGGAGCCGGGCATCCGCCTGATCGTGCCGCGCCATGAGCAGGGCGCCGCCTTCATGGCCGACGGCTACGCCCGCACCACGGGCAAGGTCGGCGTCTACTTCACGAGCACCGGGCCGGGCGCCTTCAACAGCGCCTGCGCCGTGCACGAGGCCTGGGTCGCCTCCTCGCCCACGCTGCAGATCACCGGCAACATCGAGTCGCAGTACCTGGACAAGGGGAAGGGCTTCCTGCACGAGAACAAGCACCAGCGCGGCGTCTTCGACGAGCTGGGCGCGCTGACGCAGCGGGCGATGAGCGTGGGCGAGATCCCCTACGCGATCCACGACGCCTTCACGCGCCTGCAGAACCAGCGGCCGCGGCCGGAGTTCATCGAGATCCCGATCGACGTGCAGTACGCGACGGGCGAGGCGGAGATCGTGGCGCCCGGCCCGCCGCAGCGCCCGCAGCCCGACGCGCAGGCGATCGCGCGCGCCGCCGAGCTGCTTGCCGGGGCGAAGCAGCCGGCGATCTGGGCCGGCGGCGGTGTGAACCGCTCCGACGCCAACGCCGCGCTGCAACGGGTGGCCGAGGCGCTCGGCGCGCCGGTGGTCATGACGACGGCCGGCCGCGGCGCCCTCTCCGACGAGCACCCGCTGGCGATCGGCGGCTGGACCGGCGACCGCGACGTGAAGGCGTTTCTGGCCGAGTGCGACGCGCTGCTGGTGGTGGGCAGCCGCATGGGCGGGCAGATGACGGCGAACTGGTCGCAGAAGCTGCCCGAACAGCTCGTACAGATCGACATCGACCCCGAAGAGATCGGCCGCAACTACCCCGCGGCGGTGGGCATCGTCGCCGATGCGCCGGCCGCGCTGAACGCCCTGGCCGACACGCTGACGCGCAGCAGTCACAAGCCCTGGGCAGAGGGCGCGGCGACGGCGCAGCGGCTGCGCGAGGGCGCCCGCGCCAACGTGCAGAACCGCATGGCGCCGCTGGTGAGGCTGCTGGACCCGATCCGCGAGACGATCGCCCGCGACGCGATCCTGGTCACCGACGCGACGATCATGGGCTACTTTGGCGCGAACAACTACTTCCCGCTCTACGCGCCGCGCACGCACGTGGGTCCGCAGAGCGTCGCGATCGGGCCGGGGCTGCCGCTGGGCATCGGCGCGCAGGTCGGCAATCCGGGGCGGCAGGTGATCGTCTTCGCCGGCGACGGCGGCTTCATGCTCACCGCCACGGAGCTGGCGACGGCGGCGCAGTACAACGTCCCGGTCAAAGTCCTGCTCTTCAACAACGGCGGCTACGGCATCCTGCGGCGGATGCAGCAGCAGCAGTTCGAGAGCCGGCACATCGGCGTGGAGCTGCGCGAGCCGGATTTCGTGCAACTGGCCGAGGCGCTGGGCGTGCGCGGCCTGCGCGTGGAGCGGCCCGAGGAGATGGCGCCGGTGTTGAAGACCGCGCTCGGCATCGACGGCCCGGTACTGGTAGACGTGGAGCTGCCCGCGGACCTGAGCTGAGCGATTCAACCTCGGCAGTGTAGGGGCGCACGGCGTGCGCCCGTCGCGCCGCGAGGCGCGAGCATCGGAGCCCGCAGGCCGATGCACCGCGTTTGTTTGATACTGATCGTCACCGTGCTGCTCTGCGGCTGCAAGCAGCGTGGCCCGAACCGTGCTGCAACTGTCGTGCCGGCTGCGCCGCCGCCGGCCGGAGTGACTACCCCGAGCGCGACGATGCCCGCCGTCGCGACGACACCGGCGCAAACGCCGCGCTCGCTCCCAGCGATGGCATCGGCCACGCCGCAGCCGCGGTCGACGCCCCTACCGCAACCCGATCAGAACCTAATCTTCGATCTGTCGTTCGTCGATCCCAACCAGGGCTGGGCTACGGGAGAGATCTGCGCGCACGGAGGCCCGCAGTGCAGGCCAGTGCTCTGGCATACGGCCGACGGCGGGCGCATCTGGCGTGAGGGTGTAACGCCAGACAGGCTCGTGACGTATCAGGCCCACCAAGATTACCCGGATGCCCCACAGGTGCTGTTCACCACGCCAAAGGACGGCTGGCTTTACGGCCTGAAGCTCTACGTAACCCATGATGGAGGCGCAACGTGGGCCGAAGCGCCGATGCCGGGGGAAGTGGAGAGCCTCACCTATGCCGATGGCGAGGCGTGGGCGATCGCAGGCGTTCCGTGCCTCGTCTGGCGGTTGACCGGTTGCACGCGAAAGAGACTGCTTGCTTCGGACGATCTGGGCCGCTCATGGCATCCGGCTACTGGTTGGCCCGGACTCACCGGGTCCGGCCTGAGCTTCCTCAGACTGAGCGGCGGCCGCGCCTGGGCCGTCGGCGACCGCGCGATAGCGACCCATAATGGTGGCAAAAGCTGGCAGCCATTCGCGGTGCCGGAGCATTGCACTCCGCACGGGAGCGATTGGGAGGTAATGTCCGGCGACCCGGCCGGCCAATTCTGGCTCATCTGCGCCGGGGCGCCCGGTGGGGGAGAGGAGGGTCGCAGCGTCTATCGATCGCCAGACGATGGATCGTCGTGGACTCGGGTTTACGGGCCGACTGCGGCTGGATACGCTCATCACCTCGTCGCAATCTCGAACAAGACGGCCTTCCTTTGTGGCAGCCGGATACCTCTCCTGCGAACCGACGATGGAGGCCGAACCTGGCCGGCCGCAATCGTACCGAGTGGAGGCGACTGGTCCTGCCCGGCCTTGTCTTTCGTCGATGCACAACACGGATGGTTTGCTGTTGGTGGTGACTATCCGTATGGCTGGAATGGCGCCATCTGGCGTACGGAGGATGGCGGGGTGCACTGGCAGCGGGTGGGGCTGCCGTAACCTGCGCGATTCTGCCGTGGCGCGACAGAATCCGCGCCTGCGTTGCAGCGACGTTGCGGCTTCCTTGATCGATGCGCAGAGCGACTGCTAGGCTTGTGGTCACAAGCACAATCACTCCGCGAGCGTTCCATGCCGATCGAGATCCCCGAAGTGGTGATCGAGCGCCTGCCCGTCTACGCGCGGGCGCTGAACGACCTGCTCAGCCGGGGACGAGAGGTCGTCAGCTCGCAGGAGCTTGGCACCGAACTGGGCGTCACGCCGGCGCAGATTCGTAAAGACCTCAGCTATTTCGGCCGCTTCGGCAAACAGGGCCGCGGCTACAACGTCCGCCGTCTGCTCGAAGAGCTGCGTCAGATTCTCGGGCTGGAGCGGCAGTGGTCGCTGGCGCTGATCGGCGTGGGCCGGCTGGGCCGCGCCATCCTCTCTTACGGCGGCTTCTATCCGCAGGGCTTCCATATCGTCGAGGCGTTCGACTCCGACCCCAAGGCGGTTGGCCGCCGCATCGGCGCACTGGTGATCAAGGACGTCTCGGTGCTGGAAGAGACGCTGCGGCAAACGCACGTCGATATCGGCATCGTCGCCGTGCCCGCCGAGCACGCGCAGGCCGTGATCGACACGCTCGTGGCCACCGGTGTACACGCGATTTTGAACTACGCGCCGATCGCCGCCCGCGTGCCGGCCAACGTCCACATCCGCCACATCGACCCGGTGCTCGCGCTGCAGAGCATGACCTACTACCTCAAAGCGCACGAGTTCGCCGCGGCGAAGTAGCGGCCGTTCGGCCCTCACCCCCGGGATCTCCCCTGGTCCCAATCCTGGGAGAGGGGGAACGCTTGGGTGCTGGCTCGGGGCTACATTCGGTTAGCCGCACACCAATTCGAGCGCCCAAGGCGGGGTCGCCCTTTCCCATCCGCGATCGCGCTCCGCGCGATGTGCAGGAGTGGGGGCCAGCGCGCAGCGCAACCGTCGGAGACGGCTAACAACCGGGGGTGAGGGCCGCCCCCCCGCTCAGGCCGAGTAGCCGAGCAAACCTTCCTCTTCCGTGGGCAGGTTGCGCTTGATCAGATCGAAGTACTCCAGCGCGATGCCCGCGCCGATCGCGACGCAGTGCATCGGCTGCTCGGCCACCTGGCAGGACACGCCCGTCTCCTGGGTGATCAGATCGTCCAGATGGCGCAGCAGCGCCCCGCCGCCGGTGAGCACGATGCCGTGGTCGATCACGTCCGAGGCCAGCTCCGGCGGCGTGCGTTCCAGTACGGAGCGCACGCATTGCACGACCAGCGCCAGCCCTTCTTGAATCGCGCCGGTGATCTCGGTCGACGTGATGGTGATCGTCTTCGGCAGGCCGGTGATCAGGTCGCGGCCGCGTACGCTGCAGGCGAGATCTTCTTCCACCGGCAGCGCGCTGCCGACGGCGATCTTGACCTCCTCGGCCGTGCGGTCGCCCAGCACGACGTTATGGCGGCGGCGGATGTACTGGGTGATCATGTCGTCCAGCCGGTCGCCCGCCGAGCGCACCGACTCGGTGACGACGAGACCGTACATCGATACCACGGCCGCTTCTGTCCGGCCGGCGCCGATGTTCACTACCATGTGGCCGCTGGGCGAACCCACCGGGATGCGGGCGCCGATCGCGGCCGCCAGCGGCTCCGGAATCAGGTGAGCGGGGCGCCGGGCGCCGGCCTGCTCGGCGGCATCGCGCACGGCCCGCTGCTCGACGCTGGTGACGCCGGCCGGCACGCAGATCATCACTTCGGGCTTGATGAAGTTAAAGCGGCCCACCACCTGCTGCACGTAGTGGCGCAGCATCGCCTCGGTGATCAGGTAGTCCGCGATCACGCCGTCGCGCATCGGCCGCACCACGGAGATGCTGTTCGGCACGCGGCCGAGCATGCTGCGCGCCTCCTCGCCTACGCCGACCAGGTTGTTGTCGCGCACGCCCAGCGCCACGACCGCCGGCTCGTCCACGACGATGCCGCGGCCCTTCACATAGACGAGCACGTTCGCCGTGCCCAGGTCGATGCCGACTCGCTTCGCAAACATGCCCGCTCCGTACCGTACGCGACGCGGGCAGTGGCCCAGCCGCCGGAGGGCGCCGCCGGCCGCGTCAGACGCGGTGGATAGCGGCGCCGAGTTTCGTCAGTTTTCCATCAAGGTTCTCGTAGCCGCGGTCCAGGTGGAAGACGTCGCTGATCTCCGTCTCACCCTGCGCGGCCAGCGCCGCCAGCACCAGCGCCGCGCCGGCGCGCACATCCAGCGCCCGCACCGAGGCGCCGACCAGCGGCGTCGGCCCGCTGATCACCGCGGTGGAGCCGGCCTGCACCATCTCCGCCCCGAACTTACGCAACTCGCCCAGGTAGAGGAAGCGATTGTCGTAGACGCGCTCATGCACGAAGCTGACGCCGTGCGCCTGGGTGAGCAGCACCGCCAGCGGCGCCTGCATGTCCGTCGCCAGGCCGGGATAGGGTACGGCCTGCACCTGCGTCGCCTTCAGCCGGCCACAGCGGGTTATGCGTAAACCGCACTCGTACTCCTCGACCTGCACGCCCATGTCGCCCATCTTGCTGGTGAGCGCTTCCAGGTGGCAGGGCACGGCGTCCTCGATCGCGACATCGCCCTCGGTGAGCGCCGCCGCGAGCGCGAAGGTCCCGGCTTCGATCCGATCGGGGATCACGCGGTGATGGGTGCCACCCAGCGACTCCACCCCGTCGACCTCGATCGTGTGCGAACCGGCGCCTTCGATCCGCGCCCCCATCTTGTTCAGCATCTCAGCCAGAGAGACGATCTCCGGCTCGGCGGCGGCGTTAACGATGCGCGTATGCCCGCGCGCCAGCACGGCGGCGAGCAGGATGTTTTCCGTGCCCAGCACGCTGGGATAGTCCATGAACACGCGTGCCCCGCGCAGCGTCGGTGCACGCGCCACGAACTTGTCGCCCTCACGCGTGATCTCGGCGCCGAGCGCCGCGAAGCCGGCGAGGTGCACGTCCAGCGGGCGCTGGCCGATTACGTCGCCGCCGGGCGCCGCGCAGGCCGCCTCGCCGAAGCGGCCGAGCAGGGCGCCCATCACCACGAAGCTCGCCCGCAACGACGTCACCAACCGGCTCGGCGCCTCCGTGCGCCAGACGCCGCGGCCACTCAGCCGGTAGACGTCGGGCAGCTCCGGGTCGCGCGTCACCGTGGCGCCGAGGTGGCGCAGGATCATCGCCATCACGACGGTGTCGTCGATGCCGGGCACGTTCTCCAGCGTCGTCTCTTCGGATGAAAGCAACGCCGCGACCATCATCGGCAGCGAGGCGTTCTTGGCGCCGCTGACGCGGACGGTGCCTTCGAGCCTGCGGCCGCCTTCGATGCGCAGGCGACTGTCGCGCCCATAGCCCGCGGGTTTCATAGGCAATCCGTTGCCGGCTGGACGGGATCTCATCACGGTGCGGAGAGGGCGGCGAGCGCGGCGTGGCGCCGGGACGACGCCCGCCTCAGCATAGCGAAGCCCGTTGCACGGGCGCAACGACAGCGCGACATAGCGCAACGCGAACCGTCACCACCCCTCGCTCGCCGGAGGCTCGCATCTCCCCTCCCGGCGTAGACATGGGCGCCCGCGGGGGCATCCGGGACGACGGGTGGTCCGAGAGCGGCCGGATCGCTCTCGGACGGCAGGCTTTCCTTGTAGGAAAGGAACACACGTCGCCCTATCCATCGCCGCTGAGCGGCGATCTGCGATCAGAGCAGGGATAGGCGACGGGCCGGGGCTACTCTCCGCGCGGCTGGCCGGGCTGGCCCGGTCCACCGCGCCTCCGGCGCCGCTCCGCCACGCGGATGCGCACCTCGGCGCGGCGGGCGGCGGCGAACACGGCGGCCACGTCGATATCCGCCTGCCGGTTCGCCATCGCCTCTTCGGCGCGTCGGCGGGCGGCCTCGGCACGGGCGATGTCGATCTCCTCCGAGCGCTCGGCGCTATCGGCGAGGATCGTCACGCGGTCGTCGCGCACTTCGAGGAAGCCGCCGGCGACGAACAGGTCGATCTCCTCGTTACCCCGGCGGGCGCGCAGCTCCCCCGTCTCGAGGATCGTCATCAGCGGCGCGTGGCGGGGCAGAATGCCCAGCTCACCCTCGATGCCGGGCGCGACGATGATGTCGAAGCCATCCGCCGAGAGCACCTCGCGCTCGGCGGTGACGATATCCAGGCTGAGCGGCATGGCCTACTCCCGTAGTGTGCGCGCCTTCTCGACCGCCATATCGATGTTGCCGACCATGTAGAACGCCTGCTCCGGCAGGTCGTCGTGCTTGCCGTCGAGGATCTCGCGGAAGCCGCGCACGGTCTCGGTCAGCGGCACGTACTGGCCGGGCAGGTTGGTGAACTGCTCGGCGGTGAACATCGGCTGCGAGAGGAAGCGCTCGATGCGCCGCGCCCGACCGACGATCTGCTTGTCTTCGTCCGAAAGCTCCTCGATGCCGAGGATGGCGATGATGTCCTGCAGGTCTTTATAGCGCTGCAGCACCTGCTGCACACCGCGGGCCACGTCGTAGTGCTCCTGCCCCACCACTTGCGGATCGAGCAGGCGCGAGAACGAGGTGAGCGGGTCCACCGCCGGATAGATACCGCGGGCGAAGATCGCGCGGTCGAGCGCTACAACCGCGTCGAGGTGACCGAAGGTCGTGGCCACACCGGGGTCGGTGTAGTCGTCGGCCGGCACGTAGATCGCCTGGAACGAGGTGATTGCGCCCTTCTTCGTGGAGGTGATCCGCTCTTCCAGGTCGCCCATCTCGGTGGCGAGGGTCGGCTGATAGCCCACGGCCGAGGGCATGCGGCCAAGCAACGCCGACACCTCCATGCCGGCGAGCGTGTAGCGGTAGATGTTGTCGATGAACAGCAGCACGTCGCGGCCCTCGGCGTCGCGGAAGTACTCCGCCATCGTCAGGCCGGTGAGCGCGATGCGCAGGCGCACACCGGGAGGCTCGTTCATCTGGCCGAAGACCAGCACCGTCTTGTCGAGCACGCCGGAGTCGCTCATCTCGTGCCAGAGGTCGTTCCCTTCGCGCGAACGCTCGCCCACGCCGGCGAAGACCGAGTAGCCGCCGTGCTGCTTGGCGATGTTGTTGATCAGCTCGGTCATCGTCACCGTCTTGCCCACGCCGGCGCCGCCGTAGGCGCCGATCTTGCCGCCGCGGGCGAAGGGGGCGATCAGGTCGATGACCTTGATCCCGGTTTCGAGGATCTGCGCGGAGGTCTCCTGCTCCTCGAACGCGGGCGGCGCCCGGTGGATGGGCAGAGTCGGCACGCCGTCGAGCGAGCCGAGGCTGTCCAGCGGCTCGCCGAGCACGTTGAACAGCCGGCCCAGCGTTTTCGGGCCGACGGGTACGGAGATCGGCGCGCCCGTATCCACCGCGCGGGCGCCGCGAGTGAGGCCGTCGGTGCTGGTCATCGCCAGCGTACGCACCCAGTTGTTGCCCAGGTGCTGCTGCACCTCGGCCACGATCACGTTCGCCTGCTGCCGCTCGCCCTCGCCCAGCTCCGCGGCGTGTTCGGCCGCGGCCTGACCGTGGAGGTAGAGGTCGACGGCATTGAACAGGTCGGGGAGCTGGTCGGGCGGGAACTCGACGTCCACGACCGTACCGATGATCTGCGCTACTCTGCCTTCTGCCATGGTTCGTACTTCTTTCCCGTATCGCGCTCAGCGCGATGTTGAACGCCGTGCCGGGCTCCTTGCCCGGTGTCTCCTAATCGCTCGCTTCGGCGTGCGCTCGGCACGCTGGTGTCCGCATTACGGTGTCGCGTGCGTCGGCTACCGCGCCGGGCGGTTCCGGTTGGCTTCTGCGACGGGTGCGCTGCGCTCTGGCCAGCCCCAACCGACCGTCGCGCAACGCCCGCACCCGCTGCCGACGCGCGAATGCTGCCTCGTTCAGGCGGCTGCCTCCAGCCAGCGCAGGTCGAACTGCGCGAGGGTGTGGATGCGGGCATCGGCCTCGGGAATCGCCACGCTCTCCGTGTACGGCGTATCCACCCGCACGACGGCCATGCCGGCGCGGTGGGCGGACTGCACGCCTTTGGGCGCGTCCTCGATCGCCAGACAGCGTTCCGGCGCCACGCCCAGCGCCGCTGCCGCCTTCAGGTAAATCTCCGGGTCGGGCTTGCCGTGCTGCACCATGTCGCCGGTAACGACGGCATCGAACTGCTGCCGCAGCCCGAGGCCCGCCAGGCAGGCTTCGACCCAGGCGGTGCGCGAGGACGAGGCGACCGCCAGCCGCTTGCCACGCGCCCGCAGCTCTGCCACCAGCCAGGCTGCGCCGGGCAGCAGCACCGAGCGCTCGGCGTAGTGACGCAGGATCTCGGCGTCGTAGCGGTCGCGATAGTACGCGAACGGCCGCTTCAGGCCGAACCGCTGCACCAGGTCGCCCCAGGTGTCCTCCAGCGTCGTGCCCACGTAGCCCAGGTAACCCTCCAGGTCGAGCGTGGCGCCCTCTTCGGCCAGCAACGCGTTCACCGTCTCGTGATGCAGCGGCTCGCTGTCCAGCAATACGCCGTCCATGTCGAAGACGACGGCCTGGATCTGGATGCCGCGCCTGCCGGCAAGGCCCGCGTTCGCCATGCGCCTGTTAGCCCTAGCCTTCCAACGCCGCTACGCCGCCGACGATGTCGAGCAGCTCTTTCGTGATCTGCTCCTGCCGCGCCTTATTCGCGGCCAGCGTCAGCGAGTCGACCATGTCGTTCGCCGCGTCCGTGGCGTTCTTCATCGCCACCATCTGCGCCGAGTAGAAGCTGGCGACGTTCTGCAGCACCGCCTCGTAGATCTGCATCTCGATGTAGCGGGGCAGGAGCTGCGCCAGCACCTCTTTCGCAGACGGCTCGTAGATGTAGTCGATCTGCACACCTTCGCGCTCGGCCAGGCTCTCCGGCGGCTGCACGGGCAGCACCTGCCGTACGGTGGGCCGCTGCGTCGCCGTGTTGATGAAGTCGGGATAGATCAGCAGCACCCGATCCGTCACGCCGTCGAGGAAGTCGTCGATCACCTCGCGCACGATCGGCGAGACATCCGCCGCACTGGGGTAGTCGCCCAGGTCGAGGTACTCGGCGACGACGTGGAAGCCGCCGCGCACCAGAAAGTCGCGCCCCTTCTTGCCCACGGCGATCGCGCGAATCTGCGCTTCCGGCCCCTGCTCGCGGATCGTCTGCAGCACGCGGCGGTTGATGTTGCCGGGCAGACCGCCGGAGAGGCCGCGGTTGGGCGCGATCACGACCAGCGTGACGCGGCTACCCGTACGCTGTTCCAGCAGCGGATGCACCGCCTCGTCCTCGCCGCCGGCGCCGACCTGCGCGGCCAGGTTCGCCAGCACCGTACGCAGCCGCTCGGCGTAGGGTTTGGCCGCGCCGGCCCGCATCTGGGCGCGCCGCATCTTCGACGCCGCCACGAGCTGCAACGCGTTCGTGATCTTCGCCGTGTTCTGCACCGAGCGGATGCGCCGCTTGATCTGCCGGTAACTTGGCATCTACTGCGTTATCCCGTTCCATACCTTCCCCCTCTCCATTTGCATGGAGAGGGGGTCAGGGGGTGAGGCCCGTCGCTCTAGTACGGCACCGTGTTCTTGAACTCCGCGATCGCGTCGCGCAGCCGTTTCGTCGTGTCGTCGCTCAGCACCTTCTCGTTGCGGATCGCGTCCAGAATCTCCGGGTGGCTGCTGCCCACGAACTTGTGGAAGGCCGCCTCGAAGTCGCGGATCTTATCGACCGGCACGTCGTCAAGGAAGCCGTTGTTCAGGGCGTAGAGGATCGTCACCTCCTGCGCCATCGAAAGCGGCTGGTACTGCGGCTGCTTCATCACCTCGACGGCGCGCTGGCCGCGTTCGAGCTGGCGGCGGGTGGCGGCATCGAGGTCGCTGGTACCGAACTGGGCGAACGCCTGCAGCTCGTTGTACTGCGCCAGGTCGCTCTTCAGCAAACCGGCGACCGTCTTCATCGCCTTGGTCTGCGCCGAGCCGCCCACGCGCGAGACGGAGAGGCCGATGTTCATCGCGGGCCGCTGGCCGGCGTTGAACAGGTCGGTCTCCAGGTAGATCTGGCCGTCCGTGATCGAGATCACGTTGGTGGGGATGTAGGCGGAGACGTCGTTCGCCTGGGTCTCGATGATCGGCAGTGCCGTAAGCGATCCGCCGCCCAGCTCCTGCGAGAGCTTCGCCGCGCGCTCCAGCAGGCGGCTGTGCAGGTAGAAGACGTCGCCGGGATACGCCTCGCGCCCCGGCGGCCGGCGCAGCAGCAGCGACATCTGCCGGTAGGCCCAGGCGTGCTTGGAGAGGTCGTCGTAGACGATCAGCGCGTCCTTGCCCTGCTCCATGAACTCTTCGCCCATGGCGCAGCCAGCGTACGGCGCAAGGTACTGCAGCGCCGCCGACTCGGCCGCGCCCGCGACGACGACGATCGTGTACTCCATGGCGCCGGCGCGTTCGAGGGCGCCCACCGTCTGCGCGACCTTGGAGTCCTTTTGGCCGATGGCCACGTAGACGCAGATCAGGTCGCCGCCCTTCTGGTTGATGATCGTGTCGAGCGCCACGGCGGTCTTACCCGTCTGGCGGTCGCCGATGATCAGCTCGCGCTGGCCGCGGCCGATCGGCGTGGTCGCGTCGATCACTTTGATGCCGGTCTGCACGGGCGTGTTCACCGACGAGCGCGTCACCACGTTCGGCGCGATGCGCTCCACGGGGCGGAACTTGTTGGTGTTGATCGGCCCCTTGCCGTCGATCGGCTCGCCGAGCGCATTGACCACGCGGCCGATCAGCGCCTCGCCCACCGGCACTTCGGCCACACGACCGGTGCTGCGCGCCTGGTCGCCCTCTTTAATTTCCGTGTAGTCGCCCAGCACCACGGCGCTGACGGAGTCCTCTTCGAGGTTGAGCGCCATGCCCATGATGCTGTCGCCGTTCTCGCGCGGGAACTCGACCAGCTCGCCGTAGAGGGCGCCGCTCATGCCATGGATGCGCACCACGCCGTCGCCCGCTTCAATCACGGTGCCGACGTCGGTCTGCTGCACCTGCGTGCCGAAGCTCTGGATCTCGCTACGAATAATGGATGCGATCTCGTCCGGGCGGACTGCCATCCTGAAACCTCTTTCACCTGCTCGGCCCGACTCGTGAGCCGCGACGTTTTCCCCTCATCGCGGCGGCCGCTTCTGCCAACATCGTAACGAATCGCAGCCCTAGACGCCGCTGCTCGCCACTAGCGCGCCGCCTCCAGCCGGTGGCGCAGCGCCAGCAACCGGGTGCGTGCGCTGCCGTCGATCAGGCGGTCGCCCACGCGCGCCACCACGCCGCCGATGATGCTCGGATCCACCCGCGTCTCGATCTGCACCTGCTTGCCGGTGAGCTGGCCGAGCCGCTGCGCGATGAGCTGTCGCTCCGCGTCGCCGATCTCGACCGCGGTCACGACCTCCGCGTGCGCGACGCCGCGATAGGCGTCTGCGAGCTCGCGGAAGAAGTCCGTCACCTGGGGCGCCAGCGCCACCCGCCGGCGCTGCACCAGTAACCGGGCGAAGTTCAGCGCCAGCGGCGAGACCCCGGCCAGCGTGCGGCGCAGCACATCCTCCCTCGCCTGCGGTGGCACCTTGGCGCTCTCCAGCAGGCCGAGCACCTCCGGCTCGGCAAAGACGGCGCCGATCGTCTGCAGATCGCGCAGCCAGGCATCGATCGTGCCCTGGTCGCGGGCGATCTGAAACACCGCCTCGGCGTAGCGCTTGGCCGCGATCTCGCGTCGAATGCCTGGCATCGTTCCCCCGTCCCGCGCCGGCTGCCGGCCCTAGTTCTGGCTGCCGTTCCGCCCGGCCGACGATTCGAGCACTTCATTGATCAGGCGCAGGTGCGACTGCCGGTCGAGCGACTGGTTGATGACTTTTTCCGCCGCGAGGATGGTCAGGTCGGCGAACTCGCGGCGCAGCGCGGCGCGGGCAGATTCGGTTTCCTGGCGGATCGTCGCTTCGGCCTGGGCGACGAGCTGCTGCTGCCGCTCCTGTCCCTGGCGGGTGGCGTCGTCCTGAATGCGTTGCGCGATCTGCTGCGCGTTGGCGACGATCTCCTGCGCCTGGATCTGCGCCTGGCGGATCTGCTCCTGCACGCGGTTCTCGGATTCGCGCGCCGACTCCGCTGCGCGCTCGGCGGCGCTCAGCGCATCCTGGATACGGCGGCGGCGCTCCTGCAACTGCCGGCCCACCGGCCCAAACAGGAACTTGCTCAGGAGAAAGAAGAGCAGACCGAAGTTGATGATGAAGGCGATCAGGCTGGCGAGATTGAGACCCAGCTTATCCACGTCTGCTCCTCTTT
>Ga0070741_10014412_pt1 | contig 13666 bp, 14 predicted proteins | sample Coa_R1_4_FD_66440 | JGI IMG/M metagenome (GOLD analysis project Ga0070741, IMG submission 66440) | Surface soil microbial communities from Centralia Pennsylvania, which are recovering from an underground coalmine fire - Coalmine... | ecosystem: Environmental > Terrestrial > Soil > Unclassified ... | reverse complement strand
AGCTCGATGCCGCCGATCAGGTCGGACGCATTCTCCTTGCCGGCGAGCCACCGCGCGTGCTCGTTGGTCGCGCCGCGCGGCGACAGCGCGTAGACCGCGCTGCCGGTCGCTTCGCGATTCGGGCTCGCATTGCAGTGGATCGACACGAACAGGTCCGCCTGCGCCGCACGCGCCTTGTTGATGCGTCCGCGCAGCGGGATGAAATAGTCGCCGTCGCGGATCAGCACGGCCTTGTAGCCCGGCTCGCGATCGGTCATGCGCGCGAGGTGACGCGCGATCGACAGCGCGATGTCCTTCTCCTGCGTGCCGAGCTTGCCCTTGGCGCCGGGATCCTCGCCGCCGTGACCGGCGTCGATGGCGATGATGATCGGACGCGAGCCGAGCGCGGGCCTGGGCGGCGCTTCGGCCTTGACCGGAGTGGCCTGCGGCACCGGCTGCTCGACCGGCACGGCCGGCTTCACTTCAGCGACGGGCTCGGGCGCCGGCGGCGCAGGAATCGCGGGCGCTTCGGAAACCGTAGCAGGCGTCGGCGGTTCAGCAGCGGCCACCTGCGGCGCGGCGAGATCGACGACGAGCCGATAGCGATACTCGCTGTTGGGATCGAGCGCGAAGGCTTTCGCCGACGTCGCGCTCGCGAGATCGAGGACGACGCGCAGCGCGCCGTCATGCTCGCCGCTGCGGACGCGCTGCACGAGGCCGCGGCCTTCCATCGAATTGCCGATCTCCTCGGCGCGCTTCACGTCCTTGAGATCGATGACGATGCGATCCGGATCCGACAGCGTCTGCATCTCGTACTGCGCTTGCGCATCGAGATCGAGGACCACGCGCGTGCCGTCCGGCCCGTCCCACAGCCGGATCTCGCGCAATTCCTGAGCCTGTGCTGCCCCCATCAGCAGCATCAGCGCGCAGACGGTCACTCCCCGCATCACACGCCCCAATCGGAACTTCGGACCTTGGAGCGTAAACGAGGCTTATTGGATTTGCAAGCGAATCCAGTCGGATAGGAGGTTTACTTTAAGTAACTTGTGCGACGCCGTCCCAGGCGACCTCCCGCCCTGCCCCGTCGACGCGAAGCGCGACCTCCACCTCGGCCGCCGGCAACAGGGAACCGCCGCGATCAGGCCACTCGACCAGCCACCAGGTCGTGCGCGGCGAAAAATCGCCGAGCCCGAGGTTGCCGAGCTCGAGCGGATCGCTGATGCGATACAGATCCAGATGGATGACGTTGCGATCGCCGACGCGATACGGCTCCATCAGCGTGTAGGTCGGGCTGCGCACGCGACCGGTGACGCCGAGCGATCGCAACAGACCACGCACCAGCGTCGTCTTCCCCGCGCCGAGATCGCCACGCAGATAGATCACGACGCCTTCGCGATCGCGCAGCGCATCGGCCAGCGCCGCGCCGAAGGCCTCGGTCGCGGCCGCGTCGGCAAGGAAACGCTTCACGGATTCGCGAAGTGTCGCAGCGCGCCGATCACGTCGCTCGGCAACAAGCCGCGCTCGGCGACGGTCGCGGCGCGGTCGCCAGAGATCGCGTGCAGCAGAACGCCGCAGCGCGCAGCGTCTTCGAACGCCAGGCCCTGGGCGAGCAGTCCAGCGATGACGCCAGTGAGCACATCGCCCATGCCGCCGGCCGCCATCCCGGGATTGCCGTGCGCGCAGACGGCGAGCCGCTTGCCGCGCACCAGCGTCCCTGCGCCCTTGAGCGCGACCACGCCGCCGAACTTTTCCTGGATGCTTGCGATCGACGACGGCCGATTCATCTGGATTTCGGCGGAATTGCTGCCGAGCAGACGCGCCGCCTCGCCGGGATGCGGCGTGAGCACCCAGTTGTCGCGGCGCTGATGGTTCTGCGCGAGCCAGTTCAAGGCGTCGGCGTCCACGACCAGCGGCTGCTCCGCGGCGACAACGTGCGCCCACAATTCGCGGCCCCAGTCGGTCATCCCGAGCCCGGGCCCGAGCGCGATCACCGTCGCGCGCTTCATCAGCGGCGCGAGCTCCTTCGCGTTGCGCACGCCGCGTCCCATCAACTCGGGCTGCGCAGCGATCAGCGCCGATGCATGCGCGGGATGCGTCGCGATCGACACGAGACCCGCGCCGACGCGCAACGCAGCGCGCGCTGCCATCAAAACGGCGCCGCCCATGCCTTCGTCGCCGCCGACGACGAGCACATGTCCGAAGTCGCCCTTGTGAGCGCCGCGCGCGCGACGCGGCAGGAATCGCGCGAGCTCGGCGGGCTCGAGGCCGACGGCGAGCGGCTCGACGCGCTCGAACACGGCGTCCGGAACGCCGAGACCATCGAGCACGACTTGCCCCGCATAGACGGGGCCAGCACCGGTGTGCAATCCGAGCTTGCGGCCGATGAAGGTCGCAGTGATGTCGGCGCGCACACCCGCACCCCAGACGCGCCCGCTCTCGGCGTCGAGTCCCGACGGCAAGTCGATCGCGAGCACGCCGGCTCCGGCGGCATGACGTGCGTTGATCTCGTCGACCGCGGCCGCGTAGACGCCGTCCACGGGTCGCGTGACGCCGATGCCGAGCAGGCTGTCGACGATCACGTGCGCGTCGGCAAGGCACCCTTGCGAATAATCGCCCGTTGCGCCGCCGTCGGAGCGCCACGCCCCGGCGGCTTGCGACGCGGCACCGGATCCGATCGGGCCGATCTGCCACACGCGCGCGTCGATGCCGGCCGCCTTCGCCAGGCGCGCGACTTCATAGCCGTCGCCGCCGTTGTTGCCGGGCCCCGCGACGACGTGGATCGCGCGCGCCTTGGGCCAGCGCTCGCGCAGCAGCTTCCAGGCCGCGCTCGCGGCGCGCTGCATCAGCGTGTAGGCCGGGATGCTGTAATCCTCGATCGCACGACGATCGAGCTCGCGCACCTGCGCGGACGAGTAAAATCGGGGCGGCTGTTCTCCCATCGCCTCAGTATAAGGTCCCGTGTCCCCCGCCCCCGCCACTGACGAGCTACCGGCGCAGATCAAGCGCTGGGCGCACGAGCTCGGCTTCGCTGATGTCGGCATCGCAGAGGTCGCGCTCGACGAAGACCTCGCGCACCTCAAGCGATGGCTCGCGCAAGGCTTCGAGGGCGACATGCACTACATGCGCCGCAATCTCGATCTGCGCGAAGCGCCCGCGAAGCTGCATCCCGACACCGCGAGCGTGATCTCGGTGCGCATGGACTACCGCGCCGACGCCGCGGATGCCGACGCCAATCTGCGCGACGGCGCGCGCGCATATGTCTCGCGCTACGCGCTCGGCCGCGACTACCACAAGCTGATGCGATCGCGCCTGCGCAAGCTCGCGTCGCGCATCGCCGATGCGGTGAAGCCGCATGGTCACCGCGTGTTCGCCGACAGTGCGCCCGTGCTCGAGAAGGCGCTCGCGCGCAACGCGCGGCTCGGCTGGATCGGCAAGAACACGCTGCTGCTCAACCGTCGCGCGGGATCGTGGTTCTTCCTCGGCGAGATCTACACCGACCTGCGCTTGCCGCCGAGCGAGTCGCCCAAGCCGCGCAATCATTGCGGGACCTGCAGCGCGTGCATCGACGTCTGCCCGACGCAGGCGATCGTCGCGCCCTACACGCTCGACGCGCGCCGCTGCATCTCTTATCTGACGATCGAGCATCACGGATCGATCCCGGTCGAGCTGCGCCGGCCGATCGGCAATCGCATCTTCGGCTGCGACGATTGCCAGCTCGTGTGTCCGTGGAATCGCTACGCCAAAACCACGACCGAGCCGGACTTCGCGCCGCGCCACGGACTCGACAGCGCGAAGCTCGTCGAGCTGTTCGGCTGGTCGGAAGACGAATGGCTCGCCAAAACCGAAGGCATGGCATTGCGCCGCGCCGGCTATGAGCGCTGGCTGAGGAATCTCGCGGTCGCGCTCGGCAATGCGCCGGCGAGCAAGGAAGTGACGTCAGCGCTGCGCAAGCGCGTCGAGCATCCGAGCGCGCTCGTGCGCGAGCACGTGCGCTGGGCGCTCGAGGAACAGCAAGCTAAGAAGGCCGCTTGATGCGCGCGATGAGCCGGCGCGTCGACGCGTCGAGCTTGTTCGACGCCGCGGCATCGCCGGCGAACGCGGCGAGTACGTCGTTGGCGATCTGCTTGCCGAGCTCGACCCCCCACTGATCGAACGCGTTGATGTTCCAGAGCACGCTCTGCACGTACGTGCGGTGCTCGTAGAGCGCGAGCAGCGCGCCGAGCGAGCGCGGCTCGAGGCGATCGATCAGCAAGAGGCTGCTGGGTCGATTGCCGGTGAACACGCGATGCGGCTCGGCGGCTGATCGACCTTGCATGAACGCGGCGGCTTGCGCGAGAACGTTGGCGAGCAGCAGCCGATGCTGGTCCTTCAGCGGGTGATCGGCTTCGACGGCGGCGATGAAGTCGACCGGATGCACGTCCGGTCCCTGATGCAGCATCTGGAAGAATGCGTGCTGCGCGTTGGTGCCGACGTCGCCCCACAGCACCGGCGTCGTCGCGTAGTCGACCGTCTTGCCCTCACGATCGACGCCCTTGCCGTTGGACTCCATCTCGAGCTGCTGCAGCCACGACACGAACTTCTCGAGACGCTGCGCGTACGGCGCGATCACCTGGCTCGTGCAATGCAGGAAGCTGCGATTCCAGACCGCGAGCAGGCCCATCAGCACCGGAAGATTCTTCTGAAGCTCGGTGGTGCGGAAGTGCTGATCCATCGCGTGCGCCCCCGCGAGCAATTCGCGGAAGCGCTGCTCGCCGATCGCAACGATGATCGACAGTCCCACCGCCGACCACAGCGAATAGCGACCGCCGACCCAGTCCCAGAACTCGAAGACGTTCTCCTTCGCGATGCCGAATTTCTCGGTCTCGGCGAGATTGGTCGACACTGCGACGAAATGCTTGCCGACGTTTTCCTCGCCGCAGTTCTTGGCGATCCACGCCCGCGCCGCGCGCGCGTTGGCGAGCGTCTCCTGCGTCGTGAACGTCTTGCTGGTGACGATGAACAGCGTCGTCTTGGGATCGAGCCGCGCGAACACATCGGCCATCGGCTGGCCGTCGACGTTGGCGACGAAATGCATGCGCGGGCCGTCGACGAAGGACGCGAGCGCATCGCACACCATGCGCGGACCAAGATCGGAGCCGCCGATGCCGATGTTGACGACGTCGGTGATGCGCTGTCCGCCCGCGCCTTTCCACGCGCCCGAGCGCACCCGCTCCGCGAACGCGAACATGCGCTCGAGCACGGACCGCACCGCCGGCGCGACGTCCTTGCCGCCGACCATCACGGGCGATCCGGACAGATCGCGCAGCGCGACGTGCATCGCGGCGCGATTCTCGGTGCCGTTGATCGCCTGGCCGTCGAACATGCAGCGGATCCAGTCCGGCAGATCGACAGCCTTGGCGAGATCGAGCAGGAGCTTCAGCGTCTCGTCGGTGACGCGCTGCTTCGTGTAATCGAGCTCGACGCCTGCACCCTGCGCGACGTAGCGCTCGGCGCGCGCCGGATCGGCGGCGAAGAGCTGCTGCAGCGTCGGGATTGTGCGAGCGTGCGCGTCGAGCGCGCGCCAAGCCGGCGAAGAAGTGAGCGAAGACATTTAGGCGTGATGGTAATTGAAGCTGATGCTGATCCGCTCGCCGCGCGCGCGATGCGACGGCACTTCATGACGCAGCCAGCTCTCGAACAGGAGCACTTGCCCTGCCTTCGCCGGATAGGTGACGTGCGCGCGCTGCGCGATCGGCGCCGAGGCGCGACGCGGCGGTGCGGCCATCATCTGCGCAAGGCGGGGATCCTCGAATTTCAACCCAGGGCTCTGGGTCGGCACCTGCACGTAGTAGGTGCCGCTGATCACCGCCTGCGGATGCAGATGCGATCCATGCGCCGCGCCGCGCTCCATGATGTTGACCCAGCAGTCCGTCATTTCGAGCTTGGCGCCGCGCCGCAGTTCCCACTGCAGCGCGCGTGCGAACGCAGCGACGTGCGCGTCGATGCGCTGGCGGAGCTGATCGAAGGTGGAGGAGAAGCGATGCAGCCGATCCATGCTGCCGTAGCTCGTGTAGCCGCCGGGGTAGTTCTCGCGCGACCAGCGCTGACCCGCGCGATCGAAAGCGCGGATCTTGCGGCACTCGTCCGCGAGCTCCGCGTTGAACGCAGCCGCGCCGCGCGCCTGCAGCGGCGCGCTGTAGATCAGCGTGGGGAAGAGAGCCTGGACGCGCTTCACGGCGCGGACGCGCCGTCCCGGCTCAGGCGGCCTGGACGGGGATCGTGTTCGCCGTACGGACGATGCGATTGGTCTCGTCGAGATAGATCAGCCGCGGCTTGAACACCCGCGCCTGGGCGGCCTCCATCTGCGTGAACGTCGCGATGATCACGCGATCGCCGACGCGGCACTTGTGCGCGGCAGCGCCGTTGACCGAGATGATGCCGGAGCCCGGCTCGGCCTTGATCGCGTAGGTCGTGAAGCGCTCGCCGTTGGCGACGTTCCAGATGTTGATCTGCTCGAACTCGAGGATGCCGGCCGCGTCGAGGAGGCGCGAGTCGATCGCGCAGGAGCCGTCGTAATCCAGCTCGGCGTGGGTGACGCACGCGCGGTGCAGCTTGGACTTGAGCAGAGTCAGTTGCATGGGTGTCTCGAGGGTTTTGGACTGAGGCGGCCCACTAAGGCATGCACCCTTCGTCCCGAAGTTTTAGTCGGCGGGCGGCCCACTAAGACATACGCCCGAGCAGCAGTGACTGACAGCGTCGCAAGCTACGGGCCGAAGTGTAATCGTCCGTTCCGTCGTGCTGCAACACGCCTGTCACGAAACTTTAGACCGCGTCGACCTGCAGATTGTCGATGAGGCGAGTCGATCCTAACTGAGCGGCGGCGAGCACGACGAACTCTTTGGTATCGGTCGCCGGGATTTCGAGCGTTTTCGTGCGGATTGCGACGTATTGCGGCTCGAAGCCGGCGCCCTGCAAGCGCTTGACGGCCCCGCCTTCGAGGAACACGAAATCACGGACGCCCTTGCGCAGGGCGTTGGCGGTTTCCAGGAGCGTGCGATAGAGCTCCGGCGCGACGATTCGTTCCGTGGCGGAGAGGTATTGATTCCGCGAGGACAACGCCAATCCATCGATGTCGCGCTGCGTGGCGACGCCGACGATCCCGACCGGGAGCTGCAGATCGGCCACCATCCGGCGGATCACCTGCAGCTGCTGATAGTCCTTCTCGCCGAACAGCGCGAGATCGGGCTGCACGATGTTGAGCAGCAGGTTCACGACGGTGGCGACGCCGTCGAAGTGACCCGGTCGGAATTCGCCGTCGAGGATCGAGGACAGGCCGGGAACGCTCACGCGCGTGAGATTCTGCGCGCCGTCTGGATACATCTCGCGCACGGACGGCGCGAACACTGCGTCGCACTTTGCTTCCGCGAGCTGACGCTGGTCTTCCGGCAGCGTGCGCGGATAGCGATCGAAATCCTCGTTGGGCCCGAACTGCAGCGGATTGACGAACACGCTCGCGACGACGCGCGGCGCGAGCTCACGCGCCTTGCGCACGAGCTCGATGTGGCCGCGATGCAGGTTGCCCATGGTCGGCACGAACGCGACCTTCTGCCCGGTGCCCTTCCACGCTCGGATCGACGCGCGCAGCTCGGCGATGCCGTGGCAGGTCTGCATGGGATCGGACTAGAAGCAGTGCTCGGGCGCGGGATAGGCGCCGGACTTCACTTCACCCACGTAGGCCGCGATCGCCGCTTCGATATCCGAAGCACCGCGCATGTAGTTCTTCACGAAACGCGGCTTGTGGCCGATGGTCACCATCGGCGAGATGTTGAGGATGTCGTGCAGCACGAGGATCTGGCCGTGCACGTCGTGGCCCGCGCCGATGCCGATGACGGGAACCGGCGATGCGTCAGCGATGCGCTTGCCGAGCGCCGCGGGAATGCATTCGAGCAGGAGCAGATCGGCGCCGGCTTCGGCGAGCACGTGCGCGTCGTGGATCATCGCTTCGGCGGCGGCGTCCTCGCGGCCCTGCACCTTGAACGCGCCGACCTTGTGGATGAACTGCGGCTGCAGGCCCAGGTGCGCGCACACCGGCACGCCCCGCACGGAGAGATATTCGACGATGTTCGCCTGCTCGCGGCCGCCTTCGAGCTTGACCATCTTGGCGCCGCCTTCCTGCATCATCCGCTGCGCCGCGTCGAGCGCGCGGTCGAGCGTCGCGAACGACAGGAACGGCATGTCGGCGACGAGGAACGCGCGCTTCAGATGATCCTTCACCGCGCGCGCGTGGTAGACGATGTCGTCGACCGTCACCGCCGTCGTCGTGTTGCGGCCGTGGATGACCATGCCGAGCGAGTCGCCGATCAGCACGAGGTCGACGCCGGCGCGATCCTCGATCAGCGCGAAGCTCGCGTCGTAACAGGTCAGGCAGGCGATCTTCTCGCCCGCCTCGCGCATGCGCCGCAGCTCCGCGATCTGAACCGGTTTGGCGTCCATGGGCCCGCTTTATATCAGATCGATCCCGGCCAAAGTGTCAGGCCACCGTTGCCGGCGGCGGCGAGCAGCTCGATCACGTTGCCGCGGCCTGGCACCGTCAGGCCCGGCGCGATTTCCGCGAGCGGCGCCAGCACGAAGTTGCGCAGGTGCATCTGCGGATGCGGGAGCGTGAGCGACGGCGTGTCGAGCTCGAGCGCGTCGTACATGAGCAGATCGAGATCGAGCGAGCGCGGTCCCCACCGCTCGCCGTCGCGCTTGCGACCCGCCGCGTCCTCGATCCCCTGCAACGCACCGAGCAGCATCGCGGGCGGCCAGCCGGTCCTGATCGAGCAGACGGCATTGCAGTAGAACGGCTGGCCCGGCGGACCGATCGGAGCGCTTCGGTAGAACCGCGACGTCGCCAGCAGCGTCACGCCCGGCAGCGCTCGGATGCGCTCGAGAGCCGCTCGCACTTGCGCGTGAGGATCACCGAGGTTGGCGCCCAGCGCGATGAAGGCCTGCGCCATGGCAGTCGGGAATCAGACGGGCGCGGGCGCCGGATTGCCGTGATTGCCGCCGCGCCGGCGACGACGCCGGCGCTTGCGCGGCACGTCGGGCATTGCCTGATCGCCTTCCGGAAGCGCGGGCGCCTCGCCCTGCTGGATCGCAGTCCACCAGTCGGCGAGCTCCTGGACCGGCTCGCCGGTCTTCGCGCGCAGCAGCAGGAAGTCGTAGGCGGCGCGGAACACCGGGTGCGCCATCAGACGCTTCGGACGCCCACCGCGTCGCATCTCGAAGCGCGGCTGCAGCGCCCAGATCTCCTTCGCGGGGATCGAGAAGCGCTTGGGGATCGCGACGCGCAGGATCTGCCGGCCGACGATCTCTTCGGAAGCTTGCGAGAGCGCGATCGGGAGCTGGTGCCCTTGCGTCGACACCAGCACGTCCATGCGCGCCTTCACCGCCGGCCACAGCAGCGCGGCGAAAGTGAAGGACGGGCTGACCGACAAGCCCTGCTTCAGGCGGTCCTCGGTGTTGGCGAGCGCGGATTCGATGAAGCGCCGCGTCGCATCGTGATTGCGGTGCACTTCCGCCTCGACGTCGGGGAACAGCTCGCCCCACAGGCCGAGCCAGTGCAGCGCGCGGAAATTCTCGACGGCGTCGTTGCAGAGCAGGATCTTCAGGACTTCGTCGAACAGCCGCGCCGGCGGGATGTCGCGCAGGAGCCCGGTGAGGCGCTTGATCGGCTCGACGGCGCCGCCGTCGAGCTGGAAGTGCAATTTGTTGCCGATGCGGATCGCGCGGAGCATGCGCACCGGATCTTCGCGATAGCGCAGCTCCGGATCGCCGATCAGGCGCAGCGTGCGCGCCTTCATGTCGTCCATGCCGCCGGCGAAGTCGACGATCGCGAAGTCGCGGATGTCGTAGTAGAGCGCGTTGACGGTGAAGTCGCGGCGGAACGCGTCGGTCTCGAGCGTGCCGTAGGCGTTGTCGGAGAGGATGCGGCCGGTCTCGTCGCGCTCGTGCATGTCGGTGATCGGCCCGCGGAAGGTCGTCACCTCGATGATCTCGTCGCCGAAGCGCACGTGCGCGATGACGAAGCGCCGCCCGACCAGCCGGCACGAGCGGAACAGCTTGCGGATCTGTTCCGGATGCGCGTTGGTCGCGACGTCGAAGTCCTTCGGCTTCAATCCCGCCAGCAAGTCGCGCACGCCGCCGCCGACGACGTAGGCCTCGAAGCCAGCGTCGCGCAGCGTGTAGAGCACCTTGAGCGTGGCGCTGGTGAACTGCGAGCGCGAGATCGAATGCTCGGCTCGGGGTATGCGCTTGGGTTCGATGACGACCGTCCCGCGACTGTTCTTGAAGTGGCGCTCCTACCGGGATTCGAACCCGGGTTTAAGCCTTGAGAGGGCTCCGTCCTAGGCCTCTAGACGATAGGAGCGCTGCGAAAAGCGCGGCGATTATACGTGACTCCCCTTCGCGGCCGCGAGCCAAGCCCGGGATATTTGTGCGATGTTTGCCAGTCCGAATGCCGATGCCCGAAGTCCTCTCCGTCCGCGATCTCTGCAAGACCTACGGCGCGACCGTCGCCGTGGACGGCATCTCTTTCGCGGTCGGGCGCGGCGAGATCGTGGGCCTGCTCGGCCCCAACGGCGCGGGCAAGACCACGACGATCAACATGGTGCTCGGCGTGCTCGAGCCGACGTCGGGCCAGGTCACGATCGAGGATCTCAGCGTCTCGAAGCGCCGCGCCGCGGCATTGGCGCGCACCAACTTCGCGGCCGTTTACGCGCCGCTGCCCGGAAATCTCACGGTCGAGCAGAACCTGCGCTTCTTCGGGATGATCTACGGCGTGCGCGACCTGCCGGCGCGCATCGAAGCGCTGCTGAAGCAGTACGAGATCGATCGCTTCCGCAAGACCAAGTGCGGCCTGCTCTCCTCCGGCGAGCAGACGCGCGTCGGGCTCGCCAAGGCGATGCTGAACGAGCCGCACCTGCTGCTGCTCGACGAGCCGACCGCGTCGCTCGACCCGGCGAAGGCGCGCGAGATCCGCGCGCTGATCCGCGAGATCGCGAGCAAAGGCACGGCTGTGCTGTGGACGTCTCACAACATGTACGAGGTCACCGAGGTGTGCGATCGCGTGCTCTTCCTGTCGCGCGGACGCATCCTGCTCGAAGGCGATCCGCGCGCCCTGCCCGCCGCGCACGGCAAGGAATCGCTGGAAGATCTCTTCATCACCGTCGCGCGCGAGCCGCTCTCGCTGCAGCAGGAGGCGTGATGCGCATCGCACCGGTGCTCGCGATCGTCCTGCGCCAGCTCTATCTGATGCGCGGCAGCCCGGCGCGCGTGCTGCCGCTCTTCGCATGGGTCGCGATCGACATCGTGCTGTGGGGCTTCATCACCCGCTATCTCAATTCGGTGTCGCATTCCGAAGTGAACTTCGTCCCGCAGCTGCTCGGCGCAGTGCTCCTCTGGGATTTCTTCACGCGCGTGATGCAGGGCGTGTCGACCTCGTTCCTCGAGGACGTGTGGTCGCGCAACTTCCTCAACCTGTTCGCCACACCGCTGACGATCTCCGAATACGTCGCCGGGCTCGTCGTCAGCAGCATCGCGACGAGCCTCATCGGTCTCATCGTGATGCTGGTGCTCGCATCGACCGCATTCGGGCTGTCGTTCCTCATCTACGGCCTGATGCTGATCCCGTTCCTGCTGGTGCTGTTCCTGTTCGGCATCGCGCTCGGCATCTTCGCGAGCGCCGTCGTGCTGCGGCTCGGTCCGGCTTCGGAATGGTTCGTCTGGCCGCTGCCTGCGCTCCTCTCACCGTTTGCCGGCGTGTTCTATCCGGTGACGACGCTGCCGCACTGGATGCAGCTGATCGCGCATGCGATGCCCGCGTCGTACGTGTTCGAAGGCATGCGCGCGATCGTCGCGGGCGGCGCGTTCTCGGGCGCGTCGCTCGCGGCGGGCGCTGCGATCGCGATCGCTTACATCTTCCTCGCCCACGCGTTCTTCGCGCGCGTCCATCGGCATGCGGTGCGCTCAGGCCTGATCGCCCGCTACAGCGCGGAGACCGTCGCTTGAGGGTTTCCCTAAACTAGGCGAATGCAGGACACCGGGCAGTACCTCCAGATCGTCCATCAAGGCATGGTCCGCGCCGGACTGGACGTGCAGGCGATCTATGCGCGGCTCGGCTACGACGCCGAGAAGCTCGCCGGCACGCGCGATCTGCGCACGCCGCACGGGCAGCAGGCGTTCTTCTGGGAAACCGTCGAGGCCGTCACCGGCGATCCCGACGTCGGCCTGCACCTGTGCAAGCACCTGCCGACCTATCACGGCGACGTCATCGAATATCTGATGTTCTCCAGCCCGACCTTCCGCGACGGCATGAACCGCGCGTTCAAGTATCTGCGGCTGGTCAGCGATGCGCTGCACGTCCGGCTGATCGAGGACGAGCAAGGCGCGCGGCTAGCAGTGATCGGATCGTCGGTGCAGGCGCCGCAGCTGCGCCACACCGAGATCTGCGTCGTCTACGAGATCATCCAGTTCGGCCGCTCCGTGACCGAGTCGAAAGCCGATCCGGTCCGCGTGCGCCTGCGCTGCAGCCGGCGCTCGCCGCAGAAGGAATACGAGAAGGTGTTCGGCTGCCCGGTCGAGTTCGACGGTGCCGAAAGCGAGATCTGGCTCGATCCGAAGATCCTCGACCTGCCCTCGCCGCGCTGGGACCCTGATCTCCTGCATCTGCACGAAGAGCTCGCCGAGAAGCGATTGTCGGGTCTCAAGCGACAGGATCTGATCGAGCGCGTGCGCGCGATCTTCTCGCAGCGGCTCGAGCTCGAGAACTGCGAGCTCGAGGACATCGCCAAGGCGTTGTCGATGCCGCCGCGAAGGCTGCGCTTCGAGCTCACGCGCGCGGGCACGAGCTTCTCGGATCTTCTCGCCGAGTTCCGCTACGCCGTCGCGCGGCGCCTGTTGCGCACGACCGACGAGCCGATCGAGAACATTGTCTATCTCACCGGATTCTCCGAGCCGTCGACGTTCTATCGCGCGTTCAAGCGCTGGTCGGGCATGACGCCGGTGCAGTATCGCGAGCGCCGGGGCAACAAGCCGCCGGTCGCAGCGTGACGATCGCGCCGATCTGGCGACGCTTCGCGGCGATCGTCTACGACGCATTCCTGCTCGCCGGGCTGTGGATGATCGCGACGATGGCGATGACGCTCGTCGCGCCCGATCACCCGATCGTCCTGCGGCTGGTCGTGTTCTGCGTCGGCTTCGCGTTCTTCGGCTGGTTCTGGACGCACGGCGGCCAGACGCTCGGGATGCGCGCGTGGCGCGTGCGGGTCGAGCGTGTCGACGGCCACGCGCTGCCCGCGACGACGGCGCTGCTGCGCTACCTGGCGGGATTGCTGCCGATCGTGGCTGCGCTGTACTGCGTATCGATCGCCGGATGGATCGCCTCGCCGATCGCGCTCGCGGGCTTCGTCCCTTGCTGGCTCGATGCGCGCAAACGCGCGCTGCACGATCTCGTGGCGGGAACGCAGCTCGTCTCAGCGCAAGGCGCGCAGTCGCAGCAGCGCGATGGCGACGAGCACCACGGTCGGCAAGCCGGCTGACAGCATCGGCGTCCACCCGTACAGCTGTCCGGTGTTCGCGGTGACTTCGTTGACGACGTAGAAGGAGACGCCGATCAGCACGCCGACGAGGAGGCGCTGTCCCGCACCGGTCGAGCGCAGCGGGCCCA
>Ga0070741_10014411_pt1 | contig 13666 bp, 3 predicted proteins | sample Coa_R1_4_FD_66440 | JGI IMG/M metagenome (GOLD analysis project Ga0070741, IMG submission 66440) | Surface soil microbial communities from Centralia Pennsylvania, which are recovering from an underground coalmine fire - Coalmine... | ecosystem: Environmental > Terrestrial > Soil > Unclassified ... | reverse complement strand
GTTCTTGCTCACGCAGAAATAGGCGTTGATAGCATTGAACGGCGGGCTGACTACAGTGGAAGTATCGGTGTTGACCACCTGCTGCTCCAGTTGAAGAAGGAACTGGGGAACATTTCCATTGTATTGTGCTTTGAGGTCTGCATATCTTTTTAGAGCAGGCACAGGGCATTGTCCGACATTCTCTGGCCTTGGTCCGAGCAAGTCGTATGCCAGGAAATACAGCATAGTGGCCTGAGCGATCGCTTCCCAGGTATCCTGAGCAAAGAGGCTATCGCCCCAGCTCAGCAAGTTATCGATGTATTTCATCACAACTGCTTTTTGATAGGCCCCGATGCGTATCTGTGCAATCGCGTAGGGATCAAAAGGATCATCGTTATAGGCAGCAATCGCCTGATTGTCCTGGAGAATCTCTATTTGAAAGTCCAATTGCTGATTTACTGGTGCAAGCGCTGCGTTCGATGGTTGGAATCGTGAGAAGTTGAGTTCAGGCAATAGTTGTGAATCTGGCGTTAATAAGCGGTCAATCCCGCCGATAAAGGCCTTTTGACTCAATTGTTGGATAGTGCTGGTGGTAAGTCTTATAAAAGCGTAACTACCTGTTGTCGTCTGTGCGTCCTCGCTGTATGACAAAGCCAGGCTATTTTGCTGATCAGTAATTGCTAAGCCATCGCTGATTGGCTGGAGTGTAGACGCGTTTGCAACAGCCAGAAAAGCCTCGTCACCATTATTAAATGCGAACCAGTCGGGCTGGTTCTTGACCGTCAAGACTGAGGCGCTATCCCTTATATGCGATAGCCCTAAATTGCTGGCTAAATGGGAAACCTGGCTCTGTCGATCCCTGGCAGTATTGGCGGCATCAGTTGCATAGTTATCATAGATAACATTGGAAACCGCAAAGATATCCACTACATTGCTGACGCCTCCACCATTACTCGTACCTCCGGCAAAGATGGCGAGATTGCCCACCGTGCTCGCTGCAAGGCTGGAGCGTGGCACAGAAAGCTTAGCCTGCGCCCATTGCCCGGTATCAGCATTGTAGATATCTACCACATCACTCGCCACTGCCCCTGAAGGGATGCCACCAGCGAAGATGGCAAAGTTACCGACCGTGGTTGCGGCAAGATTACTACGAGCTACCGAGAGTTTAGCTTGCGACCATTGGTTGATATTAGCATCGTAGATATCCACCGCATCACTCGGTGCACCCCCTGAAGTAATGCCACCAGCGAAGATGGCCTTGCTGCCTACTGTGGTCGCTGCAAGGTTAAAGCGTGGCGCGGTGGAGTAGTATTTCGCTCCCCATCCGCTGGTAGTATCGTAGATGTCCACCAGTAAATTAGCTTCGCTTGAAACCCACTTCCCGGCGAACAGAGCCTTACTGGCCACGCTGGTCGCGGCAATATTAGAGCATGGTGCCCGGAGGTTAGTTGACGTCCATTGTCCAGTGGTAGCAGGATTATAGATGTCCATCGCATTGCTCGCGGCTCCTCCTGAAACAACGCCTCCCGCGAAGATGGCCGTGTTGCCTACCGTGGTTGCGGCAAGACCGGAACGTGGCACCGAGAGCGACTGACCTGGCGTCCATTGCCCAGTATTCGCATTATAGATGTCCACCACATTACTCACCGCTCCCTGATGATCAAGGCCACCGGCAAAGATGGAGAGGTTGCCCACCGTGGTTGCGGCAAGGCTGGAGCGTGGCACCGAGAGAATATCATTTGGACCTGGTGGCATCCAGTGCCCAATATTGGCATCATAGATGTCTACCTCAGTAGTCCCCCTTCCCCCTGCAGGGTCGCCACCAACGAAGATGGCCTTGCTGCCCGCTGCGGTTGCCGCCAGTTTGGTGCGAGCAGAGGGGAGGGGGGTTGCCGCTCTTTCCACTATTTCAGTCAATAACAAAGTCGAACTTGCATTCTCTGTTAATAAGTTGCTGCTCAGCGCGTAGGAAGGCTGGGTGATATCCTTTGTTGTTGGCGTAGAATAGGCGGTGGAAGAGCTGGAGTTGTCTCCGTACATGAGCAAGATCTTGTCTGGCTCTGAGCCATTTGCAGGTATCGCAAGTGCATAGACTTTCTTCCAGAGAAGGTCGGCGCTATTCAAATCGACACCAGAGGGTGCATCGATCACAGTGAACGTTTGTGGCTGTACCCATTTTCCACTGAGGGTCTGAAATGTATATTTGATGGTTGCTTTCTGCACACCAGGAGTTTGATTATTGCCCGTTGCACCAGTCGTCTGAATCTCCACCCAGAACACGAAGAGTTTATGGAATGCGAAGACGGGAGATATGTAATTCGATTGAATACTGAGATCAATTTTTGACCAGGGGGTCCAGGTTGGGTGACTGGTAGTCGGGTTGATGCATCGGCGATAGTAGTAGGTCACAGGTTCGGTAGCGGTCCGACCGAAGAGGAAGAGGGTATCGACTGCTCACCTCCATGTAGGATACTTTACTTCTTGGACAAAGTAGCGGTCCGACCGAAGAGGAAGAGGGTATCGACTGGATCTGGACTATCTGGTTGTGTGACAAAACAGCGATAACTCTCGGTTATCCTCAGCTTTGCCAGTTCCGCAAATTTGTCAAAGTAGTTCTGATAGGCAGCTTCGACTGACTCTGCTGTAATATTGGATTGCAAGAGTTCCGACTCTAGCTCCTGGAAGAGATCAGATTTGTTCTTCCTGAGGCTGGGATCGATATAATTTTCTGGATACAGGAAGACTTTGCGATTGGCCTGCCAGATGCGATAATTCATCATCCACTCCCACCAGATGTCGGGAATATTGACAGTGGTCACGCCCGGTTCCAGGTTCATGCGGCAGCGTTGCAGATACATTTGCATGGAGAGAATGGCCTGCTTGATGATAGAGATGGAGGCGCAGCCGGTCATTTCTACATCAATAAGCAGGTACTCAGAGAGGGTGCGCAGATTTTTCAGGCCAAGCTTCCACAGCACCAATCCGGTCAGCGCGCTGCGCTTTGTTTCGTCCAATGATCTTGTCATGTCGTCACTAATATTTGCCCAGTCATCATCGTTATATCTGGCCTTGACGACTGCTATGGTTGCGCTGGCGGCGCTGGTATAGGTTGCCCAGTTGTCTTTCGCCGATGCGGTTGCGATAGGCAGAATCTGATCATGAAACGAGATGTTCACACCCATTGTTGTGCTCAGATCAAAGGCCTTTTTGAGCAGAGCGATCCCGTCAACGCTGGTCAGCAGAGAAGGAAGATTCTGAAAATGCGCGGAGACTTCCTGCACATCCTCTGCCTTCCAACCCATAATCGCTGCCAGAGTCGCGTGAAGCGTATTAAGCGTATCAGGGGAAGGTGGTAGAGCAGAGAGGGAGAAATATCCTATAAGCTGGTCCTGAGTGTCCTGAAATGCCGTTGTCAATTGCTTAAAGGTGGAAAGGCTCCGCAAATTGTCCACGGTGACATTCTGGAAATCTTGCGGGAAGCCGTAGCAGGCAGGTAGTGTTCGCACACTGGCGATTTCAGTGTTTGAAAACTGTAGCTTGTCCATCAAAACGAGCATTCTGGACAAGGTATCCAATGCCTTGTTGATGTAATCCTGATTACTAAAGGAATAAAGTAAAACCAACCATAAAGCCAGCTATTAAAGCAGAAGGGGCTTTTGCTCGTAGAAGAATTCTACTAGCTTCTCGCGCTATGCCAAGTGTGACTCTGAATGATTTGGAACTTAGGAAAGAGAGGTTTTTTTCTGTCTTCCGCGCCCTCCTAAGGCCTCTCATGTAAACTTGTAGAATGTTTTCTTTTTCCCCAAAAGCTATTCTCCCCAAATTGCGAATACCTCCCTTAAATAAGGTATGTGCGGTCCTAAACATTTCACGGTTTAGATAAGAGAAGGTTTTTTGTGTATTCAGTACTCGCCTAGCAAAACTCCTATAAAATTTTAAAATGTCTTTATCCTCTACAGTGGACCGTAGATTTCCATAGCCCAGTAGCAGGTAAACCATAGCATCTGGATACTTTTGATCCTTAAAAGCGCCATAAGCCTTAAGAAAATCTGCGCCTGCTCCTAGGATACCGATACGGAAATGGACTGCATGAATTTTGTGTTTCGTCGGCAGGTGAAGAGAAAATATTTGCAACATACCTTCAGAGGCGAAAAGTGTGCTACTTAGTAAACCAAGTAAATCTTTATTATTTATGCCATGTTCTCGCATACCAAGTGTGTAGTAGGCTGCACCAAAAACACCTCCGCCCCAAGCAGCAAATCCTGTCGTTGCGGGCAGTAATCCTAGGTAGCTTCCAAAGGTAACTGGCCTCTGTTCTCGTAAATGCAACAAAGCATCGAGAAAAGCATTAGCAAGCACAGGAATGAATGTGAACTCTTTCAGAGATTTGAGGTTGATGTCTCCCTTCTGCTGCTCTGTACTAGGATCTTTCTCCTCACTGGGATCTTTCACCTCTCCCTTCAAGTCCCGATATGTTACAGGATTTCCCCCCACAAACGCATACAAATTCAATCCATCCACCGTTCCCGCAGGGTCAGCACTCATCCACCTCCCCAGCCAGGGGGCATAATAGCGAGCGCCATAATAATAGAAACCTGTTACACTATCGCGTTCTTTCCCCGAATAGCGGTACTGCTTTAGCTGCACCTCGCTCGCATTCCTTCCGGCGACCAGAGATGTACCACCATAGGGGATGTATTCTTCGTAGCTGATGATCTGACCGTCTTTATCCACTTCCCGCGTTGCAGATCCCAGGTGATTATCTAACTGGTAACGAAGCTGCGGATTCTGGACGCCAGCAGGTGGATTTCCCTGCGTCCAGGTGATCTGTGTTGCCACTGCGTGCATATCGTCCATCACGCGCAGGGAATGCCGCTCCTCCGTGATGGTGCTGCCCTGTGTGATGCGCTTGATTTCTAGCGTTCCCAGATAGAGCGTCTCCTCGATGTGGGCCACCGTCCCACCGTTGCCATATTGTTCCGTCACCTTGCGGACACGATTGCCTGCGCTGTCGTAGACGTAGTATTCCCCATCCGAGGGGGCGTTCTGGCGCTGGATCACCGTTACGCTGGCTATATTGTTACGGTAATTCCAGGCGACGGCCTGTAATCCGGCCATGCGCGTTTGATTGCCGTTGCCGTCGAAACACGAGTCCACTTCTGCTGGCTTGTCGGTCAATGCGCTGTCAACTGCTCGATTAGCGCTATCTGATACTGTCAGCGTGCGTACCCAAGCCGTTGCTCCCTGGTGTTGTATGCGGTACAGATTTCCGGCATCGTCGTAGGCAAATTGCTGGGTGTAGTTTTGCAGCACCTGCCCATTGTTGATTGGCTGAAAGGGCACGATCCAGTTGGCGTCAAAGTCGCCTCGCTGCTCATCTTGCGGCGAGAGGGCTGGATGCTCACGGCCTGCGGCCTGGATCAAGCGATACAAGGCATCGTAAGTGTAGTCGGATTCTGGATTGACTGCTGGTTGGCATTGAAGACCGGCTCCTGCGCGCCATCGGTAATGTGCGTGATGTTGCCTACCGGGTCGTAGGTGTAAGTCAGATCTTGCAGTTTTTTGGCGTCGCTTGAGCGCGTCGTCAGGATATGGATGAGCCGGAAGATCGTCGGCTCGTATGCGTAGCGAGTCGTGACTCCGTTGCCATAGGCGATGCTTTGACGCTGCCCCCTGGCATCGTAGTCGATGCTCTGCACATACATTTCTGCTTGCGCTCCCGCCTGTGGAAGCACCTGAACCTGATTGAGCCTGCCCGATAGATGATAGATGGGTTCAAAGACTTTCCCGTCAGCGTTGGCTGCTGCCGTGACACGACCGAGAGCATCATACTGGTACGTTTCTGCGTAGATCGTTGATTGCAAGAGTGTGTTAAGGGTCGCAGGGGACCCATCGTTCCAGTTCGCCTCCTGCTTGTAATCCTGCCTGAGTTGCCTGCTGACGGTGAGCGGTAGCCCTAAAATGTTGTACGCGCTAGACATCACGACCCCGGCCTGATCATAGTGGACCGAAAGCTGCCCGCGCAGATTTCCTTTTTCCGGGTTGGAAACAATGAGCTGCCCGCTCTCATCGAGGCTGTCTCCATAGATCATCTTCTCCACCACCTGATCGAGCGGCACAGCGCTATCTCCACCCTTGACATGGACGACTATCGGTCGGTGTAAGGCATCGTAGTGAAGTCTGGTCTCAACGTTGCGTGCATCTCTAGCATAGATGGGATTGCCCATGACGTTCTGCAATTGCCAGTGCGTGCCCACATCGGCACTGACGGTCTTGAGCGCCTGACCTGTCATGGTATAGATCATGCGGAAATTCTCTTTCCCCGAAGCAGAGAGGCGGGGATCGGCGTTGGCAAGCTGATGGCCCTGAACGTCCCATTTGTAATGCGTCTGGAGCAGCGTACCTGTCGCCTGGATCTCCTTCAATGTGGCGATAATTTGCTGCTCGTAGGCGGCAAAGGATGTACTCAGACTGAGGCTGAATCCGGGCAGATCTGGTTGAAAGGTAAAAGTCAGCGCTCCCCGAGGATCAAGCCATCCCCCGATTTGCAGCTCCTGCCACAGAGCTTGTGATTGGGCAGGCGTCAAACCAATGGTGATGAAAGCCGTCGCGGCAACCAGCCCTTCCAGCTTCTGAACAGTCAAAATGGCCCTGCCCAGATTGTCTAACACTTGCTCTGTAGGAGTGTTATAGAAGAGAGAAGCCTTTTGCAGTGCCTGGCGTTCGGCCTGGAAATCCACTGTTTGATTATCAATGTTGTTCTTGTAATAATCCGCGTCCTTGATGGTATCATTCTCATCATAGTGGGTTTGCATCCAGGGAGTGAACTCGACTCTGGTAAAAAATCCTTTTGCGGTATCAACTCGTATTAACCGCCCCAACGGATCGTAGAACAGCGTGGGAGATACGCCAAACGTATTTAGTTGTGGAGTATCGACATACTGATGTGTAGAGATGTAATATGGTTCATACTGTTTGACCGGGTTGCCTTTGTTGTTATAGACCGTACGCCCTGAAGCCAGCCAACGGTCCGCTGTCGTTGCGACTGTGACGGAACCGTCGGAGTTGATGATGTGCGCCTCCCCCGGCTCTACCTTCATAACGCTTTGCTGTTCGCGCCCAAGTCCATCGCTATAGACGATCGTCATCTGAATGGGCGACGATCCTGAAGCTGGATAGCTTGTAGCCACCAGGCCGACCGCATGGGCAGGAACCTGGAGATTGACCCAGGAAAAGAGATCGTAGTAGAAATAACTGCTTGCTCCCTGCAAATAGGTCTGGGGATGGGCGATGATGTCATCCATACCAGGCGCTAGCTGCTGCTGGTAGTCCTTTAATTGCATGAAGCCCACCGCCTGCCCATTTTCTGTGCCATACTGGGAGGTGACCACCACCATCCCCAAAGGATCAAACAGCACCTCTGAAATATTCCCATTGATGTCACGCATTTGCTGAGGTGAGAGTATTTGATAGTCTATTGCTTGAGCTGTTACCTGGTTATTGAGTGCATCAGTTACCTGGACGGGCAGCATGTTATGAGGGTCATAGGCATAGGTCGTGGTATGGCCGTAGGGGTCTGTTGTGGCGGCAGGCAAAAAGAACTGAGGCGCATCCAGGTACGATTGGCTCAGGCCCGGATTCCACCAGTAGGTTGTATCTGGATCTTGCTGGTATCCTCCCTCACCTGATAGCAATGTATCCAGATCGTCTTTCGTGAGCACATCTGCAAAGACTTGCTCGATCTGCGTTGAAGCGATCACAGCCTCTTCGGTGCGGTACAGTAATGCCTGTGAGCTTATCTGACCCAATGGATACGCTTGTTTCTGCGTAGGGGACCAATAATAATGGCGCTGCCAGCTCAATAGCCGGGCAGACGTAGTACTGAGCACTCCATCAATATAGGTAGCAATCTCTTCAAACGTAAAATAAAGCTGACCAGGTGAGAGGGAGGGGCCGTCGATTTCATATGTCTTCTGCTCCAGGGGAGCGCCAAGCAGATATATACCACCCACCGTCTGATTGATAAAACTGTTCTCATCCGAGATCACCTGCAAGCTGAGCTGCTCAGGCAGTTCCACTCCTGGCGATTGCCTCCTACCATAGGTCACGGCGCAGGAACGCAGAACGTTGCCATATACGTCAACTTTCAGAATGAATGTATGTTGCATACGAGGATCGTTCGGGTCGCGCTCGTAATCATAGGTCAACGTTTCCTGGGGATGGACAAAATACACTCCATAGTTGTTTTGCCCTCTGGGTTGGAGCAGTTGAATGCGGTAATTCGTCTCGCTGAGCGTATAGGGCGCATCCTGCTGCTGTTCCGACATCGAAGCAGGTGCTGTGGGGGAGTAGACTTCTTCTCGTAACACTAACCCCTTCAGGGCGCGGAACGCCTCGCGCCAGGCGTCGGCATCGGCTGTTGTCTGGTCGAAAACACTATCGGGCAAGTGGTGAGCGTTGCTATCCTGCTGATAATATTCGTGTCTGTATTGCTGCGAGAGCAAGCCGTCCTGCCGCCATGCCCCGGTGTGGTACCAGGTTCTGGTCAATACGGGTGGCACATCGGTTGGTTTGGTGTCCGCTAGCAACTTTTCGGCATCCAGTCTTTCGACCAGACCAAAGCCGCGAAACTCTCGCTCTATCCCATCGTAGTACCCGTGATGGTAAGTATACGTGCTGACCAGCCTGGCCTGCGAAATCAGATCAACCGTTTCCGTCTTTGCCACCACTTGTACCGGAAATGGCAGGCTGACGATCCAGGGGGTGCCCTGCTTTTTGTCAGCCAGGTAATACTTCGTTGAGCTGCAATAGGTAATGGTGGATTGCGCTCCGAGATTGTTGTTGATCTCATTTAGGAGATACGGCTTTTGCCCCTGACTAAAATCGTAACACCAATGGCGCGGCTCAGGGTGATTTTCGCTCAAGAGCAAACATGTTGTTCCGTTGCCAGCAACGTCCGCGAACTCGATCTGATTGATGCGATCCCACGAGCCTGGCAAAGGGAGAGATAGAGGATCGCTGAAAGCATTGCCGCTCTGGTTGAAGAAGATCTCCACATGATCGGGATGGACATAGATGATGTCTGCCGTTCCAGAGCCGTCCAGATCCGCCAAAAAGAGCCGCGATGCGTCGAGATCGGCATCAAAATGAGGAGCGTTATCGAGAAATACTGGTGCACCAAAGCGGCCATAGCCCAGATTGGGCCAGCACTCGACCTGGCCGTTGGTGATCCGTACCAGGTGCAACATACCGCTCCCAAACAGATCCGCGAACTGCAACACTTCATTAGCCGCTCCCTTCCTGGGCAAAGGGATATCCTGTTCCCTGCTGCGGATAAGCGAGGGGCCAAAGCCGCCTTCACCCAGAGAGGGATAGATACGAACCTGCTCATCTTCCAGCACCAGGATATCTGCTAGCCCATCGCCGGTCATGTCCATAAGGTAATGATCGGAATTATAGAAATCGGTCGGAAAAGAGGGCAGCAGATGGAACGCATTCCAGGTGTAATCTGCGTTGGCTTCATAGTATCCTGTACTGGCCGGGGTGCTCACTAACAGATCAAGCTGTCCGTTGCCTGTCAGATCCATCAATTGCAGATTCATCGCCTGACGATTGCCATGAATGGGTAATGTAAAGGGAGCCTGGGGCGGAGCATAGCGCACATTCTGTACTGCCCCCTGATTGTCCTGGATGCCTTCTGGTGCCAGATACAATGTTGTTCTGCCGTCATTGTAGAGAATACCGGGTATGCCTTCTCCATACAGATCAACCAGCTGGTAGTCCGGCAAACGGTTGAGGCCGGGCAAAAGCAGACCATTGTCTTCTTGTAATGGCACAAAACTCTGTCCCTCTGGTTGAAATGGAGTGTATTTGAACTCCAGCAGCGGCAAGCTTCTGGTCTGGTAACGACCGTTCTCATAGCGATAGCCAATGGACTCAACCGCCTGCAACAGGGAAACGACCGGCGATGTTTGATAGTGAAAGCGAGTCGCATGGACCAGGATGGGATCAGGCCCCAACTCCTCAAAGCGGTGAAACATCAAGACATGATGGCAGAGTCGATGAGTGCGAATTTCAAAACCCGCCTGGTAGGTCGAAAACGAATCTGACCGCTTCGCCCAGGGCTGCACAGGAGTATAGGGCGTGGAGTTGGTTGGATCGATAGTATATTCTCCGTAGTCAAAGACGACCTCACAGCGCCATGTCTCCGCACTCGTTTGTCCCTCCTGAAACGGCTCGCTGTTGCCATACGCGATTCGCTTGATATACTTGTTGGCAGTCTGAATACGGTTCATCTCAGAGAGGGCGGCAGGCACATTGTCACTATTTTCAGGGGCATACTCATAGACAATGTGACAGCCTCTGGCATCGAACGTCTCGGCTAATAACCACTCAAAGATGTGGCTGGCATTCTCTGGATCAACGATTCTGGTATTCTCGGTCGTGCCGAAAAGACTGGTGACATTCTCACTGCTCACCACGCGCCAGTAAGAATCGCCCTTTTGCTGATCAATCCAGTGCTCGATTTTGGCGAACGCACCTTCGAGACGAGGACGATAAGCTATGACCAGGTATGTAATATTCTTGAGGCTCTCTTCTCGCTGGCTATCGAGAATAGGGACCAGATCCTCAGCACGAGAGAGCAGAAAAGTATCCAGATCATTGTATTGTGGCAGTCCTTTGGACGTTTTGCGAGCAATAGTAGGGATAGAAAGCCCGAAGCCCAGGCCAAATATGCCATTTCCAGATCCCGAACTGTAATCGATGCCCAGCTGTGGCTCGAAGCCACGACTGGGTGATGTCGGAAGAGGAATGGAGAGTGATGCCGTCCCCGTGAACTCATCGGCCTGAAAGGTTTCACCTATGCCTTGTATCGCTCCCCCGCCCTTGGGTAAGGAGAGTTGTGTCAATGTAATCGGGGCACTTTTCATAATTGATCCTCTTATGATATGCTTGCCAATACTCGGTCCGGCAGAGCTTTTGACTGCTTTGAGTCTACCCGGAAATATAGCTTTGAGTATCGTAGAAATTACGTATTGGACTACGTATTCTTGAAGGCGAGCCAGTTACGTATTTGCTGAGAATATTAACGCCATGTAATTCTTGGATCATCCCACAGGGTACGCAACGGGCTGACAACAAGGGAGGGAAGCCCTTCTACACGTTTTCCACGTACAGCCTCACCAACTACATCTTTCACAAGACGACCTCTACTTTCACGCTTACCTGGCGTTTTTTAAGGAAGAGATATAATACCTCTCAAGAATCCTATAGAGACCTCATAGATATTTTTTGTGTGCGCTATAACAAGACAATCTATATGAGATACAGAGGACGAAAAATCATGTCACATGAGGATATGATATTTACGGCTGAGCACGCATCAGCTCTGGGAGGTGAGCACTCCTCCCTGCCAGTAGCAACCACTCCCCTCTTTGGGAGGGAAGGCGAACTAGCTCAGCTCTGCGCCATGCTGCGACAAACAGAGATACGCCTGGTAACTCTCACCGGCCCCGGTGGAGTGGGCAAAACTCGTCTCTCACTCGCCGTAGCCTCTGCGGTGCAGAGTGACTTTATTGATGGTGTTTGCTTTATCTCACTTGCCCCGGTGAGCGATCCTGCAAAAGTCGTTCCGACTGTGGCCCAGGCGCTCGGCTTGTGGGAAACAAGAGATCGTCCTCTCACTAAACAGTTACAGACTTTCCTGAAGAGCCAGCATCGATTACTCCTGATGGATAACTTCGAGCAGGTGGTTGCTGCGGCTCCACAACTGTCCTTGCTTCTTTCATCCTGCCCTCGTCTGCATTTGCTTGTCACCAGCAGGGCGACCCTGCATCTCTCTGGCGAATACGAGTTTTCAGTCGCACCACTGGCTGTACCCAATCTTGCACAGTACCCGGAACAGCAAATCTTTAAGCGGGTACCCTCAGTGCATCTTTTTCTTGAGAGAGCGCGAGCTGTTCGACACAGTTTTGCCCTTACTCAGGCCAATGGGCGCGCTATTGCAGAGATTTGTGTGCGACTGGAGGGATTACCGCTCGCTATTGAATTGGCAGCTGCACATATCAAGCTGCTCTCCCCTCAAGCCTTGCTTAAACGTCTCACGCATCGGCTTGATCTCTTGACTAATGGTGCTTGCGATCTTCCAGCTCGCCAGCAGACGCTACGCAGCACTCTGCAATGGAGCTACGACCTCTTGAGTGGTGAGGAGCAGCGTCTCTTCCGCTGGCTCTCAGTATTTGTTGGAGGGTGCACACTGGAGGCGGTCGAAGCTGTCTGTCTGGTCGGCAACACATCGATGACAGGAGTACTGGATAGGGTGACCTCGCTTATAGACAAGAGCCTGCTGCAACAGGCCGAGCAAGGAGAAGAGGAGCCGCGTTTCGTGATGCTGGAAACCATGCGTGAGTATGGGCTAGAGCGCCTGGCAGCCCACGGAGAATTGGAAGAAGCACGCAGGGCGCATGCCAGCTTCTATGTGCGGCAAGCAGAGGAATCCGAGCCACACTTTGTGGATAGTGAGCAGAAAGTGTGGCTCAACTGGTGGGAACGAGAACTGGACAACGTGCGAGCTGCCTTGCACTGGACAGCTACAGGAGGGGAAGGAGAGGTAGAACTTGCTCTGCGCCTCAGTTCCTCCTTGAAAGAGTTTTGGTTTGGGCGAGGACATCTCAACGAAGGGCGTGATTTTCTGGAGCAGTTCCTGGCAAGAAACGAAGTGGTTGATCCACATTTGCGCTTGAAAGCACTTGAAGCAGATGGACGGCTGGCCTGGTTTCAATCTGACCATCGCCGGGTAGAACAGGTCGCTGAGCAGTATTTATCGCTTGCCCGCCAATTGGATGAACCTTTGTCAGATGCAGATGTCCTTTTTGCAAGGGGACTAGTTGCACAGGGCAAACGCGAGTATACTCAAGCTCGGTTGCTCTTCGAGGAAGCCCTGGTTCTGACCAAGGAGAGCAAAGTACCGCTGCTAGGTTTTCTGCTCATGAACCTGGGGCGATTAACTCTTTCTCTAGGGGATGAGAGTAAGGCAGCACAGTTTCTCGAAGAGGGTCTTGGTATAAGCCGTGCAGAGGACCATAGCGCTCATATAATCATCTCTCTTTACTACCTGGCACGTGCAGAGTATAAGCAAGGAGCGTTTACGCGAGCGCGAGCACTCCTTGAGGAAGCTCTGGCTCTGTGCCGTGAAGTAGACTCTCGCTGGGCAATGGCGCGTGTACTCTGTGTTTTGGGGCAGGTCACCCTCCTGCAAGGCGAACTGAACACAGCGGACAGCCTGCTCAAGGAGAGTATTCAGCTTTACCACGTGATGGGAGACCAGCGAGGGGAAGCCATTGCTCTGCTGCATGTCGCCGGTCTGGCAACGATACAAAAAGCGTATGCCAGAGCCTACGCCCACTACGAGGAAAGCCTGGCAATAGCGCTAGAACTGAAGAAGGAAGGTCTGATAGGAGCAGCTTTTAAAGGATTGGGGATCGTTGCGGCAGCCAAAGGACAGCCAATGTTGGCGGCCCGTTTCTGGGGAGCAGCGGGATCTCTGCAAAAAGGCCATGACTTTGCTGTTTTATCTCCTCTTTACCAGACCATGATAGCCAACGTGCGTACTCAGCTAAGCGAGCAAGCGTTTACCCAGGCCTGGGCAGAGGGAGGCACTCTGCATCCCAAACAGGTCCACGCCTCT
>Ga0070741_10014410_pt1 | contig 13666 bp, 13 predicted proteins | sample Coa_R1_4_FD_66440 | JGI IMG/M metagenome (GOLD analysis project Ga0070741, IMG submission 66440) | Surface soil microbial communities from Centralia Pennsylvania, which are recovering from an underground coalmine fire - Coalmine... | ecosystem: Environmental > Terrestrial > Soil > Unclassified ... | reverse complement strand
TCATCATTGAGTTCGCGCTCAATCGCAATCGCCTGTCTATATTCCTGCTCGGCCCCGTCGAGGTTATTCTGCTTCTCCAGAGCCTTACCCAGCCGCTGATGAGTCAGACCAACGAGGCGCTGTTCGTCGCGCATCTCGTAAACGGCCAGGCTGCGCAGGGCATACTCGCGGGCCATCCCCAGCTTGCCGACGGACTTGTAACGCTGGCTAATCTCCATATACTTGCGGGCAAAACTCTTGCTATCTCTGTTCATCGACGCCAGAGTTTCCAGCGCCTTATGATAGAACGTGATCGCATTCTCCAGATCGCCGAGCCGGAAGTAGTCGTTGGCGAGATTGCTGTAGACTTCGAGCGAGAAAACCGGATCGGTAATCTGTTCATTCTCAATCGCAGCATTACAGCGGAGATGGTTCTCGATAGCCAGAGTATAGTTGTACAGTAAAAAGTAAGCTTTGCCAAGCAAATTACGAGCGCGTTCGGTGTACTCGTTATCGTTAAGAGCCTCGCCTTGCGAAACGGCGGAGCGCAAATCAACGACGGCTTCCTGGTATTCGGCAAGCCCCAGATGGACCTGTCCTTGAAGAAGATAGAGGCGATAGACCTGATCGGTGGTGATGCGTTCGGGCTGGATCGGCTCAAGCAGTTGCGCGGCCTGTTGATAGTCGCCATGCTGCACAAGTACATCAGCCTGCAAGAGATCAACATCAATTTTCAGGTCTGGGCCAGCATCCGCGGGCGAATAGCCGACCGCACGCGCTTCTGCGGCGCCGGACGGGGACCCCTCCAGGAGGAAAGTCAGGGGCACGTCCAGGCGGCGAGCAAGCACGGAAAGAGCTTTGAGGGAGGGACGAATTTTGCCCCGCTCAATGGCTGAGATGTAAGAAATGGAAAATTCAGGAGCTGCTAGTTGAGCCTGAGTCATGCCTAATTTTGTGCGTACTTCCCTGATATTAGTCCCGACTCTTGCTGCAACAGCCCTCCCAACATTAGCAGTCTCAAGGGATGGCATGGAACAAATCCTTTCGATGAATAATTAGAATTGGCGCTCGAATTTAAAGATTCAGCACAGGTAATAGAACTGATCTCGCACTCCCTTTAGAGTTCCCAACATACATACTTGTCAGTAATGACACTCTGCAAGTTTCGTGCTATATGTCGATGTTGTACAGTAGTACAGACACCCAAAAATAAGGGAATTGCTAGACAATTCTTCATATTGCATATTTTAACATGCTCTATGAATCTAGTCAACCTGTTGGATTTTTAGCACAGTCCCATTATACAATTTTTCCTATTGATCCAGGTTAGACTCATACTTCCTATAGCTTAAACTCACAAGAATATTATTTAATAAAAGAGCATTTTGCAACTATTTTTTGCATACAAAATAACTAAAAAATAGCTTCCATTTAAATTTGATAGCTATAACGGCTCACTTTATGCTGATAGCAAGCGATATAGAAGAGGCAGAAATCAGGCGTTGTGCAATGTTAGCAGCCCCGCTTCAGCTCTTTGCTATTACTAGAAATTTTTCATCTCTATGAAATTTCTTTCCCTATCGAACGCTACAAACATATTCAGAACAGGCCACAGATTGACTTGTCAGGCAGGGATCGCTAAACTATAATAACCACCTGTATGATTTACTGCAAGCGATCAGGTCAATTGCACTATAGACAAAATCTGGCGAGCAGTATTTCACAGAGGAGTTCTGTGTGTCACGAAAGGAAAGCGGGCCGATGAAAACCATTCCCCAGCTCTTCGCCAACGCCGCCGCACGCTTTGCTGTCCAGCCAGCCCTGATCGAGCCGGGCGAGGACGGAGCCGTATCTACTCTTACCTATCGCGAACTTCAGGAACGTGTCCAGCGTTTCGCAGGCTATTTGCAACAGCAAAGGAGCAAGAAAAACGAACGGCTCATGATCTGGTCCGCCAGTCGCTCCGATTGGCTGGTTGCGCATTTAGGAGCTTTGACCGTCGGGATGGTGGTTGTTCCTCTTGATGTCAACTCCCGAGAGGACTTTGTGGCCCGCATCGCCGAGACGACGGAGGCCAGGTACCTGGTCACGACGCGCAAGCAGTACCAGAGTTTGAAGCAGCCGCCCGCCCTCCTGCTCGACATTGACGCGCTTCCTCAAGAGAGCCTGGACGCCGCCCAACTGCCGCCGATTGAAGAGAACGACCTGGCGGAGCTGGTTTTCACCAGCGGCACCACCGGCCAACCAAAGGGCGTTATGCTCTCCCACTACAATATCATTTCCAATGCCATTGCGGCGGTGACCGTTGTAGACATCCGGGCCGAGGATCGCGAACTCTCCATTCTGCCTCTTTCGCATATGTTCGAGATGACTATTCAGATCGCCCTTCTCCATTCGGGCGCAAGCATCATCTATGCTCGTACGCTTGTACCGGATAAGTTGCTAAAGCTGCTCTCTTCGCAACAGGCCACCTGCATGATCCTGGTCCCCCAGGCGCTACAGCTCTTTCTCAGCGGTATTGAACGCGAGGTGCGGCGACAAAATAAAGAACGGCAGTGGGAGCTACTGCACAGAATCGCCCCTTTCCTGCCGTTCAGATTGCGCCGCTATCTTTTCCGTTCCGTCCATCAACGTTTCGGAGGCCATTTCCGCTTTTTCGTCAGCGGAGGCGCATACCTTGCTCCTGCGCTTGCACGACGCTGGGAGCATATGGGGTTTCGCATGCTACAGGGATACGGGGCAACCGAATGCTCCCCCATTATTACCGCTACGCCTTTCCGGGACCATAACCTGGAAACGGTGGGCAAGCCGTTGCCAGAGGTCGAGGTACGCATCGCCACAGATCAGGAGGTACAGGTACGAGGTCCCAATGTCGCGCAAGGCTATTGGAAAAACCCGGAAGCGACCGCGGCAGCCTTTCAAAACGGCTGGTACAACACGGGCGATCTCGGCTATCTCGACGATCAGAATCATTTATATCTCAAAGGCCGCAAGAAAAATCTTATCGTGCTGGCAAACGGCATGAATGTCTACCCTGAAGATATTGAGAACACCCTCAATAGTATTGCTGGCGTCAAGGAGGCCGTGGTGATCGGCCTCAACGACAACGATCAGGGACAGGTGGTTCACGCGGTTCTCCTGACAGACACTCCCGACAACGCCAAAGCCATTGTCCAGCAGGCCAATAAGAAGCTGGCCTCGCACCAGCAAATCAAAGGCTTTACCGTCTGGCACGAGCCTGACTTTCCGCGCACCCATACCTTAAAAGTCAAACGCCAGGAAGTGATTGATGCCATACGCAACAACAATAAACGAGAGGAAGCATAAACAGCCTGTATGCTCTATTTAGTAGCTACCCCCATAGGGAATCTCAAAGATATTACGCTGCGCGCGCTTGATACCCTGCGCGAGGTCGATGTTGTTGCCAGCGAGGATACGCGCAAAACGGGCCTGTTGCTCAAGCATTTCGATATTCATAAGCCGCAGATCGCTTTTCACGAGCATAACGAGCAGCGAGCGGGCGAACGCATTGAGGAGCTATTGAAGCAGGGCAAATCGGTGGCGATTGTGACTAACGCAGGCACGCCCGGCATATCCGACCCCGGCTTCACCCTTGTGCGTCGGGCCATCAATGCCGAGATCGGGGTGACGATGATTCCAGGCCCGGCGGCTTTCGTGATGGCGCTCGTCCTCTCCGGTCTGCCTGTGCATAGCTTTATTTTTCGCGGCTTTCCTCCTCGTAAGCCTGTGGGACGCCGTAAATTTATGGAGGTTGACCGCAATTCCCCGCATACGCTTATCTTCTATGAAAGCCCGTACCGCCTGGAAAATTTCTTGCGTGACGCCCTGGAAGTCTTAGGAGACCGCCAGGCCGCCATTGCCAACGATCTGACCAAGATGTTTGAGCGCGTTGAACGGGGGCCGCTCTCGGCTCTGCTGACTTCTGTGGCCCAATCAAAGCCACGGGGCGAATACGTCATCGTGATTGCCGGCGCGGGCAAAGAGGCCGGAGAGAGCGAAGAAGAAACCGTAGAAGAGGAAACTGTAGAGTGAAGAAAAGAGTTTTTAAAGCCCGGGCCTGTGGGCATCCCTTCAAAAGGATGCCCACCAGGATGCCTACCCGTTTTAGATCCCCATCACCTGGACAAGTTCTTTCACAGCGTCTGCCGACTTTTGCAGCGCGGCGCGCTCGCTCTCGTTCAGTTCAATCTCAATGATCTGCTCCACTCCTTTAGCGCCTAATTTGACCGGCACGCCCACAAAGAGATTATGGATGCCGTACTCGCCCTGAAGATAGACGGCGCAGGGCATGATCATCTTTTTGTCAAGCAAGATCGAGTCCACCATTTGCAAGACGGAGGCCGAGGGCGCAAAATAGGCGCTGCCGGTGCCCAGCAGTTTCACGATTTCGGCTCCGCCATCGCGGGTGCGCTGTACAATCTGCTCAATGCGCTCAGGGGGTATGAGTTGAGAAATAGGGACGCCTGCGACTGTACACATACGAGACAGTGGCACCATCGTATCGCCGTGACCGCCCAGCACATACGCCTGCACATCGCGCACGGAAACGTCCAGCTCTTGCGCGATAAACGTGCGGAAGCGGGCCGTGTCCAGCACACCGGCCTGGCCGATGATGCGCTCGCGTGGGAAGCCGCTGACATGTAAAGCCAGTTGAGCCATCGCGTCAAGGGGGTTTGTCACCATGATGATGATGCACTTGGGCGAGTTTTTCACCACCTGCTCTGTCACCTGGGCGATGATCTCCTGATTCTTCTTGACCAGGTCGTCGCGAGTCATGCCGGGTTTGCGCGGGAAACCGGAGGTGATAACGACGACATCCGAGTTGGCGGTATCGGCATAATCATTGGTGCCGGTCACTAAGGTATCGTAGCCAATTACCGGGCCAGCCTGGAGGATGTCCAGAGCTTTCCCCTGTGGCATATTCGGTATGATATCGAACATGACCACATCGGCGTAGTCGCGTTCCGCCAGGCGCTGGGCCAGCGTGCTGCCCACAAAGCCTGCTCCAATAACACTAATCTTACTTCGCATTAACGCATCCTTTCAATATCTTCCCGCCGCCTTGACGAGCCATGCCAAAAGTTGCGTGGCCCGGTATTCAGCACCGCTCCTCGTCACGCGCCGGGTTATTGTTTGCGGATTACTCTACTGGCTATTGTATGCTTTATCAGCCAGCGATGGCAATAAAGCCAGGCCGATCATTGCAATTTGGGAAAGTGGCAAAAATAACGCTTGACAATTCACAATACTTAGGGTAATATACTCACCACAACAAGGAACGCATTGGGGTGTCGTTCAACGGTAGGACGGCTGACTCTGGATCAGTTAATTGGGGTTCGAATCCCTGCACCCCAGCCACTTGAGAAGCCGGTTTAGACCAGATTTGTTAGATCTAAACCGGCTCTTATTTTCGCTGTTGGGACCACTGACTAGCCTGGTATGTAGTTGGGGACTGGGAAGGAAGATGGGCTTCCAAATTTCGTGCGCCAAGCGTGCTTTTTATAATTTCTTTAGCCACTTAAATTAAGATGGACGTATGTCTTTCTCTGGCGTCTCGATTATGTATAGTGTTCCCTCTATGATTACCTCTTTGGGGTCAGGTCGTCCAGATAGCCCTATAGTTCCATCGGGACGTAGATATTGGTGAACGCCTGCTATTTTCTCCCCTAGTTCGTTGACGTATGTTATATACTGACTTTGTGTGCAAGTTGGTTCATTAGCAAGAGGGGAACTAGGATGTTTACTTTTTCGTAGAATAGATTGTAATTGTCCGTTTTGGTATTGTTCCCAGTATCCGCTATCATTAAATAGTTGGCGCAATTTGCTAGCACTAACACGCTTTACAGGAGGTTCAGACATGCCGCATCCCCTTGAATTTGAAATTCGCGATCATTTGCTTAAATATCTAGCAAATGAAATTACTCTCCATGACTTTGAAGATTGGTTCTTTGCCAAGACATGGGACATAGACAGGCTGGATGAACCGTCTCTTTTAGACTTGGTATACCGATTCAAGTTGAATTGGGCTGAGTACTCAGATAGACATTTGTCGGAGAAGGATTTTCGGGGTATGCTTCTATCACTCGTTCAGAGGTATGTTGTATCACCCTCGCCCATCAGACTGGTCTACAGTACTTCCAGTAATGTCCAGTTTCAGCAATCTGCTTCTAGATATTCGGACCGATTCTCTGGTATAAAACTCTCAGTGGTACACGCGTAAGAAACCGTTCTTCTAGTAATATATTAAACCAGTAAACACCTTCTTGTTCAAGAGTGATGCTCAGGTTTATGATTAAGTTTGTCCCTCGATCTTCTCCTTCGAAAAGAACGGGGAATAGCTGGTCTATTATTGTTAAACCAGTAGGAGCTTCTGCTCTTAGTCCAATTGTACCCCTTCCTCTGGCTGTACCAGATTTTAGTGCGATAAGCATATAAAGACTAATTGGCGTGGATGGCATCGTTTCAGGTGAGCCGAGAGTGTTGACAGTGATCACGAGACGGTCAACCATTCGGATTACACTGATCGTCTCATCCTTTTCTTGCAGCACCTTCTCACAAAGCATAGCGGCGGCCAGAAAGGGGCCGCTATTTTCGTTTGCTGTAACCTTCTCCATACGAGACCACTCATTTCTGAACTATGTTAATTTGTTCAACTTGGTCAGTGTGGCTTTGTGACAACTATAATAGGTCATATGATCTATTTTGTCAAGCTGGATGTGGGGTATATTAGAAATCAAAGCTGTGGCTGACAGGACTAATATATATCCTGGTTTTTTTGAGTGGCTTTCCAGGTCATTGGCTTGCTTGCTATTTTAGGGAATTGGTAGCAAAATAAAAGAAGTTTTATCTATAAACATCGAACTAGCTTGCAGAGCGGGTTTACTTGTCATGCATAATACTTTGAGCGAATTACTACTTATTAGCATGTGTCTCTGTGTTATGATCAGCAGGGCGACATTTTTCAATCGCTTCCTCAAGCTGGCGGTAAAGCCAGTTGTCCCTCTCACCCTCCCATGTTTCCTGTAACGCTATCAGAGCTGGGTACAGGCGTGGCTCGGCAATCTCGGTCGCGGCCTCTAGAAGCAAGCTACCGGCATAGCCATTTTCCAGTTCAGCGAGTAGCGGCTCAAGCATACGCGTATCGTGCCGTCGTGCCAGCCCAACCATCGCCTCTCCCCGCGTATCGCCATCCTCATCGGTCAGGCGAGCCGCCAGAGCTTCGCGGATGGCAGGAGTATCCAGCTCAATCTGCGATCCCAGCCCGAACGTAGCCCAATCACGCACATCCGCATCCGTATCGCGGGAAAGTTCGATCAAAGTCTCGACCGCCAGCTTATCCTCAAGGGCCAGGAGCCCCATCACGACGCCAAACCGTACATCCCCATCGGGATAACTTTTGAGACGCGCCAGCGGTTCAATCGCGCGCCGATCATGCCGGTGCCCCAGCGCCGTCGCCACCGCACTCAACACCTCCGGCTCCTGCTCCCGTTCCAGCATCCCCATCAGCGTAGCTACCGCCCCTTCATGAAACGCCTTATCGGGCGATCCCAACTGAGCGAGAACGTGCGCTCCCACAATCCGCTCACTGGCATCTTTAGATGAGCAGAGCGCCAGAGCTTGTGCGAATGTATTGCGGCCCCCACGACGATGTAACAACGAAATGGCCTGCCAGGAAACATCTTCATTCGTTGCGGTCAACGCCGCATGCAACAGCTCCTTATCGTCGGGCTGGTCAATTTGATCTTTTTCGTTATCGCTCATACTTCCCTCTTCTCGAAAATAGGACGTTGACAGCGGTAATAGCGGTACGATGGGTCTAGTATAGCATGCTGTAGCAAGGATGATAGCGACCTATATAAAAGTTGACGAGGAGATGAAAACCATATATCATCATACTCATCCGAAACCATAAAAAAGAGCAAAGGAGCGCCCCTTGATCTATTTGCGAGAGGCAGGTGCGACAGACCTCCTGAGCGTAGCTTCTCGCCCCGCTCTGCGAGCCGCCCGAGGAGTATGGCTGCCAGAAATACCCGTTCTGCCCCTATCAAAAACGCGCCCAAAAAGTACCTTCTCGCAAAAGCTGGTCTTTTCCCGCCTCCTGTGCTATACTGGAGGCATAGCAGTCGGAATGACGGATTGCCCGAGCGTGGGATTGTAACAGATCCGGGCAGCTCCTGGCGGGCAGCTCGTGGGCGTCGGAATGACGGATTGCCCGAGCGTGGGATTGTAACGGCAGCTCCTGGCGGGCAGCTCGTGGGGAGAAGCGGGTCGGAATGACGGATTGCCCGAGCGTGGGATTGTAACGAGCAACCGGCCCGGATGTGGCATAGGCAGTACTGATGTCGGAATGACGGATTGCCCGAGCGTGGGATTGTAACCATGCAGACAGATTACAGTGATAAGTCAACGCGTGAGGTCGGAATGACGGATTGCCCGAGCGTGGGATTGTAACACCATCTTCTTTGTGATAGTTTCAAGCGGCTTGCTGTCGGAATGACGGATTGCCCGAGCGTGGGATTGTAACTATCACTTTCAGGCCAGGCCAGGCCGCACTGGCAAGGTCGGAATGACGGATTGCCCGAGCGTGGGATTGTAACCACATTTCCTCTTAACGCGGCGTCTCTCTTCACTGGGTCGGAATGACGGATTGCCCGAGCGTGGGATTGTAACGCAACTTGCCCACTGGGGGCGATTTCCACGCTCTCGGTCGGAATGACGGATTGCCCGAGCGTGGGATTGTAACCTCTTCCGTTTCGCCGGTGGTGTGGGCCACCCCGTTTTGTCGGAATGACGGATTGCCCGAGCGTGGGATTGTAACCGCCATTCGCTGGTTGCGGGTCGCAATAGAAGTGGTTGTCGGAATGACGGATTGCCCGAGCGTGGGATTGTAACATCTCATCGATCTGAGGCAAGATCGCGACAAACGGGGTCGGAATGACGGATTGCCCGAGCGTGGGATTGTAACCGCAGTACGCGACGTAGGGGAGTTCGGATGTCCCCGTCGGAATGACGGATTGCCCGAGCGTGGGATTGTAACCGGCTATTGCCGCGCTTTTCCCTGGGGAAGCTACAAGGTCGGAATGACGGATTGCCCGAGCGTGGGATTGTAACACGCCAGGGCCTTTTGTGTGAGAAAAATATGAGGGAGTCGGAATGACGGATTGCCCGAGCGTGGGATTGTAACAGGATTCCAGCCGCTCAAGAGACGCTGGTAGTAGACGTCGGAATGACGGATTGCCCGAGCGTGGGATTGTAACTATCTGGATTCCATCCCTCCAGGGGAGCTGCTGATGCGGTCGGAATGACGGATTGCCCGAGCGTGGGATTGTAACTTGCGTGCATTGGGTGGCTATGAATACGCCTTTGGTCGGAATGACGGATTGCCCGAGCGTGGGATTGTAACCTGCTGGCTTACCAGCACAAACACATCCCAGAGCTGTCGGAATGACGGATTGCCCGAGCGTGGGATTGTAACCGCGCATGCTGATCCTGGCCCTGTTTCCCTATCTCGTCGGAATGACGGATTGCCCGAGCGTGGGATTGTAACGCTTATACAGGCGACGGAAAAGCACCGCCTCAAACGTCGGAATGACGGATTGCCCGAGCGTGGGATTGTAACACAGGAGGCGTTGCGGGGGCGTTATGTGCTGGCATATGTCGGAATGACGGATTGCCCGAGCGTGGGATTGTAACACCTTCCGCTCTGCCACTCTGCCTCATACCAGGCAGTCGGAATGACGGATTGCCCGAGCGTGGGATTGTAACAAAAGCCCGCGCCAGACATCGAGCGGCGCGTGGATGTCGGAATGACGGATTGCCCGAGCGTGGGATTGTAACCAGCTCGTCGTTGCACTGGAGCGGTCGCTGGAATTTTGTCGGAATGACGGATTGCCCGAGCGTGGGATTGTAACGAAAGATTAGCGACCAGCCCATACGCTACCGTATTGGTCGGAATGACGGATTGCCCGAGCGTGGGATTGTAACTGCTAGTCCACGGCTTGACGCCTTCGGGCCAGGGCTGTCGGAATGACGGATTGCCCGAGCGTGGGATTGTAACAGCTTTACCGGCCTCACCTCCGGCTCCTGCGCCATCGTCGGAATGACGGATTGCCCGAGCGTGGGATTGTAACAGCCAAGAGGGCGCTAGGCGCATTGCGGGCGTGATTGGTCGGAATGACGGATTGCCCGAGCGTGGGATTGTAACAAATCCACGATTTTGGCACCATGAGCCGCTCGGCTGCGTCGGAATGACGGATTGCCCGAGCGTGGGATTGTAACCGCAATCCGGCGCATATCAATGATGGCGTGCGAGGGTCGGAATGACGGATTGCCCGAGCGTGGGATTGTAACTATCGCCTTCCAGTTCTTCGGGTCATATATTGGCGTCGGAATGACGGATTGCCCGAGCGTGGGATTGTAACTAGAGCCGCTGCGACTCATCCCAGAGGCCGCCAGGCGTCGGAATGACGGATTGCCCGAGCGTGGGATTGTAACCAGTCTGGGTCCGGGTTCTCTGGCGATGGCTCGGTGGCGTCGGAATGACGGATTGCCCGAGCGTGGGATTGTAACCTGAGGGATTGCGTAGTCTGCGCCGTCGAATCGACGTCGGAATGACGGATTGCCCGAGCGTGGGATTGTAACCAGTTGATGCTGCAAGCCAGGTGCTGCGCAGTATTGGTCGGAATGACGGATTGCCCGAGCGTGGGATTGTAACGCCGGTAGTTTCAAGCACCACAGAAATATGCTCATGCGTCGGAATGACGGATTGCCCGAGCGTGGGATTGTAACAGTCATCATCAGGGCCTCCTAATTTGAATTTCTTCGGTCGGAATGACGGATTGCCCGAGCGTGGGATTGTAACTGATCGATGGCAAAGTGACGATTAAGATTCCGCAAAGTCGGAATGACGGATTGCCCGAGCGTGGGATTGTAACAGCTGGGGACCTCTTCATGGATGAGCAAGGCCAGTTGTCGGAATGACGGATTGCCCGAGCGTGGGATTGTAACCGCAATCGCTCTTCATCACCGCAGAGCGGGTGGAAGGTCGGAATGACGGATTGCCCGAGCGTGGGATTGTAACCGTTTGCCGCCTCGATTGCCCCGTTTACCGTGATCGTCGGAATGACGGATTGCCCGAGCGTGGGATTGTAACAATCAATTGGCCCTCTAAACGCTTTGCAGCCCGCTCCGTCGGAATGACGGATTGCCCGAGCGTGGGATTGTAACCACGGCATCATCACCTTGCACAAAATACCGGACGAGTGTCGGAATGACGGATTGCCCGAGCGTGGGATTGTAACAAGAGGAGAAAGCCATGAACTGGGCTGAGATGACACCGTCGGAATGACGGATTGCCCGAGCGTGGGATTGTAACATATAAACTTCGCCCCTCCTCCACTTTTGTGCATAGGTCGGAATGACGGATTGCCCGAGCGTGGGATTGTAACATGGCATCTGCAGTCGGCCCTATTGATTGCAACGCCGTCGGAATGACGGATTGCCCGAGCGTGGGATTGTAACGAGCAGGGGATGAGAGTCTATTTCCCGCTTCATTGGTCGGAATGACGGATTGCCCGAGCGTGGGATTGTAACAGTGATAAACGTTGCATAACGATCATACCACGGGGAGTCGGAATGACGGATTGCCCGAGCGTGGGATTGTAACCGCCGGTCAGGGTGATATTCATGTAGCCGGTCGAGAGTCGGAATGACGGATTGCCCGAGCGTGGGATTGTAACCCTCCTCGTAGGCAGCGGAGATTTCTTTGAGAGAGGGTCGGAATGACGGATTGCCCGAGCGTGGGATTGTAACATCGCCTTCTCTTCGAGCTGCTCATCTTTGAGTCGGAATGACGGATTGCCCGAGCGTGGGATTGTAACGCAATTTGCCCATTTCCAGGCTCACCATAGCGACGTCGGAATGACGGATTGCCCGAGCGTGGGATTGTAACACCCTAGTTTGATGTTAGGTGCGTCCATACTTTGAAGGTCGGAATGACGGATTGCCCGAGCGTGGGATTGTAACATTCGCGGTGGCAATCCCTTCGCTCTCATCAAAGGTCGGAATGACGGATTGCCCGAGCGTGGGATTGTAACATCACTGGCATATTCAACGCAGACACCCTAATTACGTCGGAATGACGGATTGCCCGAGCGTGGGATTGTAACCACCCAATCGAAAAACGTACCACGTTCACCTGTACCGTCGGAATGACGGATTGCCCGAGCGTGGGATTGTAACAGCAAAATCCAAGTCCACGGCAATGTTGTTTTTGGTGTCGGAATGACGGATTGCCCGAGCGTGGGATTGTAACCTGCCGGTATTGGGTGGTGGCGGGCTCCACATAGACGTCGGAATGACGGATTGCCCGAGCGTGGGATTGTAACAGCCGGTCCAGATCACCAAATCCCGTGGGCACGCCGTCGGAATGACGGATTGCCCGAGCGTGGGATTGTAACTCCCCTCTCATAGATAGCTTTGGAAAACGATTCTTTAGTCGGAATGACGGATTGCCCGAGCGTGGGATTGTAACAGCAAGCGACATCTCTTGCAATCGCTTCATTGAGGCGATGTCGGAATGACGGATTGCCCGAGCGTGGGATTGTAACGCATCGTTTCTGCGTGGATATGCCCACGCAGGTGCGTCGGAATGACGGATTGCCCGAGCGTGGGATTGTAACCTCTTTTTGCTCGTCCTGCTCTGCGCTGCCCTGGCCGTCGGAATGACGGATTGCCCGAGCGTGGGATTGTAACCATCGAAAACTTTCTAGAGTTTGAGCAATCGCTCTCGGTCGGAATGACGGATTGCCCGAGCGTGGGATTGTAACAGAACGGGCCATGCTTGAGGACGTGCTTTGCCCGCGTCGGAATGACGGATTGCCCGAGCGTGGGATTGTAACAGAGGCATATCGAGCAAAGGCAAGTGCCCGCCGTGGTCGTCGGAATGACGGATTGCCCGAGCGTGGGATTGTAACCGCCTTTGCGCCATTGGTCGATGCGGATATGATCGCGGTCGGAATGACGGATTGCCCGAGCGTGGGATTGTAACACCACACACTCACACGCACAATCGCCGAGGTTGGCGTCGGAATGACGGATTGCCCGAGCGTGGGATTGTAACAGACATCCCCCACGATGGGAGATTGGAAAACGCAGGGTCGGAATGACGGATTGCCCGAGCGTGGGATTGTAACAGCTGGTGTGTTTACCGCCAGGTCCAGATCGTGTTGTCGGAATGACGGATTGCCCGAGCGTGGGATTGTAACATATCATCGCAGGATTGACCATTCAACAGGAAGCTGTCGGAATGACGGATTGCCCGAGCGTGGGATTGTAACCTAAGAGCGTTTACCAGCTCTCCGGTTGTTGGTTCGGTCGGAATGACGGATTGCCCGAGCGTGGGATTGTAACATTGAAAAAATGAACGCAACCAAGCTTATGCTAATCCGTCGGAATGACGGATTGCCCGAGCGTGGGATTGTAACGTAAGCTCCTTCTGTTGCAGATCCTTCTACATGCCAATGTCGGAATGACGGATTGCCCGAGCGCAGGGCCTTTTAATGTTCCGTCAGGGACTTGAGTAAGAGATGAACAGCGCGAAGAGGCTGTGCATCAAGGAGTCTCATATACTGCTTGACGTTAGGAACACGTAAGAAATCGAACAGAG
>Ga0070741_10014409_pt1 | contig 13666 bp, 11 predicted proteins | sample Coa_R1_4_FD_66440 | JGI IMG/M metagenome (GOLD analysis project Ga0070741, IMG submission 66440) | Surface soil microbial communities from Centralia Pennsylvania, which are recovering from an underground coalmine fire - Coalmine... | ecosystem: Environmental > Terrestrial > Soil > Unclassified ... | reverse complement strand
GTGCGCCCGAAGCCGGTGATCACCTCGTCGAGCACGAGCAGCACCTCGCGCTCGGTGCAGATCTCCCGGACGCGGTCGAGGTAGCCCTCCGGCGGGAACAGCACGCCGCCCGCGCCGATCACCGGCTCGGCGAAGAAGGCGGCGACCCGGTCGGCGCCGATGCGGTCGATCGCCGCCGCGAGCGCCTCCGCGTCGTCCCACGGCACCTGGTCGACGTCGGAGACGAGGCGGCCGTAGACGTCGGTCAGCGCGCTCAGGCCTCCGAGCGACGTGCCGTAGGCGTTCGAGCCGTGGTAGGCGAACTGGCGCGAGAGGACGACGTGCTTGTCCGGCTTCCCGGTCGCGGCCCAGTAGGCGCGCGCCAGCTTCGCGGCCGTGTCGATCGACTCGCCGCCGCCGGACGTGAAGTAGACCTTGGCGCCGTCGAGTGGCACGATCCCGGCGATCCGGTCGGCGAGCTCCTCCGTCTTCGGCGACGTGAAGCCGTCGTACGTCTTGAACGAGCCGAGCTCGCGCATCTGCGCGGCCGCCGCGTCGGCCAGCTCCGCGCGGCCGTAGCCGACGTTGCAGTACCACAGCGCGGCGGAGGCGTCGAGCAGGGCCTTGCCGGCGTCGTCCCAGACCGTCGAGCCCTCGCCGCGGACGATCGTGATCCCGCGCTCGCGGAACGCGCCCATGTTCGTCATCGGATTCCAGAAGGCCCTGGTCATCGCCCAGCGATGCTATCCGCCGTCGAGCCGAGCATGCGCGCGGTCGTGCTCCGCGCCCGCGCGCTCTCGCCGCGCAGCCACGCCGTCGTCCGCCGGCGGAGCACGTCGTCGGCCGTCACCGCCCACTCGTGCGTCGTCGCGTACAGCGCCTGGGCGGCGAGGTCCGGGCCGTCCGGACGGAGCGGATCGAGGAGCGAGGGGTCGTCGACCGCCGGGGCGAGCACCTCGGCCGCGAGCGTGCCGTACAGGTTCAGGAGGTGGCCGCGGACCGGCGGCGCCAGCTCGACGGGAAGCGACACCCGGTCGAGGCCCTCCGCGCCGGGCAGCGGGCGAGGCTGACGGTCGATCCGGTGCAGCCCGAGGTCGGAGCGCAGGCGGCCGAGCACCTCCAGCGCGATCCGGCGGTAGGTGGTCAGCTTGCCGCCGGCGACGCTGAGCATTCCGGCCGGGCCGCGCGAGTAGACCGTCTCGCGGCGGGCGTCGGCCGTCTCCCCGTCGCCGCCCGGGAGGACGCGGAGCCCGGCGAAGGCGACCCGTACCCGGTCGCGCCGGACGAGCTCGGGGTCGAGCGCGACCGACGCCTCGTCCAGCACCTGCGCGATGTCCTCCTCGGCGCAGGCGGCGTCGCCGGGGTCGCCCTCGTAGAGCGTGTCGGTCGTGCCGAGCAGCAGCATCCCGTGCCAGGGGACCGCGAACGTGACCCGCACCTGGTCGTGCGGGACCGTCAGCGCGCACGGCCAGCGCGCGCCGGGGTCGATCACGACGTGGACGCCCTTGCTCAGCCGGATCGACCGCCCGGCGGCCGGCTCCTCGAGCCGGCGGACGTGGTCGACCCAGGGCCCGGCGGCGTTGACGACCGCCCGGGCCCGCACCGTCACGCGCTCGCCGTCGGCGGCCACCTCGGCGCCCTCGGCCCCGCGGAGCGCGACGACCTCCGCGTAGTTGAGGACGGTCGCGCCGGCGGCGGCCGCGGCCCTGACGTTGGCCAGCGTGAGCCGGGCGTCGTTCGTCCACGCGTCGGCGTAGAGCGCGCACGAGCGCAGCCCGGCGCCGCGGAGCTCGGGCACCATCCGCCGCGCCCGGTCCGGGGCGACGAGGCCGTTCAGCCGGGCGCGGGCGAGGGTCGAGTAGAGCACGATGCCGCTCTGGACGAACCACGGCCGGTACGGGCCCTGCTCGTAGAGCGGGAACAGGAAGGGAAGCCGGTGCACGAGGTGCGGCGCGACGGTGCCCATCAGCGCCCGGCGCTCCTGGTGCGCCTCCCGGACGAGGCCGATGTCCCCGAGCCGCAGGTAGCGCAGGCCGCCGTGGACGAGCTTCGACGACGCGCTCGAGGTGCCGCCGCCGAAGTCGCCGCGGTCGACGAGCGCGACCGCGAGCCCGTGACCCGCGGCCACGGCGGCGACGCCGGCGCCGACGATCCCGCCGCCGACCACCAGCAGGTCGAAGCGGCGCTCGCCGAGCTCCGCCAGGGCGCGGCTCCGGGAGCCTAGGACCAGAGCGGGTTCGTCCACGCCTTCCGTCCCTGGACGTCGACCACCTCGACGCGGCCGTACGGGGCACCGGCCGGCCGCTCCAGCCGGGCGGCGGTGATCGCTCCGTCGGCGGTGGCCGAGAGGATCTCGCCCCCGTACCGGTAGCCGAGCCGGCCCGCGTTGACCGCCGCGCCCCGCTCGCGGCCGGCGCAGAGCGTGACCGAGCGGCACGGGCTGCAGCGCACCTCGACCGCCTCGTCGTCGGCGCGCGCGTCGACGATCAGCGGGCCGGTCGAGCTGTAGAAGCTGCCCGAGTCGAGCGCCGCCAGCACGGCCGCCTGCGACCGCTCGGCGGCCCGCAGCCAGACCCACGCCAGGTCGCTGTCGAAGCCGGGGTGGTGCGAGTCGTCGGCCGCGATCCCGAAGCAGCGCCGGCCGCGCTCCAGCAGCCCGTCCCAGTGGACGGCCGAGAGTCCCCGCGCGACCTCGAGCTCGCAGCCGGCGTTGTACACCTCGATCCCGGCGACCCCGTCCGGCAGCTCGAGCTCGCCCGGGCTCGTCCCGGTCCAGTACGGATGGGCGAGGTAGGCGACGCCGCCGTGCCCGCGGATCCACGCGACCGCCGCCGCGACGTCCTGGCGCTCCTGCGGCTCCGCCGGCTCGGCGTCGATCCCGAGGGCGAGCACGTGCCCGACCAGTCCGTCCGGCAGGAAGCAGTACAGCTCGGCGCTCGGAACGACGAGGAGCCCTGCCGAGGCCGCCTCCGTTCGCCGCTCGTGGTCGGTGATCGCGAGCACGTCGTAGCCGGCCCGCGCGTAGTGGTCGGCAAGCATCTGCGGCGGGAGCTCGCCGTCGGACGCCGTCGTGTGCGCGTGCAGCGCGCAGCGCAGCCAGGCGCCGGTGGAGTGGAAGGGGTTATCGACCGGTTGCACGTCCGGGTCAGCCTAAAGCGGCGCGTTGCAAAGCGCCGGTGAGCGGAATAGGCTCGGGCCGAACTGCATCTCGGGACAGGAGGGTTGGATGGAGGACTACGAACACCAGGAGCAGGAGTTCTGGCGCAAGCTGGCCGAGGAGGAGATCAGCCGCACGCAGATGCTGCGCCGGAGCGCGGCGGCCGCGTTCGGCCTGACGATCCTCGCCACGCCCTCGGTCGCGTTCGCCCGCGGCGGGCGCGCGGGCGCCACGCCGCCGCTGCGCGGTACGGCGGCCGGGATGAAGGAGCTGATCGCGAACGCCAAGAAGGAAGGCCACCTGAACACGATCGCGCTGCCGCCGGACTGGGCGAACTACGGCGAGATCATGTCGACCTTCCAGAAGAAGTACGGCATCAAGATCACGAACGACAACCCGAACGGCAGCTCGGCGCAGGAGAACGAGGCCGTCCGCTCGCTGAAGGGCGACAGCCGCGCTCCCGACGTCGTCGACGACGGCCCCGCGTTCGCGATCTCCGGAACGGCCGAGGGCCTCTTCGGGAAGTACTTCAACTCGAACTTCAAGACCATCCCGCGCGCGATGAAGGACACCCGCGGCTTCTGGACGGGCGACTACTGGGGCGCGATCTCGATCGGCTACAACGCCAACATCGTCAAGACCGCGCCGAAGACGTGGAAGGACCTGCTCAAGCCGGACTACAAGGGCAAGGTCGCCCTCAACGGGTCGCCGCTCACCTCCGGGTCCGCGCTCGCGGGCGTGTTCGCGGCGTCGATCGCCAGCGGCGGCTCGCTCAACGACGTCGGGCCGGGTGTCGACTTCTTCGCCCAGCTGAAGAAGAGCGGCAACTACATCCCGGTCCAGTCCACGCCGCAGACGGTCGCGTCAGGCCAGACGCCGATCTCGATCGACTGGGACTACCTCAACCTCGCGTACGTGAAGGAGTTCCCCTCGGCGAACTGGAAGGTCGCGGTGCCGAGCGACGGCGTGTACGGCGCGTACTACTGCCAGGCGATCAACGCCAACGCCCCGCACCCGTGGGCCGCGCGCCTCTGGAACGAGTTCCTGTACTCGGACCAGGGCCAGCTGCTCTGGCTGAAGGGGTTCTCGCACCCGGCGCGGTTCCAGGACCTCGCCAAGCGCAAGGTGATCCCGGCCGGCATGCTCAAGGCGCTGCCGGCCGCGAGCATCTACGCGCAGGTGAAGTTCGCGAGCTCGGGCCAGCAGACGAAGGCGAAGACGGTCGTCTCGAGCGAGTGGCCCGCGAAGGTCGGGTCGTAGGATCGCCACACAGGCAGCATCGGAAGCGCTCCGGCCGGGCATCCGGTCCGGCCGGAGGCGCCTCCCGCTCGCCTGGATCGCGACCGTCCCGTTCTTCGCCTACACGCTCCTCTTCCTGTTCTTCCCGGCGGGGGACGTCATCTCGGGCGCGTTCAAGGGCAAGAGCGGCGGCTGGACGCTCGACAACGTCCGCCTGCTCTTCCACGAGCCGTACATCAACGCCTACAAGACGAGCATCGAGGTCAGCGGCGTCACCGCGCTGATCGGCGGGTTCGCCGGCCTGGCGATCGCCTACGCGGCGATCCGCGACGGGACGCCGCGCTGGATCCGCTCGGTGCTGAGCACCTTCTCGGGGGTGGCGGCGAACTTCGGCGGGATCCCGCTGGCGTTCGCCTTCATCGCCACGCTGGGGTCGATCGGGATCGTCACCCAGTTCCTGCAGAACCAGCTGCACTTCAACATCTACCAGCACAACTTCAGCCTGTTCACGAAGACGGGCGTCGAGATCGTCTACCTGTACTTCCAGCTGCCGCTGATGATCCTCGTGATCTCGCCCGCGATCGACGGGCTGAAGCGCGAGTGGCGCGAGGCGGCGTCCAACCTCGGCGCGAAGCCGTGGCAGTTCTGGCGCTATGTCGGCCTGCCGGTGCTGATGCCCTCGATCCTCGGCGCGATCATCCTGCTCTTCGGGAACGCGTTCGCCGCGTACGCGACCGCGTACAGCCTCACCTCAGGCGCGGTCAACCTCGTGCCGATCCAGATCGGCGCCTACTACTCCGGCAACGTGCTCGACAACCCGCACCTCGCGCAGGCGATGGCGTTCGGGATGTTCGTCGTGCTCGCGGTGATGATGCTGGTCTACATCCCGCTGCAGCGGCGGGCGGCGAGGTGGGCGAAGTGAAGGGTTTCCGCCGCATGGCGCCCTCGGCGTACGTCTGGCTCCTGCTCGGCGGGCTGTACTTCTTCATCCCCCTGCTGGCGACGCTGCTCTTCAGCCTGAAGTCGAACCAGACCGGCAAGTGCTGCACGCTCGCGAGCTACGGCTGGGTGATCCACAACGGCGACTTCTGGCACACCCTGAAGGTCTCGTTCCTGCTCGCGCTCGAGACGATCGCGGTCAGCCTGCTGATCTTCGTGCCGACGATCTACTGGGTGCACCTGCGGCTGCCGCGGCTCAGGCCGGTGATCGCGTTCCTCGCCCTGATCCCGTTCGTCGTGCCGCCGATCGTGATGGTCGTCGGCCTGCTGAAGTTCTACAAGGGCTCGCCCGAGTGGTTCTACGCCCAGCCGTGGGGCTTCCTCGTCGCCGCGTACGTCATCCTCGCCTTCCCGTACATGTTCTTCTCGCTCGACGCCGGCTTCCGCGCGATCGACGTGCACACGCTGACCGAGGCGTCGAACAGCCTCGGCGCGAGCTGGCCGGTGACGCTCGTGAAGGTGATCCTGCCGAACATCCGCGCCGCCGCACTGGCAGGCTCCTTCCTGACGCTCGCGATCGTGATGGGCGAGTTCACGATTGCGAACCTCTCGGCGTTCCACACCTTCCCGCTCTTCCTCCAGTACGTGAACGAGACGCAGGCCTACCCCGCCGCCGCCCTGACCCTGATGAGCTTCGCGATCACCTGGGCGGCGATGCTCTCGCTGCTGTTCGTCGGCCGCAAGCGCGGGGCGCGCGCCTCCGTCATCGCGGGGGCGCGCTGATGGCGTACCTCGAGCTCGTCGACCTGCACCGCGACTTCGGCACCGTGAAGGCGCTCGACGGCATCGAGATCCAGCTCGGCCAGGGCGAGTTCCTCTCGCTGCTCGGGCCGTCGGGCTGCGGCAAGACCACCGCGCTGCGGCTCGTCGCCGGGTTCGACCGTCCCGACGCCGGCGCGATCGTGGTCGACGGGCGGGACGTGACGCGCGTCGCGCCGAACAAGCGGGACATGGGGATGGTGTTCCAGGCGTACAGCCTGTTCCCGAACATGACCGCCGAGCAGAACGTCGAGTTCGGCCTGAAGATCCGCGGCCGGAACCGGGCCGAGCGCCGCAAGCGCGTCGGCGAGCTGCTCGAGCTCGTCGGTCTCGGCCACGCCCGCGGGCGCTACCCGCACCAGCTCTCCGGCGGGATGCAGCAGCGCGTGGCGCTCGCCCGCGCGCTGGCGATCGAGCCCCGCGTCCTGCTCCTCGACGAGCCGCTCTCGGCGCTCGACGCCAAGGTGCGCGTGCAGCTGCGCGAGGAGATCCGGCGGATCCAGCTCGAGCTCGGGATCACCACGCTCTACGTCACGCACGACCAGGAGGAGGCGCTGTCGGTCTCCGACCACGTCGCGGTCATGTACGGCGGCCGGATCGAGCAGATGGGCACGCCGTCCGAGATGTACAGCTCGCCGGCGACGCCGTTCGTGGCGGAGTTCATCGGCACGATGAACCGGCTCGAGGCGACCGTCGTCGACGGCACGAGCGGCGAGGTCGACCACAACGGCGTGCGGATGACGGTGCCGGCCGCGCAGGGCCTCTCGCGCGGCGAGCGCGTCCTCGTGCTGATCCGGCCCGAGACGCTGGAGCTCGAGCCCGCGGAGGGGAACGGTGGGCCTGCCGACCTCGTCGGCGACGTCCTCACGCACACGTTCCTCGGGCCGGTCACGCGGCTGAAGGTGATCGGCTCCGACCTCGAGCTGATCGCCGACGTCCCGACCTCGCGGGTGGACGCGCTCCCGATCGGGATGAAGGTGCGGGCGCGCGTGCCCGAGGTGGGCGTGAAGCTGCTCAGCCTTCAGACGGAGCCCGCAGCACCCGCAGCGCCAGCTCCGGCCGGTCGGTGAAGATCCCCGTCGCGCCGTAGCCCGCCAGCTCGCGCATCCGGGCCGGCTCGTTGACGGTGAAGACGGTTGCGGCGAGCCCGTGCGCGCGCGCCCGCGCGATGCCGCGCGGGGTCACCCGGTCGTCGCCGAAGCCGGCCCCCCAGGCGTAGCCGGCGGCGGCATCGATCGAGACGCCGAAGCCGACGTGCTGGAGGAGGCGCAGCCGCGGCCGGAGGCGCCGGGCCTCGAGCAGGGCCCCGGGGGCGAAGCACACGAGCACTGCGTCGTCGTCGAGCAGCGCGAGCGTGCGCCGGACCGGGTCGTCGCGCCGGTACCGGTACGGGTGCTTGAGCTCGACCATCAGCCCGATCCGCCCCGACGTCAGGGCCACGACCTCCTCGAGCTCCGGGTAGGCGCGGCCCGGCTGCGGTGGGTCGTGGACGACGGCCAGGCGCCCGTCCGCCGCGTGCACGTCGATCTCGACGAAGTCCGCGCCGGCCTCGATCGCCCGCTCGATCGCGGGCAGCGTGTTCTCCGGCAGGTCCCAGGACGCGCCGCGGTGGGCGATGACGAGCGGGGTCACCCGAGCAGCCGGCGGATGTCCTCGAGGCGGAGCTCCGGGACGAGCTCGTCCGCCTGCGCCAGCCGGGCCGCGCCGAGCGTCCGCGTGAGCGCAACGCACCGCATGCCGGCCGCCTTCGCCGACGCGACGCCCGCCTCCGTGTCCTCGAACACGAGCACGTCGTCCGGGTCCAGGCCGCCGTCGAGGATCTCGAGCGCGCGGACGTAGCCCTCGGGATCGGGCTTGCCGTGCACGACGTCGTCGGCGGGGACGATCGTGCGGAACAGCGGCATGAGCCCGGCCGCCTCGACCACCGGCTCGATCTCCGCCCGGGCGGCGCCCGAGACGATCGCGACCGGGCCGCGCTCCGCCGCGTAGCGCACGACCGCGCGCGCCTCCTCGCCGATCGTCGACCCGTCGCCGACCAGACTGCGGTAGCGGGAGATCCGCTCCGCGACCACCTGCTCGACCGCCGGGTGGTCGCGGCCGAGCCACCGGAGCACGATCTCCTCGTCCGAGTGCCCGGCCAGCTCGTCGTAGTACTGCCGCTCGGTCAGCGGCCGCCCGTGCTCGGCGAAGAGCTCGCGGAAGACGCGGCAGAGCACCGGCTCGTCGTCGGAGAGCGTGCCGTTGAAGTCGAAGATCACCGCCCGGGGAGCCATCGGCCGGCGAAGCCTAGCGTCGGCGGGAGGACGGTCGGAAGGGACGGCTTCAGCCTGTCCTCTGCCTTTCGCCGGTGCCACACGCGGGCGGGGGCGGGCGGCGGAGGGACAGGCTTCAGCCTGTCCTTTGGCCTTTCGCCGGTGCCGCTCGAAGGCCGGGGACGGGCTGAAGCCCGTCCCTGCGGACTACGCTCCTTCGCCGTTCGCAGGCGCCGTCCGTTGGCGGGGGCGGGCGTCGGAGGGACGGGCTTCAGCCTGTCCTCTTGCCTTTCGCCGGCGCCGCCCGAAGGCCGGGGACGGACTGAAGCCCGTCCCTGCACATGACGCTCCTTCGCCGTTCGCCGGCGCCATCCGAACTACGCTCCGCCCCGTGATCCTGGCGATCGACCAGGGGACGACCGGGACGACCTGCCTTGTCGTCGACGCCGGGCTGCGCGTCCACGGCCGCGGCTACGCCGAGCTCGCGCAGCACTTCCCGCAGCCCGGCTGGGTGGAGCACGACCCGGAGGAGATCTGGCAGTCGGTGCTCGCCGCCGCCGAGCGGGCGTTCGGCGACGCGAGGATCCGCGCACGCGAGCTCGACGGGATCGGGATCACGAACCAGCGCGAGACGGCCCTCGTCTGGGAGCGGTCGAGCGGGCGGCCGGTGCAGCGGGCGATCGTCTGGCAGGACCGCCGCACGGCCGACCGGTGCGCGGATCTGCCCGCCGGCCTGCTCCTGGAGCGCACGGGGCTCGTCCCCGACCCGTACTTCTCGGCGACGAAGCTCGAGTGGCTGCTCGCCCGCCACGGCGGCGGCGCGGACCTCGCGTGCGGGACGGTCGACACCTGGCTCGTCTGGAAGCTGACCGGCGGCCGTGTGCACGTGACGGACGCGTCCAATGCATCGCGGACGCAGCTCGTCGCGCTGGCGACGCTCGACTGGGACGACGAGCTGCTCGCCCTGTTCGGCGTCGGGCGCGAGCTGCTGCCGGAGATCCGCCGGTCGAGCGAGGTCGTCGGCGAGGCCGAGCTGCTCGGGGCGACGCTGCCGGTCGCGGCGATCGCCGGCGACCAGCAGGCGTCGCTGTACGGCCACGGCTGCGTGCGGCCGGGGCAGGCGAAGGCGACGCACGGGACGGGGACGTTCGTGCTCGCCCACGCGGGCGGCGACCACGGGCCGCCGCCGGGCGGGACGCTGCGCACGGCGGCCGCGCTGGTCGGCGCGCCGGCCTACGCGCTCGAGGGGTCGGTCTTCGTCACGGGCGCCGCGCTCCGGTGGCTGCGCGACGGCCTCGGCCTGATCGACGACGCGGCCGCGAGCGCCGGGCTCGCCGCCGCGGTCGAGGACACGGGCGGGGTCTACTTCGTCCCCGCGCTCGCCGGCCTCGGCTCCCCGCACTGGGCCCCGCACGCGCGCGGGCTGGTCTCCGGGCTCACCGGCTCGACCCGGCGCGAGCACCTCGTGCGCGCCGCGCTGGAGGCGACCGCCTACCAGACGAGGGACGTCGTCGAGGCGATGGGCCTCGAGCTCGATGCGCTGCGGGTCGACGGCGGCGCGTCCGCGAACCCGTTCCTGATGCAGTTCGAGGCCGACCTGCTCGGCGTGCCCGTCGAGGTCGCCGCCGAGCGCGAGACCACCGCGCTGGGGGCGGCCGCGCTGGCCGCCCTCGCGCTCGGCCTCCGCGACGGGCCGCCCGAGCCGCAGCCCGCGTCACGCTACGAGCCGCGGCTGCCCCGCGAGGAGGCGGAGCGCCTCTACGCCGGGTGGCGAGAGGCGCTCCGCCGCACGCTCGTCGGCCAGGGCCGGGCTAGCCGAGCCAGGCCTTGACCTTGGCTCCGTTCGCCTTGACCCACTGCTCCGCCGCCTTGTCCGGGTCCATGTGCTTCCCGGCGATCATGTTGGCGACGACGTTCTGGTCGTTCGCGGTCCACTTCCAGCGCCGGATCAGCGCCACGGCGGGCGAGCCGCTCTTCGCGAACTTGGAGCTGATCAGCTTCTCGATGATCGTCTGCCCGTAGCCGCAGCGGTAGATGCTCCAGTTGCTGCCGAGCTTCGCGCTGTAGGAGTCGACGCAGTTCTTGCCGCGGGGCGGCAGGCCGACCTCCGAGAGCTGGTAGCTCGCGTTCAGGTACTGCGGCGTGTACCAGTAGAAGAGGACGGGCTTCTTCTGCTTGTACAGCTGCGTCCAGCGCGCGACCTGGGCCGGCTCGGCCCCGACCGACACGAACTTGAGGTTCAGCCCGAGCTCCTTGATCAGCTGGGCGTCCTTCTGGACGTACGACGGGTCGCCGCCGAGGAACATCCCCTGCGAGCCCGACTCCGGGCTCTTGAAGAGGCTCTCCTTGCCCTTCAGCCCCCGCCACGTCTTGAACTCGGGGTGCTGCTTCATCAGGTACGTGGGGATGTACCAGCCGATGTGCCCGACGACGCCCGAGGCGCCGAGGTCGACGACCGACTTCTCCCTGGTCACGAAGTGCCGGTTGACCTTGAGCTGGATGTTGTTCCAGTCCTCCAGCACGACGTCGACCTTGCCGTCGGTCATCGCCTGGAACAGCGGCGTCGACTCCGGCAGCTTCGCGATGTTGACCTTGCACCCGTAGTTCTTCTCGAGCACGTACTTGACGACGTACACGTTGGCGGTCGCACCGGCCCACGCGTTCTCGTCCATGGTCAGCGAGCCGCACTTGGCGCCCCGCGCGCCGGCGCCGCCGGCGACCCCGAGCGCGGCGACGGCGACCGCGAGCGCCGCGGGCACGAGCAGGCGGACCGCCCGCCCGCGCGAACGTTTCGACATCCGTCCCTCCTCCTTCGTCGTTGGTGTCATTCGAGCCCCCTCCGGTTCGGCCGCGTCCCCTGGGTGACGCGGTCGAGGGCGATTCCGAGCGCGAGGATCGCCAGCGAGGCGATCACCCCGAGTCCGAACGCGCTCCGGTCCAGACCCTGCGCGACCTGGTAGCCGAGCCCGCCCGACCCGACCAGCCCGCCGATCACGACCACGGCGAGCACCATGATGATCCCCTGGTTGACGCCGAGCATGATCGCGTCCTGGGCGAGGGGGATCTTGACCTTGACCAGCACCTGCGCCCGGGTGGCGCCGAACGCGCCGGCGGCCTCGACCGTGTTCGGCTCGACGCTGCGCAGGCCGTTCTCGACGAGCCTCGCAACGACGGGGAACGCGTAGGCCACGCCGGCGATCATCCCAGGCACGATCGAGACGGGCATCAGGTAGATCAGCGGGATGATGTAGACGAGCTGCGGCAGCGTCTGCAGGGTGTCGTTGAACGGCCGCAGGATCCGTGAGACCGTCCGGCTCTCGGCCGCCCAGACCCCCAGTCCGAGCCCGAGCACGACCGCGAGGGCGGTCGCGACCAGCACCTGCGAGAGCGTCTCCATCGCCGTCTCCCACTCGCCGACGACGCCGATCAGGGCGAGCATGGCGAGCGTCGTCGCGGCCGCGCGCCGCCCGCTGACGATCAGCGCCAGCGCGGTCAGCCCGCCGAGCGTGACGAACCACGGCGTGTCGACGAAGAGACCCTGCAAGGGCACGAGCGCGTGCTGGACGAGGAAGTTCCCGATCGGCTCGGTCACGTGGAACACGACCGTGCCCGGGTCCTGCACGTAGTCGAGCACCGACTGGATCCGGGCGAGCACCCAGTCCCTCGCGCTCCGGTCGGAGTAGATCGAGCCGGCGCCGAGCAGGTGGGCGACGAGGACGGTGCCCACGATCGCGGCCGCCGTGACCGCGGTGGCGAGCCGCAGCCGGCCGGGGTGCTCCGCGGCCTCGTGCCGGCGGACCGGGTCGGTCCGGCCAGCGATCGCCTCGGTGGCCCGGTCGAAGGCGACCGCCATGATCACGATCACGATCCCCGCGAGCAGCGCGAGGGCCGGGTACGAGTTCAGCCCGCTCGTGACCGTGTCGCCGAGTCCCTTGCCGCCGATCAGGCCTGCGATCACGACCATCGAGAGCGCGAACAGGATCGTCTGGTTGACGCCGAGCAGGATCAGCTTGCGCGCCAGCGGCAGCTGCACCTTGGCGAGCAGCTGCAGGCGCGTCGATCCCATCGCCTCGGCCGCCTCGACGGTGTTCGTCGGCACGCTGCGGATTCCGAGCGCCGTGATCCGGATCGCCGGCGGGATCGCGTAGATCATCGTCGTGATCACCGCCGCCCCCGGGCCGACCGAGAAGAGGATCACGATCGGCATCAGGTAGGCGAACGCGGGCACGATCTGCATCGCGTCCAGCACCGGCGTGATCGCGCGCGCGAACCGGGCCGAGCGGCCGGCGAGGACGCCGAGCGGGATCCCGACGGCGAGCGAGAGCATCACCGCGGCGAGCATCAGAGCGAGCGTCTGGATGCTCTCCTCCCAGAGGCCGAAGAGCGCGAACGAGAAGAACGCGGCAACGACCCAGAGCGCCGCGCGGACGCCGCCGAACCGCCAGACCACCGCAGCCGCCGCGACCGTGGATCCGACCCAGGTCAGCCACTGGAGCAGGTGCGTGAGCCACGTGACGATGTCGTCGAGGAAGGTCGCGAAGCCGTTGAAGGCGCGGAAGACGACGTTCGGGCTGTCGGCGTTGCGCTGGTCGATCAGCCAGCTCTGGAAGCTGTCCAGGTGGGGGCCGAGCGAGGTCCACTGGATGCCCCCCGGCCACGGGTACTCGCCGCGCAGCGCGAAGTAGAGGATCAGCATGACGGCGACGACGACGGCGGAGAGCAGGCTCCGCCGCTGCCACCACGGCCGGTGCTCGACGGCCGCCGGCGCCGGGCGGACGTACTCCACCGCGACCGACACTCAGCCCTCCTCGCCGGCGATCGCGGTGAGCACGGCATCGCGGTCGACCACGCCGACGACCTTGCCGTCGTCGACCGCGAGCACTGGCCTCGTGCCGGCGGCCAGCGCCGGCACTGCGTCGCGGACGGTCGTCTTCACGTCGAGCCGGACGCCGTCGACGGTCTCGTCCGGGCCGAGCGGCCGCATGATCCAGCGGAGCGTCAGCACGTGGCTGCGGGGGATGTCGCGGACGAAGTTGGCGACGTAGTCGTCCGCGGGCGACCCGACCACCTCCTCCGGCGAGCCGACCTGGACGAAGCGCCCGTCGCGCATGATCGCGATCCGGTCGCCGAGCCTGAGCGCCTCCGGCAGGTCGTGGGTGATGAAGATCATCGTCTTGCCGGTCTCGTCCTGGAGCCGGCACACCTCGTCCTGCATGTCGCGGCGGATCAGCGGGTCGAGCGCGCTGAACGGCTCGTCGTAGAGCATCACCTTCGGGTCGAC
>Ga0070741_10014408_pt1 | contig 13667 bp, 11 predicted proteins | sample Coa_R1_4_FD_66440 | JGI IMG/M metagenome (GOLD analysis project Ga0070741, IMG submission 66440) | Surface soil microbial communities from Centralia Pennsylvania, which are recovering from an underground coalmine fire - Coalmine... | ecosystem: Environmental > Terrestrial > Soil > Unclassified ... | reverse complement strand
GATCGATGCGCACTCGCTCGATGGCTCCCGGAGCGGCGCGTTGGCCGCAGCTGATCTGCGCGCCTTCGAAGGCGGGGCCGGTTGGGCTCGAGCAGGCCAGCAGGCGGTCGCGATTGCCCAGCACGATCTCGGCGTTGGTGCCGACATCCACGAGCAGGGTCAATTCCGCTCCAAGATCGGGCCGCTCGGCGAGAATCATGCCGGCAGCATCCGCCCCGACATGACCGGCGATACAGGGCAGCACGTAGATGCGTGCGTTCGGATGGAGCTGCAGGTCGATCTCGGTGGCCCACATCGTGAGGGCGCCATCGGTGGTGAGCGCAAAGGGCGCCCCCCCAAGCTCCACAGGATCGATGCCCAGCAGCAGGTGATGCATGATGGGATTGCCGACGAAGGTCACCTCCAGGATCTCCTGGATGGAGATGTTCGCCTCGCGGGCCACCTCGACGGCAAGCCCATTGATGGCGCTGCGAACCACCTGGGTCATCTGCTGTGCGCCACCCGGGTTCATCATCGAGTAGGACACCCGGCTCATCAGATCCTCGCCGAAGCGGATCTGCGGATTCATCGAGCCGCTCGAGGCGACGACTTCGCCCGATTCGAGATCGCACAGATGCGCTGCGATCGTGGTCGAGCCCACATCGACCGCAAGGCCGAAGAGCCGCTCGTGCAGACCGGGCCAGATGCCCACGATCTGAGAGCCGCCATGGACTGCGACCGTGACTCGCCATCCGCCCTTGCGTAGCGCGGACTGCAGGTTCTGGAGCACCCTGAGATCGCACTCGAGGCCACTGAGATTCCATTCCGTCTGCAGGGCATTCATCAGCCGCTGCAAATCCCCGGAAGGGTCGTGCATGTCAGGTTGCTGCACTTCGACGTAGTGCAGGTGCACGAGCGGATCGAGAGTGATCACGCGTGCGTCGGCGGCCTTACGCACCACTTGCCGGTGCACCTGACTGCTCGGCGGCACATCGATCACCAGATCGCCGCGGACGACCGAAGCACAGGAGAGGCGATGCCCCTCGGGCAGGGGTCGCCGCCGGCTGTAACTGCGCTCCGCCGCACTCAGGGGGGAAAGGTTCTCGGAGCGCGAGTTGACGCCATGCTTGGGAAAGTCGCCTTCCATGACGAGAACCTGACATCGGCCGCACAGCGCCCGGCCGCCACAGACCGAGTCCACGTCCACTCCGAGGGAGCGCGCCGCCTGCAGCAGTGGTGTGCCGAGTGCAAACCGCCCCCGCTTGCCGGACGGCGTGAAGACCACCAGAGCGTCGGAATCGGTCATGGGGCGCGGTTCACATTCCAAAGGTTCAGTCAGATCGCTGGAAGCCTGGGCATTCAGACACGGCGCCGATGGCCACCCTCGCGCCGGCCGCGGGCGGCGCCCTCCTGGGGCTTCGCTTCGCCCCCACCGGCCTGCATCACCGGGGCCTCGCGGAAGCGGCGGATCCATCGAGCGCAGTCAGGGTCGTGACCCATCATGACGTCAGCGGCCATACAGGCTTTGACGATCTCCAGGTGCAGAGGGTTCATGATCGCGGAGGTCATGCCCGCACCAATCGCCATGGTCAGGAAGGCCGCGCTGACGCCTTCGCGCGCGGGCAGGCCGAAGCTCACGTTCGAGGCGCCGCAGGTGGTATTCACCTTCAGCTCATTGCGCAGGCGCCGCACGAGATGCATGACCTGGACACCGGCCTGATTGATCGCTCCGATTGGCATGACGAGCGGGTCGACCACGATGTCGCTTGCGGGAATGCCGTGATCGGCGGCGCGATGCACGATCTTCGTGGCCACCGCGAAGCGCACGTCGGGATCCTCGGAGATTCCCGTCTCGTCATTGGAGATCGCCACGACAGCCGCGCCATACTTCTTCACCAGCGGCAGCACGCTCTCGAGGCGTTCCTCTTCGCCCGTCACGGAGTTGACCAGCGGCTTGCCCTTGTACGCCGCGAGCCCGGCCTGCAGCGCGGCCACGATCGAGGAGTCGATCGACAGCGGCACGTCCGTGATCGATTGCACGAGCTGGACCGCTTTGGCGAGAATCGCCGGCTCGTCCGCCAGTGGGATACCCGCATTCACATCCAGCATGTGCGCCCCTGCGGCGATCTGCGCGCGAGCATCCGATTCGACCCGGCTGAAATCGCCGGCGGCCATCTCGGCGGCCAGGATCTTGCGCCCGGTCGGGTTGATCCGCTCGCCGATCATGACGAAGGGGCGCTCGAAGCCGATGACGACTTCGCGGGTGGCCGAGCTGATGACGGTGTCGGTCATGAGGCAATCCTGCTGGTATTGAGTTCTGTATCTCGGCCCGGGTACCACGGCACGCGGCCACCGAGGACCCCGGAGCGGTCGATGATTTCTGCGACACTCTCTTCCTGGCGATACGCCATCAGGTGGATGCCGCTCACGCCGCGGATGGCGCGGATCTCCTGGATGAGTTCGATGCAGAGCTTGCGCCCTTCGCGCGCCGGTTCGCTGGCCCCGGCCAGGCGAGCGACCACCTCGTCCGGAATGTGAAGTCCGGGTACGTGGGTCCGCATCCACTCGGCGGTCTTGGCCGAGCGCAGCGGCCCCACTCCGACCAGGATGAAAATCTGCTCGAGCAGCCCGAGATCCTCCACCTGGCGCAGGAAGCTGCGCAGCAGGGGGACGTCGTAGCAGTACTGGGTCTGAATGAATTGCGCCCCTGCGGCGACCTTCTTGGCGAGCCGCTGCGCACGCCAGGCGATCGGCGGAGCAAAGGGATTCTCGGCAGCGCCCAACAGGACGCGCGGGGCATAAGTGATCTTGCGTCCACTGAGGAAATGGTGCTCGTCGCGCAGCGTGCGGGCGGTTTCGAGCAGCGAGATCGAATCGAGATCGAAGACCGGGAGGGCCTGCGGGTGATCGCCCGCCTGCACCCCATCTCCGGTCAGACACAACAGGTTGCAGACCCCCATCGCCGCCCCACCCAGAATGTCACCCTGGATGGCGATGCGGTTCTTATCCCGGCAGGAGATCTGCATCACGGGGGCATAGCCCACGCGGGTGAGGAGGGCGCACACAGCGAGGCTCGACATGTGGCAGTTCGCGCCGCTGCCGTCGGTCGCATTGATGGCATCGACGTAGCGATCGAAGATCCGCGCCCGCTTGTAGACGTCCTCGGGGTCCGCAGAGTCCGGGGGCGCCAGCTCACTGGTGACCGCGAACTGCCCGGCGCGCAGCACGCGCTCCAGCCGGCCGGGAGAAGTGTGGCCCGGGAGGATCGGCAACGGGTAGCCGGGAACCGGCTCATCCTCGAAGTTCACGCGTTGTCTCCCGCGCGCTCGCGCACGACACGCAACCAGGAAGAGCGCCCCTGGAGGCGCCGGTCGATTGCCGGCTGCAGCATCCGCAAGGCGCGAGTGCCTCCCGGGATGCGGGCGCTTCCCGCAAAAGCCTCGTGCCAGACGCATTTCATCTCTGGGCGGACTTCGCAACTGCCGTCGGTGCGAACGCCGCCGCACGGGCCATTGCGAAGATTCTTCGGGCAGTTCATCGGGCAGGACATCCCCGTGGAGCTCAGCACGCACTGCCCGCACATGCGGCAATCAAACAGGACACCCTTGACGAGTCGCTCGGTCGCGGCCACCGGCCGTTCGAGCCGGGCATAGCCGATTCGCTTCCACAGCGGATGCAGCTTCACCAGTACGGCTTCGAACCCCCGATAGAAAGCGTTGAGTCCGCGAGCGTGACGCACCGACCAGCGGCGCACGGCATACATCAGAGGGCTCCGATCACGTGGGGCCGCCCGCGGGAGCGCCCGCGGCCAATCCCTTCGCGCGGATCAACCGCTCGAGCTCCTCATCCGTGTAACGTGCCTCGATCTCGGCAGCGACCGCGGTGACCACAGCCTGAATGTCTTCGTCGCAAGGCCGGGGCTCACTGCGCTTCCAGTCCGCGAGATAGGCATCCGAGCTGCCTTTGCCTGCGCGCATGGCGGCGCGGTCCACCGCCTCCTGAAAGCGCGCCGAGAGTTGCACCTTGGCGGTCTCGCGACCACGTCGGCCCACCACCTGTGCGGGGATGTCGCGCCAGGAGATGATGGTCAGGCTGGCCATGCGTTCTCCGGCTGCGCAGCACGCTGGCGCGAAAGCAGAGCCTGCAGCCGCTCGCCCAGTTCTCCGTAGCCGGTGAAGCGGTACTCGAAGGCAAGACCCATACGCTGCGCAATCCGGCTCGCCTCCTGCTGGGCCTGCTCGGAGCGGGTTTGCGCAAGATAAACCAGTCGGCGGTAATGCCGAAAATACTGCTGATGCAGCTCGGGATGCTCGTCGAGCCCCAGGCCGCGGATCACGAGCCGCTCGAAATGCCGCAGCAGGAAGTCGGTCAGATAGAAGGTTCCGGGCTCTGCCTCGGCCAGCTCTGCGAACAGGCGTGGGCCGGCGAAGAACTCATAACAATGCGCGCCCGGCAAGCGTTCGACGGATTCCTCGCGCAGCACCGCATCGAGCAGGCCGCCCGTGCCACAGTCGGCATAGGCGACGAAGATGGTGCGATAGCGTTCGCGATTCTGGCGGATCTGCGCCCGCACGGCGGGCGCGATGCGCTCGGGACGATTGTGCAGTTCGGGCGGCAGACACTGGACCGTCAGCGCGTTCCAGCCGCTTGCGCGCTGCAGGGCGCTGATCTCGTGAGCAAGTGCTCCGCAGGCGATGATCAGGGTGCCGCGACGCGTGTCCACGAACGGCTGTCCATGTCGCTCAACCGGCCACGCGTGCAGCACGGCGCGCGGCGAGAAGACCCTTCGCAGTCTCGACCGCAACCGCCGCGTCACGGCAATATGCATCGGCGCCCACAGCCTTGCCGAATTCCTCGTTCAGGGGCGCACCGCCGACGAGCACGATGTAGTCCTTGCGGATCCCCTGTTCCTTCAGGCGGTCGATGACCACCTTCATGTACGGCATGGTCGTCGTCAGCAGCGCTGACATCCCCAGGATGTCAGGCTTGTGCTCCTCGAGCGCTGCGAGGTACTTCTCGACCGGATTGTTGATGCCCAGATCGATCACCTCGAAGCCGGCGCCCTCGAGCATCATCGAGACGAGGTTCTTACCGATGTCGTGAATGTCGCCCTTGACCGTGCCGATCACGATCTTGCCGATCGGCTCGACCCCGGTCTCTGCCAGCAGCGGCCGCAGGATCTCCATGCCGCCCTTCATCGAGTTGGCGGCGAGCAGCACTTCGGGCACGAACAGGATGCCGTCGCGGAAGTCGATGCCGACGATGCGCATTCCCTCGACGAGCGCCTCGTTCAGGACTTTCTCCGCGCCCCAGCCTCGCTCGAGGAAGATGTGCGTGGCCTCTTCGACCTCGCTCTTCAGTCCGTTGTACAGATCATCGTGAACCTGTTCGATCAGCTCCTGATCATCGAGGTCGCGTAGATTGAACTCGGCTTGCGCCTGCTCTGCCATGCTCGATTCTCCAGGCACGCGCGGTGGGCGGACTGCGCGGGCCGACTCCTGCGGGAATGTTAAGTGGGGGGGTTACGATCCGGTTGTGACTTAGCGACCACGGCGTGTCCGCGCACGACATCGCGATCACGACAGGACATCGCTACGCGTCCGCAGGCCGGAGCCCGCCTTGGTGTGGCGAATTTGCCTCTCAGCGCTCGGCGGGCAGCCGAACTGCGCCCGGTAGCAGCGCGAGAAGTGCGGCGGGGATTGGAAGCCGCAGGCCGTCGTTATGTCGATTATCGGCATGGAGGTCTGCAACAGCAACTCGCGGGCACGCCGCAGCCGCATCTGCAGGTAGTAGCGCTTCGGGACGCAGCCCAGATGGCGCTTGAACAGCCGCTCGATCTGCCGGCGGGAGAGCTCCGTGGCCGCGGCAATCTCGTCGAGCGACAGCGGCTTCTCGATATTCTGTTCCATCAGCTGCGCTACACGGATCAGGGTGTCGTGGCTCACCCCGATCTGCGCGCGCAGCGGCACGTACTGGCGGTCGCGATCGTTGCGCACTCGGTCGACGATGAACTGCTCCGAGATCAACTGCGAGATGCGCGCGCCATGTTTGGCCTTCACCAGATGCAACATAAGATCGAGCGGTGCCACGCCCCCGGAGCAGGTGAAGCGATCGCGGTCGATGGTGAAAAGCTGGTCGTTGAGCAGGATGCGGGGGAACTCCTCGCGTAGGGCCGAAAGGTTCTCCCAGTGAATCGTGGCGCGGTACTTGTCGAGCAATCCGGCCCGGGCGAGCGCATAGCCTCCGGTGCACAGCGCGCCGAGCGGGATCCGCCGGTCAGCGAAGCGACGGAGGGCGGCGAGGAGCCGGGGTGAAACCCCTTGCTGAACATCGACGCCGCCGCACACAAACAGGATATCGACGGAGCGGATCGACTCCAGCGGCACGGTCGGTGTGAGCTGCAGGCCATTGCTGGCCGGGGTCGGCTGGCCGTCGAGACTGGTGATGGACCAGGCGTAAGCCGGTCTGCCGAGCTGGATGTTCGCCATGCGCAGCGGCTCGACCGCATTCGACAGGGCGATCATCGAATACCGGGGCATCGTCAGAAAAGCGAACTCGGTCTGGTTCCCGCGCACGGGGACCTATCTTACCTCTTTCTTGCCTGTTTGCGACATGGGGGGCGTCCGGCCGGCAGTGAGGGCCGCATCGACCCATTCCAGCCAGTGCCGGACCGGAACAGCGCAGGCCCCCTGCAGATGCGCGATGCAGCCGATGTTGGCCGAGAGCACCAGGTCGGGTTGCTCGCGCAGCAAGGTCTCGAGCTTGCGGGTGCGCAGTTCTTCGGCGAGATCCGACTGTAAGAGGGAGTAAGTGCCCGCCGAGCCGCAGCACAGATGCGCATCGGCCACGGGCACAAGCTCGGCGCCCAGCGCTCTCAGCAGCCCTTCCACCTTCCCCCGGATCTGCAGCGCGTGCTGCAAAGTACACGGCGGATGGAAGGCGATGCGGCGACTACCTTGCGGCGAGAGGCGCTTGCGCAAGCGCTCGAGCTCAGGGGCGAGAACCTGCACAGGATCCCGCAGTCTCTGCACGATGTGCGCAGCTTTGCTCGAGTACTGCGGATCGTTGCGCAGCAGATGGCCGTATTCCTTGATCATCGCGGCACAGCCGGATGCGTTGACCACAATGGCCTCGACCTGTTCCGACTCGACGTACGGCCACCACGCGTCGATGTTGGCTCGGCACTGCGCAAGCGCGCCCTCCTGATCACTCAGGTGCTGGCGGATGGCTCCGCAGCAGCCTGCCCCCTGCACGACGATGCTCTGCAGCCCGACGGCATCGAGCACTCTTGCCGTAGCGAAGTCGATCGGTGGGGAGAGGGAGGGCTGTGTGCATGCTGTGGGGAGTAGAACCTTGCGCGCGTGGATTTGGGTGGGCCAGGAGCCGGTTGGGCGGCGGTGCCCCAGTTTCGAGCGCAGACGCTTCGGAAGGAGCCCGCTCACCGCACGTCCGGTGCGCAGCGCGAAGCCAAACAGGCGCGGGCGACTCACTCCCTCGCGCAGCGCCCAGCGATACAGCCGCTCAGCGAGGGGGCGCTTCGTTCGAGCATCCACTTCGGCGCGACCGATGTCTACGAGGTGACCATACTCAACACCCGACGGGCAGGCCGTCTCGCAAGCCCGGCAGGTCAGGCAGCGATCCAGATGAACCTGAATCGCGCGGCTCGGCGGGGCACCTTCCAGAACCTGTTTGATCTGGTAGATGCGTCCGCGCGGGCTGTCGAGCTCATCCCCGAGCAGCTGGTAGGTCGGGCAGGTCGCCAGACAGAAGCCGCAGTGAACACAGGCGCGCAGGATCTCATCGGCAGTACGCCCTTCCGGCCGGTCCCTGAATTCGCTGGCGAGGCGCGTCTGCATTACAGATCCGCGAGCAGGCGGCCGGGATTGAAGATGCCTTCGGGATCGAACGCGCGCTTGAGGCGGCGATGAATTTCCGCCACGGCGGGAGAGAGTGGATGAAACCGACCGGTTGCTGCTGGCCCCCGCCAGCGCATCGCCGTGCCTGCTGCGCGCTGCGCCAGCTCTCGCACGTCACGCTCGCCCTGATCGCCGGCGTACCAGCGCAGTGCGCCGCCCCAATCGATGAGCGGATCCCCGCTCAGATCGAGCGGCGCGGCGGTCTGGGGCAGCGACAGCCTCCAGAGCGAGTCTGAGGAGAACAGCGGGTGAGTGTAGTGGCGCAGCGAGTCCCACCACCGCTGTGCCGCGGCCGCATCGAGCCGCTTCCCCCCAATTTGCGTGCAGGCCTTCTCAACAGCGGGCACTGCTCCGGAGAAGCGGATCCGTGCGCCACCGTCATACCAGGCGGCCCCCGAGACAGGCAGAGGCCGACTTCCCCAGCGGTTGAAGGCCTCGATCGCCTCACCCGCCTTCATTTCCAGCTGCACGGTTGCCTCGGCGCGGGGCCGAGGCAGGACCTTGATGCAGACCTGGGTGATGATGCCGAAGATACCGAGTGAGCCGCACAGCAGCCGGGCAACGTCGAAGCCGGCGACGTTCTTCATGACACGGCCACCGAATTGCAACAGCTCGCCGTCGCCGGCGAGCAGCGCTGCGCCGAGTACGAAATCGCGCACCGCGCCGGCACTGAGGCGGCGTGGGCCCGAAAGTCCGGCCGCCACGATGCCCCCTAACGTCGGGTCGGCGCCGAAGCCGGGCGGCTCGAAGCCTAGAAACTGCCCTCGTTCGGCCAGGGCCGCCTCGATCTGTGACAGCGGCGTGCCACAACGGGCGGTGATGACAAGCTCGGAGGGCTCGTAGTCGAGGATTCCGCTGAAGGGCCGCAGATCGACGGTCGTGCACGGGGTCGATTGAGAGTTGCTCGCGCTGTAGAAGTCCTTCGTGCCTGCGCCACGTAACCGCAGAGGCGTGCGATCGCGCCGGGCGATCAGCACCTGCTCGCGCAATCTCAACAGCTCGGCTTCCATCGGCTCAGAATCGCGGCAGGTCGGCGTGGGGGAGGGCGCCGGCATGGACGTGCATCTTTCCATACTCCGCACAGCGGGCGAGTGTCGGAATCGCCTTGCCCGGATTGAGCAGCCCGCTGGGATCGAATGCCCGCTTGATGCCGAAGAATGCCGCGCGCTCGCGCGGGGAGAATTGTACGCACATGGAGTTGATCTTCTCGACGCCAACCCCGTGCTCACCGGTGATCGTCCCTCCGAGCTGCACACACAGCTCGAGGATCTGTGCGCCGAAGCGATCCGCGCGTTCCCACTCACCGGGTTGGTTCGCATCGAAGAGGATGAGCGGGTGCAGGTTGCCATCGCCGGCGTGAAAGACGTTCATACAGCGCAGCCCGTGCTCGGCCTCCATCTGCTCGATGGCCTTGAGCATGTGGCCGAGGTTCTTACGTGGAATCGTGCCATCCATGCAGTAGTAATCGGGGGACACGCGTCCCGCGGCCGGAAATGCATTCTTGCGACCCGACCAGAAGCGCAGCCGCTCGGCCTCCGAGTGGGAAACCGTGAGCGCTGTTGCGCCCGCTGCGCGCAACACGCGCTCGATCTCGGCGATCTGCTCGAGGACTTCCTCGGGGCTACCGTCCGCCTCGGCAAGGAGAATGGCTTCGGCGCTCAGGTCATAGCCGGCGCGCACGAAGGGCTCCACGGCCTGCGTCGCCTTGCGATCCATCATCTCGAGGCCGGCCGGAATGATGCCGGCAGAAATGATGGCGGCCACCGCATCGCCGGCCTTGCCAACATCATCGAACGAGGCCATCACGAGTTGCGCGAGCTGCGGGCGTGGGATGAGCTTCAGCGTCACTTCCGTCACGATCATCAGCAGACCTTCCGAGCCGATGACGGTGGCGAGCAGATCCAGACCGGGGCCATCGAGGGCGCTCGAGCCGAGCTCGAGCAGCTCGCCCTCCATGGTGAAGCCGCGCAAACGCAACACGTTATGGATAGTCAGTCCATACTTGAGGCAATGCACACCGCCGGAGTTCTCCGCCACATTGCCGCCGATGGAGCATGCGATCTGGGATGAGGGGTCAGGCGCGTAATACAGACCGTAACTTGCTGCTGCCTCCGATACCTGCAGATTGCGCACGCCCGGTTGAACCCGGGCCTGACGGGCCAGCGGGTTGATTTCCAGGATGCGATTGAGACGTGCGAGCGAGAGGAGCACCCCGGATGCGTGGGGCATGGCTCCTCCGGAGAGACCCGTGCCGGCGCCTCGCGCGACGACCGGCAGGTCCAGCCGATTGCAGAGCCTGAGCACCTGATGCACCTGCTCTTCGGTGCGAGGCAGCGCAACCAGCATTGGGATCTGGCGAAACGCGGTCAGCCCATCGCACTCGTACGGGCGCCGCTCCGCTTCGCGCCACAGGACGCAGTCCTCCGGCAAGACGCTGCGGAGAGCTGCGGCGGCGGCTTCCTGGCGTTGGGGCGCGGGCGCCTGAGCCGGGTTGCTTTGAGCGGGCTCGTCCAGGTTGACCATTGGCCCATGCTAACCCGAATATGAGAACCACATGAGCAGGGCTCTTTTGGCAGCGTGGGCTCTCGTTGGACTGGGCTCGCTCACATCGAGTCCGGCGCAGCAGCCGGCTACGCCTGCGCCTTCGGCCTTGCCGGTGCCGCCGGAGCAGGTCGTCAGCCATGCGAGCCAGACGGTGGACTGGTATCGACACATCGTCAGCCTCGAGCAGCTGCCCACGGATCCAGAAGATGTCATCACGCGCGACCGGCTCTATCAAACGGCGCTCACCACAGTAGAGCTTGCGTTCGATTTCGGGCGGGCGGCGGCAGTGCTGGCCGCGGCACCGACCAGCCAGGGCCAGAGTGGCGCCTCCGGTTCGAAGGCCGGCTCCGGTCAGAATACGGTCTCCGGGCAGAATGCCGTCCCCGGCCAGAATGCGGCCTCCGGTCAGAATGCCCCCTCTGGTCAGAATGCGGCCGGCGCGAATTCCACCACAGCCGGCAACACCGGCGGCGAGTCTGCTTCCCTGGACCGAGCTGCAGCGCGTCTGACGGCCCGCGTCGCTGCGCTGCAAGCCCAGCTCAACGATCTGGACCAGCAGATCGCACAGGCCCCGCGTAAGGAACGGGACACCCTGACTGCACAACGCGGCGAAGTGTCAGCCGCGCTCGCGCTGACACGCGAGATCCAGGACACCGTGACGCAGATCGAGCGCTTCGAGGAAAGCTCGGATACGTCCGGCGGCGTCGGCGCGAGCGGGCTCGCGGCTCAGATCCGCGACCTGCAGCGGTCGGTTCCCGAGGCGCGGCGTCCGAGTGGCGCTCACGCTGCTGCCGTTTTGGCCCCCGCGGCTTCGGGGAGTGGAACGGAGAGCTCGAGCAGCAAAACGAACTCACCGCCGGCTGCCAGCAGCGCCCCGACGAGCAATGCAGCCAGCTCCGCGACCGCGGCCGCTGCGGCATTCCGCCCGGAGTCCGCCGGGGTGATCGCCCTCACCGGGGAGTGGTTCTCTCTGGCCAGCACACGGCGCCAGCTTAACGCGACGGCGAAGCAGACTGACGCGCTGCTGAAGGAGCTCGAGTCGTTGCGTACGACGGTCACCCACGATGTGCGCACGATCGCCCAGCAGAATCTGGCAGTGACTTCCTCCGATGCGGCACAGATAGCGCAGGCGCGCGAGGAGTTGGATTCCGCGGCGATGCGCTTCCGGCAGCTCTCGACGCTGCTGATCCCCTTGGGTGAGCAGGCGATCTCGCTGGAGAGTGCGCGCAATGCGCTCTCCGAATGGCGGAATTCGCTGCAGTCCCGTTCAGCCTCGGTAGCCCGTTACCTGCTGCTGCGCATCAGCGTGCTGCTCGGCTCCGTCGTCATCGTGCTGATCATCTCCGATGTCTGGCGGCGTGCAACCTTCCGCTACTTGCATGATTCACGCCGGCGGATGCAGTTCCTCGCGCTTCGACGTGTGGTCGTCAGCGTTGCGCTGGCGCTGGTGATCATTTTCGGTCTGGTCTCCGAAGTCGGCTCGGTCGCCACGTACGCCGGGCTCATCACGGCGGGGCTGGCCGTGGCGCTGCAGAACGTGATCCTCGCCGTCGTGGCCTACTTCTTTCTCATTGGCCGTTATGGGGTGCGCGTCGGCGACCGGATCACGCTTGCGGGCGTGACGGGGCGGGTGGTGGAGATTGGCCTGATCCGCATCTACCTGATGGAGCTGACCGGCCCGGAGCTGCGCTCCTCGGGTCGCATGGTCGTGCTCTCCAACGCGGTGCTCTTTCAGCCGACGGCGCTCTTCAAGCAGATGCCGGGCGGGGACTATTTCTGGCACGCGATCCTCATGACGCTCGCGCCCGCAACGGATGTGCAGCTCGCGCAGACCCGGCTCGGGGAGGCGGCAGACTCCGTGTATGAGCACTATCGCCCCGCGATCGAGCAGCAGCACGCCGCCTTGCAGCGCTTCATCGACTTCGAGACGGCGATGCCGCGGCCGGAGGTCTACCTGCAACTCTCGGAGAAGGGTCTCGAATGCACGGTGCGCTATCCGGTCGAGACGGCGCGCTCAGCCAGCATCGATCAGAAGATGCTGAGTGCCTTGAGGGAGGCACGCGCCAAGGCGCCAGAGCTGCAGCTCGTAGCCGGCCCGTTCCTGCACACGACTTAGCTGCAGTTTCTGCCCGGGATGAGTGGCCCTTCCTGACCCACGGGCCTGAAGCTGGCGCGATTCGAAACTCAGCCGCGAAGGTCCGCGTTCTGGGGATCGTACGGCGACTCCGGAACGATCGTGGCCCGCTTGCGCTCGCCCAGAATCTCGATTCCGAGCGTGGTGCCCGGGCGAGCGAAGTCAGCCTGGACGTAGCCGATCGCGAGGCTTCTGCGCAGGCAATGCCCGTAGTACCCGGATGTTGCCCGTCCCACGATGCGGCCCCCCGGCTCGAAGAGCGGCTCGTTGCCGAGCGGATCGGCATCGTTCACCTCATGCACCTCGAGGGTCACGAACCGGTTCGGGACGCCCGAGGCCAGCTGTTTTTCCAATGCCTCCCGGCCCACGAATGCGCCCTTGTTCATGCGCACGAACCGATCGAGGCTGGCCTCGAAAGGCGTGTAATCCGTTGTCAGATCGCTGCCCCACATGCGATAGGACTTCTCCATGCGGAGCGACTCCATCGCGCGCATGCCTACCATGCCGATGCCGTGCTCGCGCCCGCTGGCGAGCAAGGAGTCGAAAATATGATGGGCGTACTCGATCGGGAAATGCAGCTCCCAGCCGAGCGCACCGACGAAGTTGACACGCAGCGCGTACACATCCACTGCCAGGCCGATCTCGAGCGTCTGTCCGGTCAGCCACGGGAACGAGTTGTTCTCGAGGGAGGCATCCGTCAGCTTCGAGAGCACATCGCGTGAGCGCGGTCCCGCCACTACGAAGCAGCCGCGTGCGGTGGTGATGTTGCGCAGTTCCACCGAGCCGTCCTGCGGCAAGCACTTCTGCAGGTAATCGGCGTCGTAGCGCTCGGCAGCTCCGGCGCTCACGACATAGAACTTCTGGGTGCCCACCCGGGTGATCGTGAATTCGGAGCGGATGCCACCGCGGCGTGTCAGCGCGTGACACAGGGCCATGCGGCCGATCTTTGCCGGCACCTTGTTGGCGACCAGGCTGTCGAGCCAGCTTTCAGCGCCCGGGCCGCTGACTTCATGCTTGGTGAACGGGCTGAGATCGATGATGCCGACGCGCTCGCGCAGCAGGCGGCACTCGTTGCCGACGTGCTCGAAGTAGTT